>Ga0080004_1130037_pt1 | contig 63159 bp, 63 predicted proteins | sample WasSprMetagenome_FD_69207 | JGI IMG/M metagenome (GOLD analysis project Ga0080004, IMG submission 69207) | Sulfidic aquatic microbial communities from Washburn Spring, Yellowstone National Park, USA - WS (SPADES assembly) (version 2) | ecosystem: Environmental > Aquatic > Thermal springs > Hot...
GCGCCCACATTAGCAAACCCGCCACGAGTGGGACCCAATACGCCAGCAAACTCTCAGCCAACGGGGGTGGGCAAAAGGGGGGGGTCCAGGGGGGCACAGCCCCCATGGCAGGGGGCGTGGGGGGTGTCCCCCCACGAAATCAAAAGAGGGAGCGAGGCGCCCACATTAGCAAACCCGCCACGAGTGGGACCCAATACGCCAGCAAACTCTCAGCCAACGGGGGTGGGCAAACGGGGGTGGAGGGGGCGCAGCCCCCTCCCAGGGGGTATGGGGGATGTGCCCCCAAACCTAACATGACCAATTGCCCCAGGCCTACTTTTTCAATTTGAGCCAACAAGCCTTGTCCGACGGAATTTCTATTCCCTTGGGCCCTACAAGGTGAGGAGGGACCCCAGCCTCGGTAGCTTTCTCCCAAGAGAAAAGCTCCTTAAGCTCTTCGGCCGGATAAACCTGTTCCATGGCTTCGTACCAAGTAAGGCCATCCCTCTTCTGATAATGCCAAAATTCCAAGGCTTTGTACTCCCAACGCCAATCAAAATCCGACCCCTGGTGAGCGGAGATGCGCTCCCACCCGGCCTCCCGTGCCGCCTGGGTAAAATCCACATAGTAACCGTTGGGTATGAGGCCGGGCTTCCCTTCTTCGCCAGGAATGTAACTCAATTCCCATGGGTGATGACGCAAAGGCTCCCCACACGTGCCATCCATCTTTGCACACTTCAGGTAAACCCTCCACCGCGTTTCTCCCCCCAGCTCCTCTCGCACTATGAGAGCTTGCTTCTCGTCAAAATATATGTCAAAAGCCCTGCCAGCTTTGTGCCAGCTGGCATAATCAGAATGCTCACTCTGGAAATCAACAGGCCGAAAGGCCTCCCACAAACGCCCAAGGAAATCGTAGCCCAATTCACGCCGAAGCCTTTCCCTGAGAGCCGAGAACGATTCCACAACAGCACTACTGAGCCTGGCATCGTAGACATCTACCCCATCAAGCTCCTCAAGCCCCCTTCTCTCAGAAGACTGCACTGGGGTGGGAAGAGATAAAGTTGATAGGGAGAGTTTGTCCCCAGGAAGCCTGAATGTGGCGGCTGCACTCAAACCTCCCATCAGGAAAGCCGGCCCCAAAAGCACTCTGGGCAACAATAGCTTGCCCGGCGATTCATCCAACACCAACCTTTCCCCATCGTAACGGTAGGAAATGTAGGCAAGACGGCCATCGGGCAACCAAACCGGAGAATCCTCGGCCGAAAGCCAGCTTAAGCGATAGGCTCTCCTGCTTTCCAGCTCCATAACCCAGACTGCCTTATGCCCGTTTTCTTCCCGGACAAAGGCCAGCTTATCCCCATTAGGTGACCATGAAGGGGAATATTCGTCGGTGGGTTCGGTAGTGAGCTGGGTTAGTTCCCCGGAGTCGGGGTCCAACAAGAAAAGGTCTTTATCGCCGAAACGCCACGAGGTAAAGGCTATGAGGCGGCCATCGGGGGACCAAGCAGGCTCAGCATCGCCATAAGGGCTATCGGGGGTAAGATTGCGCTGGTTGGAGCCATCGGCTTCCATAAGCCAGATGTCCAAATCTCCGGCCCTGGTGGATTCAAACGCTATGCGCTTCCCATCCGGAGACCAGGCCGGCCTTCCGTCGTAGTGGGGGTCAAAAGTGAGGCGGGTGATATCGCCTCCTTGGCCAACGAGATATATCTCCCAGTTCCCGTCGCGTCGGGAAGAGAAGGCAAGCTTCTTTCCGTCGGGGGAAAGCGCCGGGTCTCGGTCCTCAGCAGGATGATAGGTCAAGCGGAAGAGTTGGCCAGAATCAACTTCCAGTGTGTATATGTCCCAGTTCCCGTCCTTGAAAGCGGCAAAGGCTATCACTGGGCTTTGGTAGCTTGTCAGCAGGGATAGAGTCAGAACCAAGGCTAAGGTCTTGTTCATTTACCCTCCTTAAGCTATAATACTCACCACAAGGCGGCCTATGAACGAGGTGCTTTCCGGCTGGCAAGTAGTCCTTTACGGAACCTTAGCCACCGTAGCTACCGGTTTAGCCTCGGGGGTTGGGGCTATACCTGTCCTGGTCTTCCGTGGAGTCCCCGATAAAGTTTTAGACGCTCTCTTAGGCTTCGCGGCCGGAGTAATGCTTGCTGCTACCGCCTTCAGCCTCCTTATCCCGGCCATAGATTTAGGAGGAGTTTGGATTGCTTCTCTGGGCATCGTGCTCGGCGCCTTGCTCCTTTCCTATGCCGATAAGGCTATCCCTCACCTCCATTTCATTGCCGGGCCGGAAGGCCCATCCTCCACATTGAGGCGAATATGGCTCCTGATTTTGGCCATAACCATCCACAACTTCCCGGAAGGGATGGCTGTGGGGGTTGGCTTCGGCAGCGGAAGTCTTTCCACAGCCATAACTTTGGCCATAGCCATAGGTTTGCAGAATATGCCGGAGGGTTTAGCCGTAGCTTTACCCCTCATCCGTGAAGGCTACTCTCCTAAGCGCTCCATCTTCTATGCTACCCTTTCGGGGTTGGCCGAGCCCTTGGCCGGCTTTTTGGGAGCAGCAGCTGTAACTTTGGTCAAGCCCTTGGTCCCAGTGGCAATGGGCTTTGCGGCAGGAGCTATGCTCTACGTCATAAGCGAGGAGATAATCCCCGAGACCCACCGCAAGGGCTATGCCCGCATCGGAACGACTGGGCTTCTGGCTGGCTTCATAGTTATGATGGTCCTTGACAATCTTTTCCATTAGGGCGATTCCGCAGAGTTTTGCGCACCAAGTAAATCCTCTGCAGGGCCGTGAGGTTAGAGAACGGGGCCAGGACCCACAAGGCCCACAAGGGTTTAGCGATAAGCAGTCCCAAGATGAGGACCAAAAGCCTCTCAAACCTGGTAAATAAGCCCTCCTTGCACTCCACTCCCAGCCCTTCAGCCCTCGCCCGAGCATAGCTTACCATGAAGGAGCCAACCAAGGTCAGGTAACAGAGCACACCTCCGGTGAAGTTCTGCGATTTCAGGAAATAAACGGCCAGGCCGAGGTAAATTGCGGCTTCGCTGAAGCGGTCCAAGGTTGAATCCAGGAAAGCGCCGAACGAGCTTACTTTTCCCGTGGCCCTGGCTACGGCCCCGTCCACCACGTCAAAGAGGCTGGCCAGTATCAGGATAACCCCTGCCAATTGCCATTTCCCCAGAGCGAGAACGAAGGCGGCCGGAAGGGTTAAGAGGAACCCGGTTAGGGTAAGGAGGTTAGGGGAAACGCCCGAGGCCCCGATGACTTTGGCGATTTTTCCCAACGGCTTACGGGTCCTTTCCCTGAGCCTTTCTCCCAGCATTTTCGTGAACCAACTCCTCACTTCGGAAGCTTCTTGCCCTTAAGCTCGGCTACTTCCCGGTAATAATCCAGCACCTCCGAAGCTATTTGTCGCCATGAGTAGCGAGCCGCTTTTCTCCTCCCCATTTCCCCCATCCACTCCCTAAGCTGCGGGTTATTGAGCAAATGGATTATCGCCCTGGCCAAAGCTTGGGGGTCGCCTGGGGGGACAAGCAAACCTTCGGCCCCGCTTTTCACCACCTCTGTGTATCCGGGGATAGCCGAAGCCACCACTGGCTTGCCGGCAGCCATCGCTTCCACAAGGACCATCCCAAAGCTTTCGTACCCAAGGGATGGGGCACAGAAGACATCGCAAGTGTGATAGTAGCGGGGGAGCTCTTCTTCGGGGACGTGGCCAATGAAGCGCACCCCATGGATTCGGTTCCGGCGCACATATTCCACAAAAGGCTTCTTATCGTCATCGTCAAAAGCTCCTACTACGAGGAGACGGGCTTGTGGGATTTCCGCCTGCACAATCTTAAAAGCATCCAGCAAGAAGCCAAAGCCCTTGCGCTTCTCAAGCCTCCCCACAAATAGGATGTTTGGGCGACCATCGCAGAAGCGCTCAATCGGCTTGGCCATGCTTTGGAAAAAGTCCAGGTCAACACCGTTGGGGATTATGCGGTAATCGCCGGGGAAATACCGGCTTATGTAATCCCTGGCAGCCATGGAAACGGCAATTCTTCCATCCAATTTGTTAGCCAAACGCTTAAGCAAAACATCGGAATACTCCAGCACCGGGTGAGGGTCAGGCCTATAGGCGTGAAAGGTGCCTATGTTCAAGGACTCAGAATGCCTCAGAACGGCAACGGGGAGCATCGGGGTTAAAGGCTCATGGATGTGCACTACGTCAAAGTTCTCCTCCTCAAGTATCTTCTTCGCTTTCCTGTAGACCAGTGGTGAAATGGAGACCCTCGCCACCGAGCCTGCTGACGGTATCCCTACCACCAGACTTGAGACCTTGACCAAATACTCGGAAAGGGGAGCATCTTCACGGGAACAAGGGGCAATGACTTTAACATCGTGGCCCATTTCCCGAAAGTGCTTTGCCAAGTAATATATGTGCTTGACCACGCCCCCAGGGACGGAGAAATCATAGGGTGAGACCAGCGCTATCTTCATCGCCTTCCCTCCACAGGGGGACAGAAAGGACCCATTGTTCGGGGTAAGCCTTTATGTACTTTTCCATCGTGGCGATTATCTTCTCCTGCGCTCTGGCAATGACTTCTTCCTTAGGGCCTTCCCCGGCAACGTGGAACGGGGGCTCAACCCACACCTTGAAGGAGTTATCAGGATTCCTGATGCAGAAAGCCATGACAATCGGGGCACCGGTGCGGTAAGCCAAGCGAGCTGCTCCATCGGGCAAGCGGGCAGGCTTGCCGAAAAATTTAACCTCAACCCCGCTTCCGGTAGCATCCCTATCCAGGGCCAGGGCTATGGCTTCACCTCGGTGCAACGCTCTGACCAGCTCCATGAGAGGGCCGTTCACGGGTATGAGGCGAATTCCGTGGGCTGACCTAAGCTTAGTCATAAAGCGAAAGAGGGCTTGGGGTTCCAGGACCTCGGCCGGGATGGTGACCTGAAACCCTTGGAAGGCAAGCCACTGGCCGACAAAATCGGGGCAACCCATGTGGATTGAGGCCAATATTACCCCCTTGCCCTTCCCGTAGGCCTCCAAAAAATGCTCAAAGCCGTCAATCTCCAACCTCTTCTCCAAACTTTCCCGGGAAAGCTTCGGGGTTGTGAACAAGTCCACATGGTTTAGGGCGAGGTGGCGGAAAATCTTCCGGACAATCCGCTCATCCCTGCGGCCAGTGACGTTGCTAATGTTATGCATGAGGTTGCTTCGGACTTTACGGGAGAGGAGGAAAAGGACATCGCCTATGAAGATAGCGGCCCCGTAGGTTATCTTTGACGGCAACCTCGTGCAAAGCCATGCCGCTAAACGAAACAAAAAATAGATGAGGTAACCCATAAACCCTCCCCTACCTCTTGCTGAAGATATTAGCCGAAAACGGAGGATGTGTCAAAAAGGCTCATGCTTCCCCAAGCCAATCCCTTTGAGCCTTTGGCTTGTTGTTGGCCTAAGCCAACCTTTAATTCTTGAACCGCAAAGAGCGCAAAGGACGCAGAGCTTTTTAATTTTCTTTGCGTTCTTTGCGTCCTTAGCGGTTAATCTTGTCACTCCGATGGAACTAAGTGCACGAAGCAATCTCCTCGCAGGGGTTGGGGATTGAGGCCGATTTGTATTTTTGAAGGCAATGTGTTAAAATGCCAAAGCATTTTCGGGAAAGGAGTGGTGGAAATGGATGTGCAGCAGGCTATAAGAGCAGTGGAAAGGGCAAGCGAAAAGCCAACAATTCCAGAAATACGCCCTGGAGATACCGTCAGGGTCCACTATCGCTTCACTGAAGAAAAGGCCGGGGAAGAAGAGAAAACTGAGAAGGTCCAGGTCTTTGAGGGCGTGGTCATAAAGATAAGGGGGACAGGGGCAGGAAAAACTTTTACGGTCCGCCGGATAGGAGCTCACAACATCGGAATTGAGAGGATTTTCCCCCTTTACTCCCCGAACATTGAGAAGATAGAAATAGTGCGCCGGGCCAAGGTCCGAAGGAGCAAACTCTATTACCTAAGAGGTCTCAGCGGAAAAGCTGCTCGCCTAAAGGAGAAAAGGGAATAAGGGCCGATGCGGCTTTCTCCTTTGGAGAAAGACCTCCTGGCGAAAGGTTATTCCTACATCGCCGGTATTGATGAGGCTGGCAGAGGCGCTTGGGCTGGCCCGGTAGTAGCAGGGGCTGTAATCCTTCCACTTGATAACCCCGAGATTGAATCTATCCTGGCAGAGGTATGCGATTCTAAGAAACTCAAGCCCCTGCAGAGGGAAAGGCTATTTGAGGTTATCTCGGCCTCGGCCGTGTCTTGGGGGGTGGGATTTGTGCCTCCGGAACGCATTGACCGGATAGGGATAGTCAAGGCCACCAGGGAAGCGATGGCTTTGGCTATTTCTCAACTCAACCCGCCCCCCCAATTCTTGCTCATTGATTACCTACGCCTTCCCGAAGTCCCAATCCCCCAAGAGGCCATAGTCTCAGGGGATGATTATTGCCTTTCAATCGCCGCCGCTTCCATAGTGGCCAAAGTAATCAGGGACAATTGGATGAAAGCGATGGACGCTGTCTTCCCCGGCTACAGTTTTTCGGACCACAAAGGATACGGCACTTCAAAGCACCGGGAGGCTTTGCAGAAGTTAGGCCCATCCCCCATACATCGCTCTTCCTTCGCTCCGGTGAAAGCCTTCTCCCTCAGGACCGAGCAGCTTTCTTAACAATTCTTTCACAAATCTGCGGTATAATTTGGCTTGAAACTGTTTTCAGGAGGTGAATATGCGCCGCAAATGGTGGATAATTGGCTTGGTGCTACTTCTAATTGCAGGTGGGATAATTGGGTGGTGGGTAGCACTGAGGCCAAAAGGCAGCTCCCAAAGCACTGCGGAAACGGTTCCGGTCCGGCGGGGGAATTTGGTAGTAACGGTCTCATCCGTAGGGACGGTTAAAGCCAAGGCGCAAGTAAATTTGGCTTTCCAGACTTCGGGGAAGGTGGCGGAGATACTGGTGAAAGAAGGGGAATTCGTGCGGGAAGGGCAACCATTGGCCCGCCTTGATACCAAAACCCTTGAACTTCAAGTAGCTCAGGCAGAGGCGAACTTGGCCGTGGCCCAGGCTCAGCTCAATAAGCTCCTCAAAGGTAAAACAAAAGCCCAGATTGAAGCCGCCAGGGCAGCCCTACGCAGCGCTCAGGCCGCCTATGAAGCGGCTAAGATTGACGCCGCCAATAGGGATAAGCAAATCCGCCTGGCCGAAATCAACGTGGAAAAGGCCCGGATAGCTTTGGAACAAGCTCAGGCTCAGTACGATAAAGTTGGGTGGAGACCAGAAGCCGCCTCTCTGCCCCAAGCCCAGCAGTTGCACCAAGCTACTCTGGATTACGAAGCGGCCAAACTCAACTACGAGCTAACCGTCGCCAAATACACCGATGCCGCCCTCTACAGCGCCGCTGCGCAGTTGGCTCAGGCCAAAGCCCAACTTGAGGAATTGGAAAATTACCCAACAGAAGAAGACTTGGCCATAGCTAAGGCCCAAGTCCGCCAAGCCGAAATCGCTTTGGAACAGGCTCGGTTGAACCTGGAAAATGCCACACTCAAAGCCCCATTTGACGGAATTGTGGCCGATATAAGTATCGTGAAGGGAGGGACCGCCGGCCCGAGCACCCCAGCCGTAACTTTGGTAGACCTCTCCTCGCTTGAAATTGAGGCACAGCTTGTAGAGTTGGATGTGGGCAAAGTCAAAGAAGGGCAAGAGGTGGAAATTTCCTTTGATGCCTTGCCCGACCGCACCTACCGAGGCAAAGTGACGATGGTTGGGAAAGTTGGCCAGACTGTGCAAGGCGTAGTCAATTACCCTGTAACCGTAACCATAGAGGACCCCGATGAGCGCATAAAAGTGGGGATGACCGCTAACCTCAACATCCTGGTAGGCCGTGCGGAAAATGTCCTCCTGGTCCCGGTGAGGGCTATCCAATCCCGCGGAGGCAGGCAAATAGTGATGGTGAAGAGGGGCCAAAACTTCACCCCCGTCCCTGTGAAAGTAGGCATGTCTAACGATGTCATGGCCGAGATTGTGGAGGGAGATATCAAGGAAGGAGACTTGGTCCTGGTGAGCCTGCCTCAGCAATTGCCTTCTTCCCGCCCCTTCATGTTTGGCGGAGGGACATTCCGGCCACCTGTCCGGTGAGAGGGGGAGCTATGGCTCTCATAGAACTGGAAGATGTGGTCAAAATTTACAAGATGGGCAAAGTGGAAATCCCGGCCTTGAGGGGAGTTTCCCTCTCCATTGAAAAGGGGGAGATGGTGGCAATAATGGGCCCTTCGGGCTCGGGCAAGTCCACCCTTATGAACATAATGGGCTGCCTTGACAAGCCAACCTCAGGCCGGTATCGCCTTGAAGGCATTCCGGTTGAAACTCTGAACGAGAACCAATTGGCCGAAGTGCGCAACCGCAAGATAGGCTTCGTGTTCCAGATGTTCAACTTACTGCCCAGAGCTACGGCTCTTTACAACGTTGAGCTTCCCCTCATCTACGCTGGAGTTGACGGCCGGGAGAGGAAGAGGCGAGCCATTGAAGCCCTCCAAGCAGTAGGCCTTGGGGATAGGCTAAACCATAGGCCTACCGAGCTTTCGGGAGGGGAACAGCAGAGAGTAGCCATAGCCAGAGCCCTAATTAACACCCCCTCAATAATCCTGGCCGATGAGCCAACCGGTAACCTGGACTCCAAATCGGGGGCAGAAATCATGGAAATATTCCGAAGGCTCAATAGGGAAATGGGGATAACGGTGGTTTTAGTAACGCACGATCCGAAGGTTGCTTCCTACGCTGGGCGCATAATAAAGCTTTTAGACGGGCAAATAGTGGGGGAGGAGAGGCCATGAACGTTATGGAGAACCTCCGGATGGCTTTCCAGAGCATAATGGCCAACCGCATGCGCTCCGCCCTTACCATCCTGGGAATAGTCATCGGTGTAATGGCCGTGATTACAATGCTTGCCATCGGAGGAGGAACGCAAGCCTCAGTTACAAGGCAAATTGAAAGCATTGGCACTAACCTGCTCATAATCCTTCCGGGGCGCATAACTACCGGAGCTATAAGGGGAGGACTTGGCTCGGCCATAACCCTCACTTATGCCGATGCCGAAGCTTTAAAAAGTTTGCCTTCTTTAAACGGCGTAGCCCCGGTGGTCCAAAGCGCAGTCCAAGTGGTATACTTGGATTCCAACACCCAAACCAACTTGATTGGGACCACACCCGATTACGTTCAAGTGCGCAACCACAAGGTAGCTTCGGGCTCATTCTTCACCGATTCGCACGTGAAGGCCCGCTCGCTGGTAGTCGTCCTTGGGGCGGATGTAGCCAAAACCCTCTTCGGGGACCAAGACCCAGTAGGGCAAGTGGTTAAAATCAACAGGGTTTCTTTCCGGGTTATCGGCGTTCTGGAAAAGAAAGGCGGCGCGGGGATGTTCACCCAGGATGATTTGGTCGTAATCCCGATAACTACCGCTTTTACCTACTTCCCCCGTCGGGCCGATTGGCGTGGCCAACCCAGCGTAACGGCTATATACGCCCAGGCAAAGGATAGGAACTCCCTAAGCCAAGCCATGGAAGAAGCCAGAAATCTACTCCGCGACCGTCACGACCTCCCACCCTCGGCTGAGGACGATTTTTCAATTGTCACCCAGGAAGACATGCTCTCCATGGCCAATGCCATAACTAACATCTTCACCATTTTCCTGGGGAGCATAGGTGCGATTTCGCTAATCGTCGGCGGGATTGGCATAATGAATATAATGCTGGTTTCAGTTACCGAGCGGACACGGGAAATTGGGATAAGGATGGCCGTAGGGGCTAAGAGGAGGGACATCCTCCTGCAATTCCTGACCGAAGCCACCGTACTTAGCCTGCTTGGAGGAGCGATAGGGATAGTCTTAGGTTGGCTGGCCTCTTGGGGGATAGGCCGGATAAATATTGGTGGTAGCAACATCCAGACCCTGGTGACCCCTTGGTCAGTGCTTTTAGCGGTGATATTTTCGGCAGCGGTAGGGCTATTTTTCGGGATTTACCCGGCCAACAAAGCTGCCAGCCTTAACCCCATAGAAGCGCTTCGCTACGAATAATGGAGGGAAGAATGGCCACAATATTAGTGGTAGAAGACAACCTCCCACTCCTCTACGGCCTCAGGGACCTACTGGAACGGGAAGGATATGAGGTCCTGACAGCCAGGGATGGGATGGAAGCTTTGGAAATCATGGCCAAAACCCGCCCCGACCTCATAATAGCTGATATAATGATGCCCCGGATGGACGGCTACGCCTTCTACGAGGCTGTCCGAAGCAAACCGGAATGGGTTCTAATCCCCTTCATCTTCCTCACAGCTAAAGGCTCCCTTGAGGACATCATACAAGGCAAAAGCTTGGGAGTAGAAGATTACATCACCAAACCCTTTGACGCCCGAGAGCTATTGGCCGTAGTTCGCTCCCGGCTGGAAAGAGCAAAGGCCATCCGAGAAGCAACCGAAGCAAAGGTGGAAAAGCTCAAGGAGCAAATCATAACTGCCTTGAGCCACGAACTCCGCACCCCCCTTACCTACGTAGTGGGCTACACTGAACTGGCTTTGGAGGACCTCAAATCCTTCACCCCGAACGCTCTGCAGGATTACCTACTGGAAGTGAAGAGAGGAGCCGACCGGCTCGTGAAGCTTGTTGAAGATTTCCTCCTCCTCATCCAGATAGACACAGGCCGGGCTATGGAGCAATTCCAGCGGTTTTCCGAGATAAGGAGTGACCTGGCGGATATAGTGGGGAAAGTAGTGGAGAAATACCGCCCCTTAGCTGAAAGCAAGGGAGTTCGGCTGGAATACCAAGTGACCTTCCCCGTCCCGCCCGTCCGGGTATTGGAACCTCTTTTCGTGGATGCCTTGGGCCGGCTTGTGGACAATGCAATCAAATTTTCCCTGCGGGAAGAGAAAGAGGTAACAGTTTCCCTCCGCAGAGGGGAAGAATTTGTGGAGATAGCGGTAAAGGATAAGGGGATAGGGATTCCGCCGGAAGAAATCCCTAACCTTTTTGAGCGCTTCCGGCAAATAGGCCGCGAGAGGACAGAGCAGCAGGGTTTAGGCTTAGGGTTAGCGATAGCTCACGAAATAATAAGCCTGCATGGTGGCAAGATAGGTGTAGAAAGCGAACCCGGCCTTGGCAGCACCTTCACCATCTACCTCCCACCGGCCATCCCCTAAAGCCCTAAGTTAGGGTGGAGGGAGCTACGCCTCATGGGCATCAAGTTAAGGTTGACAACAGGGATGGCCCTTCTTTGAAATTTTGGGGGCACATCCCCCACGCTCCCTGCCAGGGGGGCTTCGCCCCCCTGGACCCCCCCTTTGCCCACCCCCGTTGGCTTGGGGTTTGCCAGCGTTTAGGGCCCCACTCGTGGGCAGGTTTGCAAAAGTTGGCAACTCGCCCCCTCTTTTTTTATTCTGGGGGCACATCCCCCAGACCCCCCTGGGAGGGGGCTGCGCCCCCTCCACCCCTCTTTCCCCACTCCCGTAGGCTGAAGGTTTGCCGGCGTTTAGGGCCCCACTCGTGGCGGGGTTGCTAATGTGGGCAATTCGTTCCCTCTTTTGTTTTTGTGGGGGGACACCCCCCACGCTCCCCGCCATGGGGGCTTCGCCCCCCTCCACCCCCTTTCCCCACCCCCGTTGGCTGAGGGTTCGCCGGCGTTTTGGGCCCCACTCGTGGCGGGGTTGCTAATGTGGGCGCCTCGCTCCCTCTTTTGTCTTTGTGGGGGGACACCCCCCACGCCCCCTGCCAGGGGGGCTTCGCCCCCCTGGACCCCCCTTTGTCCACCCCCGTTGGCTGAGGGTTCGCCAGCGTGTTGGGCCCCACTCGTGGTGGGGTTGCTAATGTGAGCAATTCGTTCCCTCTTTTGTTTTTGTGGGAGGACACCCCCCACGCTCCCCGCCATGGGGGCTTCGCCCCCCTCCACCCCCCTTTGCCCACCCCCGTTGGCTGAGGGTTCGCCAGCGTGTTGGGCCCCACTCGTGGTGGGTTAACCTCTCCCTCGGCCCCTCCCCGAAGCGGTGAAGGGAGGACCTCACCATCGCCAGAATTCTCCCCCTTCCCTCGCAGAGAAGGGGGTCAGGGGGTTAGGTCGGAAGGGCACGCCCCCTGCCATGGGGGCTCCGCCCCCCTGGACCCCCTTTGCCCACCCCCGTAGACTGACCGGGCACCCGGCCAATTTTTCCCTTTGCTGAAGCCTTGGGGAGGCTCGGTGTAAAAGTCGCTTACGGCCAGGCAAGATATGCGAGGGTTAAAGTTGCCTGGCCTTGGGAAAAATGCTATACTTTTCCTGGGAGGCCAGTATGAAGGAGGCGCGACTTTACCAAAAATTGGAGGATGAAAAGGTCCAATGCAACCTCTGCGCCCATCGGTGCAAAATCCCCCCAGGTAAACTTGGAATATGCGGAGTGAGGGAAAACCGCAACGGCACCCTTTATACCCTCGTCTACGGCCAAGCAATATCCCAAGCTGTAGACCCGGTAGAGAAAAAGCCCCTCTTCCACTTCTACCCAGGGACTACCGCTTTCTCCATAGCTACCGTGGGATGCAACTTCCGATGCCAGTTCTGCCAGAACTGGGAAATCTCCCAAATGCCCCGCGAAGAAGGCCGCATCCTTGGTGGAAAAGTCCCTCCAGAGGCAGTCGTGAACAATGCCAAACGCTACGGCTCCCGAAGCATCGCCTATACCTACACCGAACCCACCATATTCTTTGAATACGCCTACGATATCGCCGTCCTGGCTCGCCAGGAAGGAATCGCTAACATCTACGTGACCAACGGCTACATGACCCCCGAAATGCTTGAAGCCTTCCACCCTTACCTTGATGCTGCTAACGTTGACCTCAAAGCAGGGAAAGATGAATTCTACCGCAAATACTGCGGGGCAAGGCTTCAGCCGGTCCTGGATTCGCTTAAGAAAATGAAATCCATGGGGATATGGGTTGAAGTGACCACCCTCATAATCCCAGGCCTCAACGATTCCGAGGAAGAGCTAAACTTCATAGCCGATTTCATTGCCAAGGAGCTCGGCCCTGAAACACCGTGGCATGTCAGCCGTTTCCACCCCCACTATAAGATGCGGGACCGGCCCCCAACCCCGGTAGCAACACTCCACAAGGCGCGAGAAATAGGCCTGAAAGCCGGCCTCCGCTACGTCTACGAAGGGAATGTCCCCGGTAGCGAAGGGGAGAACACCTACTGCTACAACTGCGGCCGCCTACTAATCCGCCGCTTCGGCTTCAGCATCTTGGAATATCGCATAACCGGCGGCCGCTGCTACCAATGCGGAGCTCCCATTGACGGAGTAGGCCTCTGATGTACAAAGTCAACGTCTCTCGCCAAGGAGCACGCCTCTCCAAGCCATTCACCATGATTGAACTGGCCTACATTGAAGACTTCGCCGTCTCAATATACCTCTGCCAAGGAACCCTCGCCTGGCACAAGCACTTGGACCAAGACGAGCTATTTTTAGTCCATTCGGGAACCATAAGCTTGGATACCGAACTCGGCTCCTTTACCCTTGAAACTGGGGAAATGTTAACCGTCCCCAAAGGCGTGCTGCACCGCTCTTCCTCCAGAACGCGGTCCGAAGTCCTCCTCTTCAGCCCCAAATTTCTTCCTGACCGCAAGAACGGCCACCGTTTTTCCTTCCCCCAAGGAATCAACCTCACGAAGGTAAACCTCTACCACAAAAGCCGAAGCTTATCCAATCCCTACCAAGGCTTAAAACTGGCTCAGGTGGAAGACTTCACCCTTAGCCTCCTCCTCTGCGAAGGGACAAGCTCCTGGTATGAGAAGCCCGCCCGGCCCATACTCCTCATGGTTGTGGAAGGGCTCTTGAAAGTAGAAAGCGGCCCCGAAACGATTACCCTTAGCCAGGCCGACCTGACCATAATCCCACCGCTTTATGGATACAGGCTTCATTCCCCGGAGAGAACATTGGTGCTCTCTTTCCAAAAGACCCCTCCTTCAAGGCCTTAAAGGAGGCTGAGCATGGAACGCCTTGTGGAATGCGTGCCTAATTTCAGCGAAGGCCGCCGGAAAGAAGTCATTGAAGCCATAGTAAGGGCTATAGCCGAAGCGGGGAAAGTCTGGGTACTGGATGTGGAATCAGACGAAGACCACAACCGTTCAGTGGTCACCTTCGTGGGTGAACCGGAGCCGGTGGAAGAAGCTGCTTTCCAAGGGATAAAGAAGGCAGCCGAACTCATTGACATGGACCAGCACAGAGGCCAGCACCCCCGCATCGGCGCAGCCGATGTTGTGCCTTTCGTCCCCCTCAAAGGGGTAACCATGGCCGAATGTGTGGAAATGGCCCGAAGGCTTGGGGAAAGAGTGGGCAGAGAACTGGGCATCCCCGTTTACCTCTACGGAGAAGCAGCTACTCGCCCCGAACGCCAAGACCTGGCCTACATCCGCCGGGGCGAATACGAAGGGCTGAAAGAGAAAATCGCTACTGACCCCGATAGAGCACCGGATTTTGGTCCAGCTGTTCTGGGTAAAGCCGGGGCTACAGTCATAGGCGCCAGGCCTCCCCTAATCGCTTTCAACGTCTACCTAAACACGGACGATGTTAGGATAGCAAAGGAAATAGCTAAAGCCGTAAGGCACTCCAGCGGTGGGCTGCGCTACGTAAAAGCCATTGGCCTGTTGGTCAAGGGGAAAGCCCAAGTTTCCATGAATTTGACCGATTACCGTCACACGCCCATCCCGAGGGTTATGGAACTTATACGCCGAGAGGCAGCACGCTACGGCGTTTCCATCACCTCCAGCGAAATAGTCGGCCTCGTCCCCGAAGATGCCCTCCTGGATGCGGCCATCTATTACCTCCAGCTTGAAGGGTTCTCAAAGGAACAAATCTTGGAAAAGAAACTGGAGAAAATTCGCCGCGGAGGTTAACGATGCCCTACCTGGCCTTTGCCTTAGCCCTTCTCATAGCTTTCCTCATTGTGGCCGGCTGGAGGGAATCGCAGTACATAATCCAGCGCCGCCATCCTGACAAGCCCGATTCCCCAGCTCGCTACGGCCTTCCTTTTGAGGAGGTGGAATTTAAATCGCGGGACGGGATAACCTTAAGAGGCTGGTTCATTCCAGCACCTCAAGCCAAAGGAACGCTCATCTTCTGCCATGGCCATGCCGGGAGCATGGACCCCGACTTAAAGTATGTCCCGTGGTTCCACTCCAGCGGCTTTAACGTCTTAATGTTTGACTTCAGGGGGCATGGCCGAAGCGATGGCGATAGGATTTCCATGGGTTATTTTGAGCGGCTTGACCTCTTAGGTGCGGTTGATTACCTGAAGAATCGGGGCCTTGAGAACATAGGGGTCCTCGGTTTCTCCATGGGTGGAGCCGTAGCCATAACCACAGCTGCCGTGGAACCTTCAATAAAGGCGGTGGCTTGCGATGGCGCCTTCGCCTACCTCTCGGAAGTTCTCACCCGGGGGATAGCGGTTATAAACCCCGCCCTGCGCCCGATAGGGCTTATAGCCGGTCCCCTGGCCCTACTCTTTGCCTCCCTGCGCCTTGGTGCTTGGCTCCCCTCAGCCGACCCAATAAGGTGGGTAGCCAAGATTTCGCCGAGGCCTCTACTCCTCATCCACGGGGAGAAGGATATCTTCATAAGCACTCAGGCAATTAAAGCCTTGTACCAGGCTGCCCGGGAGCCAAAAGAACTGTGGATTGTCCCTAACGCCGGCCACAGAAACGCAGATGAACTTTACCCGCAAGAGTGGAGGGAAAAAGTAATCGGCTTCTTTGAGAAATGGTTAGGAGGCTCGGTTTGAAACGCTTAATCCTTATCGGCCTTGCTCTTTTGCTTTTGGCCTCATGCAGGGAAGGGGAAAAACCGGCCCTCTCCTACTCAGGCCCCCTCAACGTTACCCTTAAGAAGGGCGAAACGCTTCCCCTTACTGCAATCACCTACATCGGCCTCGGCCCCCAAGGAGCAGAGGTCTTGATAGAAGGGCAAAAAGCCGTCAAGCAGAGGGGTGACTCCCTGGACTGGGAAGGCACACCATTGCCAGGAGTTGAGCTCAAAATCAGAACCAGAATCATAAGCTTTGACCCTGCTACTCTCCGCAGCGTTGGCATTTTCACCGTGAACATAAGCGAGCCTTCGCCAACCCCTGCGCCCTCTCCCCAAAAAGCGGCCTTCAAATTTACGGCTCCGGTAGGATACAAGGTTAAGAAAGGGGAAGGGATACCGGGGACAACCCTTAAATACGCAGGTAAGGACCAGGAAGGGGCAAAGTTTGAAGGGCTTGAGGGCTACCCCTACCGCAAAATGGGCGATTCGCTGGTTTGGACTGGCAAGCTTAAGGAAGGGCTCTACCTTGTGCTCAACGTCCGGGTCTTGCATTTTGATGAGGATACGGCAACTTTAAGCGGGACTGCAGAGATAATCTTTCCTTGAGAAGGGGGAAGCCATGGTGGCGGCTTTCTTTGATTTTGACGGGACCATATTCCGCGGAAGCACATGGAGGGGGATTGCCCTCCACCACCGCACTACCGGAATCAACAAGACCATGCTATGGCTTTACCTTTACTCCCACCTTGCCCTTTACCCCCTCTACAAAGCCGGCCTATTAAAGCGCCGCGCCTACTACAAGCTCTGGGCAAAGAACATGTCCTGGACCCTTAAAGGCCTAACTCTACCCCAGGCCGAAGAGACGTTCAACTGGCTATGGGAAAATTATGTCAGGCCCAGGCTACGCCCAGAAGTCCTTTCTCAGTGGGAAGAGCACCGGAGCAAAGGCCACAAGCTGGTAATAGTCTCCGGCTCATTTGAACCCCTCATAAAACTTGTGGGCAGCAAGCTTGGGGCTGATGGAACTGTCGGAACAGAGCTGGAAATTAGAAACGGGAAACTTACAGGCCGGATAAAAGGTCCGCTGTGCTTTGGGGAAGGCAAAGTTCAAAAGTTGGAGGCTTTTCTGGCCTCAAACCCAGGCATAGACCTCTCCCAGAGCTATGCTTATGCCGATAGCATCTATGACCTTCCCGTATTGGAAATGGTCGGCAACCCTGTAGCTGTCTACCCGGACCCGGAGTTGGCCTCCTATGCCGAAAAGAAGGGATGGCCCATAATCGGCACTAAGCCAACGCCTTAGCCCTCCAAAGGAGCACAATCACCAAGGCTGCGGCCGTAACGGCCAAGAGGAAAACCATGGGCTTAACCCAGGGGTAAAGTTCCTGGAACTCCCTCTGGAAGGCGATTTTTCCCCCCGGTTTTACAAACCAAATTTGTCCACTACCCCCTATCCTAAGCTCCAACTCCAGAGAAGAATTCCCGCTGAAAGCAGCCAGCTCTGCCTCCCCACGCTTAATAAGCTCAAGCCCAAGCCTCTGGAGGGCATCCGATTCAAAGACTTTGCCGGAAGCCAATTCGTTTTCCCTCCTCCTCCAGTTTGCTAACTCAACCTCCAACAAGCTATGTGCTTCGGCTGTATCAATCTCCCCCTCAACGAAATAGCGCTTCGCCCAGAATTCCGTCCGCTCGCTCCATTCTATCTCGGAAGATTTCAAGGGTGCGAAGCAAAGGGCAAGCTCTGCCCTCGTTGGGAAGCGCTCGGCCATCTCCTTCCTCTCAGGAGCATGCTCTTTCCCCAAGGGGAAGCTTAGACTGATGAGCAAGCGCTCACCTACAGGGGAAGGCAAAGAAGCCAGGTCGGGATCGGAGGGGTTGTAAAGGGGGCTTAGTAGGCAAGAGCACTCTATTTCCCCCTCTCTGGGCTTTATCCTTACCAAAGCCTTTGTAGTCCGGCAGATGGGAAGCTTTAACCCGAGGACCTCCCAGAAATCCCGGCCCAAAGCTTCATTCACGATGGAAATGGCCTCGTGGGCTTCCCCTTCCTCCAAGAGCTTTATCGCTAAGAGGGCACTGAGGTCGCGCTTCAATCGGCCCACTTCTCCTTTCCCCACCGGAACAGGGAAGCCTTTATCGGCCAAAGCACTGGCCTTTTCAATGTAAGCGATTGCTTCCCTATACAGGCCTTCCCTTTGCAGTTCCTGGCTCAGGGTTAGGTAGATGCTTTGCAAGGTCCAGGCCAAATTCCTCTCCGAAGCCCCCGCCTTTATCGCTTTCTCCAGCTCTTGGCCGGCTAAGGCCAGGGTAGGCAAATCCAAAGAGCCATTGGGCAAATAGGATCGGTAATGGTAGAGGGCTGCAAGGTCCAAAGAAGCTTGGTATAGATTGGGGTCAAGGAGGCGTGCTCTCTCCAAACAAGCGATGGCTTCCCGGTAGAAGCGCTCAAACGCCTCGGAATCCGGAGGCAAAGCCATGGCTAAGGTCCGGTAAATAGTCCCGACTTCGTAAAGGGATTGGGCGTCAGTTTTACCCCTTAGCTCTCCAAGCTTCTCCCGTAGGGGAGGAACCGGTAGGGAAAGCTTGACTTCTGCGGGGAAAGGCTCTTCAATCCAGCGCCAGGTAAGCCTGAAACCATCAAACTCAAACCCTTTAGGCTCCGCCTGAACCACTTCCTCTTGCCTGAAGAGGGAGGGGAAATGAACCGTAACCCTTATGCTATCAACGCCTTTACTGGCGAAATCTTTCGGCAATGGATAAGAGAGCCCTATCAGAGGGTAACCGGTTAGGGGCAGAGTCCCTTGCAAGGTTAGAATTCCCTTTGAACTTGGCTCAAGGGTTATCTCCACAGGGCTTAGCGGGCTAATGTCCCTTCCCCCATACTTCAAGGCAAAATTCCCGGCCGATTCTCCACCTTTCACCTGAACGGAAAAAGTCTTGGCATCAAGCTTGCTGGTATTCTCAAACCGATAGGAGGCGGATAAATCAAAGGCCGAAAAGTCCGGCTTTAGCTTTATGTCAACAGCCAGGGCATTTAGCCTTACCTCCTTGGGCATATTGAGGGGAGTGAGTATAGGCACAGCTGGCGCTTGGGCGGAAGCGGCTCCAGCTTTTAAAGATAGGGCCATCGTGATAAGAAATGTTAGCGGCCATCGCAATTTCCTCAGCATCCTTCCCCCCTGAGGAAAGCCTGGATGAGTTCAAAGGCTTGGGCGCAAACTTCTCCTTTTGCTTCCAGCCAACGGATGCGGGGGTCGCTTAGTTTAAACCAATTGTATTGATGCCGGATGAAATTCCTCGTGCGCTTTTTCATGTGGGCCACTGCTTCCTCCAAAGTTAATTCCCCTTGCAAATACAGCCCTATCTCCTTATATCCAACCCCTGACATTGACGGAAGGTCCAAAGAGTAGCCCATTTTGATGAGCGTTTCCACCTCGGCTACAAGGCCTTTCTCTAACATGGCCTCAATACGCCGATCAACCCGCTTGTAGAGCTCGGGGCGGGGCAAAGTTAAGCCTAAGATGAGGGTCCGAAAGGGAGGCGGGTTTCGGCGGCGAAGCTGGGAAAAAGGTTTTCCCGTGGCCAGGCACACCTCCAGCGCCCTCACTACCCTCCGGATGTTCCTCGGGTCTACGAAGGATGCAGCTTCAGGGTCAAGTTCTAAAAGGCGCCGGAAGAGCGCATCTGCCCCCTTCTCTTTTGCTTCCCTGAAGAGCCTCTCCCTAAGTTCAGGGGAGGGGGGCACTTTGGGCACCTCCCATCCTTCCAAGAAAGCCCAAACATACTGGCCTGTCCCTCCTACCAAAAGGGGTATCTTACCGCGGGAGAGAATTTTTTCCCATGCCTTCTTTGCCATCTCCAGGAACATGGCCAGAGTAAAGGTTTGGTCCGGGTAAACCACGTCAATGATGTGATGGGGAACTTTTAGGCATTCCTCCGGGGAAGGCTTGGCCGTCCCGATATCCATGTATTTGTAAACCTGGCGCGAATCGGCTGAGATTACTTCGGCCGGGAGTTTTTCGCCCAAGCAGAGGGCAAGCTCCGTCTTCCCAACCCCTGTTGGGCCGACTATGGCTATGAGTGGGGGCTTACCCTTCTTCAACGGCATTCTTAATGAGGTTTATGCGCCTTACACTCCCTTTTGGGGATAATTCTATGGCCAAAAGGTCAATTCGCCAGAACCCATCCCAGCCCCTCTCGGCCACGTAGGACTGGGCTGCCAGGAGGAGGCGGGCTTTTTTCCAAGGGGTAATGGATTCTTCTGGGGTTCCAAAGCGAGGAGAGCGGCGGAGGCGCACTTCTACGAAGACCAGAAAGTCTCCATTTTTGGCCACCAGGTCTATTTCTCCGCCCTGGCACCGATAATTGCGCTCTAAGATTGTGTAGCCCTGTTTTTGCAAGTATCGGGCGGCCAGGTCCTCCCCCAGCCGCCCGACTTCGCGGGTGCGGTTTCTTCCTTTCACGGTCTAAAACCTTGCTTGAGTAATTCTTGCAGCAACGCTCCCAAACCCCCTCCCAAGAGGCCAAGAAGCACTAAAACCACTAAGGAGACAAGAAAGAGGACTATGCTGAATATGAGGCTCGCTATGTAGAAACCGCACCCAAACCTCAAACCATCCATGATGTCCAGTTGATGCTTGTGCTCTTGGGACATCTGAACTCCTCCTTTAGGTTTAATTTAACGGCTAAGGAGCCCATCCTCCTCTGCCAATTTCCTCGCTATCTCACTATAATGTTCCTTCGCCTTCAAAGTCGCTTCGCTTCTAAGAGCGTTAAGCATGTCTATGTATAATACCACCTCAGCGCTTCCTCAAAGCTCTTAAACATCCCCCCTGTTATATTTCTCACCTCCCTTTCCGTCAGCCATGTATCTATGTCCTGCCTATCTTTATCATAGCCCGTGTGAGCATGCCTATAATGAGCTACAACAAGCACCTCCCAGGCCTCTTCATACCCAAGATGAGCGTGGTATAACGCTTCAAAGCTCTGGGAACCCCTTCTTGGCCTCACCAGCCTCCCCACTTCTTCGCCTTACAGGAAACCGTTCTGCTGATTTTTACGGAGGTATTGCCACAGCAACCGCTCCCCAAGGGTGACCTCTCCCCTAACCCCTTCCCGGAGTTCCCCCTTCCCTCGCAGGGAAGGGGGCTGGGGGTTAGGTCGGTAAAGGGTTTAGCTCAATCCTCCGGCTAATTTTTCTGCTGCGGTGTAGGGGTCAATCTCTCTCTTCACTACTCGGCCCAGGATTTCTTCAATAGCTTGGCGGTCAACTTTTGAAAGGACGCGCTTTAAAAGTTCTGTGCGTAGGATTTCTTCTACCTCCCGGCTTGCCCTCAGCTTTTCCTTCTCTTCCCACGCCCCGCTTTCCTTAAGGAATGCCAGATGCTTCTCAATCGTTTCCGCAAGAGCTTTTATCCCTTCCCCTCGGGTGGCGATGGTTTTACAGATAGGGGGGCGCCAACGAGGTTGGGGAGATTGGGCCGCAGGCTTAATTTCCATTAGGATGCCATGGTGGATGATTTTCTCCGAGTTCCCCAGACTCATCATAACTTCTAAGCTCAGGGCAACCCCATCCGCTCCCTCTAAATCGGCCTTGTTCACCACGAAGATATCGGCTATTTCCAGGATTCCGGCTTTTATGACCTGGATGTCATCACCAAGCCCAGGCACTTCCACCACAATGGTTGTATGAGCGGTGCTGGCGATATCCACCTCCGCTTGGCCAGCCCCTACTGTTTCCACTAAGATTTTATCGTAGCCGGCCGCATCCAAAATTTTCACGGCATCGGCAGTAGCCCTGGCCAAACCTCCCAGACTTCCTCTTGTAGCCATGCTGCGGATGAAAACGCCGGGGTCATTGTAGAGGTCCCTCATGCGGATGCGGTCACCTAAGATTGCTCCGCCGGTGAAGGGGCTTGTTGGGTCCACAGCCACAATGCCAACTTTTAAACCCCGGAGGCGGAACTCTTTGGCCAGCTCGTTCACCAAGGTGCTTTTCCCTGTCCCCGGGGCCCCGGTAACCCCTATGACATGGGCCTTCCCAGTATAAGGGTAAAGGGCTTTAAGCGCTTCCCGGGCTAAAGTCCCGTTATTTTCGGCTATGCTTATGAGGCGGGCTATAGCTCTCTTATCCCCCAGGATAGCAGCCCGTACCAGCTCATCAAGCATTCTTGCGGCTTCTCCTTATCTCGGCTACTTTGTTCCGGATGTATTCCACAATGGTCTGGGTTGAGGTGCCGGGCCCAAAGACCTCAGCTATGCCCGCCTCCTTGAGCTTAGGCACATCTTCATCCGGTATTATCCCTCCAGCCACTACTAAGACATGGTCAAGGCCTTTTTCGCGAAGGAGTTGGACGGTTTTAGGCAGAAGGGCCATGTGGGCTCCGGAGAGGATTGAGAGGCCAACCACATCCACATCTTCCTGAAGAGCAGCCTCGGCTATCATTTCCGGCGTCTGACGCAAGCCGGTGTAAATAACCTCCATCCCTGCATCTCTCAAAGCCCTGGCCACTACTTTAGCTCCCCTATCGTGCCCATCAAGCCCTGGCTTGGCTATGAGGACCCGGATTTTCTCCTCCGCCATTTCTGCCCTCCTTTATATGATGATTGGCTCGCGGTACTCTCCAAACACTTCCCTTAGGGCCTTCATCATCTCTCCCAAGGTAGCGTAAGCTCGCACGCAATCAAGGATGTAGGGCATGAGGTTTTCCCTTTCATCCTGAGCAGCATTGCGGAGGCGTTCCAGGCACTGGCGGACCCTTTCATTGTCTCTCTCCCGGCGGACTCTGGCCAGTCTTTCCCGGTGGCGCCTTTCCCCTTCGGGGTCTATCTTGTGGATTGGGATGGTAATCGGCTCGTCGGAAACGTATTCGTTTACCCCCACAATTATGCGCTTCTTCTCATCAATTTCCTTCTGGTAGCGGTAAGCGGCATCGGCAATTTCCTTCTGAGGGAAGCCCTTCTCTATAGCTGCAATCATCCCGCCCATAGCATCAATCTTGCGGAAATACTCGTAGGCGGCCTCTTCCATCTTCCGGGTCAAGTATTCCACGTAGTAGCTTCCGCCAAGGGGGTCAATGGTGTTCACTACTCCGGTTTCATGGGCGATGATTTGCTGAGTGCGCAGGGCTATGCGCACGGCCAGTTCGGAGGGCAAAGCAAGCGCTTCGTCCATGGAGTTAGTGTGTAGGGATTGAGTACCACCAAGGACTGCGGCCAGTGCCTGAATAGCTACCCTAACGATGTTGTTCTCCGGCTGCTGGGCGGTTAACGTACACCCAGCGGTTTGGGTGTGGAAACGCAACCACCAGGAGCGCGGGTCTTTAGCCCCGAAACGGTTGCGCATCTCCCTCGCCCAAATTCTCCTGGCCGCCCTGAACTTAGCGATTTCCTCAAAGAAATCGTTATGAGCATTGAAGAAAAAGCTCAAGCGAGGTGCGAACTCATCCACATCCAGTCCTCTTTCAATCCCGGCCTTGACGTATTCAAAGCCATCGTAAAGAGTGAAGGCCAGCTCTTGAACTGCCGTGGCCCCGGCTTCCCGAATGTGGTAGCCGCTTATGGAGATGGTATTCCACTTAGGGACGTATTTAGCTCCGAACTCAAAAGTGTCCACTATCAGGCGCATGGAGGGCTTGGGAGGGAAAACGAACTCCTTCTGAGCAATGTATTCTTTGAGGATATCGTTCTGTATAGTGCCGCCAATTTTGGTCCATGGTATCCCTCGCTTCTCGGCCACAACAAGGTACATTGCCCACAGTATAGCGGCCGGAGCGTTTATAGTCATAGAAGTTGTGACTTTGTCCAAAGGTATGCCATCAAAAAGAATCTCCATATCGGCCAAGGAGGAAACCGCCACCCCGCACTTGCCGAACTCCCCTTCAGCCATGGGGTCATCGGTATCGTAGCCGTATAGGGTTGGGGTATCAAAAGCCACCGAAAGGCCTGTTTCGCCGTGCTTGAGGAGGTATTTGAAGCGCTCATTTGTCTCCTCTGCCGACCCATACCCTGAGAACATCCTCATGGTCCAGAGGCGTCCGCGGTACATAGTAGCGTGTATGCCTCTGGTGAAGGGGTATTCACCGGGGAAGCCGAGTTCCTCAAGGTAATCAAAATCGGGGATGTCGGCAGGGGTGTAGAGGCGAGCGATGGGCATATCGGAGAGGTTGCGGAAAAGTTCATCTCTTTCCGGGAGCCGGGCGAGCCACTGCTGAAGCGTTGTTTCTTCCCATTGCTCTTGCCTTTCTTTTATTTTTTCCAAAGCCTCTTTGTCAAACATTCCCCCCTCCCATGGGTGATTTCTTCATAAGGAATTTTACCACACCTCAAGTTAAAAGCCAAACCCTTTGCCGATTGAAATCAGCCCCTTTGAGGCCTTTGGCCTACGCCAAAACCGCAAAGTTTTTATCAAAGCAATCCCCTGACCTGCCAGGAGATTGCCTCGCCCTCTTTGGAGGCTCGCAAGGGGGGTAAAGCCCCCTGGCAAAGGGTGTTTAAGCGAAGAATTGCTTTGCGAGCCAGTCTCCTATGAGCCAGTAGCGGAAATCAAGGCCCTGGCTGCATTGGACCCCACCTATGACTCCGTAGACTAAAGCGCCAAGAGGTATTAGGCTAAGGAGCACAGCCACCGGCACACAGAGGCAACCTACGAGGATTGCAGATAGAGCTGCAGTCAATACCCAGGCGATAACGGCTATAGCTCCTCCCCCAACCCAGGCAAGTAGCTGAAAGACAAAAGCTTGGAGGCTTTGGAAGCCAACGTAACGCGAGCGTTCCTTGAACAAGACGTAAATGACGAGAGGAGCAAACACCCCTATAAAACCGGAAACGAGGTTGAGGAGGATGCTGAGGTGGGCAAGCATGGCCCAAGTCCTCTCCTCTTGGGGAGTCAAAGGCTGCGGTAAAGCTTTCTCTTCCATACCCTACCTCCTTTCAATCCTTGCCCCGAGGCTACGGAGCTTTTCGTCTATGTTTTCGTAGCCCCGGTCTATTTGCTCAATGTTTGATATTTCGCTTTGCCCTTGAGCGCACAGAGCCGCTATGACTAAAGCCATGCCGGCTCTTATATCCGGGCTTGAGACTTGCTCCCCATGAAGCTTGGAAGGCCCTACCACTACAGCTCGGTGCGGGTCGCAAAGTATTATCCTGGCCCCCATGGCAATGAGCTTGTCCACGAAGAAAAGCCTGCTTTCAAACATCTTCTCAAAGAAAAGCACCGTCCCTTTAGCCTGGGTGGCCGTAACTATGGCTATGCTCATCAAGTCCGCAGGAAAGGCCGGCCACGGCCCATCCTCCACCTTGGGGATTGCTCCGTCCATCTCGTCCCTCACCACCAACTCCTGACCGGCAGGAACTAAGATGTCTTCGCCCTTTATCTCAACCCTTGCCCCAAGCCGCTCAAAGACCATCAAGGCCATCCGCATGTTTTCGGGGACGGCTTTCTTTATTAGGATTTGCCCTCCTGTAGCGAGAGCAAGCCCGATGAAACTGCCCACCTCAATGTGGTCGGAAGGGATTTCAAACACGGTCCCGTGGAGCCTATCCACCCCCTCCACTACCAGGACATTGGAGCCTATGCCCGAAATCCTCGCCCCCATCTGATTCAGGCAACGAGCCAGGTCCTGGACGTGCGGTTCAGAGGCGGCGTTACGGATTATGGTGGTGCCTTTGGCCAGAGCGGCGGCCATGAGCACATTTTCGGTACCGGTGACGCTGGCTTCGTCTAAGAGGATATCGGTTCCATGGAGGGAAGAAGCGCTGAGGTAATACCTGGCATCAACATCCACCTGAGCCCCCAGGGCTTTGAAGGCTATGAAGTGGGTATCAAGCCTCCTGCGCCCGATGACATCGCCTCCGGGCGGGCCCAGCTTAACTTGCCCGCAGCGGGCCAGCATCGGACCGGCCAGGAGGATGGAAGCCCTTATCTGGCGGCACAGGTCTTCCCTCAGGGCTGTTTTCTTCACATCGCGCGCCCTTAAAGTCACCTCCTTCTCTCCGGTGAAGCTTATCTCCACCCCCAAGTCCTCTAAGAGGGCCAGCATGGTCCTAACATCGCCTATCAGCGGGACGTTCCTCAGGACCAGAGGCTCATCGGTGAGGAGGGAGGCAGCGAGAAGCGGTAGGGCGGCGTTCTTGTTCCCGCTGGGGATAATTTCCCCCTCAAGATGTATCCCACCTTCAATGATAAACTTAGCCATTGCCTTGCCCCTCCACGTAAACCTTATCGCCGCGGCGAAGGTTGAAAGTGCGGGCAGCATTGCCCTGGCGGATGGCTATCTCCAGCCGGCCTGTGCTTCCTATGTAGGCCACAGGCTCACCCTCGCCCACATCGGCAAACGTTTTCTTAAGGCCATGTATCTTGCAATCGGCAACCCTTATGACCACTCCTTCCTTAAGGTCTTGCGCTTTGAGGTTAGTTATCAAGTTACCGAAGCGGTCTATGTGAAGGATGTGGCCCACAATGGTTCCATCGGGGAGTTTGAAAGGGCAAGGCCAGTCCAAAAGGATTGGGTCCTCAATAGCTACCCCCATTTCTTCCAAAGGGACCCCCAAGGAAAGGTGTGCAGCCACTGGGGCAAAGATGTCACGCCCATGGAAAGTAGGGCTAACCTCCGGAAGCCAGTAGTGAGGGTTGGTGATGGAAAAGATTTCCCGGACCTCCTCGCTCTTAAGGATGGGGGTCAAAAGGCCGTTATCGGGGGCTAAGAAGGTGGCATGAGGAGTCTTTATGGCTATGATTCTTCGCCCTGAGCCCACCCCTGGGTCAACCACTGCTACGTGGATTGAGCCCTTAGGGAAATAAGGCCACGATGCCTCGAGGATGAAGGCTGCCGTAAGCACATCCTGCGGCGGAACTTCATGGGTTATGTCCACTATGGTGGCCTTGGGGTTTATGGATAGAATCACTCCCTTCATAGCTCCCACGAAATAATCCTCAAGGCCGAAGTCCGTGAGCAAGGTTATCACCACCGCCTAAGCCTCCGGCTTTGCAGCTGGGAAGTAGAGGGAAAAACTTGTCCCTTCTCCCAGCTTGCTCTCAACTTCTATCCAACCCCTGTTCTGCTTCACGATGCTATAAACCACGCTCAGCCCCAGGCCAGTCCCGCCCTTTGGCTCTTTAGTGGTGAAGAAAGGCTCAAAGATGCGCTCCTTCACTTCAGGGCTCATCCCAATCCCTGTGTCCTTCACGACGAGGCGAACGAATTCCCCAGGGTAAGCTTCAGGGTGAGCCAAAGCCTCCTCCGTAATCCGGACATTTTCCGTCTTTATCCAAAGCTTGCCCCCTTCGGGCATCGCATCCCTGGCGTTCATCACAAGGTTCATGAGTATTTGCTCAAGGTGGCTTCGGTTGGCCTTTATTGGGTAAAGGTCAGGGGAAAGCTCCAGGATAAGCTCCACCCCTTCCCCTAAGGTTCGGGAGATAAGGCTTCTCATGTCCATGATTACGGAGTTCAGGTTCAAGGTCTCAGGAGCCAATGGTTCCCTACGGCCAAAGAGCAAAAGTTGCCTAACAAGGGCCGAGGCCTTCTCGCATGCTTTCCGGACTTCCTCAAGGAGGGCCAAGCTTTCCTGAAGCGATACCAAGCCCGAAAGGATTAGCTCAGTGCTCGCTAAGATTGGGGTTAGGAAATTGTTGAAGTCGTGGGCTATAGCCAGGGCCAAACTCCCGGCAGCCTCCATCCTCTGCGCTCTTATGTAGAAGGATTCCATACGCCGTAGCTCGGTGACATCCCTGACAATGCATAAGGCTCCGTCGGGTATGGGATAGAGCCGGAGCTCAAGGGTTTTCCCTCTGGCGGGAATGGAAAGGGTTTGGACTGTGCCTCTCTCAAGGGTGCGGGAAAAAGCTTCCCGAAAATCGGAGAAAGCGGGCTCTTCCAGTAGCTCCTGCATGCTTTTTCCGGAAATTTCTTCAGCCTTCCGGCCCAGAAAGCCGGCACCAGGCTCGTTAGCCTGCTGAAGCTTCAACTCACGGTCTACAACCCAGAGGCCATCGGTTATGGAGTTAATTAGGAGGCGATGCCACCTTTCGCTCTCCTCCAAAGCCTTTCGGCTTGCTTCCAAGGAAGATAAAAGCTCATTAACCCTTACCCCTACCTCGGCCAGCTCATCCCTTCCTTCCACCGCAACCCTGGCCGAGATGTCCCCGGAGCGAGCAATTGCCTCCAGACTTTCGGAAAGTCTGGTTAACCTGGAGAGGAGATGCTGCCGGAGGAAGAGGAGAATGACCGCACCAAAAACAAGGCCGAGAAAAAGGTCCTGAAGGGAAAAAAGAAAAAAGGCAGCCTGACTTCGTGGGTACAGTTCCCTGGGCATGGTTACTTTAAGGACCAAGGCCGGCTGTCCGTAGAAGTCTTCAAGGAGGGCAAAGGCTTCAAGGGTTCTGGAATCTACAACACGCAAGGCGAATTTCTCCCCTTTTGCCAGCCTGGCAGGGACTTGAGGAGCGTGAGGGGGAAGGAAAGAGACTGGGAAACGGACCACTTCGGAAAGCTTTTCAGCATGGGCTTGGGTGAGGTAATAGCCCATTACAAAGGTGCCCATTATTGGGCCTTCTTCTTTGCTGGTGACGATAGGGTAAGAAGCTATCAGCATAGGGCCTTGGGGCAAACTGATTAGCCCGACTTTCCCATCCTTGGGGTCAGTGTGATGGAGGAGCGGGCTTCCGGGATGAAAATGTTCCTCCCAGCCCTTCGGAAGGGGCACCTCCTTATGGGCTTCAAGGTCATAAGCCTTGCCGAAGACGAGCTCGCCGGAGGTGTTTATGAAGAGCATCAGGTTTATCCCCAAGCCTTCAAAGGTTTCATCCACGAGGTTTGACTTTATGTAATCCTCCGTTGGCTCTTGGACGAAGTAGTAAGTATCATCCCATGCCGCCCAGTCTCGGGCTATTGCTACCAGGTTCTGCTCCCGGCTCTCAAGGAAAACCAGGGCTCTCTCTGTATTCCTTAAGGCAAATTGTTCCTCTAACCGGGCGAAGTTTTGGAGGAAGAAGGCTCTGGATGTAAGGCAAAAGGCTAAGAGCTGGAAAGCCAGAAGTGAAGCGATGATTAGCAGGGTTCTTCGGGTTATGTTCACTTTCTTCCTCTCCTTGGGCGAGCTGAGATGGCCTAATTATAAAGGGTTGGTTACAAAATTGCAACTTCTCCCGTGCCCGTTTACGGCCAAGTTAAAATTGGGGGGAGAGCCGGAGGCCTCTTTTCCTACCGGCCATTGGCCTTACTGCTGCTTGGGAATCAGCCTCCTTGGCAAGCGTCGCCGCAGGCCGACCGCAGGCCAAAATTTTCCCCACCCTCGTAGGCTTAGGGTTTGCCGGTGTTTTGGACCCCACTCGTGGCGGGGTTGCTAATGTGGGCGACTGCCCCCTTTTAAGATTTCTTGGGGGACACCCCCCATGCCCCTCGCCATGGGGGCTCTGCCCCCCTGGACCTCCCGTTTTCCCACCCCCGTAGGCTTAGGGTTCGCCGGCGTGTTGGGTCCCCCTCGTGGCGGGTTAACCTCTCCCCCAACCCCTCCCCGAAGCGGTGAGGGGAGAACCCCGCCCTTGCCAGAAATTTCCCCCTTCCCTCGCAGGGAAGGGGGTCAGGGGGTTAGGTCAGAAGGGCACGCCCCCGCCAGGGGGCTCCGCCCCCTGGCCCCCGTTTGCCCACCCCCGTGGGCTGAGGGTTAGCCGGCGTGTTGGGTCCCCCTCGTGGCGGGGTTGCTAATGTGGCAACTCGCCCCCTTTTAAGGTTTCTTGGGGGGACACCCCCCATGCCCCCCGCCATGGGGGCTCTGCCCCCCTGGACCCCCCGTTTTCCCACCCCCGTAGGCTTAGGGTTCGCCGGCGTTTTGGGTCCCCCTCGTGGCGGGTTAACCTCTCCCCCAACCCTCGCCCTTGCCAGAATTTTCCCCTTCCCTCGCAAGGAAAGGGGCCAGGGGGTTAGGTCAAAAGCTTCGCCACCTGGCTCCCATACCTTTCGCACTCCTTAGGCTAATGCTATAATATCCACGGAGACTGAAGAAATGGCCAAGGTTGGCTGAGAAGGGAGGGATTTGGAGGGCGTAAGCGACTAATTTCATAGCAACACCTTGAAAGGAGTTCGCCTAAGGTGAAAAAGTTAATGCGTTTTCTCTTTCTCCTTTTGCTAATCACCAGCGCAGTCCCGCAGGCCTCAGGCCAAAGGGAAGGGCTGCGAATCCTCAAGGTTGACCCTTCAGGAATCTTGCTGGAGTGGGTAGCTCCGGAAGTGGCCTGGCAGCTCGCTCCAGACGGGAAATTGACCCTTAGGGCAGGCGATTGGCCAACCCTTGACCCCGCTTACTATCCTCCGCTCCCCTATGCCCATGCTCTGATAGTTTTACCCCCAGGGGTAACCCCCACCTTGCGCATCCTGCAGGCTGATGCGCTTTCGGCAAAGTTGCCTACAACCCTGGGTAAAGCTGAGGCCTTGCCTGAATCCTACCTTGCCTTAAAAGAGCTGGGCAAACTGAGGGGTCTGCGCCTTGCCTCCTTAACCTTTTACCCCGCATTACCCGAAGGAAAGAACATCAAAATAGTCCGCCGGGTCCGAGCTGAAATCAGATGGCCTCCCGTTTCTTTGCCTACCTTCTCCCCAGACCCGATCCAAGCTTCAGTCCTCAAGAACGTGATAAACCCCCAACACGCTTACCCTGAGGGGCCAAGTTTTAAAGCAACCGCAGCTTCCTCACTAAGCCCGATAGCTTTGGTAGAGTTTTACAAACCCGGCCTCTACCGTATCCGCTACGAAGATTGGCAACAGTTAGGCCTCGGCGGGGTAGACCCACGCTACTTGCACTTCTACCAAGGCTCGCAGGAAATTGCCGTGGAATGGGAAGGTGATGGCGACTCCGCCTTTGAGCCCGGCGAGGCTTTCTTCCTCTATGCCGAACCTCGCCCAAGCCGCTGGAGCAATACGGATTCCATCCGAATCACCGTAGAACCATCTCCCGGACTACGGATGAGCTCTCGCGATGCTAACCCCGCAGGCTCCCCGGCAAGCCCATGGGATAAAGATGTATGGGAAGAAAACCACATTTACACCCCTGATTGCTTCTGTGGCCGGCTTCCGGCCGGAAGGGATGGAGACCGCTGGGCATGGGTAGCATTGCAAAACCCAGGCTCGCCAACTTTTTCCTACACCTTCAAGTGCCTCGCCGACTCCTCCCAGCCGGCCCGCCTCACCCTTTGGCTAATCGGTTATACCTCCGTTCCCTCGCAAGACCCGGACCATAAGGTAGAAGTCCGCCTCAATGGCCTGAATCTGGGCACAATCCAATGGGATGGCAAAACAGCTATCACTGCCACATTTGAGATAACTCCAGGGGCTTTAACCGCGCTCTCAACTTTAACCCTCACCCTTCCCGGCATCCCAGGCGTTGGAGCTGAAGGAGCCTGGCTTGATGCCTTCGCCTTGGATTATGTCCCGGACCCACAACTTTCGGCCCACCAAATCGCTTTTTCCACCGGCCTTTCAGGCGGACCCTCAGAGCCAAGCCAGTTTACCGTCCGCCTGGCCGGTAGTCCTCCCTTTAGGGCTTATGACGTGACTAATCCTCAAGCTCCTGTCAAGCTTAACTCTTTTGGAATCCAAGGCAATGCCGTAACCATTGGCGACCCAGGCGGGAGCCTCCGCCGCTACTTTGTAACCGATAGCGAGGGCGTAATGAGCCCGATGCGAATCCGTAAACCAGAACCGCTCCCTGAGCCTGGGGCCGATTACCTCATCATCTCTCATCCCGATTTCTTGCCTGCCCTCTCGCCCCTCATCAGCCTCAGAGAAAGCCAAGGCTTAAGGGTCAAAACAGTCAACCTCCAGAGCATCTACGACCACTACAGTGACGGCTTACCTGACCCGGAAGCCATAAGAGCTTTCCTGACCGATGCTTACGGATGGAACCCTCGCCCGCTTTACGTCCTCCTCGTAGGCGATGGCACCGTTGACCCCAAAAGGTATAGGACCGACTCCCAGCTTTCCTACCTCCCACCCTACTTAGTTGAAGCTGGCCCCAAAGGTGAAGAGGTCACCGCTGACAACCGCTACGCCTGTGTGGATGGTAATGACAATCTTCCGGACATGCTCATCGGCAGGCTTCCGGCGAGGAGCGCAGGCGAAGCCAAAGCCATGGTAGATAAAATCGTGGCTTATGAAACCTCCCCGCTCCCCGGCGGATGGAACTCCCGCCTCCTCTTCGTGGCCGATAACCCAGATGATGCTGGAGACTTCCACGCCTGGACCGAAAAAGCCTATAGCTTGGTGAAAGAGCCATTCGTCGGGATACGCTTGTATTGCTCAGGGAGCGACCCCTCTAATCCCAGCATTTGCCAGGATGTGGCGGAGACGAGGGAAAAGCTGCTGAGGGAGTGGAACCAAGGGGCTTTGTTTATAAGCTGGATGGGGCACAGTTCGTGGCATCAATGGGAACACGGCAACCTCCTCCACGTGAACGATATCCCCTCGCTCACCAACAGCCGAAGGCTTCCGGTGGTCCTGGAAATGACCTGCTTCACGGGATTTTTCGCCCGGCCAGAGACCTCAGTCCTGGACGAGGAGCTTGTAAGGGTTCCCGCCACGGGGGCAGTAGCAGTGTTTGGGCCTTCAACCCATGCCCTTTCTCCCGCTCATGCCGAGCTCCTTTGGAGCTTTATGATGGATTTCTTTGGGAATGGGCAAACGAATTTAGGGCAACTTTCCCTAAACGCCAGGCTCAACGTCAACCTCACCGCTTACCCGTGGGTTATGGATGTTTATCACCTCTTCGGGGACCCAGCCCTCTCATTGCAGACGGAGATAAGGCCATGGCCTTTTAGCCTTTTCCTCCCGATTGTGCTAAAATCGCGCTAAGCAATGGCTTTGAGGAGGCCTCATGCAAATCATAGGCGAGAAAATCAACGGCTCGCGCCCCGAAATCGCCAAGGCTATCCAGGAAAGAAATGCCGATTTAATCCGAGAGCTGGCCCGCAAGCAAGCCGAAGCCGGAGCTAACTGGATTGATGTCAATGCCGGCACTCCCCCCTCCCGCGAGCCAGATGACCTTGTCTGGCTGGTAGAGGTTGCTCAAAGTGCAGTGGATGTGCCCCTCTCCTTAGACAGCACCAATCCTGAAGCTTTGCGGGCAGCTCTAACCGTAGTGCGCAAGACCCCGCTTATAAACTCCATCTCAGGTGAACCCGCCCGGCTTGAAGGAATCCTCCCCCTGGTGGTAGAGCACGGCTGCCCAGTTGTGGTCTTGGCCATGGATGAAAGAGGAATCCCTGGCACCGTAGAACAGCGCCTTGAAGCCATCCGTAAAGTCTTATCCCGCACAAGGGAAGCCGGAATCCCCGACTCCAGCCTTTACATTGACCCCTTAGTCCTTCCGGTGGCCACAAATCCGGAAAGCGCGCTTGTGGTTCTGGAAAGCATAAAAGCCATCCGGAGCGAATTTCCCGAGGCGCACATAACTTTAGGCCTAAGCAACATCTCCTTTGGCCTACCCCTTCGCACCCACATAAACAGCGCTTTCCTTGCCCTGGCCATGGCCGCCGGCGCCGACAGTGCCATCCTTGACCCATTGGACCCAAGGGTTAGGGCCACCATCATGGCTACGAAAGTCCTCCTGGGCCAAGATCGCCACTGCCTAAATTACATACGCGCCGTTAGACAGGGGCTTTTAACTCGCGCTTAGCAATTTTTAACCGCAAAGGACGCAAAGTTTTTATTTTCTCTGCACCCTTTGTGTCCTTTGCGGTTACCCAAGGAGCCTCGCCCCTTGGATTACAAGCGTTTGACAGCCTCAAGACTAACTGCTAAAATTAACATTGAACGCTACGGTGAGGAGAAATTATGGGCATAACCATTGCAGTAGCTGGCAAAGGGGGAACGGGCAAGACCACGTTTGCTGCCCTTATCGTAAAATGCCTCAAAGAGAACACCTCCGGTTCAATCCTGGCAGTGGATGGCGACCCAAGCTCCAACCTCCACTTGGCTCTTGGGATGCCTTTGGAGGAAACTATAGGCCACATCCGCGAAGACACCCTCGCTCAAATCCAGAGCGGAACCCTCCAGGCCGGCATATCTAAAGCCGATTACTTGGAATTGCGAATCAATAAAGCCCTGGTGGAAGGCGATAGGGTAGACCTCATTGCCATGGGGCGTCCTGAAGGGCCGGGTTGCTACTGCGCTGCCAATGCCATCCTGCGCAACGTGATTGACCGCCTCAAGCGCGATTACGATTACGTGGTCATAGATAACGAGGCAGGGATGGAACACATTAGCCGCCAAACCACCCAAAACGTTGATGTCCTCTTTGTCCTATCTGACCCCACCCTGAGAGGAGTCATGGCCGCTAAGGGCATCGTGGAGCTGGCTAAGGAATTGGGGAATAAAATCCGCAAAGCTTACCTTGTGGTTAACAGGGTCAACGGCGAAATGCCCGAACCATTGAGGGAAAAAATCCAGGAAGTGGGGTTAGAACTTATTGGAACTCTCCCGGCAGAGCCCAAAATAGCCGAGTTTGACCTAGTGGGAAGGCCAATAGTGGAACTGGATGAAACTTCTCCTCTGTATGCGGCTGTGAAAGAAATCCTGCACAAAGCAGGCGTTATCCGCTGAAAGGGGGTTGGAAGGATGAGCGAAAAGAAGCTGGTTATAGGCCCAACCTATGAAGAGATGCTCCACCCTTGGAAGATAAAGGCGGAAATCCGCTGGAAAGCTTTGGAGGCGCACACTAAAGACCCCTTAGATCCGATAAACCTCTTCAACATAACCTGGCGCGATGGCCTCAACCGCATTTACTACGAAGTCCTTCCCAAAGAACTCACCGGGGTTGAAGCCCCGATTGTAGTCCTTTACTCCAAGGACTTCCCCACTGGCAGCCACAAGGTAGGGGCCGCTTACTCCATCCTCATAGAAAAAGAGGTAACGGGGGAAGTGGACCCATCCATCCACACTCTGGTCTGGCCCAGCACCGGAAACTACGGGATTGGCGGAGCATGGGTTGGCTGCCGGATGAAGTTTGACAGCGTCGTAATCCTCCCCGAAGGGATGAGCAAGGAGCGCTTTGAGCTCATCCGCTCCTACGGAGCCCGCTACATCACAACCCCCGGCTCTGAAAGCAATGTCAAGGAAATTTACGATAAATGCAAAGAACTCAAAGCCCAAGACCCGGAACGCATCCGAATCCTCAACCAATTTGAAGAATTTGGCAATTACCGATTCCACTATTACGTCACCGGAAACACGATAGTTGATTTGGCCAAAGAACTGGCAATGTACAGGATTGGCAAAGGCCGGATTGCAGCCTTCGTCTCAGCAATGGGTTCGGCTGGGACTATTGCGGCTGGGGATAGGCTTAAGCAAGTCTGGCGCGACTGCAAAGTGGTAGGCCTTGAACCAATCCAGTGCCCAACCTTATCCTTAAATGGCTACGGCTCCCACGACATCCAAGGCATAGGCGACAAGCACGCTACTTGGATACACAACGTCTGGAACATGGATGCCCTGATGTGCATTGATGACCTGGAATGCAAAATGGGCCTACAGCTACTAACCGAGGAAACCGGCTGGAAAGTGATGATAGAAAGGTACGGCATCCCGGAGGAAAAGGTCATGAAGATGTCCCAGATTTTCGGAATCTCCGGGGTGTGCAACGTCCTGGGTGCGATAAAGACAGCCAAATTCTACGGCTTTGGCCGGGACGATGTAATCGTCACTATCCTTACCGATAACATTGACCGCTACCGTTCAGTCATGAAAGAGCTCACGGAAAAATACGGGCCTATGGATGAAGTAGAGGCGGCTGTCCGCCTTGTCAGCATCTTCCACAAGCAGAAATTGGACTGGATTTTTGAAGGAACTAAGGAAATGAAGAACCGCTGGCACAACCTCAAATACTTCACCTGGGTAGAACAGCAGGGCAAAACCATTGAGGAACTCAATGCCCAGCGGGACCCTGAGTATTGGCTTGCTCAGCAGGCCCGCGTGGCCGAAATTGATAAACTCATAAAAGAAATCCGAGGATGGAGGTGAACTATGGCCGAGCTTACCGAGAAAGAACAAATCGTCCTGGATGCAATGCGCCAAGCCGGTAAACCGGTCCGCCCCGGCGATATTGCGGCCATGACCGGCCTAAAAAGCGATGAGGTTTCCAAAATCATAAAGTCACTCCAGAAGAAAGGCTTGGTCGTTTCCCCCAAGCGGTGCGTGTATGAGCCTTCCCAATAAAACCACAAGGAGGTGGTAAAATGCTCTTCCGAATTGGAGAAAACATACAGGTCCTTTCCCCAAGGGTGCGCGAGGCCATTGATAACCGCCAACCCGATTACCTAATGGAACTGGCTAAAGCCCAGGTCAAGGGCGGAGCCCACATGCTGGACTTGAACATAGGGCGACGCAAAAAGGATGGGCACGAGGTCATGCCCTGGCTTGTGGAAATAATTGATGAGGCCGTACCCGGAACCCCAGTCTCCCTGGACACCACTAACCCCCAAGCTATTGAGGCCGGCCTGAAGAAGTGCCAAGAGCTTGGCCTTAAGGCAATGATAAACTCCGTTTCCGCCGAGGAAGAGCGCTTGACCTCAATCGGGCCCTTGGCTGCTAAATACAACGTGCCTGTAATCGCCCTAACCATGACCCAGGCTGGAATACCCGTTAGCGCCGAGGAAAGGGCCAACATCGCCATGGAAATCCTAATCCCTCGCCTTACGGAGATGGGAGTTCCCATAGAGAACATCTACCTTGACCCCCTCGTCCTCACCGTAAACGGTTGCCAAGAGTATGTCCCCAATGCCGTGGAGGCCGTCCGTTACTTCAAGGCTTTGAGCGACCCACCTCCGAAGACCGTGGTCGGCCTATCCAACGTCTCCAACCGCGTTCCCAAGGAAAACCGTAGCCTCATCAACAGGGTTTACCTTGTTATGCTTATGGCCGCCGGGCTTGATGCCGCCATCCTGGACCCGTTAGATGAAAAGCAGAATGAGGTCATCCGGATAATTGAGCAACGCGATGAAAGCACCCCGGTCGGCAAACTCCTCCTGGCCCTCTACGATGCTACGGCTGCCGGAGAAGACCTGGACCCCTCAATTGTGGACATGAAAGACCCAGAACAAGTTGCGATATGGAAGACAGTGCAAATCCTCAAGAACAGGGTCATTTACGCTGATGCATATCTGCAGATGTAGGAGGAAGAGATGGCCGTTTTCCTTCACGCCGATAGCACCAAATGCTCCGGGTGCAAAGCTTGCTTAGTAGCCTGCAGCTTGGCCAAATTCGGGGTGAACAACCCCAAGAAAGCCCGCTTGGCCATAATACCCAAGTTCCCCGCCCCTGGGGTCTTTGAAGTCAAAACCTGCACCAACTGCGGAACTTGCGCCGAGGTCTGCCCGGTAGGTGCAGTGAAAGTGAACGAAAAAGGCGCATACTACATTGACCCCAATGAATGCATAGCCTGCATGGCCTGCGTGAAAGAATGCCCGGAGCAAGTAATCTTCACCCACCCCGATTACCCGGTGCCCTTTGAATGCGACTTGTGCGGAGCTTGCGTTGAAGTCTGCGGGCCGGGAGTCCTTTGGATTGAGTAAAAGCGCAAATTGCAAGGGCCGCCAATTTAAATGGCGGCCCTGTTTAGGTTCAAGTTAGCTACCCCGAGAGCAGATAAAATGGATAAGGAGGCCAAAATGAACGGCTATGGCGGCAAAATCCTCAGAGTCAACTTAACCACTGGACAAATCACCAAGGAGCCGACCCCCGCCCACGTAGCTGAAAAGTTCCTGGGCGGAAGAGGCTTTGGAATCTACTTCCTCTACACCGAAGTGCCCAAAGGGGCTAACCCCCTCGGGCCTGAAAACAAACTCATAATCTCATCCGGCCCCCTCTCCGGAACACTAACTCCGGGCGCCGGCAAGATGGACTTCACCACTAAATCCCCCCTCACCGGAGGATACGCTTCGGCCAGCGTTGGCGGGCACCTCACCGCCGAGTTAAAGTACGCCGGCTACGATTCCATCATCGTTGAGGGCATATCCCCCAAGCCTGTTTACCTCTACATAAACGATGATGAGGTGGAACTCAGGGATGCTTCGGACTTGTGGGGCAAGGGAGCAATAACCGTTGAAACCGAACTCAAAAAGCGCCTCGGCGAAGAATTCCAGATTGCCACCATCGGCCCGGCCGGTGAGAACTTGGTTAAGTATGCCTGCATAAGCCACGATTTCGGAAGGCAAGCCGGGCGTGGGGGGGTCGGAACCGTAATGGGGGCCAAGAAACTCAAGGCCATAGCAGTCCATGGCACCAAAGACATCCCCATAGCCGATCCTCAAGCCCTCCTGCACTTGGGAACTGAGGCCTACAAGGCCTGCAAAGCCTCCGGAGGCTTTGAAGCCTGGGTCCGATACGGCACCTCAGGGGTGACAGTTTGGTCCAACGAAGTCGGAGCCTTCCCCGTCCGTAACTTCCAGGCCGGAGCTTTGGAAGACTACAGCGGCTTGAGCGGCGAGACCATGCGCCAGCGCATCGTCATAACCGATAAGGGCTGCTTTGGCTGCCCATCCCCTTGCGGCAAATACTCCTTCAGCAAGAAATACAACATCTACGTGGAAGGCCCCGAATACGAGACCACTGCCCTCATCGGCGGGGACTGCGTTCTGACCGACATTGAAGACGTGGCCTACGCCAACTGGCTCTGCGATGAGCTCGGCATTGACACCATCTCGGTTGGGAACGTGATGGCCTTCGCTATAGAATGCTTTGAAAAGGGGATAATAACCAAGGAGGATACTGGCGGGCTTGAACTGCGCTGGGGTGAGCCCAAAGTTGTGTTCACACTGATAGAGAAAATAGCTCGGCGAGAAGGAATTGGCGACCTATTGGCCGAAGGGGTAAAGTATGCTTCCCAGAAGCTTGGCAAGGGCTCCGAGGAATTTGCCATCCACGTAAAGGGCATGGAAGTGAGCGGGTATGAAAGCCACAACGCACCCGCTATGCTCCTTAGCTACATGACTTGCGACGTTGGAGCCCACCACAACCGCTCCTGGGCCATAACCTACGACCTGCAAGTCGGCCGCGACCTGGTTACTCCGGACAAGGCCGAGAGGGTGATTTACCTTCAGCACGTCCGGCCGCTCTTTGACTGCCTTGGGGCCTGCCGGCTCCAGTGGGTAGAACTGAGCATTGACCTTGGCCTGTACCCGCCCATCCTCAAAGCCATAACCGGCATTGACCGCTCCTGGGAAGACTTGCTGAAGATTTCGGAGCGGGTGTGGAACCTGACCCGGATGTACTGGGTGCGAGAGGTAGAGGGCTTCGGAAGGGAGTGGGACTATCCGCCTCCTCGCTTCTACAAGGAGCCCGTCACTTACGGACCCACCAAGGGCAAGCTCATGAGCTGGGGTGACATCCAGAAGCTTCTGGACATGTACTACGAGAAGCGAGGCTGGGACAAGAACGGCATCCCCACTCCTGAGAAGCTTGCGGAGCTTGGGCTTGCGGATATAGTCAAATAACTGGCTTAGCACCTTAACCCCCGCCCCTTTTTCCGACCTAACCCCCTGTCCTGGCGGGGCGGGGGTTTTCCTTTCCCCGCTCCGGGGAACGGCTGGGGAGAGCTTGAAGTGGCTAAAGTAAAGGCGGTAGGGATTCTCAGCCGCTACGCAGGCGATGAAATGGAAGTAGAAGGCGGTAAAAGCGTGGAAGAGCTCCTTGCAAGTTTGGGGATACCTTCGCCGCTGGTGGGAATAGTTTTGGTTAACGGAAGGCAAGTGGAGAAAAGTTACGTAATTGGGGAGAAGGATGAGGTTAAGCTTATCCCTCTCTTAGGCGGTGGTTAAACTTCTTCAGCCCTGTTTATTATCCGCACAATCTTTCCATCTTGCAGCTGGATGATTCGGTCGGCCTCGCGGGCGACGGCTGGATTGTGAGTCGCTACGATGACCGTAATGCCCCGCTCCCGGTTCAGTTGCCGTAGCAGAGAAATAATTTCCATCCCTACTTTGCTATCCAAATTCCCTGTTGGCTCATCAGCAAGGAGGACCTTCGGGGTATTGATAAGAGCCCGGGCGATGGCAACCCGCTGCTGTTCCCCACCGGAGAGTTGCCCTGGCAAGTGGTGCAGCCTATCCCCTAAGCCCATTATCTCCAACAATTCCCGTGCTCGCTCCTCCAGTCGGAACCTCAACCCACGCCGGTATGGGAGCAGAGGGAGCATCACGTTCTCCAACGCAGTTAGCGTCGGCACCAAGTGGAACATTTGGAAGACAAAGCCAATCCGCTCCCGCCGGAAGTCAGCCAAGGCATTGCCCCGTAGCGTCCCTACGTCCACCCCATCCACCACTATCCGCCCGGATGTTGGACGGTCCAGCGTACCAATGAGGTTAAGCAGGGTGGACTTGCCACTGCCGGAAGGACCGGTCACAGCCACGAACTCCCCAGCTGCAATCTCCAAAGTAACCCCATCCAACGCCCGCACCGGGGCACCGACGGTGTAGATTTTAGTCACATTCTCGGTCACAATCATCCCTACTCCCCCCTCATTGCCTCCGCTGGTGTCACCCTCGCCGCTACCCACGCTGGATAAACCGCTGAGACTAACCCAACTATTTCCGTCACACCCAATCCAGACAACGCCGCCCACAAAAGCCCAACCCTTACACCTTGATACAGAACCAGATAGGCCACTACCCCTAAAACCACCCCCACCAGCCCGCCCACAAAACCAAGCACCAAACCCTCCATAAGAAACAACTTAGCAACCTCACCCGTCCTCCAACCCAGCGCCTTCAACACCCCTATCTCCCTCCTCCTTTCCACCACCCCAGCCAGAAGCGCATTCCCCATCCCAGCCGCTGCAAGCCCAAACCCAACCCCCACAAGCATCCAGTGATACCCTTCTACCTTCACCAAAATATACTCCCCAAGGAGCGTCCCGGAAAGATACCCCGCCCGGTCCACAACCACCCCAACTAAAACCACTAAAAGCCCCGCACAAAGGGCGGCCGTCATCCCTGCCAAAAGGCTCCTACTCCACCGACGAGCCACCCCCAATAGCACATAACGGATGAAAAGAAGAGCACCCCAGGAGCGCCCCCTCAGCCGCCTCACTGGCCGATGCCGAAGGCCAGACATCTGAAGGAGGGGGATAGGCGGTACCCTCGCTGCCTCTAAGGCGGGATAGAGGCTTCCCAGAAGCGAGAGGGCCGTCACCATAAAAGGTACACCTATTAGCCAGAGAGGGGAAGGAAGGGGTTGGTGAGCCAACCTTAGTGCGCCCGCTGCCAATGCTGTCCCCCCAACCCCCGCTCCGACCCCAAGAAGGAAGGTCCGCTTGAGCACCCAGCCCATTAAAGTGGAAGAGCGCCAGCCAAGGGCCTTCTGGAGGGCCAAGACAGGCTGATGGGCCAACAGGTCAGCCCAGGCCATATCGGCGGCAAAAAGCCCTCCGGTGAGGAGGAGGACGGCAATGAGTAAGAGATGGCCAGACTGGATACGGCGGTGGTAGGATAGGGTGACATTTTTCTGGACCCATTGCTCCTCCACATAGCCAATGCCTGGGACATGGACGAGGATGCGGCGTGGGGAGGAGCCAACCATGATATCCACATCCAGGCCGGTTCTGCGGTGGATTTCAGAGGCTATAGCTTCAATCTTGCGCTGGGCAGCGGGTGTTAGCTTATCAATCCCTCCAACGCGCACACGGATAGCGCTAATGCAGTTGTCGCCACGAAGGGCACGAGCCGCTTCCAGAGTGGTAAGAATAAGGGGAGGGCTTTGAATATAACCGCAAGGGCTCCTTGTGGGATGAAGGGTACGGGGTGGTTCTACAGGATGCCCATCTTCATCATAACGCAATGTAACTATTGGCGGAAAATAAGTTTCCAGGGGCACGCGGTTAACATCTTCTACCTTCAAATCATTAATATCAAAAACACCTTTTAGTGCTATCCGGAACGCATTATTCACTCCAACAGGGCCACTGCACTCCCGATACGTGGGTTCCCCAAAGAAAACGTCCTGAGAATTTGGCCTGATAACCTCTAAGAGCAACCCAGCATAGGGAAATGGAGCAGATGCCTCTTTATAAATAACTGGGGCAGGCAATGCTTCTACAAGAGGAGCCCAAGCAGATTGGCCTTTCTGTAACTCCTCCACAAGAGCCCGAAATAAGGTATTGCTATCTATTTTCTGGACCTTTATTGGCTCTCTTGGTAACGTGTCCAGATATTCTTTCCCCCCTCGCTTCATAATCGCCTCTATATTAGGGGTTTCCGAAGGTAAGACCAAGCGACTTAGGCTGGATTGCAGGGTTATGCTTATATAAGGAGTTGCGTTAATTAGCGCTGGGATTTCAACAGTAGAGGAGATGACTTTATCTCCAAAAGATAGCCCAGGTAGATGTATAATTGGCTCATTCTTAAGATATGCACCGTTTTTCAACGTTTGTTCTAATCCAATCAATAGTGCTTCCTGAACTGGATCAATTCCAGCCATCAAGAAAGAGACATCTACTCCTCCCTTAACTCCCAAGTGAGCAAAAGGGGGGTTTATAATAATTCCTCCAGCATGGCCACTGGAGACCATTCCCGATGGGCCAATATAGAAATAAACGGTCTTTGTGGTGGTATAAACGGAAAATCCATTGTCCACTACTACAGTATCCTCCAATGCATAGACTCCAGGCTCTGACAAAGAGCCTAAGTTTTCAGTCTGAACGAATTGGACAATATAACCTATCATAGCAATTGGAGCGGCCACTTCCACACCAGGTATAGTTTTTATCACCTCATACTGGTCTATAGTAATTCCCCCAGCGATTCCGGAGAGAAAGTTAGCTTCTACAAGGCCATATTTTTCCTCAATGGGTGAACGCGTTCCTGATGGGCGGACAAGGATGTCATATGTAGTCCGCCAGTAGTGGCCCAGTATCTGGTCTACTGTAAATTCTGTAGCCTGTGAAAGGCCAGCAGTAATCACTATCCCGCTAGCCACAATCCATAAGCCTATCCCCAATAGTGAGAATTTTCTCCACATAGTTTAGATGATTCCCAAGAATAACAAAAACTCTTTCTTTGCAGGCAAGGAAATTACTTTGCCTCCTGCGGAGTTCACAATAACCAGTAATACAATTTAGAGTGTAACGGGACTATCCTGGTTAGCAAGTATCACACTGTGAACCAATATAGCACCAATGCCACCCAGGTGCACAATAGTTGTACATATAGCAGATCACATCCCAAACAGCTTTATCCGCCCCACAACAACCACAGCTACAGGCTTGGACCCTAATACACCAGGCTGCATGTGTTGGTGCTGGAAATGCAAAGGTCACGATTGCCAGCACCATTGCTGCTACCAGCATCCCAACTAAAACCCGCATTAGCCATTGTTGCCGTTTCATCTCTCTTCACCTCCTTTCTAAATTTTGGATTGAATTCCCCTTCTTTTTGTGTATCCATCACCTCCTTTCACTTCACACCAGCCAATGCCTCCAATTGCTCCAGTGTACTGGCAAAACCAGCCCTGGCAATAATCCCATCCTCACCAATCAGATAGAAAAACGGCGTCCCAGGTACCCGGTAGGCTGCCACCACCCCCTCATCCCCCCTCAGCACGGGGAACTCAAACCCTTCCCCTTGCACCATCTGTCGGTTCTCATCCTCCGTCCCCATCGAGACCATCACCACTGCCACCTCGGGATGTTTCCCAGCAAATGCCTTCAGATGGGGATACATATCCTGACAGGCTGGACAACGAGGAGAAGCGAAAACCAGTAGCACCTTTCGGCCCGAAAACGCTTCTATTGAGACAGACTGGCCAGAGAGGTCAGGGAGAGTGAACGAAGGGGCTTTTATCCCAAGGGGGAGCCCAAAAGGTTGCTGGGCCTGGCGCATTGACTCCAATGCCACCAACACTTCCCGCTGCAACTGGTTCATTCGGAGGAAGAGGCCAAAGATGGCAACCATTAAGAGAAGGATAATCCCCATCAGGAGCAAAAGTAACACATCTGTCCGTCCTCTCTCCATTGGTGGCCTCCTAATTATATTATACCCATGCTTGTCAAACTTGTCAAATTCTCAGTTTTCAGGCCCAGGACTTTCCAGTTTTTCAAACATTGGTTTCAATCGCCTGCTATGGCCTTCAGGCGTTGCCAGAGACGCACCACATCCTGACCCAACCAGGCGGCCCACCGGTCAATGTACTCAAAATCAAAGTTTGAAGTCCACTCGGGTTCCTCATTTAGGCGAACAACCACCAGAATATCGCGGATGTCCTGCTCATGCTTGAAGGAATGCCCCTCTTTCCAGGCCATCAGCTTGCCGACAATCACGTCCTCTGGGCGCGCGAACCAGGCCTCAAACACTCGGCCTCTCCAATGGATGGTGCGGCGAATGCGCCGCTTCAAGGCAAAGCCATATCCTGGTTCCATCGTTGTAGGGATCAAGTCCACTTTCCGCCCCGCTGTGGTATCTATGATGTTGAACATCATCCCCAAACGGATGGATTCCCGCATCTGATGTGGGTCCGCATAAAAGCGGGGCAAGGGATAAGCTGCAGCCAGTGCTTCTACTTGCTCCTCATTCATCTCCACGAGGATGTCCAAATCAGCCGTCAGGCGAGTCATGCCATAGGACATTCCGGCGAAAGCGCCGATGATAGCATATGAAATGTCCAGGTACAACTCAAAAGGGCTTTCTTCAGCCATGTTGCAATCTCTCAAACATAAGGAGGGTGAGTTCGTAATCGGAGAGTTGGGGATAGAGGCGGCGCAACCGGGCGCGTACGTTGTCCAGCCAAAGTATCTGCATCTCTAAGAGTGCCTGGATTCGGCGCCCTGGCGACAAGCGCATCAGCAGGCGAATTTGCTGCTCATCGGCAGGCTCCAGATGTCTCCCGGTTCCCTCTGAGGCCATAAAACGCCCCCGCTTCCCTTCCTAAGACGCCCAAGCCAACGCGCCGTTAACGTGTTTGGGGGCTATCCAGCAATTCTATTGTAGTCAGCTCATCGCCCTTGTCAAAATTAACCGGAGTTCGTGCTTTTTGTGGGCTTGCTTTCCTCGCCTTCAAGTTTTATAATGAGAAAGGGGGGAGGAGATGGCTAAAAAGGCGAAGGGGCAAGCCAAAACTTTGAAGCTTTCTTTAATATTCCGGCCCGATGTTCTGGGCGCAATTTTTGTCCTGCTCAGCCTTTTCACTCTGTTCAGCCTCCCTCCTTCCCAAAAAGGCACCCTCACAAGCCAGTGGCTAAGGATATTGAGCCTCGCCTTCGGCTGGGGTGTTTTCTTATCCCCAGTAATCATAGGAGCTACCGGGGTCCTGTTACTGCTCTACAAGGCGGCAAAGGTTTCAAAGAAGGAGTTGCTCCGCCTCTTAGCCGGCTGGGCCTTCTTCTTCCTCCTGCTGGCAGTCATCCATTCCCTCTTCGCCTCACCCGACCCCAAAGGTTACGCTGCCAAAGGCAAAGCAGGCGGGTATGTAGGCTTGCTCATCATTGAAGCGCTAAACATTGCTTTGGGTCCTGTCGGGGCTATCTTGTTCATCCTCCTTTTGCTTGCTGCTTCCTTCTTCGTCGCTCTTGGCCTACCTTTGTCCAAAGTCGTGGAATCGTTAAAGGCGTTCCTCGCCGAAGTTCGTGATACGATTAGGTTCTGGAGGCTGAGGAAGCCAGCTCCTGCCGTCCAGCCTCAGAGGCCGGAAGAGGCCACTTACCTTACCCCAAGGATTATAGGGGAAAAGCAACGCTGGCAACTCCCCCCAATCCATGAAATCCTGGAAGATTACACGGAAAAGGAGATAGAAGAAGCCGAAATACGCCGCAAAGTCCGAATCATTGAAGAAACCCTGGCAGGGTTCGGGATACCGGCTAAGGTGGTTGAAGTTAACCGCGGACCGACTGTAACTCAATTTGGGGTTGAGCCCGGCTTTGTGGAGAAGAAGGGCCCCGACGGCCGACCGATAAGGGTCAAGGTTAAGGTTTCCAGGATAAAGGCCTTGGCCAACGATTTGGCCCTTGCCCTCTCCGCCGCCCCAATCCGAATTGAGGCCCCCGTCCCCGGCCGCTCCTACGTGGGCATTGAGGTCCCCAATACCGAATTCTCCCTCGTTTCCCTCAAGGGGGTCATGGAATCGGAGGAATTTCGCCACAATGAATCCCGGCTCAAAATCGCCCTTGGGAGGGATGTCTCCGGCCAGCCCGTGGTAGCCGATTTGGCTTCAATGCCCCACTTGCTTATCGCCGGGGCCACCGGCTCCGGTAAAAGCATGTGCATAAACTCCATGGTCACTTGCTTGACTTGCATCAATACCCCTGAAACCCTCCGCCTTATCCTGGTGGACCCCAAACGCGTGGAGTTGGTTCACTTCAACGGCCTCCCCCACTTGGCCCTGCCGGTGATAGTAGACGTAGAAAAGGTCCTGGAAGCATTCCGCTGGACCCTGAACGAGATGGCCAGGCGTTACAGGCTCTTCTCTCAAGAGGGGGCGCGCAATATAGAGGAATACAACCAGAACGCAGCCTCACGAGGCCAGGAAATCCTACCCTACCTTGTGGTAATCGTGGATGAGTTGGCCGATATCATGCTCATGGCCCAGGAAGAAGTGGAAGGGATGATAACGAGGTTGGCTCAGCTGGCAAGGGCCACCGGAATTCACCTGGTCATCGCTACTCAAAGGCCAAGCGTTGATGTAATCACCGGCTTAATAAAGGCCAACTTCCCGGCCCGGATAAGCTTTGCCGTCACCAGCCAAGTGGATTCAAGGGTGGTTTTGGACACAGCCGGGGCCGAGGACCTCTTGGGTAAGGGTGATATGCTCTTCATGCCCCCAGACTCCACCCGGCTCATCCGAATCCAAGGGTGCTACGTTTCCCCGAAGGAGATAAAGCGCTTGGTAGAGTTCTGGAAGGCCCAAGGTCCCAGTGAACCCCTCTTCCCGAGGATATTACAGGAGCCTTTACCAATCACTGCACCAACCAGCTATAGGCCACAGGCCGAGGAGGATGACCTTCTGGATGAGGCTGTAAAGCTCCTCCAGGAGCATGGCAAAATATCCATCTCTTTCCTCCAAAGGAAGCTGAGGATAGGCTACAACAGGGCCGCACGGCTCATGGAGCTTATGGAGGAGAAAGGCTTACTGAGCCAAAGGAAGGAGGAAAGTTGACTTCTTCCCCACCGCAGGATAAAATGAAACAAGCCAATTGCAGGAGGTAAGCCCATGGTTCCACCGAAAGCCAATGTGGTCATAATAGGAGCAGGAGTAAATGGCCTCAGCACCGCATACCACCTTGCCCTCAAAGGCGTCAAGGACATCGTAGTCGTGGAAAAAGAGAAGTTCATTGCCGCAGGTTCCACAGGCCTTTCGGCTGGAGGCATCCGCCAGCAGTTTTCCACCGAAGTCAACATAAGGATGGCCATGTACAGTGTGAAAAAGTTTGAAAGGTTCAAAGAAGAAATGGACGAGGACATAAGCTTCCACCAAGTTGGCTACCTCTTCTTGCTCACAGACCCCGAAGATGTGGAGCTTTTCCGGCAGAGCTACAACCTTCAGCACAGCCTCGGCTTAGAGGTGGAATGGCTTGGGCCTGATGAAGTCCGCAAACGCTGGCCCTACATAAACACCGAAGATGTCCTGGCCGCCACCTATTGCCCCACTGACGGCTATGCTGACCCCTACTCTGTGGCCAACGGTTATGCTAAACAAGCCCGCCGCCTCGGCGTCAAAATTGAGCTTGAGACCGAGGTCACCGGAATAAAGGTTGAAGGCGGTAAAGTCAAGGGGGTTGAAACCACTAAAGGCCCGATTGAGGCCCCGATTGTGGTGAACACTGCCGGCCCTTACGCCCGCCTAATCGGCAAGATGATAGGGATTGATATACCAGTTGACCCCTACCGGCGCCAAGTCTTCATCACCGATGCTTTCCCCGATATACCGCCTGATTGGCCAATGACCATTGACTTCAAGTATCACTGGTACATGCGTAAAGAGGGGCCGGGTTTGCTCATGGGGATGAGCGATATGACCGAGCCCCCAAGCTTCAACATGAACGTAGACTGGAGCTTCATGGAGAAGGTGGTTGAGCACGGAGTAAAACGCATCCCAATCCTGGAGAAAGCTCGGATTATGCGCGGCTGGGCAGGCCTTTACGAGGTCACCCCCGATAGCCAGCCAATCATAGACAAAATTCCGGGGATTGAAGGCTTCTACTGCGCCGTCGGTTTCAGCGGGCACGGTTTCATGCTCTCCCCGGCCACAGGCCTCGTGATGTCCGAACTAATCACCGAAGGCAAGGCCGTAACCTTTGATATCACGGAATTCCGCTACAACCGGTTCACCGAAGAAATTAAAGGGGAAAAGCACGTGATTTAGGCCATGGGTGAGATACTGATTCTTAAGGGCGATATTACCGCTGTGGAAGCCGATGCCATAGTCAATGCCGCCAACAATAGGTTATGGATGGGTGGAGGCGTAGCGGGGGCCATAAAGAGGGCCGGTGGCGAGGAGATAGAGCGCGAGGCCATCTCCAAAGGGCCGATAAAGGTCGGTGAAGCGGTGGCTACAGGGGCCGGCCGCCTCAAAGCCCGTTATATTATTCACGCTGCCGCTATGGGCTACGACGACCAAGGCCGAATGATTCCCCCTACCCACGAGTCCATCCGGAACGCCACCTTAAACAGCCTCCTTTTAGCCGAGAAGCTCGGCCTTAAAAGCATAGCCTTCCCCGCTTTGGGGACAGGCGTCGGAGGCTTTCCGGTGAAGGAAGCGGCAACCATAATGGTCCATGCTACCCATGAGCACTTGGCCAAGGGTAGCAATCTGGAAAAAGTAATCTTCGTCCTCTTCGGGGACGAGGCGTATCAAGCCTTTGAGGAGGCTCTCAAGGAGGCTTCTGGAGAGTGAGGCTATTTAAGCGAAAGGCCAGGGACTGGAAAGAGGCTGCCCAGACCTTGAAAGAATCGCCAGACCCTAAAGCCAGGTGGGAGGCAGCGGAAGCCCTCGCTGATTCTAAGGCGGAACCGGAAGTCCTTGAGGCCTTAGCTGAAGCACTGCGCGACGAGCATCCTTTTGTGCGGTGGAAAGCGGGGGAAACGCTCCTCTCAATCAAAGGTGATGGCGTCTTAAGCCTGCTTCTGGAGCTGCTCAACCGTAAGGATGTAGCCGTTAGGGTGGAGGCAAGCCGAATCCTGGGGGAACTTAAGGACCCAAGGGCTGGGGAAAAGCTTTGCAAGGCCCTGCAGAGCCGGAACGAACTCGTGCGTTGGAGTGCGGCTGAAGCCCTGGCCAATATCGGCTCACAGGAAGCCCTGGACTGCCTTAAAAAGGCCGCAAGCGACCCGGCATGGGGGGTGCGCCGAGCAGTAGCCATAGCTTTAGGGAAAGCGAGAACCCAAAGGGACGAAGCCCTCCCCATCTTAGCCCAACTGGCGAAAGATTCTCACCCCTTGGTGCGCTCGGCGGCAGCCAAAGCCATGGGTAGGCTGGGAAATCCTGAAGCCGAGGCCTTACTCCTTCCCCTGCTCCAAGACCCCCATCCTCAAGTGCGGGCAGAGGCGGTTTGGGCCCTGAGCCGGACCGGTGGAGAGGAAGCCATCGCTTCCCTCAAAGGCTTGCTGGAGGATCAAGAATTAGTGTTCGGAGAGGCCATAGCCGCCAAGGCTAAGAAAGCAATAAGTTCCATAAGGAGGCGATTGCTCCTAAGGAGGATTGCCTCTCTGTTCGCCAGAACACAAAAGGCTAACCCTTAGCCGGCGGAAAAGTCATGGTGAACAATCACTTTGCTTTTGAGCAAATTGCTGATAAAATAAGGGAAAAGGGCTTGAAAGATTTGGCTATCCTGACCTTGAGGACTTTAAAGCCACTTGGCCCGGTCTTGGTCAACGGCCTCCTGTTCCTGGAGCCGTTCATCGGGCTTGGGAAACTGAGCACGGTAACCAACATCCTCTGCGAGCCGGAGAAGCTCTTGGCACTGTTGGAGGAAGGGGGCGATGAATAAAAGGGCGGTTGTCTTTTTGCTTTTGGCGGTGCTTTTCACCCTTGTTTATTTTATGTTGAGCATGCTGGAGGAAGAAAGCAATGAATGAGCTAAGCATTGCCTTCCTGCTTTTCTTCGCCCTCTTTCTCTACATTGCCTTTGTGGAGGTAAGGATAAGGGGTAAGCCTAACCTCAGGCCAATGCCGGCGTTGGATTTCCTGAAGGAGGCCTTCCAGAAAGCCATAGAAAGCGGTAGACCCCTCCATGTTTCCCCCGGAACCGGCACCGTGGGCGAAAAAGATACGGCCGAAACCTTGGCCGGCTTGGGTCTCTTGGAATACGCCCAAAGGCAAGGAGGCCTTTACGGCATCCCTGTCACCTCCACTTTCTTCCACCCCACCGCTATGCTCTCAGGCTACGATTTTAAGAGGAAATTCGGCCCGGCCGGCGGTAGAATCTACTTCATCGCCCCTGAAAAGGGGATTTATGCGGCTGGAGCGGCAGAGGTCCTGAAGAATGAAAGGCCCATCTTGAACCTGGCCTTGGGGCCATTCGGCTACGAGTTCCTGCTTCTGAGCGAGGCCGCCGAAAGCCAAGGCATTGACCAAGTGGCCGGCGCCACAGACCCATCCGTCCTACCCTTCGTTTACTCCTCAACGGAACATAGCCTCATAGGGGAAGAGGTTTTCGCTGCAAAAGCCTACCTTGCCAAAGAGCCGCAGGCCTTGGCCGGGGTTATCGCTCAGGATGTGATGCGGTTCATCCTAATCATCGGGATAACTGTGGGCGTTATCCTGAAAACGCTGGGGGTGATATGAGGAAAGTAATCCCTATCCTGGTTGCAGTCCTAACCGGGCTAACAGTCTTGGCCGATTTCTTCATAACCCACCCGATTCTGGACCTTGTGGGGAGAACGCTGCTGCAGTGGGCAATGATAGTAGCGGCCTTTGCCTTTGTAGCCGGCCTACTTAACATCTTCTTCACCCATACCTCAAGGGTTTTCCACCGCGAAAAGGGGTGGGGTTACAGCATTGTGGTAATCTTGGCCATGTGGACAGTTCTGGTTTTCGGGTTCGTGGGGAATGGGCCGCACGGGTATGTAGTGAGCTGGATTTTCCGCTACGTCCAGTATCCGCTCCAAGCGACCGTCATGGCTCTTCTGGCTTTCTTCGCCCTCTCGGCCGGCTACCGTGCCTTCCGCCGAAGGACGCTTGAGTCTACGATAATGCTCCTCAGTGCTTCCTTAGTGCTGCTCGGATATGCGGCTATCATGACCGATTTGTGGCCGGTGAGTGCCTTGAAAGAATGGGTTTTATCGGTTCCGGCTATGGCCGGTGTGAGGGGAATACTGTTAGGGGTAGCACTCGGCATCACAGCCACTGGCCTTAGAATCCTCATCGGGATGGATAAGCCTTACTCAGATTGAGGTGCGAGATATGATTTATTGCCCTAATTGCGGAACGGCTAACAGGGAAGGAAGCAAATATTGCAACCAGTGTGGAGCTCGCTTAACCCCTGAGGAAGGGATAAGGTGCCAGATATGCGGGGCCATAAACTCGCCGGAGAATGAAAAGTGCGTTAATTGCGGAGCTTCGCTCAAGCCTGCTCCGCCGCCTGAGGAAAAGCCAGCCGAAGAGCTGCCTAAGGTTCCGGTCTTCCCGGAAGAAATCATCTTGACCATAGAAGAGGAAGCGCCCGATTTCTTAGCCGACCTCAGGGCAAAGGTTCAAGAAGTGGTGCTTCCTGAGGAAGAGCGCGAGGTAGTCCCACCTGAGGAAGAGAAGCCCATTTTCATCGCTGAAGAGCGCTACGAGGAAGAAAAGCCTTTTGAAGGGGAGGAGCTACCTCCACCCCCGGCCGAAGAGAAGCCTGCTGTCGCTGTAGAGTATCGTGAGGAAGAATTGCCCGATTGGCTCAAAGAAGCCGAGGAAATCGTCTTACCACCTGAACCCTCTGCCTCGGCCGATTGGCTCAAAGAGGTAGAAATCCCGTGGCTTGAGGAAGAAATAGTTGAGGTTCCCGTCCTGGCCGAAATACCTCCTTGGCTTGAAGCCCTCCGCCCCGTTGAAAAAGCCCCTGAGGCTCCCCCGCCAGAGGAAGAGGCCGAGGAAAAGGGGGTCCTCCAAGGGTTGAAAGGGCTGTTGAAACCTGCGGCCATCTTTGGGCCTCCGGAAAAAATCCCCTTGCGCGGGGAGGTAGCGGAGCTGAGCCTGGGCGGCGAAGAAATCCAGAAGCTGATAAAGTTGAAGCCGGCAGTCCCTGCGGTAAAAATCAAGGCCCCTCCGAAGGAAATCCGCACCCACAGGCTTATCCACTTCATCCTACTTTTGGCCGTCCTCATCCCGATGCTTCTTGGGTGGCCTTCCATGCCTTCAGGCTCGCCCCCAACACCGCCAGGGGTAGAAAAGTTCTTCCAGACAGTAGAAGCTCTTCCCCCCGGCTCGTTTGTGCTGGTGGCGTTTGACTATGAGCCTTACATGGCCGGCGAGATGGAGTCAGTGGCCTATCCGGTCCTTACGCACCTCAAAGGGAAAGGATGTCGCGTAGCTATGATAAGCCTTAACCCCGCAGGACCGGCGCTGGCTCAGGCGCTTGGGGAAAGGGCTGGCTTCCTTTACGGCGAAGAATTCGTCAACCTCGGCTATATACCGGGGGTGGAAGCAGGGCTGAGAGCTCTGGGTACTTCCGAAGGCTGGCTTGTAAGGTACGATTACCTCCAAGGCAAACCTCTGGATTCTTTCCCGGCCTTTCAAAGCGTCAAGGGCTTGAAGGGCTGGAACCTGATTGTGTTGTTCAGCGGGCAATCTTCCACCTTGCTGGGGTGGATTGAGCAAGTGGGGTCTACGGTTGAAGCGCCAATGGTTGCGGGGGTAATATCCGGGCTCAAGCCTTATGCCGAACCTTACCTGGGTTCAGGCCAGCTGAAGGGCCTTTTGGGGGGCATGGCCGACGCCGCCTTCTACGAAGCCATGCTTGGTAAACCCTCGGCGGCTACGAGAGCAGCCCCTGTCCAGGCTTTCGCCCTCCTCATAGCTTTGCTCGTAATCCTTGTCGGTAGCTTAATGCGAGGTGAAAGCCATGCTTAACCCAGACTTCATAGGGCAGTGGGTAGCACTTTTCCTGACCTTAGTAGTCTTCAGTTACCTAATAAAGGACAACTTACTCTACCGTTTAGCCATCCACATCCTTGTGGGGGTAGCTGCAGGCTACGCATTGCTGGTGGCCTACAAAGCGGTCTTGGAGAAAATGTTAATCCTTCCCCTATTGCAGGACCCCCAGGCCAATGTTGGGCTTGTGGTTCCGCTAACTTTGGGCTTGCTCCTTTTGACCAAGCTTTTACCTCGGATGGGGTGGATGGGGAACGTTTCCATGGCCTTCCTTTTCGGGGTAGGGGCCGCTTTGGCCATCGGCGGAGCGGTGGTTGGAACAATCTGGCCTCAGACGCTGGCCTCCATTTCTTCCTTCAACCCCACCCACGTCGGGCTTCCGGGGGCTTTCAACAACTTCATCCTCTTTGTCGGAGCTGTGAGCGCACTGTTTTACTTTTACTTCACTGGAACTCGGAAGAGCAAGGTTCTGAGAGCTTTGGCCTCCTTGGGCAAAGCCTTCATAATGATTGCTTTTGGTGCCCTCTTTGCCACCGGCCTGGTTACCTTTGTGTCGCTTCTCATCTCACGGATAAACTTCATCCTGGAGGTATTGGGTTGGTAGAGAGGATGATTGCGGGCTCCATATTGACCTTAGATTGGGGTAGCACCCGCACCAAAGCCTTCCTTTTGGACAGAGTTGATGGGCACTACCGCCTTATAGCGGCGGGCTGGGCTCCCACTTTCGGCCGAGCACTGGAGCATGACCCTCTCAAGGGCCTGCAAGAAGCTGTATCCCGAATAGAAAAAGCCGTTGGCCGCCGTTTAATGGGGGGAGAAGGACTGCCACTGATTCCGGAAAGGGAAATGGAGGGGGTTGACTTCTTCACGGCTTCGGTCAGCTTCCAGCCCCCGTTGAGGGTGATGTTGGTAAGCCTATCAAAGATAAGCCTTGAAGCTGCTCGCAAAGCCATAAGCTCTTACTATGCCGTAGAAGCCGGCTCCTTTTCCTTCTTAGAAGAAGAAAGCCGGAGCGCCAGGGTTGAACGCCTCCTGCGCACTCTCTCCGAAAGCATGCCCGACCTTATCCTCATAACCGGCGGGACGGAAGGGAGCAACCCTGAGCCGATTGCCGAGATGGCTCGGATGCTTTCCCTGGTCTATCCACTTTACCCTGGCTTGGGTAAGCCTCCCATAATTTTCGCCGGAAACAGCGCTGCCCGCGGAGCCGTTGAGGAAACCCTCAGCTCCATAACGGAGCTCCGCTTCGTGGACAACATCCTCCCCACGCTTGAGGAACAAAACATCGGGCCTCTGTTCAAGGAGCTGGAAGATTTATACCGAAAATTGAAGCTATCCGAGCTTTACGATTTAGGCTACCTCCGTTCAACCTTATCGGCCCCGTTAACCTCTTCCCTCTCGGCTTTCACCCTCATGATTCGCTACCTTTGTTCCCTTTACGGCTTTGAAAGAGGAGTGCTGGGGGTGGATGTAGGAGGGACTTATACGAGCTTAGTCGGTGCTACTAAGGACAATTTCTTCAGCACCGTCCGGAGCGATTTGGCCTTAAACCGCGCCGATTTCCTCCTGCGCGAACCGGAAAGAGTTGCACGCTGGCTCCCCTACGAAACTACCCCAGATAAGATTGCCGAAATCATCCTGGAAAAATCCCTTCGCCCCGAGAGTGTACCGGTCACCAAGGAAGAGCTGATGCTGGAAGGTGCCGTCATTAGGGAGGTCTTAAGGGAAGCCTTTTCCACCGCCCGCGAAGCTTTCAAGGGCCTTTTCGGCCCCGAACTTTCGGTGGATATGGTGGTAATAACGGGGGGAGCTCTCGGCTCCTTCCCGATTACGGGGTGGATTGCTCTGACGCTTTTGGATTCCCTCCAACTTTCGGGGGTGATGATGCTGGCAGTGGATAGGCTGGGCTTGTGCTCCGCCTTGGGCTCAATCGCCCCCTTAAACCCTGTAGCCGTCTCCCAAGTTTTAGAGCGCGATGCTTTAATCCCCTTAGGGACGGTCATAGCCCCTTCAGGTTCGGCCCCTGAAGGAACCATCGCCCTCAGAGCAACAATCTCCTTTGATGATGGTAGAGTGCTGGAAGCCGAGGTCAAGGCCGGGAGCATAGAAGTTATCCCTCTGGCCCCTGGACGCAAGGCCTCTTTAGAGATTAGCTTCCTAAGGGGGATGGGCCTTGAACCAAGCAAGAAAGGGCAAGCCAAAATAGAAGCAAGGGGTGGGCTGATAGGCATTGTGCTTGACACCAGGGGCCGCCCCCTGCCTCTGCCATCCCCGGCGCAACGGAACAAAATCCAAAAATGGCTTTGGGAGATGGAAACATGAACTTCATAAGGTCTGTCCGCATTTCCCCCTTTTCCCTAATCCGAGTGGAAAGGCGCTTGCCTTTCCCCGGAGAAGTTTTGGTCCGGCCGGGGGAGAGCGTTGAGCCTCAACAGACTATCGCCGTAGCAGAACAGCGAGGATGGGTTTGCCTTGAAGTGGCCAAGGAATTAGGGGTAAAAGAAGAGGAGCTGGAGCGCTTCCTCAAGAAGAAGCCTGGGGAGAAAATTGAGGCCGGGGAAGAGTTGGCCTCGCGCAAAGGCTTCCTCCCCTTCACTTATGTAAGCTATGCCTCCCCTGTATCGGGACGGGTTGCTGCTATCGGCATGGGCATGGTCATCTTGGAGACGATTTCCGGAAACATAGAACTGAAGGCCAGCCTTAAGGGCACCGTTAGCGAGATAATCCCCTACTACGGTGCTATAATAGAAAGCAAAGGGGCATTGGTTGAAGGCGCTTGGTCCAACAACAAGGAAAAGGGAGGAATCGTGAAAGTGGCCACGGATAAAGACAAGGCCCTTACCCCCGAAGCCCTGCAGACCGCCGTCAAAGGATTTGTCCTGATATGCGGAACCATTCAAGATGAAGGCACGCTTTCCAAGGCCGCTGCCCTTCAAATCGGCGGGATAGTTGCCGGAAGCCTGAAGGCTACCCTGAGGGACCGAGCCCTTTCCATGCCTTACCCGATAATCCTCACCGAAGGATTTGGCGAAACCCCCATGAACTCCGCAGCCTTTGAACTCTTCCGCACCGCAGAAGGTTACGAGGTTACCCTCTTGGCTTCTCCCCCTTCAATCGTCATCTCCGTAGCCGAAGACCTCTTAGCCCCTGGGGTCACCAGAAGAGAAACCAGCTCTAAAGTGAAAGTGAGTCGTGGCCCTTACAAAGGCCTTTTGGGAGAACCGTTGGAAAAGGAGCAACGCGAATTGCTGCTGGAAAGCGGGTACATAACTCCGGCGATGCTCGTTCGCCTGGAGAATGGCGTAGAGGTTAGAGTGCCCATTGCCAATTTGGAAGCAATTGAATCTTAAAAGGAGGGGGAAATGTCCGCAAGACTGCCGAAGTTTTCCCTTGGCCAGGGGCCGGATAGAATCTTCAACCTGCTGGCTATTGGGCTTGTGGCCATCCTGATAATAGGGTTATGCGGGATCGGCTTTGTCTTCCTCACTCGCCCGAAAGGAGCTGCCCCGGCTAAACCTACCCCTGCCCTTACCGAAACACCTCTTTTGGCAAAGCTTACACCTGTAGCCACCTGGACCTTCACCCCCACCCCGCCTTTGACTCCTACCCCTACTTTTACCCCTGTGCTGGCAGGAGCTCCAACTCCAACCCCTGCACCTTTGACTCCAACCCCAACGCCGACTCCCACTCCGGGGACGACCACTACTCCTCCCACAGGTTATGGCCTTCCTCTGCTGGCTGTTGGGATTGGGCTATTCATAGTAATCTTAGCATTGCGAAAGCTGCGCCTGTGAGGGAAAGATGGAAGAGCTCATAATTGAAAACTTGGAGGAAGGGAAACTCCCTTGTGAGAAGGCCTTTGCTATAGCCCGGAAGCTCCGGGTAAAGCCGGTCAAAGTAAGGGAAAAGGCTGACGAAATGGGGATAAAGATATCCCGCTGTCAGCTTGGCCTTTTCGGTTATGGCGGCCAAAAGTTGGTTTCACCTGTGGAGGAAGTCCCCCCTGAATTGGAAGAGGAGATAAGGCAGCATAGCCGAGAGGGCAAACTAACCTGTGCTAAGGCTTGGGCCATAGCCCGCAAGCTCAACCTAAGCAAACTGGAAGTTTCCAAAGCCGCCGAATCCCTTGGGATTCGCATAACCCAATGCCAATTGGGCTGCTTCTGAAGGAGGGACAATGCGAGTAGAAGTATGGCTTTATGGCCCTTTAGCCAAATATGGTGGTGGAGAACATTATGCTAAGGTGGAAGTGGAACTTTACCCAGGGGCGACGATGAAAGATTTACTTGACAAGCTGGGCATTCCGGAGGATGAGCGGGGGATAACCTTTGTTAATTCCCAGCTTTCGGCCATGGCCGGCTTTTACCCTGACTTGGACTTAGAGTTAGAGGATGGCGACAGGGTAGGAATATTCCACAGCAAAAGCATGTGGCCTTTCCAATACCGTTTTGGGGCCAAGCTCCATCCCAAGTTTGAGGAAAGCATAAAGAAAGGGGAAGTGGGATTTCTGCACCACTCCTACGGGACGTTCAAAGGTTAAAGCCATTGCGAGCCCCAAAGGGGCCAGGGGGGCGAAGCCCCCATGGCGGGTGGTGTGCCCTTCCGACCTAACCCCCTGACCCCCTTCCCTGCGAGGGAAGGGGGAAATTTCTCCCTTCCCCGCATCGGGGAGGGGTTGGGGGAGAGGTTAACCCGCCACGAGCGGGACCCAGAACGTTGGCAAACCTTCAGCCCACGAGGGTGGGCGAGGGGGTCCAGGGGGGCGAAGCCCCCTGGCAGGGGGTTTGGGGGATGTGCCCCCAGAACAAAAAGAGGGGGCGAGTCGCCCACATCAGCAACCCCGCCACGAGTGGGGCCCAAAACCCTGGCGAACCCTCAGCCTACGGGGGTGGGGAAACGGGGGTGGAGGGGGCAGAGCCCCCTCCCAGGGGGTCTGGGGGATGTGCCCCCAAGAACATTAAAATAGGGGGCGAGTCGCCCACATCAGCAACCCCGCCACGAGTGGGGCCCAAAACCCTGGCGAACCCTCAGCCAACGGGGGTGGGCAAAGGGGGGCCAGGGGGGCACAAGCCCCCATGGCGGTAACTACTAAGCTTAAACGAGGTGCAAAGTTAAAATGGGCTGTATTGACGCTTACAATCGCTCAATAAGCTACCTCCGAATATCCGTAACAGACCGCTGCAACCTCCGTTGCATCTACTGCATGCCCGAAGAAGGAATACCCCTTAAACCTCACAGCGAACTCCTCACCTTTGAAGAAATAACCAAAATCGTGAGAGCCGCCGCCTCCCTCGGCATAACTAAAATCCGCCTCACCGGAGGCGAACCCCTAACCCGCAAAGGCATAGTGGACTTGGTAAGAATGATAGCCTCAGTCCCCGGAATTGAAGACCTGGCCATGACCACCAATGGGGTCTTGCTCCAACATTTTGCCCACAAACTGAAAGAAGCCGGCCTTAAAAGAGTCAACGTAAGCCTTGATACTCTTAAACCAGAACGCTTCCGCCGCATAACCAGAGTCGGAAACCTGGAAGACGTCCTTAAAGGCATAGAAGAAGCCCGCAAAGCTGGCCTTACCCCTATCAAAATAAACATGGTCGTCCTGGAAGGATTCAACCGAGACGAAGTCGTAGACTTCGCCCGCCTCACCATCTCTGAAGAATGGCACGTCCGATTCATAGAGGTGATGCCAGTGGGAGCCGAAGCCGAAGGGAACTTGGGCCAATACGCATCCATGAAAGAAGTGCGCGAAGAAATTGAGAGGGCGCTTGGGCCATTGATTCCCGCAAACCTTAAAGGGAGTGGACCTGCCCGCTACTTCCGGTTGGAAGGAGCCAAGGGGACAATCGGCTTCATAACCCCGATAAGCGAGCACTTCTGCTACCAGTGCAACCGGCTGCGCCTTACCCCTGATGGCCGGATAAGGCCCTGCCTCCTTTCCGACTTTGAGATAGACCTCAAATCGGCCATTCGCTCCGGAGCTACCGAAGAGGAAATCGCGGAAATCATCAAAGAAGCCGTCCGCCTGAAGCCCGAACGCCATCAACTGGAAGCATCCTCCTTCCCTTCAGGCCGAGCTATGGCGGAAATCGGGGGGTGAGAGTATGGCGGTGGAAGAAATCTTCCAAGAGATAACCAAAGCCTTAGAAAGAGGGGAAAGCGTAGCATTAGCCACCATCGTAAAAGTCAGCGGTTCGGCCCCGAGGAAGGAAGGGGCTAAAATTTTAGTAAAACCCGATGGCTCTACCGTGGGCACAATTGGGGGAGGAGCCTTGGAAGCAACCGTAATCCGGGAAGCCCTTCAAGCCCTTGCCGAAGGCAAACCCCGTCTCCTCCACTACGGCTTAAGAGCCGACCAACACCCAGAGGATTTAGGAGTGTGCGGAGGGGATGTAGAGGTCTTTGTGGACGTGATTTCCCCCCCTGAAACCCTCCTCTTGGTAGGCGGGGGACACGTAAGCCTCGCCCTGGCCAAATTGGCCAAAGAGCTGGGCTACCGGATAGCAGTTCTGGACGAGCAGAGCGATTTCGCCTCAAAAGAGCGCTTCCCTTTCGCCGACAAAGTGCTGGCCGGCGATTTAGCATCGCTTCTGGGAACTTTCCCCATAACCCCTCATACCTGGGTGGTCATAGCCACGCGGTCTCACGAGAGCGACGCCTTAGCTTTGGAGAAAGTGATAAATTCTCCTGCCTCCTACATCGGCTTGCTGGGGAGCCGCCGCAAAGTAGCCCTTATCTTCAAGCGTCTAAGGGAAAAAGGATTTGAAGAAAGCCTTCTGGCCAAAGTTTTTGCCCCGATAGGCCTGGATATAGGGGCCGAAACCCCGGAGGAAATAGCCATAAGCATAATGGCCGAAATGGTCCTCCACAAGAGAGGAGGCAGCGGAAAACCTCTGAGCAAACTACATCGCGAGGAGTAGGGTATGAGCAAAGGACCGGTTGCCTTCGTCCTGAGCGGAGGTGGCAACAGGGGAGCCTTAGAGGTAGGAGCACTGCAAGCCCTCTTTGAACACGGCCTAAAACCCGATATCTTGGTAGGCACCTCAGCCGGGGCAATGAATGCCGCATTTATCGCCACCGACCCCACATTGGAAGGAGCTTATAGGCTCGGCGAACTTTGGAAGAGCATCCGCCGGGAAGACGTCTTCCCAGGCAATAAGTTAACCATGGTCTGGCGGCTTATCACCGGCAAAGACAGCCTTTTCCCCAGCGACCACCTCCGCCGCTTGGTGGAAAAGTATATCCCGCCTGACAAGAAGCGCTTTGGCGACCTAAGCGTTAGGCTTTACATCACGGCAGCCAACCTCAACACTGCCACCCTCTACCTATTCGGTGAGGACCCGGAAGCCCTATTGGTGGATGCGGTCATGGCCAGCGCTGCACAGCCTATAACCTTCCCCCCTGTGGAATACAACGGCTGGCAATTCGTGGATGGCGGGGTAGTAGCCAATGTGCCGATTGAAATAGCCATAGAGAAAGGGGCTAAAGAAATTTACGCAATTGATGTGAGCTATGGGGGTCAGATAGAGCCCAGGGTTCAGGGTTTAGTGAACATAGGCCGGCGCTGTATCACCATCATGCTCTACCAGCACCTTCTGGAAGACCTGGAAGACGCCGCAGCCAACCCCGAAATCACCCTCCACCACATCAAGATAACAGCCTTTTCCGGCCTTGACCCCCAGGATTTCTCCAAGACAGCGGAAATGATAGCAGAGGGTAAGAGAGTAGCTGAGGAATACCTACGCTCACCTGTTCCTGGGTATTGGCCTGAAATCCGCCTGGAGATTGCTATCCCTTCCCCGCCTGGCTCTCGCCCTTGGCGTCACAAGAGGAAGCGGTGATTTTTTCCAGGGCGAAGCAACTTTGATGCTTGGGGATTAACAACGGCAAAGGAAACCTTGGGAGGGAGCGATGCCTTCTATTTCGGGAGTGATGCCTGCCTACAACGAAGAAGCTAACATCGGCCCGATGATTGAAGAAATGGACCGAGTCCTCTCCTCCGTTTCCGAGGACTACGAGATAATCGTTGTTGATGACGGGAGCAAGGACAATACCGCCAAAGTCGTTATGGAAAAAGCAGCTTCATTCCCCAAAGTTCGCCTCATCCGCCATGAAAGGAACAAAGGGTACGGAGCGGCCGTCTATTCCGGCATTACAGCGGCCACTAAAGAGCTGATTTTCTTCACCGATTCCGACCGGCAGTTCAAACTTGAGGAGCTCCGCAAACTCCTGCCCCTCATAGAACACGCCGACCTTGTAGCCGGCTACCGCCCTCGCCGGATGGACCCATGGTACAGGGTTCTGTTTGGATGGGGGTGGAGTTTCCTGGTCACGGTCCTATTCGGCTATACTGTGCGGGATATAGATTGCGCTTTCAAGCTTTTCAAGCGGGAAGTTATGGAGAAAGTTGCCCCCCAAATTCGCTCCTTCGGAGCAACCTTTAGCGCCGAGTTCTTAATCAGAGCCAAGAGGGCTGGCTTTAAGTTCAAGGAAGTCCCCGTTACCCACCTCCCTCGCCCAGCTGGAAAGCAAACAGGGGCTCGTCTTGATGTCATTGCCAGAGCTTTCAAGGAGCTTTTCATCCTTCGGTGGAGGCTTTGGAAAGAAGCTCTTGGACGAAGCGAGGCAAGGTGAAGGCCGCAAGGTGTACCTCTGGAGTGTAGTATTTTGTCGCCAGCCCCCTTTCCTTGTACCTTCTCGTTAAAGTCTTCAGCCTGAGAACTGCGGGCCGTCCTCCGGCTACTATGTAGGACCACATCCCCGAAGGATAGGAGGGCATGAACCCAAGGTAAACTTCAACAAACGGGAAAAGTTTCTTGAGAGCCCGGAAGGTGGAAGTTAGCTCTTCGGGGTGGAGATAAGGCGTACCGGATTGGAGGGCTATCAGCCCCTTCTCTTTCAGGGCTTTCTGGCAGGAGGCGAAAAATTCCTCTTCAAAAAGCCTCCTGGCCGGCCCGATCGGATCGGTAGAATCAACAATAATGGCATCAAACTTTACGTTTGTCTTCAGAACGAACTCTTCCCCCGGCGTAGTGACAATCTTAACTCGGCTATCGTAGAAAGAGCCTTTGTGGATGGGTTCAAGGAATTGGATAGCCGCATCCAGAACCTCTTGGTCAATTTCCACAAGGTAAACCTCTTTTACGGGGTGGCGCAAAGTTTCCCTTAAAGCCCCGCCGTCACCTCCACCTATAATCAGGACAGAGGAAGGCTTTGGGAGGGAGAGGAGAACAGGGTGAACCAGCATCTCGTGGTAGAAGAACTCATCTCTTTCCGTGAGCATGAAGCAACCATCAAGGCTCATGGCTAAACCGTAGTCTTCGGTAAGGGCGATTTCCAGGTTCTGATAGCGGGTCTTCTTCCGGATGAGCCATTTTTTCACTTTTAGGGCAAAGATAGTGCCTGCAGTCTGGAGCTCCCATATCCATTTGTCAGGGTCCAGCATGGCCTCACACCCTTTATAAAAAATTCCCTGGCAACCAGACTCCCGCCAAGGAAGCCCAATTGCCAGGGTTGTGGAGCTGCCCAAGGAGCAGCTTCTTCTTTGAGTCAAGTGTCATAGTCCTTGTACTCCAAGTGCAAATTTTGGTCTTGCAGGACACCCCTCTCAATCCGCAGGGTTTTCACTTTTTTGGGTTTAAGCACTTGGAGTATGTGCTCAACAGCTGCGTCCGGGTCGGTATTGCCACAGGTGAAGACATCAACGGCGGCATATTTGTATTCAGGCCAGGTGTGGATGGAGATATGGGATTCGGCTATCACTGCCACCCCTGAAATCCCCTGGGGTTGGAAACGATGGACTTTGGTGTCCAGCAAGAAGGCCCTGGCCTTCTGGACCGCCTCCTTCAGGGTTTTTTCAATGAGCTCGGCGGAATTCAGGTCGCCCTGACAATCCCAGAATTCCACCACAAGCTGACGGCCCAGAGCTTTCATTTCTCACCTCCTTCCCCGTTTTTATTTTTTAAAGGAGCAAGCCCCCAAAAGTAAAGCCCTCTCGTCCTCATCCACTTGAGACTCGGACGAAGGGCTTTATCTTTATCGTTTCCTTTTATACCACAAAGGGCTTTTTGTGTCAAATTTGGGGATTTTGTCGGGCGTATTGACAAGGCAATGTCATTGCAAGCCCCGGAAGAGGCGAAAATAGCCTAAATCCACCCGCAAAGGCCTAAAATTAGGCAGCCGGTCTACTTTCAGGGCTTCTCAACGCTCTAACAATTATACAGCCAAGCAAGGCCTCGGTCTGGACGAGCCGACGCCGCCCTGCGTCCATCAGGAATGTACCGGAAACCCTGTAAGCGGATGACATTTATCG
>Ga0080004_1110978_pt1 | contig 62941 bp, 60 predicted proteins | sample WasSprMetagenome_FD_69207 | JGI IMG/M metagenome (GOLD analysis project Ga0080004, IMG submission 69207) | Sulfidic aquatic microbial communities from Washburn Spring, Yellowstone National Park, USA - WS (SPADES assembly) (version 2) | ecosystem: Environmental > Aquatic > Thermal springs > Hot...
TGGATATGTCCATTGGGGGAAAGAGCCTCCAAAGGAATGCCCAAATTGCAGGCATCCTCAAAGTTATTTTGAGGTGAGGTGCCAATATTAAAAATCTCAAATCTCAAATCTCAAAACTCAAAACTATAAATTATGATTCAAATAAAACAAATTTATAAGTGTTCAATTTGCGGGAATATTGTTGAGGTTTTGTATGCTGGAGGAGGAACTTTAGTTTGTTGCGGAAAGCCAATGGAACTTTTAGCAGAAAAGACAGAAGATCAAGGGAAAGAAAAGCATGTTCCAGTGATTGAAAAAACAAGAAAAGGAGTAAAAGTTAAAGTTGGATCAGTACCCCATCCAATGGAAGAAAACCATTATATTCAATGGATAGAATTAATAGCTGACGGCGTTTCTTTGAGGAAATTTTTGAAGCCAGGAGATAAACCAGAAGCTGAATTTGAAGTTAAAGCAAAAGAACTTCAAACCAGAGAATACTGTAACCTTCACGGACTGTGGAAATCTTAAAATTAATTTCGTTTTTTTATTTAAAATCTAATTGGTAGATTACCGTTTTTGAGAACGATACTGTTTAACTTTTTATCAAAATAAAGCTGGATGGCTTTAATTTTAACGCCTACCTTTCTGGCTTTAAGTAAAAACTCATAAATTTTTGGATCTGCTTTTTTATTTGGTGAAAAAGCATCGACATTTTTCATTCCGACAATAAAAAGTATAATTGAGCTTTTAGGATTTTTAAGTAAAGTTAAGATGTGTTTTGCTCCTCTTTTTGAAGGACAATCAGGATACATTGCTAAATTTTTATATTTCATTACCGCGCTTTTTGCCTCAAGGTAATATTTCCTGTTTTTAAAGTCAATTAAATAATCAATCAAAAAGCCATTGAGTTTAAAATTTCTTTTCAAAATTTTTCCTCCTTTAAGCCAGGGAATGAATTGTTTTTTAAGGCAATTTCAAAGCATTTCATTTGAATCAAGGTATCAATGATTGAAAAAGCACGTTCATCTTCTTTTACCATCGAAAGTCTAAATTTTAATTTACCTTTATTTTGAGTTGGCAAAACTAGACCAATCTTTCCCTTTTTTATGAATTCTTCCAATTTTCCGGTATTATTTAGATGCCCAAAGATAGTTTTGTTTTTTATTTTAAGTCTTACCACAAAGCGATTCACTCTTTCTAAAATTTTTGCTTCCTGATAATTTTGGATTTTTATTAATGTTTTCATTTTTTTGAAAGTTTCTTTAGCTTTTCAATTTTAGCAAATTTTACATAGCTTCCTTGAGGGGAGGAAAAAATTAAATTATACTTGTTTATTATGGAAGGAAATTTTGCTCCTCAATTATTTCAAAATCCAATTTTGATTTTTCTTTTAATTGTTTGGTCTTTGTTTTGGAAAGGGATTGCTCTTTGGAAGGCAGTAAAGAGCAATCAAAAAGGTTGGTTTGTAGCGCTTCTTTTAATTAATACGGTGGGAATTTTAGAGATACTTTATATTTTTGCTATAGACAAAAAATTAAAAAAGGTAGAAAAACAAAAGACTTAATATGCAAAAGAAAGCTCTTTTTGGAATCATTACTTTTATCATTTTTGCCGGAATGGTTTTTGCTTTTTTTGGAAGAAACCTTAAAAAAGAAAGTCCAGACCAGGGCAAAAATCAAATTAGTCAAAACCAAGAAACTTCAAAGCCCTTCTTTCAAATTGAGAAGGTATATTTTAGCGAAACTAATGATCCGAATAATGTTTTGTTGAACATTAAAGTTAAAAGAAATAAAATTGCCGAATATAAATATGAAATTCATTTTCCTCCACAAGAAGGAGCACCACAAGGAATAGGACCAATTGAGGCAGAATTTGCCAAACCTGAAAAATTTCAAGAAGAAGTAACCACCACTCCAGAATCATTAATCCAAGAATTTATTGCCAGAAGCTATCCTGATAATGTTCCAGAATTTGGCAAAAGTTATTTTTGTAAAATTAAGTTTTATTTAACAAATGGTAAAGAATACACATGGGAGGGGAATGTTGGTTGGGAGAAAGTTGAAGAAAAAAAGACACAAGAAAGAGGAGCAGCTCCTACAGCGATTAATAACGGAGTAATTACTTTAAATTTTCCACCGCTACCAAATCTTCCCTCTTGGGAAGAAGAACTTCAAAGAGAATGGGTGCCAGACATCGTTGGGAGATTGATTTGGGGGTATCGGGTTAAATTAAATGGCGATTTTGTTGGCGACTGGCCAGCAGTTTATACGCCAACCGGAACCAATTCTTACACTATTTCTGACCCTCAAAGCATTTCTCTTACCAATTTAGTTCCTGGTCAGTATTATGATGTGGAAGTTTATCCTTTGGGAGTTTTTGTGAGTCCAAATTTAGTAACTAATGACGGACGGAGATATTTAATTGCCAAATTTGGAATAAACAATTTTTCTTGGGCTTGGTCTAATGGGCAGGGCCAGCCAACTAGTCCTTGGGCGCCTCTTCAAGAAATTCCTTCTTGGTATCATGATGTGAGTTATCCCGGTTATTTCTTTATTTACCATTCTGTTTTTGAAGGAAAAGTTCAGGCAAAAAGAGTTGGAGGTGGCGGTGGTGGAGGCGGCGGTCTTATACAATAATTTTTTAAATTAAAATTTATAGGAAAGAAAATTTTGATTTTGGAAGTCCATAGTTGATTTTGAAGCCAGAATACTGCAACCTTCACGCACTGTGGAAATCGAAACAATAAGTAAAAATTTCTAATTAATTAATTTGTATTTATTGAAGCATTTTGGTAAACTCTTTCAAGGTTGCTTTTTGTTAATTTCAACAAAAATGCCAGAAGCACCTCAAACACCACAACCTCAACTGGAAGCTCAAAAAAAGAATACCGGAATGGCAATCGTTGCTTACATTTTGTTTTTCATTCCTCTTTTGACCGATTCAAAAAACGACCCATTTGTGAAGTATCATGTAAAACAGGGGTTTGGACTTTTTATTTGCGGACTAGCTCTAAGTGTTTTAAGGTGGATTTTGCCATGGTTTTTGGGCTGGATAATTGATTTAGCGAGCTTGGGAATTTTTATCTTGTTTATCATTGGGATAATTAATGCCTCAAATGGGGAAGAAAAGCCACTGCCACTTATTGGGAAATTGGCTAACGAGTTAAAGATTGTTTAAATTTTTCATTTTTAACATCAAAATCGTGAATTTTAGCGAATATCAAAAAAAGTCACGCAAAACTGCAATTTATCCTGATAAAGGAAAAAATTTTGTTTATCCAGTTTTGGGACTAGCTGGAGAAACAGGAGAGGTGGTTGAGAAAGTCAAAAAAATTTTGAGAGATAAAAAAGGGATTGCCAAAAAAGAAGATAGGGAAGAAATTAAAAAAGAGCTTGGCGATGTACTTTGGTATCTAGCTCAAATTTGTACTGAACTAAAATTATCTTTGGAAGATGTTGCCAAAACCAATCTTTTGAAGTTAAAATCAAGAAAAGAGAGAAACAAACTTCGAGGAAGTGGCGATCAAAGATAAATATGATTTCTTTTAAAGATTTTCAAAAAATTGAACTCAAAGTGGCAAAAATAATTGAGGCAGAAAAGATTGAGAGGAGTGAAAAACTTTTAAAATTGATTGTGGATTTAGGAGATGAAAAAAGGCAACTTGTTGCCGGAATTGCAAAATATTACAGGCCCGAAGATTTAATTGGAAAAGAAATTGTTATTGTATCAAATTTGGAGCCAAAAAAGTTAATGGGAATTGAAAGCCAGGGAATGATATTAGCAGCAAATGTTGATGGAGAGCCGGTAATTTTAATTCCAGAAAAAGAAGTCCCTCCGGGAACAAAGATTTGTTGATTTTAGTTTTAAATTTTTTTTGGCAAATTCGAACTTTGCCTTGGTCACGTTTTTTTGTTACAATAAAAACAAAGGTCAAAAACGATTAAAAAATTATGATTAAAAAAGGAGACTTATATTTTCCAAGCGAAGAATTTAAAAAAAGAGCAAATTTAAATGATGAAAAGATTTACATTGAAGCTCAAAAGGATCCAGTTAAATTTTGGGAGAAATTAGCAAACGAGCTTTTTTGGTTTCAAAAATGGCAAAAGGCTTTTGAACACAAGCCTCCTTATTTTAAATGGTTTTTGGGAGGGAAGATAAACATTACTTCAAATATTTTTGAGAAAAATAAACTTGGCTTTGAAAAAATAAAACAAAAACCTGCAATAATTTGGGAGCCAGAGCCAATAGAGGAAAAGCCACGGGTTTTAACTTATGAGGAGCTTTTCAAAGAAGTTTGCAAATTTGCTAACGCCCTAAAAAAACTTGGAGTGAAAAAAGGAGATACAGTTGGAATTTATCTGCCGATGATTCCAGAGGCTTTAATTTCAATGCTTGCCTCTGCCAGAATTGGAGCAGTGCATACGGTAGTTTTTTCCGCCTTTTCCGCCCAAGCTTTAAAAATTAGACTTCAAATTACCGAAGCTAAAGTTTTAATTACTGCAGATGGTTACTTCAGGCGAGGTAATGTTATCAATTTAAAAGAATCAGCTGACGAAGCAATAAAAGATACAAAAGTTGAGAAAGTGATTGTTGTAAAAAGGGCAGGCAATGCAATTTCTTTCAAAGATGGTAGAGATTTTTGGTTCCATCAAATTGTAGAGAAAGAAAGCGACGTTTGCGAAGCGGAGAAAATGGATAGCGAGGATTTGTTTTTTGTACTCTTTACCTCTGGGACTACTGGAATTCCAAAAGGTTGCATGCATGTTTGTGGTGGATATACTGTTCAAGCCTACTTTACTGGTAAATGGATTTTTGATATGCACGAAAACGATATTTTGTGGTGCACTTCTGATATTGGTTGGATTACTGGTCACACCTATACAGTTTACTCCCCCTTGTTAAATGGTATTACCACTTTAATTTTTGAAGGGGCCCCAGACTTTCCAGTGCCTGATAGATGGGCTCAGATTTTAGAAAAGCACAAAGTAACTATCTTTTATACTGCTCCAACTGCAATCAGGATGTTTGAAAAAATGGACGGAAAAATTGCTCAAAAATATGAATTTAAAAATGTAAGACTTTTGGGCTCTGTTGGAGAACCAATTGATGAAGATGCATGGAATTGGTATTTTAAAAATGTTGGAAAAGAAAGATGTCCAATTGTTGATACTTGGTGGCAAACAGAAACTGGAGGAATTTTAATAACTTCACTTCCAGGAATTGGACCTTTCAAGCCCGCTTTTGTTGGACGCCCACTTCCGCCAATAAAAGTTGATATTTTAGATGAAAATGGCAATTCCTGCAAAGTAGGGGAGAAAGGAAACCTAGTAATTTTGCCTCCTTTTTCTCCAGGGATGCTTAGGGGTACTTTTAAAAATCCTGAAAAATATAAAGAAACCTATTGGAGTAAATACGGAGATAAAATTTACTTTACTTCAGATGGAGCATTTTTTGATGAAAATAGACTCATTAGGATTACGGGAAGAGTTGATGACGTAATAAAAGTAGCTGGGCACAGAATTGCTACTGGAGAGCTTGAAGCGGCAGTTAATTTACATGAAAAAATTACCGAGTCTGCAGTAGTTGGAGTTCCAGATGAAATAAAAGGAGAAGTTCCGGTAGTTTTTGTTGTTTATAAGGGGGAGAAAGCGCCAAGTGAGATAAAAAATGAAGTAATAAATTTGATTAAAAAGCAAATTGGTCCAATTGCTCTTCCAAAAGAAGTTTATTTGGTTGAGGATCTCCCCAAAACAAGATCAGGAAAGATAATGAGAAGAATTTTGAAAAGATTATTTACTGGCGAAGAACTTGGTGATCTTTCAACCTTGGCCAATCCTGAGAGCGTTGAAAAAATTAAAAAGATTTTGGGTAAAGAGTAGCTACATTTTATAGGGCAAAAAAGCCATTTCTCGAGCTTTTTTAACCGCCAAAGCTACTTTCCTTTGGTGCTTTGCACAAAGATGGGTTTTCTTTCTTGGTCTAATTTTTCCTGAAGGAGAAAGAAATCTCTTTAAAAGAGAAACATTTTTCCAATCTATTTCTTTTAAATTCCTTTGACAAAGATAACAATTTTTTCCTCGGGTTTGCATATTTTTTATTTTATAGTGGTAAATCCTTAACGTCAATTTCTTCTTTTTCCTCTTCAATTACTGGAATTTCTTCTTCGGGGATTTCTTTTGGATGAACCTCTTCTTTCACTCCCTTGGGCCCAAGCTGGAGTCTTTCGACAATAATTTCAGTTCTTGATCTTTTTTGTCCATCTTTATCTTCCCAATTTCTTGTTTGAAGTCTTCCTTCGATTAAGACCATCGAGCCTTGTTTTAGATAAGCTTGAGCAATCTCAGCCCAATTTCCAAAAGCGACTATTTGATGAAACTGAGTATCCTGTTTTTTTTGACCATTCTTGTCATAATAAAACCTATTTGTGGCTAGTCCAAAAGTAGCTACCAGCTGGCCTGAGGGCAAAGATTTAATCTGCGGATCTTGAGTTAGGCGTCCTAAAAGAAAGACTTTGTTTAGATACATAAATTTATTTTAATAGTTCTTCAAATTTCTTCTCAATCTCTTCAAGTTTAATTTTTTCTTCTTTCTTTTTAATTTTGACCGGTTTTTTAGCTTTCTTTTTTTCGATCATGAATCGAAGAATCTCGGGATTGTGTTTTAAAGTTTCTGAAAGCAACTTTACTTTTTTTCCATCAAGTTCAAAGAGAATTTCTCCAAAAGCTCCATGGGTTTGCTTTTTCACTGGATAGGCAAACTTTTTTTTCTCCAAAAACTTTTCTCCAAATTTCCCTCCAAGTTTTTCAATTTCTTTAACTACTCCTTCAAGGATTTTTCCCCATTCCTCCTCATTTTTTGGTGGCAAAAGCAAAGAGAGTGAGTAAAAATTCATAAATTTTATATTTTAAACTCAATAATTTCTCCGTCTTCAACTTCTGCTTGATGACCTTTTATTTTAATCTTGCCATCTTCTTTGCACCTTGACCAGTTTTGACAGTTTAAAAAATCTTCAAAACTAATTACTTCTGCCTTTTTCAAATTTTTTTGAAAATCGCTATGGATTTTCCCAGCAGCTTCAAAAATCGTTGAACCCTTTTTAATTTCGTTTGCCCTTACTTCTTTCCCCTTTATAGTATAAAAAGTAATTAGCTCAAGTTTATTGTAGCAGGCCAAAATCAGCTCGTCAAGGCAGGACTTTAAAGAAAGTTCTTCAACTTCTTTTTGAGAAAGTGTTTGGATTTCTCTTTCTTCTTCAGCATTTAGGAAAAAATAAGACCCTTGGGGTAGGGGAGGGCAAAGATTTTTTTGCTCTGGCAAGTTTATGTTAAAAAGATAAAAAATTGGCTTAATCGATAAAAGTCCAAGGGCTTTTGAAATTCTTTCTACTTCCTGATTTAAAGGCGAAGGAAGCTTTTGAGCTTCGTCTTTGAGCCAAAGCCCATTTTCTAAAAAAAATTGTATTTTTTCAATTGCTTCCTTTTGAATTTCATCTTTGAAAAATTCTTTTTTTCTTTTCAAAACAATTTTTTTATCACGAGCTAAAATTTCATTTTTGATAATTTCTATATCCCTTTTTGGATCAATGGTTTTTTCAGTGTGAGAAACTTTTTCGTTCTCAAAAAGTCTTACTACTTCTAAAATTAAATCTACTTCCTGAATGTGGGACAAAAACTCACATCCAAGTCCCTCTCCAAGATGGGCATTCCTTACAAGACCAGCAATGTCGATAAATTCTAAAAACACTGGAGTAACTTTTTCCGGTTTTAAAATTTCTGCAAGTTTTTCAAGTCTTTTGTCTGGAAGAGAGACTATTCCTTTGTTTGGTTTGGTAGTAGTAAAAGGGTAGGGAGCAATGGGAACTTTTTTTTGTGTTAGAGCAGAAAATAAAGTAGATTTTCCCACATTTGGAAGCCCGACAATACCAATTGAAAACATAAAAATTAATTTTTACCAAGTCCAACTTTTTTTTCGACTTCTCTTAAAGTTTCTCGAGCAATTTCTTGGGCTTTCTTTTTTCCTTCTTCAAAAATTTTTTTGAGGTAAGCTGGTTTTTGGAGAAGTTTTTGAGCACCCTCTCTTATTGGGCTTAAAAAGTTAACTAAAATTTCCGCTAAGTCTTTTTTGAAAACAGCATATCCTTTATTTTTGTATTTTTCTTCAATTGTTTTTATTGAAAGACCACTTGCTAGGCTGTATATGTTTAAAAGATTTGAAATTGCCGGTTTTTGAGGAGATTTTCTTATTTCCTTTCCAGAATCGGTGACTGCTTTTTGAATTTTAAAACGAATCATTTCAGGACTATCGTCTAGGGCAATATAGTTTAGGGGAGAGGAGGCGCTCTTTGACATTTTCTTTAAAGGATTATCAAGTCCCATAATTTTTGCTGATTCTTTTTGGATTAAAGGTTTTGGGATTTTGAAAGTTTCGCCATATAGCTTGTTAAAACGCAAAGCAATTTCTCTAACAAGTTCTAAATGTTGCCTTTGATCTTCTCCTACAGGTACAAGATCCGCTTGGTAAAGTAAAATATCGCTTGCCATAAGCACAGGATAGGAAAGAAGTCCCAAGTTTGGTTTCTCTTTTGATTTTTGAACTTTTTCTTTGTATTGAGTCATTCGTTGAAGTTCAGAAACTTTAACTAAATTTCCCAAAATCCAACAAAGATGTGCATGCTCTTTGACTTCGGATTGTAAAAATATTACTGACTTTTTAGGATCAATTCCTGAGGCTAAATAAAAGGCTAAGGTCTTGAAAATATTTTTTTGAAGCTCCTTTGGATCTTGAAAAACTGTGATTGCGTGTAAATCAACAATAGAAAAAAAACATTCGGCCTTACCCTGAAGCTTAAGCCATTGATGGACTGCCCCAAAATAATTTCCAATATGCAAAATTCCGCTTGGTTGAATTCCAGAAAAAACCCTCACAATTTTATTTTGCATTTTGAGATTTGAATTTTGCATTTTTATCATACTTCAATGACCACCGGCAAAACCATTGGCCTTCTTCTTGTCTTTTCAAATAAAAATTCCCCAAGGCCCTCTTTGAGCTTGTTTTTTACAAAGAGCCAGTTAACCGGTTTGCCGGCTTGGGTAATTTTTTCAACAATTCTAATTGCTCTTTCTCTTGTTTGGCGCAAAAGAGTTTGGGAATTTCTCAAATAGACAAAACCACGGGAGATAATATCGGGACTTTGTTTTACTTTACCAGTTACCGAATCGACAACGAGTACAATGACAAACATTCCGTCTTTTGCCATTGCTTGTCTATCTCTTAAGACAATTTCTCCAACATCGCCAATACCAAGTCCATCGACCATGACATAACCTGCAGGAACTTTCTCTTTTGAAAGTAAAATTTTATTTTTTGTTACCTCAATTACCCTTCCATTTTCACCAACGATAATATTTTCTTCAGGAATTCCCATTTCCATGGCAATTCCTTTATGAAGTTCAAGCATATAGTGAGTTCCATGAACTGGGACAAAAAATTTTGGTCTTGTAATATTAATCATTGTTTTGAGCTCTTCTTCCTGAGCATGCCCCGAAGCGTGAATATCCATCATTTGATTGTGATATATTTTTGCCCCTTGCCAAGAAAGAAGGTCCTTAAGTTCCTGTACCGCTCTCTCGTTTCCCGGAATAATTGAAGAGGAAAGAATAATTGTGTCTCCTCTTTTAATTGAGAGAAAGCGGTGCTCTTTGTGGGCAAGCCTCATTAAAACTGCATCATCTTCACCCTGAGAACCAGTACAAATGATAAGAATTTCTTTGTCAGGGAATTTTCTTACGTCCTGGGGCATAATTAGGTCTTGGGGGTCAATTTGAATAAACCCAAGTTTAATGGCGATTTCTACATAATTTCTCATTGCTCTACCCTCAATAGCTACTTTTCGGCCAAATTTTCTTGCTAGATTAATAAGCTCTTGAATTCTTGAGAGGAGGGAGGCAAAAGTAGCGGCAATAATTCTTCCCTGACTTTTTTCAAAAATTATTTCAAGATTTTCTTGGATTTCCTTTTCTGAGAGACTATGACCTGGAACTTCAGCATTCGTTGAATCCGACATCAAAACTAAAACCCCTTTTGAAGCAAGTTTGCTAAGATAAGGGATGTCGCTTGGATGATCTCCAACAGGCGTGTGATCAAATTTGAAGTCTCCAGTGTAGATTACATTTCCCACTGGAGTTTTAATAAAAAATCCTACTCCATCAGGAATGTTATGAGTTTGAGGGAAAGAATAAATTGTAAAGGGAGGAAGCTTAATTTCATCCTTTCTTTTTATTTGAGTAACATTTAGATGAGGAGCTTTCTGAAATTCTTTCTGGCGAGCGATTATTATTCCTTTTGTAAGAGAAGTAGCAAAAATTGGAGGATTGCCAATTTCTCCTATTAAATAGGGGATAGCTCCAATATGATCATAATGTCCATGGGAAATGAAAACTCCAAGGATATTTTTTTCCTTCCCTTTAAGATAAGCAACGTTTGGAATGATATAATCTACCCCTGGCATTGCTTCAGTGGGGAACTGAAGCCCCATATCTAAAATTAAAATCTTCTCTTGATATTCAAGCAAAATCATATTTCTTCCAATCTCTTCAAGACCTCCAAGAGGAATGATTTTGAGAACATTTTTTTGAACCATAAGTTTTTTAATTTGTGCTGAGGGGGAGACTCGAACTCCCACGAGGTTACCCTCAGTAGGTCCTGAACCTACTGCGTCTACCAATTCCGCCACCTCAGCAAAGTTTATTTTTTCACTCTTTTAGTTTTTAAATACCACTGATTAATTTGGGCAAATCTCCAGGAAGGGTCGGGGAGATATTTCAAATCTAATCCTTTGATTTTTGGGCTTGAAAGATAGAGAAAATCTGGACTGAAAAGGAAAATTGCGGGAAGATCTTGAGCGATTTGTGTTTGGATTTCCCCCAAAATTTTCTTCCGTTCATTTAGATCTTGAGTTTCTCTCGCTTTCTTTATAAGTTCATCAACTTTATCATTTTGATACATTGAAAGATTTCTTCCAGGAAACTCACTTTGACTTGAATGCCAGAAAACAAAAGGGTCAGGGAAAAGATTTAATGCATAACCCAAAAGCAAGATTTCATATTTTCTTTCCCGAACAATGTCCTGAAGAAGCTTTTGGGGAGGAAGAGAAGTAATGTTCAATTTTACCCCAATGCTCTGCCAGCTTTTTTGCAAGATTGTTGCCGTGTTTTTTAAATCTTCTTGCTCAGGCAAATAAAGGGAAAATTCAAGTTTCAATTTCTTATCACCCTCTTCTTTTTCTCTAAATCCATTTTGATTAAGTTTCCAACCATTTTCCTCTAAAGTTTTTTTTGCAAGCTCGGGATTAAATTCTATTTTTGGAAAGTCTTGGTTAATTTGATGCTCTGGCAAAAAGATCCCATCTACTTTTCTTCCTTTGCCAAGAAGCACTTTTTGAATGATTTCATCTTTGGGCACTGCCTGAGCCAAAGCTTGTTTTACTTCGCTTCGTTTTAAGATTTCATTTTTTTGATTTAAAAATAGAGCGAAATATCGAGTGAGCCCAATAGAGTTTAGATTAATATTTTTGGGCAAAATTTCATCTTTTTCAAGGGGCCAATGTTCTAAAGCTAAAGTTGATATGCCTTGGAAATTTTTTAAAGCTTCTTTTTGATCTTTAAAAAAGGTGATTATTATTTCTTGTAAAAATGGAGGATTTTGGTACCAGTATGGATTTTGATCCAAAATCAACTTTTCCATTTCCCCTTCCTTATTTTTTATCACCTCTTTAATTTTAAAAGGGCCAGAAAAAACTGTTTTTTGGTAAAAGTTTGGCAAGGTAATTTCCTGAACGTTTTCTTTAAAAATATGACTTGGAAGAATTTTGAAGGTAAAATTTTCAAGAAAGAATGGATAAGGATTTGGCAAGATAAATTCAATTTCCCTTTGGTTTATTTTTTGAATTTTAACGTCCTGGAAGGTGAAAGCTAATGGGGATTGAACTTTTGGGGAAAGAATTGTTTCTAAAGTAAAGACAATATCATCAGCTGTTATTTTTTGTCCATCGGACCAAAAGAGGTTATCTTTTAAAACAAAATGATAAACTTTTCCATTCTCTTTTATCTCAAAGCTTTGAGCTAAATCTTGGATTAAATTCCCCTTACCATCATATTTTAAAAGACCAGAAAATAGAAGATGGGAAATTGCTTTGTCTGGAGGATAGTTTTCTCCAAAAAGGGGATTTAAAGAGTGGGGAAGTCCAATAATTATTTCGTTTAAAACTCCGCCAGTTGCGGGAACAATTTTTGTCGTTTTAATTTTTTCAATTTGAGACCAGGCAAGTCCTGAGATAATAGCAAAAAAACAAAAGGTTAAAAGAAGGACTCTTTCATTTTTTGAAAGAACATTCCAAAAATAGAAAAAATTTTTAAATGGTGGAAATTTTCTTTCAAGACTTTTCCAGCGATCAACTCTTAAAAAGTTAAAAACCCATCTTTTAAATTTTGGATAGAACCCCAGAATATCTTTAGAGAAGAAAACTTAAGATTGCAAGAAGAAAAAAAAGACACGCAGAAGCAATAGTTGCACTAAAAAGAATTTTTTCTGCTCCCCTTCTTTGAAATATTACCTGACTTTCTTCAAGAAAACCCCCTCCACCTCTTTGGAGTAAAATTAAACTAGTTAAAAGAATACCCGTTAAGAGCTGTAGAATGGAAATAATTTTCATAAATTAAAATAGGATTTTTTGCGCAAAAGCTTGTGATATTTTATAGCAAAACGGTGAGCTTCTTTTGCGATTTTTAAGAAAAACATTTTAAGTGTTTCTGGAAATTTGTCAAGAGGGAAAGTTTTTAAAGGAGGAAAGGTATAAATTTTTCTTCCTCTTTTTGCTAAACTAACAAAAAATGGCGTATTTTTTTCTTTCTCAAAAGCTTCTTTGGCAGCTTTAAGTTGGGCTTTCCCACCGTCCACAAAGATTAAATCGGGCATTGGCCACTCTTTATGTTTGATTCTCCTTTGAAAAACTTCTTTTAGAGCCCAAACATCCGCTTGCTTTTTTAAAGTTTTTATTTTAAATTTTCGATACCACTCTTTTGCCATTTGATAATCAGAAAAATCACTATTTGGCAAAAAAACTACAAGAGAACCGACAATTCCTTTATCTCCAAGATTTGAAATGTCATAACCTTCAATTCTTTGAGGCTCTTTTTTAAGCAAAAAAGTTTCTTTCAAAAGCTTTCCTAGGTTTTCCTTTGGTAATTCATCTTGCCAAAAGAACCTATGAACAAAAACATTTTGTAATTTTTCGATTTTTTCTTTAATTTTTTGGGCCTTTTCAAACTCTTCCTTTTTGGCAAACTCTTCCATTTCTTTTTTTAATTTTTTAATCACATCTTGCCTTTTACCTTCAAAGGTCTCCTTTAAATATTGGATTTGTTTTTGATAATTTTTTTTCTCTCTTTCAAGCTCATTTTTTAGCTCGGGATACCTTTCTTTTTCCTTTAAAAGAAGACATATCCCGGGACAAAGGTTAAGATGAAAATAAAGACAAGGATTTTTGGGCAGTTTTTTGCAGGATCTGAAAGGAAAAATTTTTCTTAAAATTTTAAGGCTTTCTTTTAAACTCTTTCCATCAGTAAAAGGCCCAATGAATTCAGCTTTGACTTTTGACTTTTGACTTTTGAGTTTTATTTGGTGAGTCCAAAAGATTCTTGGAAAGTCTTCTTTGGTAATGCCAAGATAAAAATAATTCTTGTCATCTCTAAACAAAACATTAAATTTTGGTTGATATTTTTTAATTAATCTTGCTTCTTGAATTAAAGCTTCAATCTCCGAAGAGAATGAAAGATAGCCAATTTTTTTAACGTCGCTTAAAAAAAGATGGTCTTTATAACTTGGATTTTGAAAATGATTTTTAACTCTCTCTTTAAGATTTGAAGCTTTTCCAATGTATAAAATTTCTTTTTTCCCAAAAAAGAAATAAACTCCCGGAGTATTTGGCAAAAGATAAATATCTTTTGGCAAAAGAACTTTGAGCCCTCTTTCCATTATTTGTTTGAGCTAAAACATAATATCTTCCTCAGCTCTTTGGTAATCAAAAATATCTTCGGGCTCAAACCAAAAGTTAAGTTCATGTTCCGCCTCTTTTTCATTTTCAGAAGCATGAACGATATTTCTTACCGCTCTTTTGTCTCTATTTGCCGCAGTAGCATCATCGACTGAAAAATCTCCTCTAATTGTTCCCATTTCGGCTTGAGATGGCATTGAAGAACCAACAATTTTTCTTACCATATTAATTGCATGGATTCCTTTAACTACCATTTTCACCATGGGACCAGAACTTAAATAATCAATAAGCCAACCTCTCACCATTTTGCCAATTTTTAAAGGATCATCTGTCCCAAGTTCTTTTATTGGATCCATTTTATATTCCTGATAATTTTTTAGAGTTTTTTCTCCAAGGCGTCTAATCCATTTTTCATCTTTTGGATAATGTCTATCAATTTGTTTCTTTGTTGCCCAAAACATTTCAAGAGCAATAATTTTGAGCCCTCTTTTTTCAATTCTTGAAATAATTTCTCCAATAAGACCTCTTTTGACTCCATCGGGTTTAATTAAAACTACAGTCATCTCTTCCTTTGGATGTTTCATAGTATTAGATTTTGAGTTTTCTTATTTGATAACCTTTACCATCGCTTAAAACTTCGATTGATCCAAAAAGATCTGTCCGAAAGGAAATTATATTCATTTCTTCAAGTCTTTTCAATACTTCAAGGTGGGGATGACCAAAAGGATTATCTTTTCCTACAGAGATGATTGCCACTTGAGGCCTAACTATTTCTAAAAACTCTTTTGAAGAAGAAGTTTTACTTCCATGATGAGCTATCTTTAAAATCTCACTTTCTAAGGAAAATTTTTCGTTTTTTAATGAGATTTCTTTTGCCAAAAGCAGGCGTTCTATTTTTTGGGGAATATCGGCGCAAAATAAAAAATCAATTTCACCAAAACTTAGTTTTAAAACGATTCCATTTTCATCAGTGTTGTCGCTTTCAAAATTTTCTTCGGGCCAAAGAATAAAAAGATGAGCCAAGTTATCAAGATTAATTTTATCTCCTCTTTTTACAAAAAGTGTCTCGATATGATTTTTTTGAAGCAAATTTTTGAAATTTAAATAGGATTCCTTTTCCTTAAAATCATTTGGCAAAAAATTAACCAAAATAGCTTTTCCAATTTCCCAGTCATTTACCACTTCAAAAAGACCATTTAAATGGTCTTGGTGCGGGTGGGTTAAAATTAAAAGATCAATTTTTCTATCAAAAAAGGGCATCAGTTTTGATATTTTTTCTGAAGTCCAAGGGTTTGGCCCTCCATCAATTAGAATTTGAAGCTTTTTGCCAAGAAGATTTTTTGAAGGAAGTTCAATAAAAATTGAATCTCCCTGCCCGACATCTAAAAATACTGTTTTAAGACAAGCTGGCGAGGAAATTGGGAGAAGGATTTGGAAGGCAAAGATATTTCCCAAGATTAAAAGTGAAAAGAAAAAATTTTTCACTTTCCAGGGCATCAAATTTTTTAATTTTCTTAAAGTTTTGAAAAATCTTCAACTTTTGCTATAATTTTAAAACATGAATTCCCAAAGAAAGGTTTTAATTTCCCTTTTTTGCATCCTTTATTTTGTTTCTATTTCAAATCTGGTTTTTGCTCAAGAGTGTCTTTGCCCAGAAAAGCCATGTCCTGGAGGACTTGTACCTTGCGGGCGAAGATGCGACGATCCAAATACAAAAATTTGTGAATGTTGGCCCTGCACTTTTTGTCACATTTTTGTTTTAATAAAAAGAATATTTGAGTTTCTTTTAACCGCCATAGCTTTTCCAGTTTTAATCATCACCTTAATGCTTAGTGGCTTTTTTTATCTTACTTCCGGAGGCAATCCCAAAATTCTTCAAAAAGCCAAAACAACTTTGACTACTGGAGTTATTGGGTTTGCAATTGCTTTTGGGAGCTGGATAATTGTAAATACAGTAATCACCATTTTAATTGGTGGCTCTAAGGGACTTTTGAGCACTCCAAAGACTGGAGTTCCAATTTTTGATCAGGTAATTGGAGTTTTAGATAGCTTGGTTGGAAGACCCTGGTATGAAGTGACCTGCCCCATTCCAAAAATTGAAGAAGAAAAGATGCTGAAACCAAAAAAATAAAGCTTGACAAAAAAAAAACGAAAGTGCTAAAAAGGGAAAAAGGTAAATTAAAAATTAAAAAAATCAATGTTTAAAAAAATTCTTCCACTTTTTCTTTTCGCTTTCTCATTCATTTTTTTCTCTCAGGCGTTTGCCGAAGTAGTATGTGAGTGCTCTCCAAAAACAGTAAATGTAGGTGAAGTAGTTTCTTGCAATGCATATTTTCAAGGAGAAGGCAACCCTCCATGTGATTGGGTGATTGATTGGGGTGATGGAAGTTCCGGGGGAGCTCGAACTCATGCTTATTCAAAATCAGGAACTTACACGATTAGGTGCATTGCTAAATTTAAAGGAATTTGGTGCGGGCAAAGCTCAACAACAATTACTCAAGTGGTTACTGTAAAACCTCAACGCAGTTGTAGTGATAGCGATGGGGGAATAAACCCCGCGGTTAAAGGCAAAGTCATTCTTAAAGAAGATGGGAAAGAAGTCGCTACTGCAGAAGATTATTGTTACAGCTCAACTCACCTTGTAGAACGGTTTTGTCAAGATTCAAATAATATAGGCTTTCAGATCATTTCTTGTTCTGGCGAATGCAAGGGAGGTGTTTGCACTCAAGCTCCAACCCCCTCGCCAACGCCAACAGTGACTATTTCAAACGTTATTCCATCTCCAAACCCATTTTCTACGAGTACAAGATTTCAAGTAATTACTCAACCTCCAAATACTCCAGTTGATAAACTTGAAATTAAAATTTTTGATCTTTCTGGAAAGCAAGTAGCTACTCTTTCAGATTCAAATACCACTGGAATCAATTGGGACGGTGATAATTTAGCAAATGGAGCCTACCTCTATGTAGCCAATGTAACTCATCAAGGAAAATCATATGGTCCTTTCAAAGACAAGGTATTTATTCAAAGAGGAGGGGGAGGAGGGGGCATAACCATCACCTCCTTTACTGCCAATCCTCAATCAGGTAATGCTCCTTTAAATGTTACTTTTACCCTTTCAGCATCCTCTCCTAAAGGACTTAAAGGAATAATTTGGTATTTTGGAGATGGAAATACCGCTACAACTGATATTTCTGGCAACCCAACTTCATATACTGGAAGTGCTTCTTGGACTTACCAAAATGCTGGAACCTTTTCTGCCTATGCTAAAGTCAAAGATAGTGCTGGCAATACTGCTACTTCAAGCACAGTTCAAATAAGTGTAAGTTCAGGACAAGGCCCCACACCTTCAGCTTGCACCGATAGTGATGGAGGAAAAAACTATTATCAAAAAGGAGTAGTTACCGCTGCTGCCGGATCTGTCCAGCTTCCTGACTTTTGCGACAATGATACTGTTTTGATCGAACACTTCTGTAAAGACAATGTTAACCCAGGATGGGAAAGGTATAATTGTCCCAATGGATGCCAAGATGGAGCGTGTAAAGGAGCACAGCCATCACCCCAGCCCCAACCCCAACCACAACCAAGCTCTACTATTTCATGCAATCCTCAAAATCCCAAGGTAGGGGAGCAAGTTATTTGTCAAGGAACTCCAAAAGGACAAAATCCTTGCCGTTTTTATTTCAATTGGGGGGATGGAAAAGAAGATACCCTTACTTCTCCTCAGGGGATTCACACTTACCAATCACCAGGAACTTATACTTTAACTGTTACCATACGCTACCAATGGTTACTTAATACCTGCCCTGTTTTTAATTCCGAGAAAGTAACTTCAAAAATAGAGGTAAGTTCTGGAGAAGAAGTAACCCCAAAATTTACAGTTTCTCTTTCGGGTCCTACTACTGCCAGAGAAAACTCAGATTTTAGATTAGAGTACGCTTCAAATATTCCAAAATGGGATGTTGGCGCAATAAGTCTTCTTAAAGACGGACAAGAGGTAGCGAGAGAAACTTACTACAAATGCACCATTGCTAACTTTAATGAATGCAGAGGATATTTGTATAGGAAAGAAAGCGTAGCTGGCATTTATTCTTATCAGGTTAAAATGTATGACAGAAATAATAATTTACTTGCTACTTCAAATATTCATAAAGTGCAAGTAGGCGAAGTTACTCCAACACCTACTCCTACTCCAGTGCCAACAGAACCAGTTCTAAATGTTTCGCCATCAGCTACTAAAGTAGATTTCCAAATTAAAGGAAAAGATCTTATTGTGGCTGATTTTTATATTTTTGACTTGACCGGAAGAACTATAGCCGAAAAATTAAATGTTTTACCAAATGAAGCTAAAGAAGAAATTCTTTGGAGTTGGGATCTAACTGATAAAGAGGGTAAAAGTGTCCGTAGTGGTCTTTATCTTTATAAAGTAAGATTGAAATACGCAAATAATACTAAAGATTTTGAGGGAAGATTTGCTGTTGAGAGAGAAGCACCAACAGAAGTTGGTGCAAGTAATTGGCTTGTTCGGCTCTGGAAAGCAATTACTGAGTTTTTTAAGGTATTTAAGTTTTAAGTTACTAAAGGGAAAATAACTTTGAATTTTGAACCCACTCCTTCAATTGACTCAAGATAAATTTCTCCATTCATTTTTTCGACAATATTTTTTACAATCCAAAGGCCAAGTCCAGTTCCTGGAATGTCTGCAGTCTCCTTTGACTGGACTCTAAAAAATTTTTGAAATAACTTTTTTTGATTTTCAGCCGAAATCCCAATACCAGTGTCTTCAAAAATGAAATAGTATTTTTTGTGGGACTTGTCCACTTTTGCTGAAACCAAAATATACCCCTTTTTTGTATACTTTATTGCATTGTCAATTAAATTAACAAAAACCTCTTTAAGCCTATTTGGATTTGCCTTAATTTTTCCTTCTTCCTTTTCTTCAAATTTTAAAATAAGACCCTTCATTTTTGCTTTAAGCTCAAGCTCTTTAACTACTTCTTCCAAAATAGGAATTGGAGAAAAAATTTGAGGCTCAAAAGAAAGTCTTCCTTGTTCCAGTCTTACTACCTGGAGCATATCATCTATGAGCTCATTTAGTCGTCTTGCCGAAATTTCTATCCTTTCAAAGTCTTCCTTTGCCCGAGGAGATGGAGTAATTTCATTTTTTAAAAATTCAAGATATCCTCTTATTGCCACAATAGGGGAGCGAAGTTCATGAACCGCCATATTTAAAAATGAGTCTTTAGCTCTGTCTATTTCTTGAAGTTTTTGAGCTAAATCCACATATCCAAAAAGTCTTGTGTGTTGTAAAACTAAAATTAAAACGACAAAAACTCCAAAAAGAGAGAAAAGATAAGTTTTATTTATTTCTGAGTGAACTGTTTTTTGAATTTGGGCAATGGAATATTGAAGTCCAATGATTCCAAAAATTTCATTTTCTTTAAATATGTTCTTTAAGGGAAAATAAATTTGCCAAAATTCTTCATTGCCATCTTTAAGCAATGTAGCAATGATTTGTCTATTAAAATAAGCTTTAAATAAAGAAGAGAGCTCTTGAACTTTCATTTTTTGATTTTCAATTTCTTTTTGAAGTTCTTTTTTCTTTGAAGGACTTTTTAGCATTTCATCTACGGTTTTTCTTATTTTCTCTTCATCTTCGGGTGAAAATTTTTTGCCCACCTCTTCTTTTTTTGAAGAGGCAACAATCAAAAGGCTATCACCCTCGCTTTTTTTGAAAATTTGGAGAGATTTAATCTCTTGGGTCATTTGAGAAAAGAGTTCAACTTTTTTTTGTAAAGTTTCGCTATCTTCTAAGCTTTCAATCACTGGCCAACTAATTACTTTAGCTTGAGTTATCGCACTGCTTTGAGTAAGCAAATTAAAATTTTTCTCGTAAGATTTTATTAAAATTGAGGAAATGAAAAATAAAAAGCCTGGCAAAGTTATAATTAAAAGGATGGAAAAGATAATTGCTGGGTTTTTCTTAATAAATTTAAACCCTTGAGCGAGTTCTTCAAACATGAATTAAGACTTATTTTCTTTTCGCAAGTCCAACAGCAAAGAGAGCTAAAGAAATACCAACCAAAATTAGCGAGATGACAAAAAGAATAAAAACTTCCTTTGAAAAAACATAGTATCTTTCAGTTGGCATTACCACTTTTTCTTCCTTTGCCCAGACTTCAGGCAAAAGGCGAATGACATTTCCTGCAAGTAAGGTAAAATAAAATCCTTCAGACCTTGCCACTACCTCACCTTTATTGTCCTGCAAAACCACATAGATTTCATGTTCTCCAGGTTCCAAGGGCTTGTCAAGGATATAAACCCAATTACCATTTTGATCAACTTTTACCATAGCAACAATTGGAGTTGAGTAAATGTAAATTAAAATAAAGCTTCCCGGAAGCCCCTTTCCTTCAATCTTTAAAGCTGGTTTTTCTGCAATGGTAATCGTATCTACCTTTTCAATCTTTAATTTATCAACTTCCTTTGGAGGAGTTTTTCTTGGGTCTGGAGATTTCAAAAGTTTTGCTGGAGAAACTTTTTTTGGATCATATCCAAGTTGAGTTTCAACTCCATCAACAAAGCCATCATTGTCGCTGTCCGCTTTTAAAGGATCAGTTCCAAGCTCAATTTCTTTAGCATTTGATAAACCATCAAAGTCAAAGTCTTCTTCAAGAATAAAGGTTTTATTTTGGGCAGCTTTTTTTGTCGCTTCTTCGATTTTTTTAATCAAATCATCGATTTCCTTTTTTAGAGTTTCTGCTCTCTCTTTTGGCAAATTTTTTTCAATTTCGGCTTTAAGCTCCTCCAAAGCTTTCTTTTTCTCTTCGCTTGTTAAAGTTAAATTTGAATCAATCTCTTGAAGCTTTTTTCTTTCTTCCTCTATTTTTTTCTCAATTTCTTCTTGAGCTTTTTTTACATCTTCGCTCATTCTTTTAGCTAAATCTTCCTTGCCTGGTGGAGGAGTAAGATTTTGAATTTCTTTGGCTTTTTCTTGAAGTTCCTTTTTTCTTTCATCGAGTGAAGGTGTTGGTTTTGGAGAAGGAATTGGTACTGGCGTTATCCCGGCCATTGGTTTTCCAGTTAATTTAGAATCAAGGTTTATTTTTTTTGCTTCAAGCTCTTTTTCATTGGATAGAAATCTTGGCAGGTCAGCTATTTTTTCTTTGGCTTTTTGAGGAAGGTCAGGATTTGAGGAAAGAAATGTTTGCACTTCCGTTTTAATTTCATTTTCCGCACTTTGCGTTTGAGAAATAGCATTTTGGATCTGCTGGATCGTTCCAAGCACTGAAGGTGTTGCTGCTGGAGTTGAAGGCCCCGCTCCAGGAGTTATTCCAGGAGGCATTGTTTCAGCTGGCGCTACTTCTTCTTTTAAATCAACCTTTATGGTTTTTCCTTCGCTTTCTATTTCTCCAAAATCAGTTTTCACTTTAGCATAAATTTGATATTCTCCATTTGGAAGGTTTTTAAAATCATATTCAAGTTTTGCTTCATTTTCCTTCTTTTCTCCTTTTCCAAGATAAATTGCTTGAAGGGAAAAACTGGGCTTTGCATAAAATTCAACTTCCTGAACCGCTTCTTTCCCTTTAATAATTTGAGCTTTAATTTCATGCTTTCCTGACTCTTCTATTACCGGGGGGGCAATAATCTTGATTTCAACTACTTCATCGCTCCGGTGCCCTCTATTTTCTTCTCCCTTTTGAGCCAAAGAATAATTTCCTAAGTCTCCCAAAATGAAAGCTAAAAGAAAGATCCAAAAAAATACCTTTTTCATAAAACTTTATTTTTTTTGACCTTTTTTGAATTTTAGCAAAAAGATAATCAAAATCAAGTATAAAAGTAGGACAAAAAAGAGGGGAATTTTAAGCTCGATACCTTTGCTTAAAATTTGAGCAATTTTTAGAAGCAAAAAATAGGGAATTTTTAAAAGAAAACTTAAAAGGTAGGCTAATTTTAAAGAAAAAATTCCCAAAACTAAAAAAAGAAAACTAAAGGAAAGAAGATAGGGCAAAAATGGCAAAATTAAAATATTAGCTAAAATTCCAAAAATTGGAAGGGTTTTAAAATAATAAAGAGAAAGGGGGAGGGTAAAAATTTGAGCTGAAAGGCTCATTGAAAAAATATTTTTAAAAAGAGATTGATTTCCAAGAGCTTTTTTTATTTTTGGAGCCAATGTAATTATTCCAAGGGAAGCTAAAAATGAAAGCTGAAATCCAGGATCGTATTTTAAAGCAAAAGGGTTTGAAATTAAAATTAAACTTCCTGCCAAAATTAAACTTTGAAAAGAAAAACCAAGTCTTCCTAGGGCCAAACCAAGATATAAAATGCTTCCCATAACAAAAGCTCTTTTTGCTGATGAAGGAAAATTAATAAGAAAAAGATAAAAAAGTAAAAGGAAAATAGTTAAAAAGGTGGCCTCCCTTCTCCAAAGTCCAAGGAAAATGAAAAAAGAAATTAAAATTTCAAAAAGCAAAAGAATGTGAAGGCCAGAGATGGCAATAATATGATAAAGGCCACTTTGGGACAAAATTTTTTCTAAATTTTCGGAAATCTTTGACCTATCAGCCAAAGTGATTGCCAAAAGCAAAGCTCCTTCAGGAGGGGGAAGCAAAGAAGCTACTTTTTTTAATTTTTCTTTTAAATTAAAAATTGATTTTTCAAAAAAAGATTGAGAGACTCCTTTAGTTTCTATTTCTGGATAAAAAATAACTGAAAGAATTCTTTCTTTTTTCAAATAGTTTTGCCACAAAGAAGATAAATCTTTTGGATCTTGAGGTTTTCCTTTTATTTTTAAAATTTCTCCGCGCTTTAAATCCGCTCCTTTTGGCAAAAACAAAAGCACTTTACCTGAAAGCAAAACTTGACTTCCTTTTAAAGCTTTTTTTGCTTGAAGAATAACTTGAGTGGTTTTTAAGCCCTCTTTTGATGATATTACCTTTCCTTCAAATTCAATTTCTTTTTTGTTAAAAAAATTAACATTACAAACATTTTTTTGACAAAATGGTTTTTGTTTTATTTCAAAAAAATCTTCCCAAAAAATTCCAAAAACAAAAAAGAAAAGTAAAATTGGCAGAAAGAAAACTTTGTTTTTTAAAAAAATAAGCAAAAATAAAAGAAGTAGAAAAGCAAAGGAGAAATAAAAATAAAAAGGGAAATCAAAAAAGGAAGCCAAAAAAATTCCCAAAATAAAGAAAATTTGAGACAAAAGAAAAATTCTTGAAAAACTCATAAATTTAAATTATAATCATAAATTTACCAGGGCCAGTAGTTTAGTGGTAAAACGTCGCTTTTGCAAAGCGAAGACTGTGGGTTCGATTCCCACCTGGTCCAAAAAGGTCAAAAAGTTTAAATTTTATGGGAATTTTAGATAGCTTTAAAATTTCCCTTCAAGCTCTTGGAGGGGTTGGAAAAATTTTAACCTTTCTTGGAATTTTACTTTGTGGCTGGGTTGTTGGAAGCGTTTTTGGCCAGGCAATAAAAAGATTTTCTCAAAAAATAAAAATCCACTCGCTTTTAAAAAGGACCGGAATTGAAAGTGTTTTTTTGAAAATGAATATTCCTTTGAATGCCCCAAATTTTTTGAGGGAGGTTATCAGGTGGAGCATTTTTTTGATTTTTTTGGTTTTCGCTTTTGACGCTGTTGGTTTTCGAGAATCGAGCGCTTTAATAAAAGAGGTTGTAAAGTATTTGCCGAATGTTTATGTTGCCATTTTAATCTTTTTTGTAGCAATCTTTTTAACCGATCTTTCTTACAAAGTGGTCTTGGTAAGTTCTGAAAAGGCAAAACTTAAATATTCAAGACTTATTGGTAATGTGGCAAGAGCGATTGTTTGGCTTTTTGCTATTTTAGCGATATTGCTTCAGCTAAATATTGCTTCAAGGATAATTGAACCAATTTTATATGGGACAATTTTTACCTTAGTTTTAGTTTTTGGACTTTCCTTTGGGCTTGGAGGTAAGGATTTGGCAAAGGAAATTTTGGAAGATATAAAAGAAAAACTTTCCTAAAGTGACTTTACCATATAACTTTCTTTTAGCCCAAAACCCAATTTTCTCCAATAATCTCTCGCTCCAATTCCTGAAATTACTGCCAATTTTTTTACTTTAAATTCATTTTTGGCAATATTTTGAGCTTCTTTAACTAATTTTTTACCAAGGCCTCGGTGCTGAACAAATCTTGATTTTTCTCCAACTTCAATCAATTTTCCACAGACCTTAAGCTCTCTGATGATTGCGGAGTTTTCAAGAACTTTGAAAACTGGCTTTTTTTGGGAGGGAAGACGGAGCCTAAGATAACCAAAAAGGGTTTCTCGGTTTTTGTCTTCAAAGCTTAAAAATACTTCTTTCCCAAAAGAAGCTTGATAGTCTTCCCTGAAAAGATAAATTTTTTGCAAAGAAGCCTTCCTTCCCATAATTTCACGGCAACGGATACAGCGGCAAGAAAGCCCTTTTTCTTTAAGCTTTTTTTGAACAAGCTCCCTTAAATTTGAAACTTTAACTCCACCTTCAACAATTTCTTCTTTGGGAATATCTCTTACCACTCTTTGAATACGGCACCAAAAAGGAACCATTTTTTTGATTTCAAACAAAAGCCAAAGAAGCTCTTTTAAGGTGTAAGGTTTAAATATGCCCTTTTTGTATGAAAGATAAAGGGGAGTATTTTTTAATAAGGCCAGAGGATAGATTTTCAAAAAATCGGGCTTGAAATTTTGGTTTTCAAAAATTTCTTTAAACATTAAAATGTCTCTTTTTAAATTTGAACCAGGCAAATTTGGCATCACCTGATATAAAACCTTGAATCCAGCATCCTTTAGTGCTCTTGTGGCTTCAATTGTTGCTTGAACGGTATGCCCTCTTTTTATTTTTTCCAAAACATCGTCATAAATTGATTGAACTCCAAGTTCCACTTGGGTGATTCCAAGAATTCTTAGCCTTTTTATTTCCTCTTCGTTAATAAAATCAGGGCGGGTTTCAATAGAAATTCCAACGATATGGGAAGAAGCTTTTTCATTTCTTTTTTGCAAAGAAAAAAGGTCTCTCTTTTTTGACTTGTTTTCTCCATATTCATTAGCAGCTCTGAAGCATTCCTTTATAAACCAAGTTTGATAACTTTTTGGGTAAAAAGACCAAGTTCCTCCAATGATTCTTAACTCAATTTTATCGCAAGGATGTCCTTCAACTTTCAAACTATCGAGTCTCGATTTTAGCTGAAAATATGGCAAGTATTTATTTAAAATTGCTCTTTGCACTGCCGGTTCTTTTTTAAGATAGCTTTTTGGAACTCCATTTTCTTTTGGACAAAAAATACAACTTCCAGGGCATAAGTATGGTTTTGTTAGGACCGAAACATTGACAATACCAGAAAGAGAACGGATTGGCCGAGTCTTTAAAATTTCCTCAATTTTTTCATCTCTTTTAATTTCTTTCTTTTTTACCATCTCTTGATAAGTTTCAAGCAAAGTCGTATTTTTTAATAAAGGAATCTTAAATCTTTTGGCTACTCTTCTTTTAAAATCTTCAAGGGAACTTTTAGTTTTAATTTTCTCTTTTAAAAGAATTTTGATAATCTTTTTTAAAAGCCTTTTTTCCATAAATTTTTATGCAAAGGGAAATTGCTAAAAGAATTTTAGAGAAGCTTCAAAAAGATTATAACGTCATTTCTCACATCTTTGCAAGAAAAAGAGAAAGACCCTGGGAAGAGGCAAGATTTTTGGTTAAAAATTATCTTGGCCAGGGAGAAAAAATTCTTGATCTTGGATGTGGAGTAGGGCAGTGGTTTGAGTTTTTTAAAGACAAAAAAGTAGATTATTTTGGAGTAGACTTTGCAGAAAAATTGATCGAAATTGCCAAAGAAAGATATCCTCAAGGAAAATTTGTGGTGGCAAGCGTCTTTGATCTTCCATTTAAAAATAACTTTTTTGATAAAGTTTATGCCATCTCTCTTTTCCACCATATTCCCTCAAATGATTTTCGAATCAAAGCTCTAAAGGAAGCAAAAAGAGTTCTTAAAGAAAACGGAATTTTAATTTTGAGCGTTTGGGATTTATACGCAAAAAAGAAAGCAAAAAAATTGATTTTAAAATTTGCTCTCCTTAAAATTTTTGGCAAATCAAAGCTTGATTTTAAAGATATTTTGATGGATTTTGGAGGAATAAAAGATTGTTATTTTCATTGTTTTACTCAAAGAGAATTAAGAAATTTAGTAAAAAAAGTTGGTTTTGATATAATAAAAGAAGGTAGATTTTTTATTGGCAAAAATTCCAATCTTTATATTGTAGCTAAAAAAGCTCCTGTAGCTTAATTGGATAAAGCGAAGGCCTCCGGAGCCTTAGATGCTGGTTCAAGTCCAGCCAGGAGCAAAAAATTTTATGGATGTGGAAAAAGCAATTAAAAAAAGGAGAAGTATTAGAGATTTTCAAGAAAAACCACTTACAAAAGAGATTGAAGAAAAGCTCATTCAGGCTTTAATCTGGGCACCGTCTGCGGGAAATCTTGAGTCAAGAAAGTTCTATTTAATTAAGGATGCAAAAATTAAAAAAGAAATTGCCAAAGCAACCTTTGGCCAAAATTTTGTTTTAAAAGCTCCTTTAATTGTTGTTGGATGCATTGATAAAAACATAGCCCGCCATTATGGAAAAAGAGGGGTCGAGCTTTATGCTATTTGTGACGTTGCCTGCGCAATAGAAAATTTAATGCTTCAGGCTGTTGAGCTTAACCTTGGAACTTGCTTTATTGGTGCTTTTGATGAAGGTCTTGTTTCTCAGATTTTAAATTTACCTTCCAACTTAAGACCAATTGCTATAGTTCCAGTTGGCTTTCCTAATGAAAAGCCCTCTCCACCTCCAAGAGATATAAAAAAGGAAATTGCTATTTTTTAATTTATGCGCATTATCTTGCACCTTGACATGGACGCTTTCTTTGCCTCAATTGAAGAAAGAGACAGAGAATATCTAAAAGGAAAAGCAATTGTTGTTGGCGCGGACCCAAAAGAAGGAAAGGGAAGGGGAGTAGTTTCAACAGCAAATTATAAAGCAAGAGAATATGGAATTTCATCGGGAATGCCAATTTTAAAAGCTTGGGAAATAGCTAAAGAAGTTGAAAAAAATAAAGGAGAAAAAGTTTATTTTGTTGCTCCAGATTTTGAAAAATATCAAAAAGTCTCTCAAAATATCTTTGAAATTTTAAAAAAATTTTCTCCAAAAATCGAAAAGGCAAGCATCGATGAATTTTATCTTGATTTAAGCTTTCTTAAAAGTTTTTCCGAGGCAAAAAAGGTCGCTCAAAAAATAAAAAAAGAAATCTTTGAGAAAGAGAAATTAACCGCTTCAGTTGGTATTGGCCCAAATAAATTTATTGCTAAAATAGCTTCTCAAATGAAAAAACCAAACGGAGAAATGATTGTTTTGCCAGAGAAAGTAAAAGATTTTCTTTTACCACTTTCGATTAAAGAAATTCCTGGTATTGGTCCTAAAACTGAAGAAAAGTTAGCTCAAATGGGAATCAAAAAAGTTAAAGATTTAAGAAAGCTTTCTTTAAAAACCTTAAAAAATATTTTTGGAAAAAGAGGTGAAGATTTTTATCAAAAGGCAAGAGGAATTGATCAAAGCGAAGTAACTCCTAAGGAAGAAATAAAGTCCCTTGGGAAGCAACTTACTTTAGAAAAAGATACTTTATCTCCAAATGTTTTACTTTGTCAGTTTTCAAAAATTTTAAAAGAGGTTTTTGAGGAATTTGAGGCTTCAAAATTTAAGTCTTTTCGGACAATAATTTTAATTTTAAGATTTTCCGATTTTAAAACAAAAACAGTTTCAAAAACATTTAAAAAACCAATTTTCTCAAAAAAAGATTTTGAGATTCAAAGTTTAAAACTTCTTTTGCCATTTTTGGATCAAAGGAAAAATCCAAAAAGAAAGAAAATTAGACTTTTTGGGATAAGGATTAAAAATTTTAATGGAAAATGAGGTTATAAAAGTAAAATTTGAAGGGAATTTAAAAAAGGCAATTGAAAAAGCCATAGAAAAACTTGGGGGTCTTTGTAAATTTGTTTCTCCAAACGATAAAGTATTGCTTAAGCCAAATTTTATTACTCAAGATCCTTATCCGGCGACTACCTCTCTTGATTTTTTAGAGAAATTAATTGAGATACTCTTTGAGAAAGGAAAGGTGAAAGAAATAATTATTGGTGAAAGCTCCGCCTGGCATCTTGAGACAAAAAAGGTAATGGAAAATCTTGGAATTTTTTCTTTAGCTTTAAAGTTTAAAAATTTAAAAATTATTCCTTTTGAAGAATGTGGGTGGGAGAGGGTGAGGGTTCTCAAAGGAAAATATTTAAAAGAAGTGTCGCTTCCAAAAATTTTAAAAGAAGTTTCAAAAATAATTTTACTTCCATGCCTTAAAACTCATTCTCAGACATTTTTTACATTAAGCTTAAAACTCGCTATGGGATTTTTACCACCAGAGGACAAAGAAATGTTTCATAAAGATCATCTTGAAGAGAAAATTGCCGAGCTTAATACTCTTTTCAATCCAACATTGATAATTATTGATGCAAGAAAATGCTTTGTTTCTGGAGGCCCAGATAAGGGAGAGATAAGAGAGCCAAATTTAATTTTGGCTTCAAAAAATAGAGTGGCCCTTGATGTTGAGGGAATAAAAATTTTAAAAAGGTATGGGGCAACAAACTTTTTAAATAAAGATCCTTTAGAATTTCTGCAAATAAAAAGGGCGATTGAACTTAAAATCGATATTTAATCTTCTTTAATGTAAAGTGGAGATTGGCAATTTGAACATTTCCCATGATCATCTTTTCTTTCAATTAAAAAACCGGTTCGATCAATCATCTTTTTTTGGCATTTGGGACAATAGGTATCTTCAGAGGCAAGACCAATAACATTTCCTCCGTAAACAAAATAAAGTCCTTCTTCAAGACCAACATCGCAGGCCATTTGCACTTCCTCACTTGGAAGTACAAAACATCGCTTGAGTTTCCAAAAAGTTTCCGGCCAAGTTCTCAAAATATGCCAAGGGGTTTCTTTTCCAAGCTCTCTTTTGATAAATCTGGCAATGTCTCGAAAATCTCTTTTTGTTAAAATTTTCGGTAAAGCTAAGGTAGTAATTTCAAGGTGAATTTTTGCCTTTTGAATTTTAACAATATTTTCAAGTACTTTACTTACTTTAAGCCCAAAAACTTCTTTATAAGTTTTTCCATTTAAGGTTTCAAGAATTATATTTGCCGCGTCAAGAAGTTTTGCCAAATTTTCAAAGCTTTCTTTGGAAAAATATCCGTTTGAAACCAAAAGCGTTTTTATTCCTTCATTTTTAGCTTCTTTAAAAGTGTCAAGTAAAAAACTAATATAAGTTGAGGGTTCACCTTTAAAACAAATAAAATCTGCTTGGTAACTTTTGGCAATTTCTATTATTTTTCTTGGTAAAAGCACTGCTTCTGGGGACTTTTTTTCTTTAATCGCTGAAGCAAAGGAGACCTCCTTTACTAAAGGTTCATTCCAATTGCTACCTGGGGGAGTGATTGTTAAAGCAAATCTTCCAGGAAAAAAATGAAAAAAACCTATTTTTTCCATGGATTCAATATCTGTGATGATAACTTTCCCATAATTTAAGCTATAAATTTTTCCGTTTTTGTTAACTCGCATTTGACACTTTCCAAAACATTCTTTATCAATGACGCAATAGTGAGCACAAGAAAGACAGAGAGCCCTTTCGCCCTGGAGGGTTTTATAAAAAATTTCCTCTTTCATATAAGGTAATTTTATCAAAAAAGTTGAAAAAAAACTATCTTTTGATAAAATTTTTAGTTAATCTTACTAAAATCTTATGGCCCAAGCATACACTGCAAAAGAAATTTACGTTTTAGAAGGGCTTGAACCAGTTAGAAAAAGACCGGCAATGTATATTGGGTCAACTGGCCCAGAAGGAGTTTTCCATCTTTTAAAGGAAGTTGTTGGTAATTCAATTGATGAAGCAATGATGGGATTTTGCAATCAAATTAAAGTGACTCTTATTTCTCCGACAAAAGTTTCTATCGAGGACAATGGCAGGGGAATACCAGTTGACATTCATCCTCAAACTAAAAAAAGTGGTCTTGAAACGGTAATTACCTATCTTCATAGCGGTGCAAAGTTTGGAGGAAAAGTTTATCGAAGTACTGGCGGACTTCATGGAGTAGGTATTTCGGTTGTTTGCGCTCTTTCTAAGTGGATGAAAGCCGAAGTTAAAAGAGATGGTTTTCATTTTGCCCAAGAATATTCCCGTGGCAAAGCAATTACCAAACTTAAAAAAATAGGCAGGGCAAATTCTACTGGGACAATTATTACTTTCGAGCCAGACCCCCAAATTTTTCCCAAAATTGAATTTTCTCCAAAAGAAATAAAAAGATATTTAAGAGAGCAAGCCCTTTTAACTCCCGGCGTTAAAATTATTTTTGAAAATAAAAAAGACGGAGAAAGCTTTTGCTTTTATTTTGAGGGTGGAATAAAAACTTTTCTTGAGTATTTACTTGAGGGCGAAAAGAGAATTCAAGAAAGAACTTTTTATCTTAAAAAAGGAGAAAAGGATATTTTTGTTGAAATAGCCTTGTGTTACACCCAAAGCGTTGAACCAGAAGAGGTTTCTTTTGTCAACAATGTCGAAACTGCTCATGGAGGAACTCATCTTGCTGGTTTTAGAGCTGGCCTTACCAAGGCAATTTTAAACTGGGGAAAATCCCAGGGCTTAATTGACGAAAAAACTACTCTTGAGGGACAGGACGTAAGGGAGGGGATTTGTGCTATCGTTTCAGTTAAAGTACCAGATCCACAATTTGAGGGACAAACAAAACAAAAACTGGGAAATCCTGAAGTAAAACCAATAGTTGAAAAAATCTTTTTTGAAGAATTTTTGCAATTTTTGAATCAAAATCCAAAAGATGGAAAAAACATTGTTTCTCGGGCAATTTTAGCAGCTGAAGCGCGAAAAGTAGCAAAAGTGGCCCGCGAAGCAGTTTTAAAGAAAGGGATTTTGGAAGGAACGCTTCTGCCCGGTAAACTTACTGATTGTATTTCAGACGATCCCAGCGAATCGGAGCTGTTTATTGTTGAGGGAGAATCAGCTGGAGGAAGCGCAAGGCAAGCAAGAGACAGAAAATTTCAGGCAATTTTGCCACTTAAAGGTAAAATTTTAAATGTAGAGAAAGCTCATTTGAATAAAATTTTAAAATCTAAAGAAATAAAATCATTAATTTTGGCTTTGGGTACCGCAATCGAAGAAGATTTCGATATTGAAAAATTAAGATATCATAAAATCATTTTAATGAGCGATAGCGATGTTGATGGAGCCCACATTCGAACGTTGCTTTTGACTTTATTTTTTAGATATTTTAGGCCTGTGATTGAAAAAGGTTATCTTTACATTGCAAAGCCACCTCTTTATAAAATTCAAACCAAAAAAGAGACCATTTATGCTTACACCGAAGAAGAAAAGGAAAAGATTTTAAAGAAAATTAAAGATAAAAACTTGATAATTCAGCGCTATAAAGGCCTTGGAGAAATGAACCCAGAGGAACTTTGGGAAACAACGATGAATCCCGAAAAAAGAATTTTAAAAGAAGTTACAATTGAAGACGCAAAAGAGGCAGATAAGCTTTTTGACATTTTAATGGGAGAAGAGGTTTTGCCAAGAAGAGAATTCATCCAGGCCTATGCGAGAGAGGTGAAAAATTTGGATATTTAAATGCCTCTTTTTAAAAAAATATTTGGGGGACTTTTGAGCTTTTATCATTATCTTTTTTCTTTCTTTTCGGCTCTTTTTTATCTTTTTCCCTCAAGAAAAATTAAAGTTATTGGGGTGACTGGAACAAAAGGGAAATCCTCGACTCTTGAGTTTCTTTCAAAAATTTTTGAAGAGGCAGGTTTTAAAGTAGCTCTTTTTTCTTCAATTAAAATAAAAATAGACAAAGAAGAAAAGCCAAATCTTTATAAAATGACAATGCCCGGGAGAGGAGTTTTGCAGAAGTTTTTGAAAAATGCAATCAATAAAGGATGCCAGTTTGCTTTAATTGAAGTTACTTCCGAAGGAATTTTGCAGCATCGAGATAAATTTATCAATTTTGATGGAGCTATTTTTACAAATCTTTCACCAGAACATATCGAAAGACATGGTTCCTTTGAGGCCTATCGAGAAGCCAAAGGAAAACTTTTTTTGGAAACAAAAAATATTCACGTTTTAAATTTAGATGATCCAAATTTTGATTTTTATTTCAAATTTAAAGCAAAAAGAAAAATTGTCTTTACAACCAAAAAGGAAATTCAAAGCTTTAAAGAAAATGTTGAAGTAATTCAAGCAAGAGATATTGAAATTGATTTTGGCAAAATCACATTTTTTATAAAAGACACCTTTTTTCAACTCAATCTTTCTGGCGACTTTTTTTTAGAAAATGCTTTAGCAGCAATTTCCATGGCCTATGCCAAGGGCATTTCTCTCAAAACCTCCGCTAGGGCTTTAAAGAAAATTCAAAGTCTTCCCGGGAGGATGGAAATTGTAATTTCAGGGCCATTTTGGGGCATTGTAGATTATGCCCACACTCCAGATTCTCTTTTGAAAGTTTATAAATATATCTCAAATCTTAAATCTCAAAACTCAAAACTTAAAGCTCAGAGTTCAAGAATGATTTGTGTTCTTGGAGCTGCTGGGGGAGGGAGGGATCGCTGGAAAAGACCCGAAATGGGGAAAATTGCAGCAAAATTTTGTGACTATATCATTTTGACAAATGAAGATCCATATGATGAAGATCCCTGGCAAATTTTAAAGGATATTGAAAAGGGAATTTTAAGCGGAGTTTTTAAAAAAACGCTCTCTTTTGAAAAAATTCTTTCAAGAAAAAAAGCAATTGAGAAAGCAGTAAGCCTTGCAAAAGAAGGAGACATTTTGATTATCACTGGCAAAGGAAGCGAGCCCTGGATGTGCATTAAAGGCGGAAAAAAGATTCCCTGGGACGATCGAAAAATTTTAAAAGAAGCATTTTTGAAACTTAAAAAACTTTGACTTTTTTTGATAGGAATTTTAAAATTTAAAAAAAATGGGGAAAGAAAAGAAAATTTGGCTTGCCATTTTAATAATTCTTGGAGTTTTAGTCTTGACTTTCCTTGTTTTTCAAAAAAAGCCCCAAGTTTCAAGAAAACCAATTTCTCCTCCAAAACCAACTTTGCCCGAGGAAGTTTCCTCAAAAAAACCTCCAAGTTTTTCTGGAAAAGTAGAGGAGAAAGGCAATGATTTTATCATAGTTTCAAAAGGGAAAGATGAGAAAATAAAAGTAATTTTGGATTCTCAAACTCAAGTTTTCAAAATCATCTATCCAAAAGATGCTGGCCAAAAATTTACCACAAAAAGAGTTCAAATTTCTCCAGATGAAATTAAAAAGGGAGATACTATTTTTGTAAAAACAACTCAAAAAGGAAAAGTCATTTCTCATGTTGAATATATTGAGGTTTTATAAAGAAAATAAAATTTTAATTTTTTTCCTCCTTTTTTCCTTTTTCCCTCATTTCCTTTTTGCCCAAGACACAACCCCTCCAGAAGTTAAAGTTGAAGCTGATCCAAAAGAAGCCCTTGAAAGTTGGCAAAATACACAAGCTTCAGCCTTTGTTTTATGCAAAGACGATGAAAGTGGATGCGACAAAGATTCTTTTAAACTTAAAACTTTTGAAGAAAATCCAAAAGAGTGCCCCAAAAACTATGAGGAATATCTTTTTTGTGATCAAAAATCATGCACAAAAGAGAATCCTCTTTTAGTTTCTTCCCATCTTTGGGTTTGCGCTCTAGCCAAAGACAAGGAGGGAAATATTGGATTTTCAGATCCTTTTGAATTTAAAATTGATCTTGAATTTCCAGAAGGAGAAATTTTAGCTCCAAAAGCTTCAAAAATTGGAGAAAATTTTTCAATTGAAATTTCAGGAAAGGATAATAATCAAATTGATCTTTTGTGCTTTAAAGAGGAAAATGATATTGACTGGACATGCAGCAAATGCTTTGAAAAGGAATGCCAGGCTACTTTTGAAAGAAAGGAACTTAGTCTTAAAAAATATACCTATTTTGGATTTTTAAAAGATATTGCCCAAAACGTAAGCTTTACTGATCCAGAATCAGTTACTGTTTCTATTCAAGATAATCCAAAGGTAGCTACTTTTTCAGCAATTTATCAAGGAGATAAGGCACTCCTTAAAGGATATTTAATTTCTCTTGGCGGAGCGGATGAAGTTGAGGTCTATTTTGAGTATGGAGAGGATAAAAATTATGGAAAGGAAAGTAACCACTTAAAAGTTAAAAAAGAAGGAGTTTTTTCAATTCAAATTTATGATCTTTTACCTGAGAAAATTTATCATTTTAGGGCAGTTGCCAAAAACGATGTGGGAATTTCTTTTGGGGAAGACCTTTTAACCACTGAACTTTTAGAAAATGGAGACTTTGAAACTCAAAGCTTAACTTCCTGGAAAGACTTTGAAAAAGATTTTGGTCAAAGAAAGGCAAGCGATGAAGAAGTAAAAAATGGAAAATATTCAGCTTTAATTGGCTTTAAAGAAGGAAAGATAGAAAGCGACAAGGAAAGTGGAATTTACCAGGAAGTAGTTTTGCCCTCAAATGCAAACAAAATTATCATCTCTTTTTGGTATAAGTTTTTTACCTTAGATAAATGTGACTATGACTTTTTAAAAATCTATCTTTTAGATGAAAAAGGTGACATTTTAAAAACCTATCTTGAATATTGCTGCCCAAATTGCTCTGGGTTAAAAACCTATGGATGGGAGAAAGTCGAGGATGAAATTACAAAATTTGCTGGGAAAAAAGTTAAAATTTATTTTAGCGTTGAAAACAGGTCAGATAAGGTTAGAAGATCCTGGGCATTTATTGATCAAGTTTCAATTTATTTTTTCCCGGGAATTCCTCCAAAGGTTAAAACTCTTCAAGCTAGTGGAATTGAAACAAATAAAGCTATTTTAAATGGTGAGCTTTTAGATCTAGGAAATGCAGGCGAAGTTGAGGTGTATTTTGTGTGGGATATCGCTTTTCATTCAAATTGGAAAGACTATTCAAATAAAACAGAAGCAACTCTTCAAACCTCTCCTGGAACTTTTAGCTTTTCTCTTGGGAACCTTTCTTCAGGAACGATTTATCATTTTAGGGCGGTAGCCAAAAGTAATGGAGGAATTGCTGTTGGCGAAGATCTTCAATTTGGCACATTGTATTCAGCTGCCGGAGGATGGATTTTGCCAGCCAGTCATGATCCAAACTGGGCTTGGAGTTGGGGGAATCCAAAACGAGCCTATGATGGAGACTTTCAAACACGAGTTGGACTTCCTTATTGGAATGCTGGCAGTTTTTTAGTTTTTAACTTAGCCTCTCCAACAAATGTAAGTAAAGTTAGGGTGAGTGCTACTGGCCAAGGAGCCCCAGCTGTTCCTTATGTAAGAGTTGATATTCTTTACGAAGGTCAAAGCAACTGGACGACTCTCTATTCTGGAAAGCCCTTGCCAGTAAATCATGCACCAGTAGAAATAGCACTTCCTCGTGAGGGGAGAGTAATTAAAGGAAGATTTACATTTACCTATATACCCTCCGGATGGATTACCACTCTTGATGAATTTCAGTTTTACAAAGTGCCCGAAGAACCAATCACTCCTCCGGCGGGAAATACTTTGGAAGCAACATCAGTTGAGGAAAACTCAGCAATTTTGCATGGAATGGTAAGTAATGATGGAAGAGAAAAATGCTATTTTAGATTTCAATATGGAAAAACTCAAAATTATGGAATGGAAACTCCATGGGAATATGGCTTTACTGGATACGCAAGTGGAGAAAGATTTGGAAAATTTATCTCTGGTTTGGAAAAGGGGGTTACCTATCATTTTAGGGCTCAAATTAAAAATAGTGCTGGGGTTGCTTCGGGAGCTGACAAAACTTTTTTCACTCAAACCGCATTTAGTGGATGGGTTTCCCCTCAAGGAGCCTATGGAGATGGATGGGAAAATGTTGGAGCAGTTTTTGATGATGAACTTGATACTTATGCACGTCATCTTAGACGTTGGGGTACGGGCCAATGGAGCTCCTGGCTTTACATCACTCGATCAGAAATATTTTCAGATAGAATAAGATTTTTTGCTCATGAACCTTATGAAGTGAGTCAAATTCGAATTGAGATTTTAAGAAATGGCATTTGGACTCCTATTTATTCAGGAACTTTCCCTGATGGACAGTGGAAAGAAGTTTCTTTTCCTGCAGGAAAAGTTAGTCAAGCAAGAGTTAGTCTTTTTATGACATATTCCAACCATTATTTTTACCATGTGATTCAGGAATTTGACTTCTGGAAAATTGCTCAAAAACCATCAGTTTTAAGTGTCTTAACTGAGCCAGGAGATATTGGAACAAATAAGGCAAAGATTAAAGGGAAGCTTACTGATCTTGGAGGAGCAAGTGAAGCTCAAGTTTGGTTTGTTTGGGATACAGTTTCCCGATCAAATCCAAATGACTATCGATTTTCAACCCCAAAGCAGACAATGACTTCTCCAGGGAGCTTTGAATACCTCCTTACTGGCCTTACTCCCTATACAACCTATTATTTTAGAGCGGTTGCTTCAAATGTCGCTGGAGTTTCTTTTGGAGAAGAAAGAACATTCACTACTTTGGGAAGCTGTGTTCCTGGTCAGACAAAAAATTGCATTTCAGAGCAAGGTTGCCAGCACACTTTAACTTGTCCCTCAAGTGGATATTGGCCACCTTGTCCAAGAGATGAATGCCCAAAAGGAACTTCAAATTGTAGTTTTTGTCCTTGCCCAACTCCTCCTCCAGGATATGAAGCTCCAGAATATGGAAACTGTGATCAAAATTGCCAGTGTCAAATTGGAACTGGCCCCGGAGAGCCATGTGAATTTAAGCTTAAAGTCAGACCACCAAATCCTCCAAGTTCTCTTTATGAAACCTGGGACGATTGCAAAGTACCAGGAATCTCTTTACCAACATTTTATTGGACATATTCCCATCCAGAAGGAAGATCCCAAAATAGATTTGAAATAAAAATCTTTGGAGAAACTACCTTAGATGAAACTTTTCCAGGATCATCTCCAAAATATTCTCCTCCATCAGATTGGGTAAAAAATAATTTACTTTTTGGTAAAAAATACTCCTGGCAAGTAAGGGTCCAAGATGATCAAGGAAATTGGTCAGATTGGTCAAGTATTAAAGAATTTGAAACAAGAAAGCATCAGGCACCCCAGGTTGATTTTGAATGGTCACCCCAGGTTCCAAGTCTTAAAGAAAAAATTAGCTTTTTAGATAAATCAGAAGTTTTTGGAGGAGCAACAAAATCTTCCTTTGAATGGACTTTTCCTTCAGGATACAAATGCATAAATCCCTCTTCAAATTGCCATCTTGCCCAAAATCCAGAAATTACCTTTGAATCAGCGCCCATAGCAAATAAAATTACTTTAAAAGTAACCGATTCCGATGGACTTTCCTGTCCAAAAACAAAGGAAATTTCCTTCACCTTTCCTTTGCCTTTGTGGAGAGAGGTTTTACCAAGATTTTAAAAAGTAATTTTTTGACATTAAGTTTTGGAGAAAATATAATATTTTTTGAGAAAATATGAGAAAAATTACCAAAATAAAAAAAATTTTAGGAAACTTAAAAGATGAATTGGGAAAAGAATTTAAAGTGAAAGAAATCAGCATTTTTGGCTCTTTTGTTCGAGGAGAACAGAAAAAAGGAAGTGATATTGATATCTTAGTTGACTTTGAGGAGGGCGCGGATCTTTTTGATTTAGTTGGTCTAAGTCTTTATCTTCAAAGAAAGCTTGGGAAAAAGATTGATGTGGTACCAAAAAGAGCTTTAAGAAAGGAAATTAAAAGTAAAGTATTTAAAGAAGCGATTCCTCTATGAAAAGAAATTATGAAATCTATTTAAAAGATATTCTTGAAGCAATAGAAAAAATTGAAGAGTTTACCAAAGATATGAGTTTTGAAGAATTTAGAGAAGATGATAAAACAGTAAGCGCGGTGATTAGAAAATTTGAAATAATAGGAGAAGCGGCGAAGAAAATTCCAAAGGAAATTAGAGAGAAATACCAAGAAATTCCTTGGAAAAATATGGCAGGAATGAGGGATAAACTTATTCATTTTTATTTTGGGGTAGACTATAAATTGGTTTGGGAAACTATTAAGTCAAGGATTCCCAAAATTAAACTTGAGATTAAAAAAATTTTAAAAATGAAAGATTGAATTTATTTAATCTTTTTTGTTTTAAAATGTTTAAAACTCCAAGAAACTTTATTTTCATTGTTTCACTTTTTCTCTTGGTGTTTATTTTGCTTTTAATTTTTTTGGGAGAGCTTTATCTTGCAAAAAAAGAAAAAAAGCAAGCTTTGCCGAAAGAAGAGACAACCCCGACAAAAGAAATTGAAAAGAAACTGAGAGAACTTCCGCCACTTCCAAATGAAATTTCGCAAGAAAAAATTGAAGAAGATTTAAGAAAATTAGAGAACATAAAATTGCCTCAAGGCAAAGACAATCAAGAAAACAAACTTTCACCAGAAGAAATTGAAAAACAGCTTAAAAATTTATAAAATTTAAAAATCTATGCCAAAAAATGTCATTTTCCTCCTTTTTTCTTTCTCTCTTCTTTCTATCTCTCTCTTTCTTGCCACTCTTGCCTGGCAAGGACCTACAGGCAATCCTCCAGGTTCAAACTTGGCTCCACCAGTTTATACGGATACTTCTCCTCAAATAAAACCAGGAGTTTTAGGAGTTGGAGGACTTAAAGTTAATTACTTTACTTTTCTTGCTAGCGAAGGAGGAAATGTTGGAATTGGAACAACAAATCCGCAGGCGAAATTTCATATAAAAGTTAACGATACCCTAACGCCTTCTTTTAGAGTCGAAATTATGGGAATTGGTTTTCCCTTGGGGGGCTGGAATTACCGAAAACCAATAACAGTTTCTAACCCCGGATCAGAATTAACAAATTACCAAGTTTTAATCACTTTAAATACCGCATCGTTAATTTCAGCTGGCAAGATGCGCTCAGACTGTGGGGATTTAAGGTTTACTGATAGCGACGGTTCAACTTTATTAAATTATTGGCTTGAAAGTGGGTGCAACACTAACAGTACAAGAGTTTGGATAAAAGTCCCAAGCATCCCGGCAAATTCAATAAAAACAATTTATTTTTATTATGGAAATCCAAGCGCTAGTTTAGCAAGTAATCCAAATGGAACATTTGATGGATACGATCCATCAGCGGGAGATACTGATGCTAATATAAAATCTGTTTATTATCCAAACCGAAATTATGTTAGCGACCCTCAATGGCTAGTGGGAGGATGGGGAGATTATTACTATACACTTTTGAAAATTCCACGCTCGGTAATTCCTGGATATATTAATCAACACAATATCATCTCTGCCATCTTGTACGCTTATAGTTGGTATTTTAATAATAATTGGAGTTCTCAGACGCAAAGATTTGACATAAGATACATTACCTCCTCTTGGAACCCCACTACTGTTACCTGGTATAGCCAACCCAGTATAGGAAGCACTATTTATACCTCTCCAGCTGTTAACATACCTGGACGAAGTAGTACTACTCCTTCATGGTTTGCAATTAACATTACTCCTTGGACACAAAATACAACCTACGGTTTATTTGGCAGTAATTATGGCCTTGCAATAATTCCTTACTATATTGGCGGAGCTTGGTATACTGCCCATTCTTTAAATAACACAAATCGTTGGTATGTCGTGATTCAAAGTAACACTGCCACTTTACGAGTAGAAACCATACAACTTGGAAGTTCTCTTATTTGGATATCACGTAAATTTGTATCACCAGAACCAACAACAAGTGTTGGAGGAGAAGAAGTTCCTCAACTACAACCACAAACCGCGTTTTACATTCAAAATCAAACTGGAAATGTTGGTATTGGCACTACAGCACCACTTTCTAAATTAGGTGTTGTGGGTGGAGTAATCTACACCGGTGATACAAATACAAGATTTGGTGCTCAAATTTCTGGTGATGATGGAGGAAAGGCTGTTTTTGGTTCAAATCTTTATGTTGCTTCAGATTATACTCTTCGAACTTTTGGTACTCATGACTCTTACGGTTACTCAGGAGTGGAAGCCGCATGGGGAACGTTAAAATTTTACACAGCAAGCGGTGCTACCACTCAAGATGCACGAGTATTTCCGACCCCAAGGATGATTATTGATTCCTCTGGCAACGTCGGCATCGGGACGACGAGCCCGGGGGCGAAATTACACGTAGCGAGTGGTTTAATAGAAACCGGTAGTAGAAATGTGAGACAAAATTTAAACTTTGTAGATAGTTGCGGAACAACAAGGGTGACGCGTATTCATAATGGAATTTGGGCACCTGATTATAGCGGAGGTTGCGGAGACGAATGGTTTATTGGTGTCCAAGATCGGGACGGTGGTGAAGCAAGTACATTAGTGATTGGGATGTGGAATGATTGGAATGACCATATTGCTCTAATGCCTTCAGGCAACGTTGGTATTGGGACAACGAATCCCGTATATAAATTAGAAGTAGTTGGTTCTGTTGGAGCGAATGCTTATTATTATCGTTCAGATATTCGACTTAAAGAGAATGTGGAAAAGGCAAACATCGATAATGTTCTTGAAAAAATTTCACAAATGGAGGCAATAAAGTATACTTTAGATGGCCAAAAACAAATAGGCATTTCAGCCCAAGAAGTTGAAAAAGTTTTTCCAGAAATTGTAGTTGAGAGAAATGGAGAGAAATCAATTGACTTAAAAGGGCTTGTCACGATTTTGCTTGAGGCAATTAAGAAGCAAAATGAAAAAATTAAAAATTTAGAAGAAAAAATTGAAATTTTAACTAAAGGTCGATAAAAAAGTAGAAAATTTCTATGAAAAAAATATTGCCTTGGATAATTTTTGGGATGATCTTTGCGGTGGTCCTTGGAGGAGTAGTATATTTTTTGCAACAAAAAGAAAAGCCAGAAGTGTTACCACCAGAAACTCAAGAAAAACCCGAAGAAAAATTGCCATTGCCTGAGCAAGAAAGGGAGAAAATTTCTCTTCCTGCAGGGACTACTAAAGAGCCATCTCCCGAGGCGATAGTTAAAGTAGAAACTTTAGAGAAAGGAGAAAAAGTTTTACCCCAAAGGGTTGAATGCAACTTAAATGATTATCGAAATCCTAAAGGTCGAATCTTTCTTTCTTTAAAAAAGGATGGAGAAGTTACCTCAATTTTCGAGTTCGATCCTCAAGAAAAAAAATTGACAGAGTTTCTGAAGGATCCCAAATGTGATAGCTTTGTTTTATCATTTTCAAAAGATAATGATAAGATAGTTTTTGTTTCCCAATGCCCTGGAGAAAAAGAGGTAATTACTTGGGGAAAAAGCGACAAGACAGACCTGAAAAAAATAAACGTTCCTTTATCAGACGATGAAAGAAAGAATGCAATGATTACACGGCCAGTTTTTTCACCAGACGGACAAAAAATTGCCTTTTTGCTTCAAAGATTTGTTTCTGACATTTGGGCAGAATCTTGGACAAGCTATGTAATAGATCTTCAGGGTAATATTTTAAAGACCCTTCCTGGTAGTATGCCACTTTTCAGTCCTGATGGAAAATCAATTCTTTTGGTAAGAAATCCCGGTATTTATAAAATTAACCTTGATACTAACGAGAGCGAGAGAGTAATTGAGTTTCGAGACAAAGAGGGAAATCTTCTTTTGAATAAATTTTTTATTAAAGTCTCTTTGTCTCCCGATGGAAAGAAACTGGGTGTTTCCGATTTTAGTAAGCCTGCTTTTCACGTTTTTGAGATAGAAAGCTGGGAGCCTTTTAAATATAAGCTCCTTGCCCAAATGAATATTGTAGCTGCCTGGAGCGCCTTTTCTCCCGATGGGAAATACTTGGCTTTGCAGGAAGCGGATGAAGTTACTCCCGAGGGCATGACAAATCCAAGACTTTCAATTTTCGAAACCTGCAGTTTTACAAAACTTTTCACTTTCGATCTTAAAGGTTATTCATCTTCAGATATGTGGGTAAGTGACTGGAGATAAAAATTTATGAGAAAAAGTTTTAAGATAATATTAATTTCTCTCTCCTTTATTCTTGTGGTGCTTGGGTTGGTCTATTTTTTTAAGAGAGAGAGCAAAGCAATTGTAAGGATTGATAGCACTACTTTGAGAGTTGATAAGTTTAATATCTGTCGTAATATAATTAACCCCACAGCTCAGTCATTCATGATACCTGTTGGTTCACAAGCTGAATGGTGCTCCTTTATCCAAAATGCTTCATCGTTAGGAATTATTGTAGAAAAGTGCCAAATTTGTAGGAAGAGATGCAATTGTTGTAACTGCTCGACCTTGATTTGTGAAGATTATAACTTCAACCCCTGCCCAGCAGCTTAATTTAAGATAAACAAAACAGGAAGATAATGGCTAAGACAAGAAAGAAATTTGGACCATTTTTGAAAAAACTTTTCTTAGTTTCACTTTTTTTTGTTTTAATACTTTTTGCTTTAAAAGTTTTTGGGCAATCTATTTATGGGTGGATTTTGAATAGATTTTCCCAAGAAATTGAAGGAATGGGGTGGGGAGATGTTTATCTTGGTTTTATTTCAAGTAATTGTAAAAATGAAAATGAATGCGAAACCTCAGATTATAAACTTCAAACAAGTGTAGCATTTGCGCCAACTCTCCATGACCTTTCTTTTGAATGGCATTATTGTGATTATGATAAGGCTCCGCTTCTTTTGTGGCAGGTTTATGGCAACCAAAGATATATTCAAATTCAGATTTTAAGAAAGGAAGACAATTTTTTAGTTTACGATAGCGGGGAAAAAGAGTGGCCCTATCCTTATTTTCCAAAAAGAGTAATTTACTGGCAAATGGAAAATCCAAACTTAGAGTACGGGAAGGAGTATTACTTTAAAATAAGAGTAGCTGATGAAAATAAAATTTGGAGCTCTTGGGCAACTAGTGGAGTCTTTCGACTTCCTCCATTTAAATTTCCAAAGACTACTTTTGAGTGGAGACCCCAAAGTCCATCAGCTAAAGAAACAGTTGAGTTTTATAATTTGACTTTTAGAAACACCGGATATACAGAAGGCGAGGGAGTTGAATTTGAATGGAAAATACCCGCCCTGGAGAATCAAGAAGCAAAATGTATTGCTTATGAAAGTTGCGATTGTCAAAATTTAAAATGCGAGGCAATAAAACTTCAATTTCTAAAAACTGGAGTAAAATCAATAAAGCTTGAAGCAACCCATCTTGGGCTTAAAAATTTAGGAATTGAGGATACTCAAAGTGGGCTTGGTTGCGGTCCAGGATGTTGCCAAAGCACAAAAACAATTTCTGTGGCCTATCCCTTGCCCCAATGGCAAGAAGCAATTCCAAAATAAACCTTGCTACTTTCTTTTAATTTTTGCTAAAATAAAGATATGCAAAAAAAACACTTACTCATTTTTTTGATATCTTTTCTTTGCGGCGTTGCTCTAGCTCAAATTTATTTTGTTTTGTTTTCTCAAGATACTGTGGTTAAAATCGGTTCAAAAACTCTCTATATTTCACAAGATTCCAAAGCAAATGAAGTTATTGCAGGAGATAACTCGCTTACAGTAAATAGTATTTTATCTCCAAACTTTTTTGAGCTTAAAACTGATAGTTTCACTCTTTTAAAACTTGAACCAAAAGAGGGAGGGGTAAGCCTGGGAATTTTGGAGCAAAATCTTGATGGATATCTTAAAGAGTGGCAGGAAAATACTACCTCCAGTGTTTCCCATTTACTTGGAGGATTTAGTCCCGGTGCACTTTATAAAATTTCAGTTAATGGAAATATTTTTCAGACACTCGAAGCTTCAGAGAACGGAACAATTTCTTTTGAAAGAAAAGGCAATGGTCTTGAAACTTATAAAGTTGCGACTTGCAATTTTAAACTTTCGGGAAGTTTTACTTCAAAAAATCTTTTAGCTGGTCAAATTGTTTATCAAATTAAAAAATTCACTTACAAAACCTCTCTTCCTCAAGGGACCTCAATTAAAGTTCAATTTAGCCAAGATAAAACAAGATGGGTTAACTCTCAAAACCAAGAGGGGGCTTGGGAAACGCTTTTAAATGGAGAAAATCAAATTGATCTAACTGGCCTTAACTGGTCAGGACCCAATTTTTATTATAGAGCAGAGCTAAATACTCAAGATTGTAGTCTTAGCCCCCAGCTTCAAAGCGTTGGAGTTATCTTTTTAACTCTAAGATAAAGCCTCTGTGAGAAAATTTCTTGTTTTGCAAAAGAAATACCCTAAATTTCTTTATAAAAGTTATTCTTTGGATTTCAAATCCCAAAAACTCCATTTTGAGTTTTTTTATTCAGTTCCAGAAAGTTTTAATTTTGTTTCAAAGTTTGAAATTGAGGACTTGCCAAGAAAGAGTTTTGATGAAGAAATTTTAGAAGATTTAGTTTTCCACCTAGGACTTGTTGAGATGCTTAATTATTGGAAGGCATTTTTTTCAAAGGAAATTGAAATTGAGGCTGGAAGGCTTGATCAAAAAGAAATTCAATTTTTTAAAACTTTAATTTGTAAGGGAATGGGGGAATATTTGTATCAAAATAAAATTCCACCATCTTTGGCAAAAAAAATAAAAATTAAATATAAAAAAACACAAAAAAAAGCAAAAAAGGTAAAACTTTTTTCAAAAAATGTTATTTTGCCAATCGGGGGAGGGAAAGATAGCATTCTTGTGGGAGAACTTTTAAAAGATAAAAAGTTAAATCTTTTTGGGTTTACTTTAAATCCTCAAAGAAACCAACTTTTAGTTTTAAGTACTCTTCATTTTAAAAAAAGGATAATTGTTAAAAGGGAAATTGATCCAGGGCTTTTTAAGTTAAATCAAATGGGGTTTTTAAATGGACATGTTCCCTTTTCTGCTCTTTTGTCGTTTTTATCTTTAATTTTGGCTTACATTTTTGAAGCAAAATATATTGTTTTTGGGTTTGAAAGAAGCGCCGATGATCCAAATTTGAAATATCAAGGAGTTTTTATTAATCATCAATGGTCAAAGAGTTTTGAATTTGAAAAACTCTTTTTTAATTTTTCAAGGAGTTTTCTTTTAAAAGATGTTTATCCGTTTAGCTTTTTGCGCTCTCTTTTTGAGCTCCAAATTGGAAAACTTTTTTCGCTTTTGCCAAAGTATCATCAGATTTTTTTAAGTTGCAACAAGCCATTTAAAATAAACCCAAAAGTCCAAACTTGGTGCAAGAGCTGTCCCAAATGCCTCTTTACTTTTTTGACTTTGTACCCATTTTTGGGAAAAAAAGTTTTTAAAATTTTTGGGGAAAATCTTTTTGAAAAAAAAGAGCTTTTGGAGCTTGCCAGATCATTTTTAGATCCAAAGCTACCAAAACCATTTGAGTGTCTTGGGACAAAAAAAGAAATTCACAGCGCCTTTTTTCTTGCTCAAAAAAAATGGGAGGAAGAGTTTCCAAATGAAAAATTGCCCTATCTTTTAAATTATTTCAAAAACAAATTTTCTTTTAGCAAAACTGAGGAAGAGAGATTAGCAGACAAAATTCTTTTCTCTTTTGGGAGATCCAATATTCCTCAAAAATTCCTTTTATATTTGCCAAAAATTTCCCCCAAAGCTTAAAATAAAAATTTTAAATTTGTTTTGCCCTCGGGCTGAATCGAACAGCCATCTTGGGCTCCGCAGGCCCACGTTTTATCCGTTAAACTACGAGGGCATTCAAATTCCTATTTTTCTTTCAAACTTTTCAAGCCAGCTTTCCTCTCTTGGAACCTTTTCAAGAAAGTTTTTTAAAAAATTCTCTATTTTATTTCCCATTTCTTTGGGAAAGGGGAGCGAGAGATAGGGGGGAAGACCCTTCATTTTTTCAAGATAAAGATATCCTTCTTTTTTGTCAATCCAGAAGCTTTTTAAGTTTGAAAAGGGATAAATTTCATCACCAATTTTAATGCCTTCATCTGAAAGTTGGCAAACATATTTAATTTGGCGTGATTGAAAATAAAAAAGGACAATGCTAATTAAAAGAATTATTCCCGCGCCCCAGAAATTCTTTTGTACTAAAAATAAAAAGAAGCTTAAAACTAAAAAAAATCTAAACCCCCAAATCCATTTTGGATCACCTTTTGTTTCTATTTCCCATTCCATTTTTTTATTTTAGACATCTATCAGCGATAACGCTTGCCCCAAATGATTCTGGTTTTATTTTAATCTCAAATCCATTGCTTTGGACCAAAGCGGTAATTTCTTGAATAAGCTCTCTTGTGGGCCCTGTTTGGCCAATATCAGTATGAATTTCCCACCCTTTTTCAGGAGCCATTTTTTGGAGCTTTTCTTCTAAAGCTTTTCTTAATTTTGTTGCTAAGTTTAAGGAAAACATTGTTTCTTGGTAAATTTTTGCTTTAAGGGGAGTTTCTTTTTTGCTTGCGATTTTTTGATAAAAAAATCTTCCGCCACTGCCTTTTCGATAAATTACCACTGCTAAAACATAAGTTGGAATTTTCTTCCCGTTAGAATCTGTGCCAACAATTAATTTATAACTTTTTTCGGGCTCTGTTAAAACGAAATTAGCTATCTCCTCAACGAGCGCTTCAAAATCTAATTTGCCTTTTGTTGGGCTGATAAAAAATTTTTTCATAATTTTTATTTTCTTTCTCTTTTTATTAAAGCCATGGTCTCAAGCCCACTCCATCTTGCTATTTTTTCTTCAATTATTTCTCTTTTTTGAGCAAAGGCCTCACGGCTAAGTTGGATAATTTTTTGTTTTTGACTCTTTCTCTTGGGTAGTGGGGGAGGGAAGGTTTTGGCCAAAAATGGCCTTGTGGATACCCCATCAACCATTAATTTTACGTATATATGATACTTGGGCAAGTTAGCAAGATCGTTAGCATTAAACTCAGGATAAAATTCTCTTTCTAAAAATTCGGCATCCTGGGCACCAACTCTAAAGCAAATAATTGTTCCTACATTACCAAAAATTGCATCTCTTACTTTGGTGGTTTTGCCTGTTGGAGTGACTTCTTCAAGTTGTCCCAAATATTGGTGGGCCAAAATTAATGAAAGCCTGTACTTTCTTGCTTCGGATAAAATATTGACAAAAGCATCGGTGGCAAAGTTTTGAAACTCATCGATGTACAGAAAAAAATCTTCTCTTTTTTCTTCAGGTAAATCTATTCTTGACATTGCTCCAAGTTGGAGCTTTGTAATTAGAAGTCCTCCAAGAAGCCTTGAGGGGTCTTCACCAATTTTCCCCTTTGAAAGGTTAACAATCAAAATTTTTCTTTTATCCATTACTTCTCGGACATCAAAAGAAGATTTTACCTGCCCTACGATATTTCTGATCAAGGGCGTTGAAATAAATTGCCCCACTTTATTTTGTATTGGAGCAATTGCCTCCTCTCTAAAATGATCAGGATATCTAGCAAACTCTCTTATCCAAAATGATTTAACCGCAGGGTCGGTAACTTTTTTTAAAATTTTTTCTCGGTATTCTTTGTCCGAAAGCATTCGGTTAATTCCAAGCAGGGTAGTTCCTGGATTTTCAAGCAAAGCAAGTAAAGTGTTATTTAAAATGTATTCCATTCTCGCAGACCACACATCGGGCCAAATTTTTTTGAAGACTCCAAGAACACCCGCAGCCACAAGATGTCTTGAAGAGTAGTTGACGTTTTCCATGATATTAAAACCAATAGCCCAATCATAATCCGCTGGGTTAAAATAAATTACATCATTTACCCTTGATCTGGGAATTAGATCTAAAATTTTTTCAGCCAATTCCCCATGAGGGTCGATAATTCCAACTCCTCTTCCTGCTTCGATGTCTTGAATCGCCATATTTTCTAAAAGGACACTTTTCCCCATTCCAGTTTTTCCAACGATATAAATATGTTTTCGGCGGTCATCGAGTTTTATTCCAAACTCTTTTTCCTGGCCATGATAAATTGCTTTTCCAAGTAAAATGATTTCAGAAGATGGCATAAATTTATTATCTTGGTAAAGTGGGAGGTGGAGCCCCCGGTTTTACTTTTATTCTTGGAACTGAAATTGCAGGCACCACTCTTTTTCCTGGGAAATGGTAAAGGCTAGCAAGTTCCGCTGTAGATAAAAGATAAGGTGAGCGATGCCAGGGCCACCTTCTTTCACAAAAGAACTTAAAAAGCTTTCTTTTTCTTACAAAAAGCCTTCTTTCTTCGAAAAACCAAGGAGTTACTTTAGTTTTTGTTTTACCTGGCTTTGTTGCATTTAAATTAACATCGGAAAATAAAGAAAAAAATCCCATAGTTCCAGCGACTCCCCTTGGAGGAGAAAAGATTTCTCTTGGAGCGATATAGAGAAATCTAATATTGCATTCATACATATATTTTTTAATTTTTTCTCCAATTTGTCTTATCTTTTCAGCAATATGGGGAGGAAGCCAAAGATATCCAAGTTCTCTTGGAAGAGCAGCTGCTTTTGGTTTTTCAGAAGGTGGTCCAAAGAGAAGAACCTCAAAAGCATCTTTTGGTAATTTTTCTAGTTCAAGAATTTCAAAAGGGCTTGGTTTCTTTCCACTTTCTCCCTTCATCCATTTATTTATTTCTTTTTCAGCTTCTTTCAAATAGGGATGTTCATCGTCACTTATTGGAGAAATTTTTATTTGGATCCAAACTTCCTCCCCCTCTTTCAAATTTGAGATAAATTCAAAAAGAACAGTTAAGGGATCAATTCTTTTTTCTTCAGGAATTCCTTCGGCTTCCCAATAGTGATAAGTTTTAAGGGGATAGATTTCGGGTTTGGTTAAATCAAGATCACAGCCCCAAAGATTATACTCTTTATTTGGTAACTCTTTACCAAATTTATAAACATAATCAGAAACTTCCTTTACTTCTGCGTCAGGATACTCGGCGTAAATGTTTGAAACTACCAAATCTTTATGGGTAGCTGGAACTCTAATATAAAAATGAGCCTGGTCTTTTTTCCCAACAATTTCAAAAGAATAATAAGCAATCCACTTTCCTTCAAGCCAGAACTCTCTTACATTTGCTGGAGGATCATAAAGACCCCAAATAGCATTAAAAAAATCTTCCATTGCCTTTGGAGTTTTTGGAACTTCTTCGGGAGGGATGATTTCAAGCAAAACCCACCTTATTTGGTCGTAGAATTTTATTTGCCGACTGGCATAGAGCCAAAAATATTTTGCCGGGAAATAAAGAACCGTGGGAAGCCAAATCCACCAGAGAGAAAGAAAAAGTTCATAAAATTTTGAAAGGTAAAAAACTATCTCTTGCATTTATGAGTAATACTTTCCATCCTCCCCTTGCTTAAAGTACTTAAGATTCAAAAGTATAGTTGTTCTTTTTACCCATCTTTGTTTTTGGACTTCTTGAATAATTTCTTCTTTTGAAAGAGGCCCTTTTGTTTTTAAAATTTTTTCAATAAGTTCTTTTACGGTACCTTCTTCAAAACCCCATTCCTTCAAAGCGTAAATTCCTCTACCAATTAAGACAAACTTTTCATTTTTAATAAGCTCATTATGCAGTGTGTTGGCCTTGATTTCCTCACCAAAGGTTTTTGATAAAAGTTCTGCTAAGGCTTTGAAATGGAAAGGCTTTCCTTCTTTTTTTAAAAAAAGATAAACTTTTTCTCTAATGCTCTTTGGAGAAATTTCTGGCCAGGTTACTAAACCATACTCTTTGAAGGGATTACTTTCTATTTCTTTACTTACTTCAACACAAGAGAAAAAATGATTCCAGGAAAGTTTTAAACTTAACCTTTTTTCAATTTCAAAATTTCCTCTTTCAAAAAGTTCTTCTTCAGGAAAAGTTTGATTTTCTTTTTGGAGCATTTCTTTTAAAATCTGATTTATTTTTTGAGCCAAACTTGGAGCTTCTTTGTGGGTCCACCAAAATGAGTAAAATTCAATATTTTCTTTGTGATAAAAGAATGGGTCACCAACCCTTAAAATAAATATCAAATATGGTTCCTCTCCCGGAGCTATAGAAGAACACAAAATATCCTCTCTTTTGAGTCCACCATTTTGACCAAAGAAATCTTTTAAAAATTCGAATTCATCTTTTAAAATTGAGATTTGAGAGGAACGGGCAATTATTTCAATGGCCCTTTTTTCAATCTGCCTTATTCTTTCTCTTGTAATGCCAAAACTTTTGCCTATAGACTCAAGGGTCTCTTTTGGGCGATTTTCAAGACCAAATCTTCTTTGGATAATTTCTTTATGCCTTGGGGGCAATACATTTAACAAAAAATCTACCTTTTCTTTAAATTGAGGCTGATTCATAAATTTCAAAATATTTTAATACAAAGTTTCACTCTTGTCAAACAAAAAGAAACCAGATATAATTTAAACTATGCCTGAAGAGTATTTTTTTATACAAGGAGGACGAAGGCTTAAGGGAGAAATTGAGGTCAGTGGGGCGAAAAACTCTGCAGTTTCAGCGATTACTGCAAGCCTTTTAACCGACAAACCATGCTTAATTAAAAATTTACCTCATGTTGAAGACGTTTTAGTTCTTCTTAAGCTTATTGAAAAACTAGGAGCCAAGGTAGAGCTTGGGCAGAACGAAGTGAGGATTCAAGCAAAAAATTTGAATTTTAAAAAACTTGACTCAAATTTAGTGCCAAAATTGCGATCTTCAATATTGCTTTTACCAAGCTTTCTTCAAAAACTTAAAGAATTTGAAATGCCAGAGCCTGGCGGATGCTTAATTGGGGCAAGGCCTCTAGATGCACACTTTGATGTAATTAGAGCTTTTGGAGGAAAAGTTTTCTACACCAAGGGGAAAACTTTTTTAGTGAAAGTTAGAGAGCTTAGAGGAGGGGAGGTGATTTTGCCTGAATTTTCGGTTACTGCCACTGAGAATGCCTTGATGGTTGCCTCGTTTCTGCCCCAGCGAACTCAAATAAAAATCGCTGCTCTGGAACCTCAAATACAAGACCTAGTTTCTATTTTAAGAAAAATGGGGGCAAAAATAAGATATGGGCCATTTCATCAGATTTTTGTTGAGGGGAAAAGAAAACTTGGAGGTTTTGAACATATTTTAATTCCCGATCCTATTGAAGCGGGTACTTATTTTATTCTTGCTGGAATGACAAAAAGTAAATTTAAAGTGAAGAATGTAAAAAGAGAACATCTTGAGCTTGTGATCAAAAAATTAGAGGATTTTGGAATAAGTTTTGAAATAGAAAAAGATGGAATCCTCGTTGATGGCACTTCTGCTCTTAGAAGTCCAGGAAAAATTCAAGTAATGCCATACCCAGGAATTCCCACCGATCTCCAATGCAATTTTGGAGTTTTAGCTACCCAAGCCAAGGGAATGACTTTGATTCACGACCCCCTTTATGAAGGAAGATTAAAATATTTGGAGGAAGTCAATCAAATGGGAGGAAAAGTTATTTTTTGCGATCCCCATAGAGCATTAATTTTTGGTCCAACACCTCTTTTTGGGAAGAAAATTCAAAGTTATGATATTCGCTCCGGAGGAGCCCTTCTTTTAGCAGCTCTTGCTGCCAAGGGGGAAAGCATCATAAGCAACGTTTACCATATAGATAGGGGCTATGAAAAAATAGATCTTAAACTCCAAGCTCTTGGAGCAAAAATCTACCGACAAAAAGTAAAATAAAACTTTTTATGGCCAAAAAAATTGGTATTGATCTTGGTACTTGTAATTCGGTGGTTTTTGTGAAAGGGAAGGGAATTGTTTTGGTTGAACCTACGGTAGTAGCTGTAGCTTTGAATGAAAATCGAATTTTAGCTATTGGTAAAGAAGCCAAAGAAATGATTGGCAGAACTCCAGATACGATTATTGCTTATCGGCCTCTAAGAGAAGGAGTAATTGCTGATTTTAGAATTACCCAAGCTTTGATCCATTATTTTTTGAGAAAGGTGGTGGGTGATTTTTGGTTAAAAATTTTAAAGCCCGAGGTTTTAATTGGCGTGCCCGCTGGTGCTACTTCCACTGAAAGGAGAGCGTTAATTGAGGCAGCTCTTAAAGCAGGGGCTAAGGAATGTTATCTGGTAAAAGAACCTATTTTAGCAGCTATTGGAGCAGGGGTTCCTATTAATTCTTCTTCGGGCAACATGATTGTTGATATTGGAGGAGGAACCTCTGAAGTAGCAGTTATTTCTCTTGGAGGAATAGTTGCCTCAAATTCAGTTAGAGTTGGCGGTGACAAATTTGATGAAGCAATTGAAAGGTATATTCGCGAGAGGTACAACTTAGTTATTGGAAGTCAAACCGCTGAAAAAATAAAAATTGAAATTGGTACTGCTTTACCTGAGGGAGAAGAAAAAAAACTGAAAATTAAAGGAAGAGATTTAATTAGCGGACTTCCTCAAATAGTGGAAATTACTTCAACTGAAATTTGTGAGGCAATTCAAGGTCCACTTAAGGAAATTTTAAAAGCAATTAAGGATGTTTTGAAACAAACTCCACCAGAAATCTGTGCGGATATTATGGAAAAAGGTATGGTTTTAAGTGGAGGTGGGTCTCTGCTAAGAAATATTGATAAATATATTTCTTCATACACCGGTGTACCCTGCTATGTGGCCGAAGAACCGTTTTTGTGCGTTGCTAAAGGTACCGGAATTGTTCTTGAGCATCTCGAAGAATATAAAAAGAGCGTGATTCAAAAAAAGAGGTAATTTTTTCTCATGCAATTTATTGCCGACCTTCATATTCACTCAAAGTTTTCTCGGGCAACCTCCTCAAAAACAAACATTCCAAATTTAGCTTTAAGCGCCGCTTTTAAAGGGATAAAAGTTCTTGGCACTGGAGATTTTACACATCCAGGATGGCTTGAAGAAATAAAAAGAAATCTTGAAGAAGCTGAGCCGGGATTTTTGAAATTAAGACCTCAAGTGGTTAATTCTCTCCAAAAAGAAGCCCCATTTTTAAAAGAAAAACTTCAAGAAGTCCGTTTTGTTTTTACTACAGAAGTTTCTACAATTTTTAGCCGAGCCGGAAAAGTAAAAAAAATTCATCTTTTGATTTTCGCCCCCGATTTAAAAACTGTAGAAAAAATTAATGTTAAACTTGGTTGGATAGGGAATTTAAAAGCTGATGGAAGGCCAACTTTTAATACTGAGGCAAGAGAAATTTTAAAAACCGTTCTGGACATTTCTGAAGATTGCTTGGTAGCTTGTGCTCATATTTGGACTCCTTGGTTTTCTTTATTTGGATCTCGCTCCGGCTTTGATTCAATTGAAGAATGTTTTGGCGAAGACTCAAAATATATTTACGCCCTGGAAACAGGGCTTAGCTCCAATCCTCAAATGAATTGGAGAGTTTCTTCCCTTGATAGATTTACTTTAATAAGTTGCTCCGATGCTCATAGTCCCGAGAAAATAGGAAGAGAAGCAAATGTTTTTAATACTTCATTTGATTATTTTTCGATGATAAGGGTAGTTAAAGAGAAAGATAGACAAAAATTTCTTTATACGATAGAATTTTTTCCCGAAGAGGGAAAGTATCATTTTGACGGACATCGACTTTGTCAAATAAGGCTTTCGCCAAAAGAAAGAAAAAAATATGGAGGAATTTGTCCTATTTGCCAAAGGCCGTTAACTATTGGCGTTTTATCAAGGGTGGAAGAATTAGCCGATAGAGAAAATGGCTTTATTCCACAAAATGCCATTCCCTATAAAAGCCTAGTCCCTTTAAAAGAAATTATAAGCCAAAGCAGTGTATTTGAGGAAGCAAAAACAAGCGTTGAAGAAGAATATAAACGATTAATCCTTCATCTTGGAAGTGAATTTGAGATCTTAATCGAAAAAAGTATTGAAGAAATTGCTAAAATTTCTCCGATAGTTGCCCAAGGAATTCAAAGGGTACGCGAAGGGAAAATTAAGCTTATTCCAGGCTTTGATGGAGAGTATGGAAAAGTGATTATTTGGGACAAAGAAGAACTTGAAAGAAAAATTCCAAGCCAAAAGCAGCTTTTTTAAAATGCCCCGATAGCTCAATAGGATAGAGCGCATCCGTCCTAAGGATGAGATCGAGGTTCAACTCCTCGTCGGGGCACAAAATCATGATAAATTTTCCAGAAATTGCTAAGTGGATCACTTCACATTTGCCAAAAGTTTTTGGTATTTTTCTTGGTGCCATTTTTTTAAATAAATTTTTAAAAACGTTTTTTCAAAAAATAATTAGAAAAAGCCTTCAAAAGAGGGGCGGTGAAGAAATTAAAAAAAGAAGCGAAACCTTAACCACTACTCTTGTTGGCACTTTAAATTTTATTATTTGGATTGTAGCGATTTTGATGGTTTTACCAGAGTTTGGGATAAATATTGCTCCAATTTTAACGAGTCTTGGTATTGGAGGATTGGCTTTGGGAATGGCTGCAAAAGATATTGTTTCAGATTTTTTAGCTGGCCTTTTTATTTTACTTGAGGGTCAATATTTTGTTGGTGACAAAGTAAAAATTTTGGGAATTGAGGGAGAGGTTATTGAAATTACCTTAAGAAGAACCGTGATCAAAGATAAAGAAGGAAATTTGCATTTAATTCCAAACAGTCAAATAAAAGTAGTCGCAAGAAAAGAAAAATAACTTGCTTTTTTGAGTTTTTTTGCTAAAAAATCTTTTTGGGCCCATAGCTCAGCTTGGTAGAGCACGCGTATGGCATGCGCGGGGTCGAGGGTTCAAGTCCCTCTGGGTCCACAAATTAGCACTATTTATAAAGGTCAAAGAGTTTTATGGCAAATTTCTAGTATGATGAAAAATAAAAGGATACTTTTGGGCATTATAGGCCTTTTGATTTTAGTAATTGGCCTGGCTATTTTTGCCAAAATATCAAATATTTTGGGAGCCAAAGGCAAAAAAATTGTTAACTCTCTTGAAGGATCTAACTTGCTAATAGAAGAATGTTCTGACAAGTCTTATATCGCCAAAGAAGCTGATTATATTATCGAAGGAACCGTGGAAAAAGTTGAAAGTAAATGGAACGAGGATAAGACTTCTATTTTGACTTATACCGATTTTAGAATCGAAAACTATGTTAAAGGAAATCCATTTAAAGAAAAGATGCTTCAGTTTATAACTTCTGGAGGGAAGATTGGAGAAATTGGTCAGGTAGTAACTGATGAACCTATTTTTCATCCAGATAAAAAAGTAAGAGTATATTTGAAAGAAATAAACGGAGAACTTTCAATAATCTGTGGCCCACTGGGAGTAGAAGATTTATCAGAAATAGAAGAAAAAACAGAGCCATAAATTGGAGTTTTTGAAAAAAATTTTTTTTATGAAAAAACTCTCTTCTTTTTTGTATGGAGTTTCACTCCTGTCGGGGACAATCATCGGGGTTGGCTTTTTTGCTCTTCCCTACATTACTTTGAAAGTTGGCTTTTGGACGATTCTTTTTTATTTTTTAATTTTGGGAAGCCTTGTCCTCTTAATTCACCTATTTTTTGGCGAACTTGCCCTTGAAACTCCAGACCTAAAAAGACTTCCAGGTTTTGCAAAATTATATCTTGGCAAGAGAGGAGAGAAGATGGCTTTCGTTGCAAGTATTTTTGGAATTTTTGGCTCGCTTTTGGCTTACTTAATTGTTGGAGGCGAATTTTTAAAGGAAATTTTTGCCCCAATTTTTGGAGGAGGAGATTTAATTTGGACTTTGGTTTATTTTATTCTTGGCTCACTTTTGGTTTTCTTTGACGCCAAAGCAATTACTAAAGTTGAGTTTTTTTCTCTAATTGGATTTTTTTTAGTTTTAATTTTACTATTTTTGGGAGCAAAAGACTTAATTAAAACCCAAAATTTATTTTTGGGAAGAGCTTTGCCCTCTAATTTTTTCCTTCCCTATGGTCCAATTTTATTTTCTTTATGGGGAGCTTCTTTAATTCCCGAAACCGAAGAAGTTCTATCTGAAAATAAAAGGCTTTTAAAAAAAGTTATTTCAGTTTCTATTTTGATTGCCATTTTAATTTATCTCTTTTTTATTTATCTAATTTTGGGCACTTGCGGAAATTCAACGACCAAATCCGCTCTTTTGTGCATAAAAGATTTTTGGGGAGAAAAAATAAGTCTTTTAACTTTATTTTTTGGGTTTTTGACAACCTTTACTTCCTTTATAGCTCTAGGACTTACCTTAAAAAAGGTTTTTTGGTATGATTTAAAAATGCCAAAAAATTTGGCATGTGGGATTTCTTGCTTTGTTCCTTTGATACTTTTTTTACTTGGCTTTAAAGATTTCATTTCAATAATAAGCTTTATTGGCGCAGTAATGCTTGGAATTGAAGGAATTTTAATTTTGATGATGTACCAAAAGTATCTCAAAGCTCAAAGCTCAAAACTCAAAGCTCAAAAATTAAAACTTAAAATTTTTTTGGTGTATTTTTTATTTTTAGTTTTGGCTCTTGGAGTATTTGGCAAGATAATTTCTTTAATTTCAAAATGATGCTACTTTTTTATATTTTAATTTTTATTTTATCCGCTTTGGGCTTTTTTGTTGCCGGAGAATGGACAGTCAAGGGACTGGCGCAAGTGGCAAAGTTTTTTGGTTTAAGAGAATTTGTGGTTGCTTTTTTTGTCATGGCTTTTGCCGGATCGCTTCCAAATTTTTTTGTTGGGATTACCGCAGCCCTCAAAAACATTTCCCATTTTTCTTTTGGAGATGTTGCTGGAAATAATATTGCTGTTTTAACTTTGGCTGTAGCTATGGCGGTTTTAATTGGCAAAAGAGAACTTCCGGCTAAGAGTCGGACCGTTCAAACAACCTCTCTTTTTACACTCTCCGCTTCTCTTTTGCCTCTGCTTTTAATTTTAGATAGCGAACTTTCAAGAATTGATGGAACTCTTTTGCTTTGTCTTTTTGCTTTCTATATTTTTTGGCTTTTTTCAAAGAAAGAAAGATTTACTCGTGTTTATGACAATTACAAAGCACCTTTAACCAAAGAAGTAAAGTTTTTTTTCCTTGATATTTTTAAAGTAATTTTGGGAATTTTACTTTTTATTCTTGCTGCTCAGGGGATAGTGGTTTCAGCAAGCTATTTTGCTAAGGCGCTCAATCTTCCTATAGTAGTAATTGGGCTTTTGCTTACCGGACTTACCTCAATTCTTCCCGAGGCTTATTTTGCGATTCTTTCAGCAAAGAAAGGAGAGGTTTGGATGATTCTTGGAGATTTAATGGGAGCAGTAATTGTTCCATCCACTTTAGTTTTGGGAATAGTTTCTTTAATTTCCCCAATGAAATTTGAGAGTATTGGCCCTTTGGCTATTGCCCGGCTTTTTTTAGTTTTTGGAGCTCTTTTTTTCTTTTTCTCGGTTAAAACTGGCTACAAAGTTACCAAAAAAGAAGCGATTTTTCTTCTCTTTTTGTACTTCTTCTTTGTTATTTCTCAAATTCTTTTCCAACTTAAATAAATTTTATTTGACAAAAAAATTTTTTCCCTGTAAAATTAAAAGGTATGAATTTTGGTGAAGCATTTTTTGTTTCAGGAACAATATTTTTTATCTTTGGGACTATTATTTCGCTTTTTAGTCTTTGTTTCATTTTTTGGATCTGGTACCATTTTAGAAAAATTAAGCAAAAAACAAACTCATTTTTTGAAGAAATTCAAAAGAGAATTGAAAAATTTTTTGACCTTTTTTCCAATGTAACTACAATTATAAACAAAATTTTTGATATTCTTTCTCAAAGAAAAAAAGAAAAAGGAAATAAAAAGGTCAGAGAATAAAAAATTATGGCAAAAACCTTAAAAAAAGTAGCCCTGGGCACTTTAATTGCTAGCGCGATTGCAGCTATTGGCATCACTGCTTTTTTGAAAACTGCCAAGGGCAAAAAAACCAAAAAAGAAATTGAGAAGCTAGCAAAAGAGTTTAAAAAAGATCTTCTGGCTAAAGCAAGAAAGATTAAAGAAATTTCAAAAGAAAAATATGAAAAAATTGTAGATGAAGTTTCAGATTTTTATATCAAAGTCAAAAAAGTAAAAGAAGAAGATCTAAAAGAAATTGTTGCCTTTTTAAAAGCAAAGTGGCCTCAAATTGAGAAAAAACTTAAAAGCAAGGTGGAGAAATAACTAAAAAATTTATGCCAAAAAATTTTTGGCAAATTCTTTCCCTTTTTTTATTTTTAACTTTGCTTGGGATAATTTTGGTTCAAAGCTTTCCATTTCTTTCATCAAACAAAATTGCTGATAAAGTTTTGAATTTTTTCAAGCAAAATTTACCTCCAGGAAGCGAAATATCATTGAGCGAAATAAAACAAGATTCTTCGGGACTTTATCGTTTAAAATTCAAAGTTAATGGCGAAGATGGGGAGGTTTATGTTGACAAAAAAGGAGAAAATATTTTTTTCCAAAAGCTTTCTTTAAAGGAATATTCTCAGCAAGCTCAGGCTCCCAAGGAGATTCCCAAAAGTGATAAACCCGAAGTGAAACTTTTTGTGATGTCATATTGTCCTTATGGAAGCCAAGCAGAGGAAGCAATTCGTAAAGCGGTAGAGCTTTTTGGAGATAAAATTGATTTTAAAATCCACTATATTGTGGAAAAAAGCCAAGATAAATATCAGTCACTTCATGGAGAAGGGGAGCTTAATGAGGATCTAAGAGAGCTTTGCGTTAAAAAATATCAACCAGAAAAATTTTGGGATTTTGTTTTTGCAATGAATAAAGAAACCGATCCCCAAAATACTGACCAAAAATGGGAAGAAATCGCTAAAAAAAATGGAATTGATGTTTCAAAAATTAAGGCCTGTTTTGATAAAGAAAAGGAAGATCTTTTAGGAAAAGAACTTCAAGAAGTAGAAAAATACCAAGCCTGGGCTTCTCCGACTTTAATTTTAAATGGAGTTGAGGCATCGCCTTCAAAAAGGACTCCCGAAGGTTTTAAACAAGTGATTTGTCAAGCTTTTAAAACTCCTCCTGAAGAATGTAAAAAAACACTTGAAGATAATTCTTCCTCTCCTCAGGGTGGTTGTAAATAAAAGTTTTCTATGCCCCAGGCAGAAGAACTTAAACAAAAGAGGCTTGAGAAACTTCAAAATATTAAAGAAAAGGGGATAAATCCCTATCCAGTTTTTATAAAAAAGCATCGTAAAATTAAAGATGTAATTTCAGATTTTAAGGAAGGAAATGAAGTGGCTTTGGTTGGAAGAATCCTGGCTATGCGAACTCATGGAGGTTCAACTTTTTTGAATTTTTCAGACGGAACTGGTAAGTTTCAGGCCTTTTTGCGCGAGGATCTTCTTGGCAAAGAAGCTTATCAATTTTTTTTAAAAAATATTGACATTGGAGACTTCCTTTTATTTGAGGGAAGACTTTTTTTAACAAAAACCAAAGAAAAAACAATAGAGGTTAAAAATTTTGAAATCTTAGCTAAAGCCCTTTTTCCAATTCCTTCTGAATGGTACGGGCTTGAGGACGTTGAAGAAAGATATCGAAAAAGATATCTTGATCTTTTAATTAATGAAGAAGTTAAAAATAAATTTATTTTGCGCTCAAAAATTCTTTCTTTCACAAGAAAATTTTTTGAGAAAAATGGATTTATCGAAGTTGAAACTCCAATTTTGCAAAAAGAAGCAGGAGGAGCAGCAGCCACTCCATTTAAAACCCATCTCAATGCCCTAAATATTGATCTTTATTTGAGAATTGCCCCCGAAATTTATTTAAAAATGCTTCTTGTAGCGGGATTTGATAAAGTATTTGAGATGGGAAAAGTTTTTAGAAATGAAGGAGTGGATAGATCTCATAATCCTGAATTTACTTCTCTTGAATTTTACCAGGCCTACACTGACTATTTTTCATTAATGAACCTTATTGAAAATTATTTCAAGGAGCTCACTCAAACTATTTTTGGAAAAAATGAAATTGAGTATCAAGGGAAAAAGATAAAATTTAACTTTCCCTTTGAAAGAGTAGAATTTGACGATTTGCTTTGTGAGGAAATTGGTGCTCCCCCTTCAAAACTTACCGAAAAAGAGATAATAAAAATCGGAAAAGCTAAAGAAGTACCAACCGAAGGAAAACATCCTTCAAAAATATTAGATGGAATTTTTAAGAAAAGATGTCTTCAAAAAATTTGGCAACCAACTTTTGTTTTGCATCAACCAGTTGAACTTACTCCTTTAGCTAAAGCAAGGGAAGATAACAAAAAAGTGGCCGCAAGATTTCAACTTGTTATTGCCGGTTGGGAAGTAGCTAACGGTTTTTCTGAACTCAACGATCCTTTAGAGCAGGAGGAGCGATTCAGGGCAGAGGAAATTTTAAAGAAAAAAGGAGATCTTGAGGCACATCCATTTGATAAGGAATTTCTTGAAGCACTGACCTATGGAATGCCTCCAGCTGCCGGTTGTGGGATTGGTATGGATAGACTATGTGCTATTTTAACTAATTCTCAGAACATAAGAGAGATAATTCTCTTTCCTTTGATGAAATAAAAATTTTTAAATTTCTTTTGGATTTACTTTTATTTTAGCTTTTAGAGGCAAAATAGCTTTAAGTCTTTCTTTAAGCAAATCATCTTTTGGATCTATTTTTAAAAGAAATTCTAAAAGATAACCTTTGAAAGTAGATCTTATTGGTGTTGGCCCAAGAATTTCAAACTTAAATTGCTTTTGCCAATTTTGAAGCGTCTTTTTAAGCTCTAATCCTAGTTTTTTTGCCTTTTCTTTATTTTTTTCAAAAATTTCAACAAAAACCAATTCTTTAAATGGCGGATAGTTTGTTTTTTCTCGCTCCTTTTTCCACTTTTCATAAAGAAAACCTTTATTTAAAAAGAAAGTTTCAAAGAGCTCTTTGAAATTTGTTTGAATGATTATTTTTTCTTTTGTAAGAGAGGTAAGTTTTTGGATGATTTCAAACACTCTTTCTTCAACGTTAAAGTGGGGGAGATTTAAGAGCGGGTCAAGATTAAAAACAAAAGTCACGTCAATCTTTTCCTTTTTTAAAAAAGGTAGAAATTCAAAGATTTTCGCTCCCGAAATTAAAACCTTACCAATTTTAAAAAATTTATTTAAGCTTTGAACTCCTTCTAATACAAACAATCTATTTCGAGGAAACTCCCTTTTTAGTTCCTTTTCGAGGTCCCTTTCTTTACCGCCAATGATTTTTAATTCCCAATTTGAACAAATTTCACATTTTTGAGGCAAACTTTCTTTTAATTTACATTTTGGGCAAATGACCTCAAGCCCCCTTTTGCCTTCCTTGACTTTCATTGGAAGGAAACATTTCAAGCACCTTTTTATCCATTTACAATCTGGGCAGAAAATTACTCCGCTTTCTCTCTTACGAATGAAAACTAAAACTTTTTTTCTAGCTTCGGCTTCTTTCTTGATTCGTTCTTGGAATTTTTGATTAAGTGGCGTTTTAAGATATTTTAAATCAAAAACTTCCCACTCAATTTGAGGCACTTTTATTTCCTCTTTTTCTTTAAATCCAAGATAACTTTCAAGGGAGGGAAAAGGAGTAGTGAAGACAAGATCCGCCCCCGAAAGCTCACTTAATTTTTTGGCAACTATTTTAGCATCAAAATAGGGTTCTTTTGGAGAGAAATAACTTTTATTTTCAGCATCCAAAAGACAAATTAAAGACAAATTTGAAAATGGTAAAAAAAGAGCAGATCTTTGCCCCAAAACTACTTTAGCCTTTCCCAAAAGCACTTTTTGGAATACATCAAATATTTTTTTTGAAGCAAGCTTTGGCGAGAAAAAGACTATTTGGTTTTCTTTGAACCCCAGCGATAAAAATTGTTTTTTCCAAAATTTAATTTGATTCTTTGTTGGAAAGATAAAAAGAATTTGCCCACCACTTTTTTGATGAATTTTTATTTCCTTTTCTGGGAAGAAGTAATTTGGGGCAATGTAAAGTTTTTCTTTAGGACTTTTTTTAAATGGCAAAAAAACCTCAAGCGGAATTCTCTGAAAATCTTTTATCTTTTTTAAAATTGCTTCAGGTAAAAAAAGATACAAAAAACGCGAGGGATGAGTAAGATAAAACCTTGCAAGCGAAAACCCCAAATTAATTTGAAATTCTTTTAAAAAAGGGAAGGGGAAAACTATTTTTTTAATTGGTTTTAAAAGAACCCCCCCTTTTTTAATTTCTTGCTTTTGAGAAATTACTTCTTTTTGTTCTAAAACTACTCCATAAACCAACCTGTTTTTAAAAGGAACCAAAACTATTCCTCTTTTTGAAATTTTCTTTGAGGTGAAATAGGAAAAGACTTCAGGAGCATTCTGGGCAAGTTTTGTGCGAAGCAGTACTTTTGTGAGATACATAAAAACACTTGACAAACTATTTTACAGCTGTAAAATATTTTACAAAGGTCAAATAGCGTTCTTCTAAAAGTTTTATTAATAAAAATTATACTTAAGATTTAAAACCTATGTCAAAGCCAATTAAAATAGCCATTGTTGGCATTGGAAACTGTGCCTCTTCCTTAATTCAAGGTCTTTTTTATTACAAAAATGTAAAAGATGAAAAAGAATTAGTGCCAGGATTGATGCATAACGTTTTGGGAGGATATAAAATTTCAGATATTAAAGTAGTTGCCGCTTTTGATGTGGATAAAAGAAAAGTAGGGAGGGATGTTTCAGAGGCAATTTTTGCTCCACCAAACTGTACAAAAATCTTTTGCAAAGATGTGCCAAAAATGGGAGTTAAAGTAAAGATGGGACCAGTTTTAGATGGGGTGGCTTCTCATATGAAAGATTATCCAGAAGATAAAACTTTTGTTGTCGCCAAAGAAAAACCAGTTAATGTTGTTGAAGAGTTAAAAAAATCAGGGGCTGAAATTTTGATTAACTATTTGCCAGTTGGTTCTCAAAGGGCGGTCAAATATTATGCAAATTGTGCTTTAAAAGCAGGAGTAGCATTTATTAATTGCATGCCAGTTTTTATAGTTTCAGATAAGAAATGGGCAGAAAAATTTGAAAAGAA
>Ga0080004_1138955_pt1 | contig 62911 bp, 63 predicted proteins | sample WasSprMetagenome_FD_69207 | JGI IMG/M metagenome (GOLD analysis project Ga0080004, IMG submission 69207) | Sulfidic aquatic microbial communities from Washburn Spring, Yellowstone National Park, USA - WS (SPADES assembly) (version 2) | ecosystem: Environmental > Aquatic > Thermal springs > Hot...
GTGGATATGAAAATGATAGAGACATAATTGCATGTTTAAATATGCTCAGGATGAGGGGAGTCCCGTCCCCCCTGAAAGCAACCTATGAACCCATAGTAGTGAGGTTGAAGGGATGAAAGTTTATGCTAGACCAGAACGGATATAGATTGTTAGAAAATATTAATAAAATCTTTAATAAAGATATATTGGCAATAATAGCAGTAATATCAATGATTTTTCTATTAAGTGGGGGAATTTATACTATATTAAATAAGCCAAGTGCTATAGGAATATATAAATCATTAACCATACAGAGTTTCTTAGAACTTTTTGCCTCAATCATATTATTAACTATAGGTGTTATTGGTCTAATATTTTTAGAAAAATCTATGAGAAAAACTTTCGATATTTCCAGTGCCAAGATAAGATTTTTGGTAGGAATAGCATTATTGACAACATCTATAATATTAATGGAAGTTTTACTATGGCTTAAATTATAAAATTTTCAGAAAGGATAATTCTTTAATTTAAAAAGATAAGCAAATATATTTGATATCAAATGTATTGGAGGAGTTATTATTATTATGAATAATGCTATTTCTAATTCTATTGGATAAAATATTGATGATAATAATAATGCACCAAATATGAAGTCTAATTGATCTAATAATGGAGCGGGTTTACCTCTTGGAATTCCAAGCCTCCTTTTTATAAAAGCTCCTATAAGATCTCCAATTAAAGCTCCAAATGATAATAAAAAACCTCTAAAAGGAGATCCCATTATAATTCCAGTTAATGTACCAAAGAATAATCCCGATATAAAACCTTCAAAAGTTTTTCCATCTCCAAATATCCTTTTTCCATCTATAAAATTTTTTCCAAAATCTATTGGTTTTTTACCTTTAAATATTACAGGTGTAGCATTCGCAATATATGCTGGTAAGATAAATTCAAATGAGTTTATTGCTAATTGATAAATATCTATCATATATCATCAATTCCATTTTCACTAATTCTCACTAGACAACTTATATCCATTTGAGGTTTTATTAATACTACTTTTCTTATGTTTTCTTGCAATCTATCTATTCTAATTATTTTATCACACCAATATGTAAGTATTTGAGATGCTACTGGTATTGGAAACTTCTCCCCAGGACGAATAGTTATATCACTTGTTAATATTGTATACAATCCTTTTTTCATTGAATTATATTTTAATAATGCTAATTCTCTATTTAATTGTTTATTTAACATTATATTTTCATTTTCTTTTCCTTTTAATTCTAATCTATAAAATGATGTTATTGAATCAAAAACTATTAAATTTAGATCTTCAAAAACAAATAATTCTAAATTATCAATAAGATCATCTTGTTCCTTAAAGCTCTTAATATTAATTACTAATATTTTTTCACTTATTTCTGACCATTTATCCCTTGCCATTATCTTTAATCTCATGAGAGAAGCATTTTCACCAGTAAAAATCAATAAAGATTTTCTTCCTTTTAAGGTATTATTTATCATTATTTGAAAGGCTAATGTAGTTCTACCACTTCCTCTTCCTCCATATATTAGGAATAACTCTCCTAATGATATTCCACCTTCAATAAGCCTATCTATATTCTTAGAGCCAGTACTTAGTTTTTCATTCATTAGCTCTCCTCATGATAGAAATATTTCTTTATATAATATTCAATTAAAAATATATAAATACAATCAATAAATAAAATGGAGGTTTAATTTTGAGTTTAAGAGATTTTCTTAAAAATGAAAAAGATGTAATGGAATTTAATGAATCTCTTTCTACTAAATATGAAATCCCATTGATTATGAAGAAGCATGATGGTGGCTCTATATTAATTTTTAATAATATTAAAAATTATAGTGATTTTCGTATAGTAGCTGGAATTTGTGGAACAAGAGAAAAAATATTAAAGAGTATTAATGCTAATAAAAATAATTATTATGAAAAAATAATAAACGCTATAAATAATCCAATTAAACCAAAAATTGAAGAATTTCATTTTGATATTGAAAAAGAAGATCTTACTTGTTTACCAGTATTAACATATTATGAAAGAGATCCTGGACCATACATAACAGCAGGTGTTGTTATAGCAAAACATCCAACAAAAAACTTCCAAAATGCCTCAATACATCGTTTATTAGTATTAGATAAAAAAAGAATGGCAATAAGAATTGTTCCAAGACATTTATATTCTATGTATCAGGAAGCAAAAGAATTAGGAAAGGATTTAGAAATCGCCATAGCTATAGGATTACATCCAGCAGTGCTTTTAGGAGTTAATACAAGTCCAAAATATGGAATTGATGAATTATGGGTAGCAAATTCCCTTCTTGATGGAAAATTAAAATTAACTAATTGTGAAACTGTAAATATTGAAATTCCTATCGATTCTGAAATCATTATTGAAGGTGTTATTAAAAAAGATGAATTAGTAGATGAAGGTCCTTTTGTTGATCTTACTGGTAATTATGATATTATAAGAAAGCAACCTGTTATTGAAATCAATAAGATAATGATGAGAAAAAATCCATTATATCATGCTATTCTTCCTGGAGGATGTGAACATAAATTGTTAATGGGGCTTCCTAAAGAAGCTAAAATATATGACTCCATATCAAAAATTATACCTGAGGTTAAAGGCGTCCGTCTTACTATGGGGGGTTGTTGTTGGTTTCATGCAGTAATTTCAATAAAGAAACAAGCAGAGGGTGATGGTAAAAATGCTATATTAGCTGCTTTTGGGTCTCATCCAAGTCTTAAGCATGTAGTTGTTGTAGATGATGATATTGATATAGATAATATGTCAGAAATTGAATGGGCAATTGCTACAAGATTTCAAGGTGATGAGGACCTAATCATAATTAAAAAAGCAAGAGGATCTTCTTTAGATCCTTCATCAGATAAGGAAAGAATGATTACATGTAAAGTTGGAATTGATGCTACAATTCCATGGGACAAGCCAAGAGAAAGATTCTTAAAAGCAAAAATTCCTGGTGAATAATAATGTATTTAACCAAAGAAGAAGAAAAAATGTTATCTGGTGAATATGGTTTAGCAATTCAAAAAGCAATGCAACTTTTAGTAGCCATTGGAGACATATTTGAAGCTGAATATTTAATCGATATAGAAAGTGCTCAAATCTCAGGAGTTTCCTACAATAATATTGGAGATGCAGGTTTAGAGTTTTTAGAAGAATTTTCTAATTTAAATGCAAAAGTAGTAGTAAAATCTACTTTGAATCCATGTGGAATGGATCTTGATAGATGGAAAGAAATGGGAATAAGTAAAGAATATTATGAGAAACAAATGAGAATAATTAAAGCATTTGAAAGAATGGGAGTAGAGATCTCATGTACTTGCACTCCTTATTTTGTAGGAAATATACCAAAGCAAGGCTCTCATATTGCATGGTCAGAATCTTCAGCAGTTGTCTTTGCAAATTCAGTATTAAATGCTAGAACAAATAGAGAAGGTGGGCCTTCTGCATTAGCTTCTGCTATCATTGGTAAAACACCTTATTATGGCCTTCATAAAGATGAAAATAGACTTCCCAATTTTCTTGTGAAAATTGAAACTGATTTAAGAACAAGTCTTGATTTTAGTCTATTAGGATATACTATAGGAAGACTAATTCCTTCCTCAATTCCTTACATTTATGGTATTAAACATTATGATATAGATAAATTGAAAGCAATATCTGCTGCCTTAGCTACTTCAGGAGGCATTTCTATGTTTCATTTTAAAGGAAAAATAAGAGATAAACTGGAAAGATTAAGTATTGATAAGAAGGAATTGGAGATTTCAAAAGAAATGCTTTCTAAAAATAATGAACCAGACTTAATATGTATAGGCTGTCCTCATTGTAGTTATGATGAAATACTATATTTAGCAAAAGCAATTAAAGGAAAGAAATTGAAAAAAGACTATGGATTATGGATTTGGACTTCTAAGGGAGTATTTCAAAGGGCTAATAAATATGTAAAAATAATAGAGAATGCTGGATGTAAGGTATTCAGAGATACATGTATGGTTGTTTATCCTATAAATTTATCTGGATATAAGCATATGGCATCAAATTCATGTAAAGCAGTAAGTTATGTTGCTTCTGTGTCAGGATTAAAAACCTCATTAATTGAACTTTCAGATGTATTTAGTAAATTTTTTGAATAGGTGAAAATAATGGAGTTTATTTATAAGGGAAGAGGAATTTCGAAATTTATAGGAGAAGGAAAAGCAATAATATCAAAAAAGCCATTTTCTTTTTTTGGTGGAATAGATCCAAAAACAGGAATAATTATAGATAGAAATCATGATCTATATGGAGAAAGTATAGTAGGAAAGGTATTTATTTTTCCAAAAGGAAAGGGAAGTACTGTTGGATCATATATAATTTATCAATTGAAAAAGAATAAAAAAAATCCAAATGCAATAATAAACATAGAGAGTGAGCCTATTATTGCAATTGGATGTATAATTGCTGAAATACCCTTAGTAGATAAACTTGAAGTAAATCCTATTTCTAATATTAATAATGGAGATTATTTAATTGTAGATGGTATTAATGGAATTGTAAGGAGGATAATAAAATAATGAAGCCATGGGGGATGATAAAAGATCCAGTACATGGGTATGTTCATATATCAAAAATAGAAAAGGATGTTATTGATACTTTACCTCTTCAAAGATTGAGAAGAATAAAACAACTTGTTTTTGCTGATCTTGTATATCCAGGAGCAAATCATACTAGATTTGAACATTCTATTGGTACAATGCATCTAGCAGGAATTTTATGTAGAGCTCTTGATATTAGTGATGAGAATACACAAATTATAAGATTAGCTGCACTTTTTCATGATCTTGGTCATGGTCCTTTCTCTCATACATTTGAAAGTATATTAATAAAAAAATTAAATAAAACTCATGAAGATCTTACTCCTTGGATAATTAGGGGGACAGAGATAAAAGATATATTAGAAGCAAATGGCTTTCCTTCAGATGATATTGCTGAATTAGCTATTGGAAAATCAAGAAAATACAAACCATTCTTTAATCAAATATTGAGTAGTGCTATTGATGTTGATAAAATGGATTTCATAGTTAGAGATACACATCATACAGGAGCAGAATATGGAAAAGTAGATATTCATAGATTAATATATACCATGACTATTGTCGATGATAATTTACTATTAGATAGCTCTGCTCTTCCAACATTAGAAGCATTTTTAATTGCTAGAGTAGAATCTTTCAAAGCTATATACTATCATAAAACTGCAAGAGCAGCTCAAATATTATTAGTTAAAGCTTTAGAAATAGCCGATGAAGAGCTCAATATTTGTGAGTTCAGTAGTCCAGATGAATATATAAAAATGGATGATTATAGTATGTGGTATTTATTAAAGCAGTGTGAAAGATCAAGAGAAATAATGAAGGCTATTGAAAGAAGACAATTACCTAAATGTGCTTATGAACGTGAATTAAAACTTGAAGATAGGACTATTGTTAATTTATTGAATTTAGAAAGTATAAGAAAAAGAGTTGAAGAAGAAATAGCTAGAACTGCAGGAATTAGTGAAGAAGATGTATTTATTGATACTCCTTCTCTTCCATCAATACCATATAGACATTCTCTTGATTTTGATCCTATGGACATTCCTATTCTTGATATTGAAGAAAATAAAAGAAAAGTAGTAAGAGCAACAGAAATATCAAAGACTATTGATGTACTAAGAGGTTTTCTCAATATAGTTAGAGTTTATACTTATCAGCAATATAGAGAAAAAGTGAGAGAAGCAGCCTCTAAGGTATTAGGAGAATTACCAAATTCTGCTAAGATTTCTTATTAATATAATCTAATACTAAATCAAGAATTTCCTTATGAATTTCAATTATAGACTTACTTGCATCAATTATATAATAGTTCATTTTCTTTGCTCTTTCTAAGAATTTCAATCTAACTTTCTTTAAGAATTCTATTCTCTCATATCTATCTATTAGAATAGTCTTTCTTTTAAGTGAAATCTCAGGGTCAACATCAAGAATTATGGAGATATCTGGAATAATTGCCTTTTTATTTATCAATAATATCCAGTCTTCATCTAGTCCTTGAGATGTTTGATAAGCTATTGATGATTCTAGATATCTATCACTTACAACAATTTTTCCTTCTTTAAGCCATGGCTTTATGAAGAATTCAACATGATAAATTCTATCAGCAGCAAATAATAATGCTTCTAATTCAGGAGAAATACAAGGTCCTTTAATTATTGATCTTATTATTGGTTCTATTGGACCATTGGGATTAGGCTCTTTTGTTCCAACACTATTATATCCCAATTCTATTAATTTATCTACTAATAACTTTGTTTGCGTAGAAGAACCAGCTCCATCAATCCCATCTATTGTAATAAAGCATCCTTTCATAATTTCTTAATAACTAAACAATTATATCTTTTTATCCTCAAATAATTATTGTATGGGAAAATTATTTAATAGAAATGAAATTGTAATAGTTGCAGATTATAGAGAAAAAGAAGCAAAAATTATTAATGAATTAATAAAATTAGGAGCAAAAATAAATTTCGCAAATCTTTCTGCTGGAGATTATTTATTATCTGAAAGATTAGTAGTAGAAAGAAAGACATATGAGGATTTTGCTAATTCCATTATAGATAAACGACTATTTGAGCAAGCAAGCTATTTACGTAAATACTATGAAAAACCTATTATTATAATTGAAGGAAAAGGACCAATTATTAGAAATATAAGTATGGAAGCAATAAGAGGCGCAATGATATCATTAATTTTAGATTATGGCATACCTATTTTAATAGCAGAAGATACTGAAGAAGCAGCCAAATTTATAATTACTTTAGCAAAAAGAGAAGGAAGAAAAGAAGATTTAAGGACTATATCTTTAAAAGATAGAAGAAGAGCAAAAACATTAGATGAAGTAAGAGAGTATGTTGTAGCAAGTCTTCCTATGATTGAATTGAAAACAGCAAAAAAATTACTATCTTTCTTTGGTAGTATTGAGAAAATATTTACTGCAAGTGAAAGAGCATTAATGATGGTCGAGGGTATAGGTCCAAAAAAGGCTAAATTAATAAAAACTATAGTCTCAGGACAATATGGTTCTAAATCTTCTTCCGGTGTATCTTCTCCTTTAGATCAATCAAAGTCGAAAGTGTCCTAGCTAGTTTTTCAATTTCTTCTGGATTTTCAATTTTTGACATTTTATTTCTTATTTCTTCTATTTTCTTACTTATCTCTTCTTCAAGTTGAGCACTTTTCAGGGTTTCTAATAATTCTTTTTCTTCTTCATCAGTTTTTACAAATATAACTTTTCTTTCACAAGATGGACATATAATTTCTCCACTTTTTAATTTAAATAAAGGAATTTTACATTCAGGACAACATTCATTTAGCATTATTGCTCCTAATCTTAATAATTCTGCACTCTTCTTAATCACTTCATCACGAATTACCACTACAATTCATCACCACTGGAAGCCTTGCCTTTCAAGGCGGGGTTTTATTGCCCCAAGAAAATTATTTGCTAAAAAGCTTATAAGCTTCTTGCCTTAATAGTATGTTTGGTGTTGGATGTGGGCGAGCTTAGCAGGCTATGAGCCTGCATCTCCCCGAAGCTGACGGCGGGGACTGAAACCATGATGTTGCACTCGTGAGGGGCTCCCGAGAGGTGAGGGAAAACCCTAGTGGGTGTAGAACCCCCGTCATTCATGGCGGGGAGCCGTCAGTATGCCATAGAACTTAAATTCTATCATATATAATAAAATCTCCTTTATCTACTTTTTTAATATTCACTATTTTTTAGTATAAGGAAATAAGCGAAAAGTAAAAATGAGGAAAATAATATATGTTATTTGATTTAGTAATTGGTGAGGATTTATGAGTAGTATTGAAAAGATGAATCAAGCAATTACTATATTACAAAGAGTTGTAGGAGATACTGGTATTCCAAGAAATATAAGAAGAGCAGCTTCTGAGGCTATTAAGATACTACAAGGTACTACATATAGTAATGCAGTTAGAGCTGCTAATGCCATAAGTATTCTAGAAGAATGCACTCAGGATCCCAATATTCCTCTATTTGCTAGAACTGCTATATGGCAAGCAATTAGCCTACTTGAACAAGTTACAGACTAATTAAGAACTAATCTAATAATTTGGCAAAATTGATTACTGTTCCTCTTATATCTTTTGATTTATATATACTTCTTCCAATTATTACATGCCACTTTTTTTTCATTATTTTTGAGCATATGCTTATCTCTCCACCTTGCTCCCCAATACCTGGAAGATAATATATTGGTGAATCTACTATAGCATCAATTTCTTTCTTATATCTTTCAAGTAATTGATAATTATTTCCTGGAAGTACATAATCTTTAACTCCTAATTGAGCAGCAATTTTAAAAATTTTTAAAGGAGCATTATCTTCTATAAATCCTCCATTACTACTCAAGAAATCATTTATTGTCATGATGGCACCAACTATTGGTGTAATTCCTACTTCCTTAAGCGCTTCTATCCATGAAGTTTCAGAAGAAGGACCACATAATGGAAATAATATTGCATAATCTATATTTGTAGTTTTTAGTAAATTTGAAAAGATTTTTGACATATGAGGAACATCAGTTCCTCCTTTTTGATGATCATATATAATTGATTTTTCTGTAATTTTTCTAATTTCTGAAACTACATAAGGTAAGCCATAACGTAAAGCTAAACTAAATCCTATTTTATATCCGCTTACTTCTTCAATATCATATGTTTGAGAAACTATTTTTATTAAATCTTCTATTGATTCAATATCACATGAAATTACTATACTTTTATCTCTTTTTATTTTCATATTATTGTCTTCCTCCATATTCTTTTAGATATTTCATAATTTTCTCTAAATCTTCTTCTTTGATATACCTCATTTCTAAAGCAGTATTTATTATATCTTCTATACTTACTATCGCTTTTACAGGTATGCCATATTTTATTTCAAATTCTTTTACTGCTGTTAAATCTGTTTTCCCTTTTTCTAATCTATCTACTGCAATAATAATAAAACATACTTTTGCGTTGAAAGAAGATATTATCCTTAAAATCTCTTCTTTTGTTTCTCCAGTAGTTATAACATCATCAAGTAATAATACTCTATCTCCTTCTTTTATCTCACCAATTATCATTCCTTTTTCTCCATGATCTTTTATTTCTTTTCTATTAAATGCAAATCTCTTACAAATTCCAAATATATTATTTAATGCTATAGCTGTGGATACAACAATAGGAATTCCTTTATATGAAGGACCAAATAAAACATCAATTTTATCAATAATATTATATCCTATTATTGCTTTTGCATAGAATTCTCCAAGTTTTGATATGTTTTTTCCATCTATTATTTCTCCAATATTAATGAAATATGGTGAAATTCTTCCACTTTTTAATTTAAATTCACCAAATCTCACTGCTTTTGTTTCAAGTAAAAATTTTACAAATTCTTTTTTTAATTCATTCAATCTTTATCCTCCTTCCACTTGGGCTTCTCTTATAATTACCAAAATCTTTTCCAATTTTTAATATAGAGTAAGGAATAACAGGTCCATCTACACAAGTTCTAAGTCCATCTAATGCACAACTTCCACAAATTCCTATCCCACATTTCATATATCTTTCTACAGAACAAAATATTTTACATGGACTAACGGCTTTTGATTCTATTTCTGAGGCTTTAATAAGCATTTTTTCAGGTCCGCAATTAAAATATTCTCCATTATTTAATTCTATTATATCTGTAACTAATCCTCTAATTCCAAGACTTCCATCTTCTGTTGCAACTTTTACATCTGTAATCTCTCTTAAGCTATCATAAAGTGGAAGCTCTGAAATATTTTTACCTCCTATTAAAATTGATGAAACCTTATCTTTGAAAGCTTTTGCTATAAAATGAATTGGTGCAACTCCTGTTCCTCCTGCAACTAAATTTACATTTGAATTTGGAATATAGAAATTACCATATGGTCCTCTTATCAATATCTTATCTCCTTCTCTCAATGATGTTATATGAGAAGTAACAGGTCCTACTTTCTTTACTAATAATGTTATAGGGTTATTATATGCTAGAGAAAATGGTTTTTCACCAATATTTGGAATCCATACAAATACAAATTGACCAGGTAGAGCCTCTATAGATCCATTTAATATTAATACTTTTGTTGTATCCGAGCCCCAAACCTCTTTAATTTCAAATTCTTTATATTCTAAAGGTACCTTTGGTCTATCAGATATTCTTCCTAATGAAAGTTCTTTTATAAATGACTTTAGTTTATCTGTACTCATACCCATTAATGCAGTTCCTATACCAAAGAGATTAGCTCCTGCTCTTTTAAAATCTTCAATATCCTTAGGAGTTGATATCCCTCCCATACCAATTATTGGAACATCTACTTTCTCTCTTATTTCTCTAATACACATTAATGCAATTTCTTTTATGGCTATACCAGATAGTCCTCCATATATATTTGAAAGTATAGGTTTATCAACTAATGGATTTAAGAATATTAATGGTCCTATGGTATTTATTGCAGTTATTCCATTGGCTCCTGCTTTTATTGCTATTTTTGCTATATGTCCTATATATCCTGGCATAGGTGGTAATTTGACAAATATTGGTAGATCTGTAGTGTCTCTTACTGAAGAAACAATCTCTTTAACTAATTTAGGTGAACTTCCAATTGCAATTCCATAACCTTCTACATTTGGACATGATAAATTTAATTCTATCCAATCAGTATATTTTTCTAATTTCATAGTAATTTCTACAAATTCTTCAGCTGAAGAACCAAAAATAGACGTCATTAGGATTTTCTTAATTGGATAGATCTCCTTTATTTCTTTAATATGTTCATCAATACCTGGGTTTGCTAATCCTATGGCATTTACTAAAGATCCTCCTACTCCTGCTATTACTGGCTCTTTATAGCCTTCTCTTTCAAATAATCCAATACTCTTAGTTGTAATTACCCCTAATCCTTCAGTATCCTCTAATACTTTTATTATATCAGATGTTGTAGATACGATACCTGATGGAATTACTAATTTTTCATTAGGAAGTTCAATTTTCATTCATATATGACCTCATTTCCCTTAATTTTGAAGAATTCTCCATCTTTATATGCTATTTCTCCATTAATTATTGTCATAATTGGCCATCCTTTTAAATACATACCTTCATATGGAGTCCATTTACACTTATAATGTAAATCATCAGCACTTACTTTTTTCTCTATTTTTCTATCTACTATTACAATATCTGCATCTGCTCCAGCTTCTATTATTCCCTTATTTTTTAATCTAAATATTCTTGATGGATTATAACACATTAATTCTACTAATCTTTGAAATGAAATTAATTTATTCAAAGCTGCATTCATCATCAATGGTAGCATAGTTTCTACACCTGGCACACCTGATGGAGCATCCTCTTTTTCTTTATCCTCCTTTAAGTGAGGAGCATGATCAGATGCAATATAATCAATTAGATTATTATTTATAGCCTCCCATAGAGATAATCTATCTTTTTCATCTCTTAATGGAGGATTTACTTTAGCATAATTTCCCAATTTTTTTAAAATTGAAGAATTTAAAAATAAATGATGTGGTGTCACTTCTTTATAGAAAGGAGATGCTAATTTAGCTTCTTCAATTGAGGTTATGTGAAGTATACAAATCTTTCCAAGATTAGCAAAAGGAAGTAATTTATTTATTGCTGATATAACTGCTAATTTTGGTCTTGAAGGAAATTTTTCTATAATTTCCTCATCTTCAGCATGTACAGTAACCATCTTTGAATTTCTTATTACATTTTCTATTACATTTAAATTTCTTACCAATAAATTTCCAGTTGATTTTGCCATAAATATCTTAGCAGAAGCTACTAATGTTCTTTCTAAATCTTTCCCAATTACTTTTTTTACTTCCTCTAAATTATCTTCTGTCACTCCAAAATGAAGACCATAATTTACTAGGATATTACTTTTCTCTATAATTTCCTTCTTTTTTATTAAATTATCAATTGTAGTTGTAGGTGGTATATTATTTGGCATATCAATTACTGTAGTCACTCCACCTGCAATAGCAGCTTTAGAACCACTTTCCCAATCTTCAGATTTTCCTCCTGGCTGTCTAAAATGTACATGTGAATCTATAATTCCTGGCATTACTATTTTATCTTCTGCATTTATAACAATATCTACTTCTATATCTTCTCTTGTTATGCTATGAATTTTTTTATTTTTTATTAATATATTTGCATTAAAAATATCTTTATGAGTAATTATTATTCCATTTTTTATCAATATTGACAAAATTCTCATCTCATGTTTTTAATTTAATATTTTCTCCTGAAAATTCATATCCACAGTAATAACATACAACTGTAAGTGGATTTTTATTTAATACATAAAGTCTTGATGGTACAGGTTCTTTATTTGATATACAATTTGCATTATTACATAATGCCACATCTTCAAGTACATCTGGGATTACTACTTTTTTCTTTTCTTGAATTACATAATTCTTGATTATATTTATTGTTGCATATGGAGCAATTAATGAAATCTTATTATATTCTTCACTTTTTAAGAATCTATTTTCAACTTTTATTATGTCTTTTTTACCATATTTTGTGCTTTCTAAGTTTTGACCTATTATTACAACAGAATCCTGATTGAATAAATTCAATAATTCTGCTATTTTAATTCCTTTTCCTGGTGGAATGTGATCTATTACAGTACCATCTTTTATTAATCTAACTATTAATCCTTTTTTTGTAGCATTTGTTTTTACATCACTTATTTTTTCATTCATATTATTCATCTCCTAATATTAATGAAAGTAAAGCCATTCTTACTGGAACTCCATTTCCTGCTTGTTCAAAATAATAAGCTCTTATATCTTCATCAACATCTACTGAAATCTCATCAACCCTAGGAAGAGGATGTAGTATTCGCATAGTTGTTTTTGCTTTAGATAACATATTTCTATTTAATTTGAATATTCCTCTTACTTTATTATATTCATTTTCATCAGGAAATCTTTCTTTTTGAATTCTTGTCATATATATTATATCAACATCAGAAATTACTTCTTCAATTTTTGAATGCTTTAAGAATTTTACATTTCTTCTTTTTAAATAAGCTTCTATATACTCAGGAATTTGTAAAATTTCTGGTGCAACAAATCTTATTTTACAATTATACAAAGCTAATGCATAAGCTAAAGAATGTACAGTTCTACCATACTTTAGATCTCCTACAATTGCTATGTCTAAATCATCTATTCTATTCTGAGTCTTCTTTATACTATATAGGTCTAACATTGCTTGAGTTGGATGTTCATTTTTTCCATCACCTCCATTGACTACTGGAACTTTTTTATGTCCTCTTTTCATTCTATTTGTTGTAATATCCGCTGCCCATCTTGCAGCACCATCGTATGGGTGTCTTAATACTATTAAATCTACATAATTTGCCACAGTCTCTATAGTATCTTTTAAAGTCTCTCCCTTCATTACAGATGTCCCTTCAATACCTGCAAACCATATAGTAGTAGCTCCAAGTAATTGTGCTGCAGTATCAAAGCTTAATCTTGTTCTTGTACTCGGCTCATAAAATAATAAACCTATACATTTCCCATTCAGTAAATTTCTATTATATCCTTCTTTTTCTATTTTCTCAGCAGTTTTAATTATAAAATCTAATTCTTCTCTTGTAAAATCCTTTATTGAAATTATATCTCTTTTTACAAATCTTTCTTTCAAGTCGTTCAGAAAAACCCACCATCAACTAGTTAATTTTGAATATTTAAAAATTTCTTCTTATTTTTGATAAAACCTCTTTACAAACTTCATTATTTCCCGCAATTAATGAAATTCTTTCTTTTAAATCAATTGAACAATCTAATTCAGAACCATCAATTTTTAATATTTTTCCTCCTGCTTCTTTTATAATAATATAAGGAGCAGCAATATCTGTTATCCTTAATAATTCTCTATTATCTATGTAGAGATCTAATGCACCACTTGCTACATAACAGAGTTCTAATGCAGCTGATCCAAGAATTCTTATTTGCTTTACTGAAAAAATTAATGGTAATACTTCTTTTATACAATAATTTTTTCCTCTTGCCTTCATATCAATTCCAATAATAGCATTTCTTAATGATGTAATATTACTAACATGAATTCTTTTTTCATTTAAATATGCTCCTTTATTTTTTTCAGCTTTAAAAATCCTATTTGATGGAATCTCTAATACTACTCCAGCATATATATCAGATAACATTGGCCCATTAGAAATAGCTACAGAAATAGAATATGGTATCATACCTCTTATGGCATTTGTTGTACCATCTATTGGATCTAATATTATTATTGGATAATCTTTATTGCCAAATCTTTTTTCACCTATTTCTTCACTTATAATTCTTCCTTCATATCCAATTTTTTCCAAATAAGAAATAGTTGCTTCTTCTGCTACTAAATCTATAAATTTTGTTTTATCACCTCCTGCACCAATTTTAATAAATTTTGAAAATTCTTTTTCAGGAATTTTTAATATTGTATCTATTTCTACTTTACAAATTTCTTCAAGTAATTTTAAACTCATAAATTTAAATTTTAGAAATTGACTATTAATTTTATGCGGGGATAGCCAAGTCAGGTCAAAGGCGCAAGGTTCAGGACCTTGTGGCGTAGGCCTTCGTGGGTTCAAATCCCACTCCCCGCATTAAAAACTGAAATAGTTTTTTATAATCAAATTAACAATTATTATTTTAATTATGCCATATGTTTTACATATTTTTGATCCTTGGAAATCTCCTCTTTGTACTTGTCCAACTAAATACTCATTATCACCTTATACAGGTTGTGGGCATGCATGTAGATATTGCTATATAACTTCATATATTCGTAATGCTTTTAATCCTAGAACTAAGAAAAATTTTCTTTATTATCTTAAAAAGGATTTAACTAAAGCAAATCTTTCAATTCCCATATCTATTTCTAATAGTTCAGATCCTTATACTCCTCCAGAAGATAAAATTCAACTAACACGTGAAGCACTAAAATTAATTTCTTCTTTTAATGCTAAAGCCATAATTATAACTAAATCAAGTCTTGTAGTCAGAGATTTGGATATTCTAAGGAAAGGAAAATTTACAGTAAGTATGAGTATTACTACTCTTAATAATGAAATTTCTCAAAAATTAGAACCTCATGCCTCATTACCATATATGAGAATTAATGCATTAAAAAACTTATGTAGAGAAAAAATTCCATGTTCTATTAGGATTGATCCAATAATACCAGAAATTAATGATGATTATAATTCTATCAGAGAAATTGTCTCTTTAGCTGCTGAAATTGGTATTGATCACATAGTTTCTTCTACCTATAAAGCAAAATCAGATAATTTTAAACGCTTACTAATGACATTTCCTAATAAAAGCGAAATTCTAAGGACATTATATATTGATAAAGGAGTTAAAATTGGTAGAATAAGATATTTGAATGAAAAAATTAGATTTAATTATATGAAGATGATTAAAGAATTAGCTGATGAATTTGGATTAACATTTTCTACATGTCGTGAAGGATTTAAATATTTACATACATCAAAAACGTGTGATGGCACTCATTTAATACCTGATTAGTTATTTATTGAAAATAGATATGTTCTTCACAGCTCTCCTTATATGGTCTTATATAATCATAATTTCTTTTAAAAATTACTTTAGAATTCATTCTTTTTAGTACATATTCACAAACAGGTTCAGAGATATACCTACAAACAAACTTAGTATCAAGTTTCAAAATCATAGATAACTTAAGAATTGGACATGGATTATCACATCTTACTATTGCTTCTCTTTTATTAATTTTTAAAATATGTACATACTTCTTATCAATTCTTAGAAAATTAATATAAAAATCATTAATTATTTCTTCTATTGAATCATATCTTTTGGGAATAATTGTCCATAGAAATCCATAGATGTAGAAAATACTTCTTGCCATGAATAATATGATCTTTTTTATAATATTCATAATTAATAAAAAAAGCGATAAATTAATAACTCTTATATATTCAAAAATTTTATGAGCCCCAGTGGCTCAGCCTGGTAGAGCACCGCCTTGGTAATCTTCCAGAAAGGCGGGGGTCGCGGGTTCAAACCCCGCCTGGGGCTTTAATAATTATTTGTTTTCATAAATTTTAATCGTAAAAGTTATAGCTTTGATTTAATTTTTGTTTTTTCAGGTGGGGCTGTGGTCTAGCAAGGTATGACGGCAAGGTGAGGGACTCCTCCTCACCTCGTTAAGGGCTCCAGAGGATAGTTGCTTATGACCAATTGGGATGATATACTTCTGGAGCTACGGGGTGACCCGCATGTCGGGGGTTCAAGTCCCTCCAGCCCCACCATTATTTAGCTAAAGAAATTTTATTTTCAACCAATTAGATTAAATAAAAGTTGAGATAATATTTCTATTGGGTAATCTGCATGCCCATGGCATTTATATTAGTAAATGTAGAAGCTGGAGCAGATAAAGAAGTACTTGAAAACATAAGAAAAATACCTGAAGTTAAACAAGCATACATGGTTTACGGAGTATACGATATTGTTGCAATATTAGAAGCTGATACTCTTGAGAAATTAAGAGAATGTGTAACTAAAAAAATTAGACAATTAGATAAAGTCAGATCTACTATGACTATGATAGTAGTAGAACAGTAAACTTAAAAAATCCCAACTTCTATTACTTTTCTCGGCACGCCGGCCATAGTTGGCGGGCTCCACCCGTTCCCATACCGAACACGGAAGTTAAACCGCCAAACGTCTGTGGTTGTACTGGGCTCCGAGAGGGCTCGGGAAGCCACAGAAGCTGGCGGCCATTTTTTATTTTTTCTATTTTTAATAAAAAATAAATATATTTTCCCTCTCTAATTTTTTCTCGATAAAAATGATAATTAATCAATTATTCCCAAGTGGAAATGATATTTCATCAATATTAATGAATTTAGTATGGTTAATTCTATTCTTCTCTATTATATTATTTTTCAATCAAAGAATACAGATATGGGCATATCAAAGAAATGCTGAAAAAGCAACTATGAAATTACAATTACTAGCAGAAAAAAGTAAAGAAGAAGCTCTTAAAAACATACAAAATTTTGCTCCTGAGAATATAGATGTAAAATCACAAATAACTTCATTTTTAGACTTCTTTATTATAGAGCCTGTAGATAAAGATCCTTTTGGAGTTTTAAATAGATTAGAACATATACTTGATAATAGAAGAGATAGAATAAAATTATTCATATCACAAATTGCTCCAAAAGCAGGAAAAGTAGAAGCTGCAAATATTGAAGATGTTATGGAAGCTGCTATTGCCTTAAATTTCATATTTAAAATTGTTAGACATTATTTATTATTAGGAAAAAAGACAAAAAGCTTAATGATATTTATTCAATTAGATATGCAACTTCCATTAATAATGAAAATTGCTGAAGCATATTATAAAGCATTAAAAACATTCTCTTCTGGAAAACCAATTGGTGATGGTTTAGGTCCACTTGTAGCCTCAAGATTAATGTTTGGATTACCAAAACAAACTATAGCTGAAGATATTGTTTGTTCAGAAGTAAACATAGAAAATAGAAAAGTATATGTTATAAAAGCAGAAGGTCCTGGTGGAGTTGTTGGAAAACCAGGAGAAGCTGTAAAAAGACTTGTGGAATCCCTTGAAGGAAAAGTTGCTAGAATATTTATGATTGATGCAGCTTCAAAACTTGAAGGTGAAACTACAGGAGAAGTAGTAGAAGGTGTAGGAGCTGCAATAGGAGATCCTGGACCAGAGAAATACAAAATAGAAGAGGTAGCTACAAAATACAAAATACCCTTAGATGCTATTGTTTGTAAAATGGATATTGAAGAGGCTTTAACTACAATGAAAAAAGAAATAGCAGAAGCTGCAGACTTGATAGTAAATAAGATAAAGAAAGCTATAATTGAGAGAACAAAAGAAGGTGATATTGTTATAGTAGCAGGAATTGGAAATACAATTGGAATAGCACAATAAGGTGATAATATGAATTCTAATAAATTTACATTAATTTCTATTTTATTAGTAATAGGTGCATTTATATTATTCTTATTATCATCATTTATGGATCAGTATTTTATAGGTCAATACACAATAGCAAATAAAATTATAATGTTTATTGGTTTAATATTATTGATAGCCTCATGGGGGATTTACTTTATGGGATTAAAACAAGTAAAACCTCAAATGACAGAAAATGTGATTACAGTAATAGCTTGTAAAAATTGTAATTATAGAGAAGAAAGACCATTTATGGAAGGTGATTATGTATTTAAGGAATTAGGTAGTTGTAAGAAATGCTCAGGAACCTCTTATATTCATGCAATTTATTTAGTTTCAGTTAAAAAATAATAATTATGCATAAATTTGTTGCAGTAGGAGGAACATTTGATCACTTCCATAAGGGACATAAGAAGCTAATACTAACTGCTTTTAGTAGAGGAGAATTTGTCATAATTGGCATAACTTCAGATGAGTTTTTAAGAAAAATTAATAAACCTCATGATGAGAATTTATGTAAAAGAATTTGTAATGTAATAAAATTTCTAAGCGAGAAAAATCTTATTGAAAGAACATATTTTGTTGTTCTAAATGATCCATATGGTCCAATTATAAAGGAAAATTTTATTGAAGGTATTATTGTTACAAGAGAAACACTTCATAGAGCTGAAGAAGCAAATAAAATAAGAGAAAGTCTTGGGATGTCAAAAATGAATATTTATTTAGTAGACTATGAATTAGCTGCTGATGGAATTCCTATATCATCTACAAGAATAAGAAATAAAGAAATAGATGAGGAGGGAAATTTAATTAAATAAATGTGGTGATATCATGGCTTTAAGTCAATCAGAAATTAGATTTATTGAAGCTTTAAAGGAATTAGGAGGAAAATCAGATGCAGAATCTTTATCAAAGAAATTAAATGAACCTATTTCTTCAATTTTTCCAATATCTAAATTATTAGAAGAGAAAGGTCATATTATTACAAAAGAATTAATAAAAGAATCATATGAGCTTACAGAAGAAGGCAAAAATTGCCTAATAAATGGACTTCCAGAAACAAGAGTATATAAAATGCTTATTTCTTCAGAAAGTATAGATCTCGAATATATTAAAAAATTTTTAAATGAAAAAGAAATTGCAGCTGCAATAGGCTGGGGAAAACAAACTGGTGTTTTTGAAATTGATAAGACATCAAAAAGAATTATATTAAAAAAGAAAGAACCTCCAGTTTTAGATTCAATATTAAAGAAGCTATCTGAAGGAGAATCTTTAACATCAGATGAATTAAATAAAATATCTGAATTAGAAAAAAGAGGATTAATTAAAAAGAAAATAACAAAATCTCTTATTATTGAATTAATAAAAGACTATATTCCTTCATATCCAGTAATAAAAGTTCTAACATCTGATATAATAAAAAGTGGAAAATGGAAGGAGATTTCTATTCCACCTTATGATGTAACAGCTTCTCCACCAGTAATTTTTATTGGGAAAAAACATCCATATTTAGAATTTTTAGAAGAAGTTAAAGAAATACTAATCAGTATGGGATTTGAGGAAGCAAAAGGTCCTTATGTTGAAAGTGAATTTTGGAATTTTGATATACTTTTTCAAGCTCAAGATCATCCAGCAAGAACAATTCATGATAATTTTCAGGTAAAAGGAGTATTACCAATAATAGATGCACCAGAAGAATTAATATTAAATGTAAAAAATATTCATGAAAATGGAGGATCTACTGGATCAAGAGGATGGAGATATAACTGGAGTAGAGAAATAGCAAGCCGTCCAATATTGAGAAGTCAAACAACAGCTGTTTCTGTAAGATTTCTTTATAAGAATAAAACCCCTCCCATTAAGATGTTTTGTTTATCTAAAGTTTTTAGACCAGATGTTATCGATTCGAAACATATGGTAGAATTTTGTCAATTAGAAGGTATAATAGGAGATTATGGAATTAATATTAGACATTTACTTGGTATACTCACTGAATTTGCAAATCAACTTGGATTTAAAGAAATAAAATTTAAACCTAGTTATTTTCCATTTACAGAACCAAGTATAGAAGCTTATGTTAGACATCCAAAATTAGGATGGATAGAATGTCTAGGAGCAGGTCTTTTCAGACCTGAAGTAACTAAACCTTTAGGAATTGATTTTCCTGTAATTGCATGGGCATTTGGGATAGATAGGTTAGCTATGATTAAACTTGGAATTGATGATATTAGAGAACTTCATACATATAATCTTAAAAAACTCAGAGAATGGGGGTATGAAATTGCCAAAGATTAGTATAAGTATTAATGATTTAAAGAAAATATTAAAAATGAATATAAGTAATGAAAAAATAATAGATGTATTACCTAGATTAAAATGTGAAATAGAAGAAATAATTGGAGATAGAATAACATTAGAAATAACATCTGATAGAGCTGATTTCTTTAGCAGTGAAGGAATTGCACGTGGAATAAGGATTTATTATGGTAATAAATGGAAATTAAAAGATCCATTACCTGGATCTATTAAATTATTTGTAGATTCATCAGTAGAATCAATTAGGCCATATATTGTAGGTGCAGTTATAAGAAATATTGAATTAGATGAAGAGGCAATAGTACAAATAATGCAACTTCAAGAGAAAATTCATAATACCTATGGATCCAATAGAAGAAAAGCTTCTATTGGTGTATATGATTTAGATAAGATTTCTCCTCCTATTTATTATTCAGCTTTTCATCCAAATGATATAAAATTCATTCCATTAGGCTATTCTGAAGTAATGAATGGATATGATATATTAAATAAAACTAATAAAGGAATAGAGTATGGCTGGATAATAAAGGATAAAGAAAAATTCCCATTGCTTTATGATTCTAATAATGTTGTTCTTTCCATGCCTCCAATTATAAATAGTGAAAATACTAAAGTTACTACAAATACAAAAAATTTATTCATAGATATTACAGGAACTGATGAAAATACCATAAATATTTGCTTAAATGTAATAGTAACATCAGTACTAGAAAGAGGAGGAGATTTTCAATATGTTGATGTTTATTATAAGAATAAATTAGAAAGAACTCCAAAACTTGAATATACAACTACTTCTCTTAAATTATCAACAATTAATAATTCTCTTGGAATTAATATTAATCTAAATGATATTACATATCTTTTAAATAAAATGGGTCATGAAGTTAAAGAAATAAAGGATAATGAAATAATTGTTATTTCTCCTCCATATAGAGTAGATATACTTCATGAAATTGATCTAGTTGAAGATATTGCTATGGCAATTGGTCTAGAAAATATTAAACCAGAAGTACCAAAGATTATTACTATAGGAAAATTACTTAGAGAAAGTAAAGTAAGAAGAATAATTAGAGATATTATGATAGGAATGGGTTTCCAAGAAGTTATTACATATATGCTAAGTAGTAAATCAGTAATGGAAGATAAACCTCTACTAGAAAAAAGAGAATTTGTAGAATTAATAAATCCAGTATCATCAGAATATGAGGTATTAAGAGATTGTTTATTACCAAAATTATTACAATTTTTAAGTTATAATACACATGAACCATATCCACAGAAAATATTTGAATATGGTGATGTTGTATATGTAGAAAATGGGGTTGCAAAAATTTCAACTCATCTAGCTGCTGCTATTAGTGATTATAAAGTTAGTTATGAAGACATACAAGCAGTAGTTGTTGCTCTATTTAAAGCGATTTCAAAAAACATAAGCTTTAAACCATATAATAAACCTCCATTTATAGAAGGTAGAGCAGCTGAAATAATTTTAGATGGAAAATCAATTGGTATTGTAGGAGAAATTTCTCCTAGAGTTTTAGTAAATTTTGGATTAGAATTTCCAGTAGGTATTTTTGAGTGTGACATCAATAAATTTATTTTTTAGTTATGTATACTATAATTAGGGCAGTGAGCGGGTGAAAAGGGGCCAAGTGAGCAAAGGCGTAAGCTTAGCGATGAACAAGGCTTAACCCACACCCGCAACACTACCATATGATTTTATTTTTTAATTATTTTCATTTTAACTTTGAACTTATAATTTAAATAAGACATTTTTTATTTAAACCATTGGCAGACTGCTGGATAGTTCCCGATGAGAGAGAGCTCAACAGAATAGGACGAAATGTCCTTTGATGATGTTGAGTGTTAGCATCGGGAGACACAGCAGTCTGCCATGGAGGTTAAAAAATTGGACTTAATGACAAAATTGGATATCATATCTAGAAATACTGAAGAAATAATAACAAAAGAGGATCTCAAAATACTATTTGAAACAAATACATCACCAAAGGGATATATAGGTGTTGAACCATCAGGATTGTTTCATATTGGTTGGATTATATGGGTTAATAAACTAAAGGATTTAATGAATGTAGGAGTAAAAATGATATTTCTAGAAGCTACATGGCATGCTTGGATAAATGATAAATTTAATGGAGATATTAAAAAAATCAATATATGTGCTGAGTATATAGAGCATTGTCTTAGAGCATTAAATGTAGATACTTCAAAAATTACTTTTATTAAAGCAGATTCTCTTATAGAAGATAAAAGATATTGGGAAGGAGTATTGAGAATTGCAAAATCTTTAACTCTTTCAAGAATAAAAAGAGCTGTTACGATAATGGGAAGAAAAGAAGATGAGACAATTATGGATTTTTCAAAACTCATTTATCCTTGTATGCAAGTTGAAGATATTTTCTACTTGGATTTAGATATTTGTCTTGGTGGAATGGATCAAAGAAGAGCACATGTCCTGGCTAGAGAAATTGCAGAAAAATATCATTACAAAAAACCAATTGCAATTCATACACCCATATTACCTAGTCTACAAGGTTCTGGAAGAATGGATTCTGAAGAAAAAATAATTGAATATAAGATGAGTAAATCAAAACCTGAAACTTGTATTTTCATTCATGACTCTCCAGAAGAAATAAAAAATAAAATAAATAGAGCATACTGTCCTCCAAAAGAAATTGAAGGAAATCCAATAATAGAAATTGCAAAAAAGATCATTCTTTATAATAATAGAGAAGTAGTAATAGAACGTCCTAAGAAATATGGAGGTGACATAATAATAAATTCAGCAGATGAATTAATCTCTATGTACTCTAAAGGAGAATTACATCCATTGGATCTAAAAAATTTTGTATCAATTGAATTAATAAAAATGTTATCTAATGTAAGAGAATATTTTGAGAAAAATGAAAATGCAAAATATTTATTAAACCAATTAACTTTTTAGGAACTTATTCCTTATTTCTTATAGTATAATTTAATCATTATTATTCAAGGTGATAAATTTGGGAGGTACTCCAACAACTGCAAAATATATCATATATGCTGGAATAGAGATAGATGGAGTAGTTGATAAACCAGATGTAATTGGTGCAATATTTGGGCAAACAGAAGGATTATTAGGTGAGGAATTAGATTTAAGAGAACTTCAAAAAAGTGGAAGAATTGGAAGAATACAAGTTGAATTAGAATCAAAGGGTGGAAAATCCTTTGGTGAAATAATAATTCCATCAAGTATGGATAGAGTTGAAACTGCAGTTATCGCTGCTGCTATAGAAACTATTGATAAAGTTGGACCATGTTCTGCAAAAGTATACATAAAGAAAATAGAAGATATTCGTGAAGAAAAAAGAAGAAAAATAATAGAAAGAGCTAAGGAAATATTGCTACATTGGGAAACTGAAAATGCATTTGAAGTAAAAGAACTAACTGAAGAAATTTTAAAATCTGTTAGAGTACGTGAAATTGTAAAATATGGCCCAGAAGGTCTACCAGCAGGACCAGAAATAGACTCATCAGATACAATAATTGTAACAGAAGGAAGAGCTGATGTCATTAATTTACTTAGACATGGTTATAAGAATGTAATAGGAATGGAAGGTGCCTCCGTTCCAGAGACAATAAAAGAATTAAGTAAAAAGAAAACAATTATTGCATTTGTTGATGGTGATAGAGGTGGAGAATTAGTATTAAGAGAATTATTACAAGTAGCTGATGTTGATTATATTGCTAGAGCACCTCCAGGAAAAGAAGTTGAAGAATTAACTGCAAAAGAAATCGCAAAGGCTCTTCGTAATAAAGTTCCTGTAGAACAATATCAACCTACTATTTCAGAAAAACGTCAAGAAATAGCAAAGGAAGTAACTAAACAAGAAGTAAAGCAAGAAGCTATAAAGCAAGAAGTAAAATTAGAAACTTCTATCCCCCCTAATATTAATATAAATAAAGTAAGAGAAATGATAAATCAACTTCAAGGAAGTCTTGAGGCAAATATTGTAGATGAAAATTTAGATGTAAAACAAAAAGTAGCAGTTAGAGAATTAGCAGATATACTACAAAATATTAATGAAAAAGTATATGGTGTTATATTTGATGGTGTTATAACTCAAAGATTATTAGACATATCTAGTAATAAAGGAATATCATTATTAGTAGGAGCAAGAATAGGAAATATTGCTAAAAAGCCTCAATCATTACAGGTATTTACTTTTGATGATTTTCTAACTCAAGAAACATCACAATAGCAGTTTCGTCATCAGAATAATAACCATAAATTTTTTCTTTTTCTCTAAATCCTATTTTTTCATATAATTTTATAGCAGCTATATTAGATTCTCTTACTTCAATTCTTATTTTTCTTGCTCCTAACTTCATAAGCTCATTAATAGTATTTCTTAATAAAATAGTTCCAATTCCTCTTCTTCTATAGTTTTTATCTACTGCAATAGATATAATATGACCAATGTCTTCATTTCTTATAATTCCAATACAATATCCAATAATTTTTTCTTCTACTATAGCTACTAAATAGACTCCTGGATGAAATAAGAATGCTTTTAAAAGTCCATAAGGATAAGGATCAGGAAAACTTTCTTTTTCTATTCTATAAATTTCTTTTAAATCATTAATATTTGCTTTTCTTATTTTTATCATATTTAAATTTAAGTAGAAGAAGTTAATTTCTTTTTAATAATGCGTATAATAGAAAAAGATCTTAAGAATAAAACAATTGAGATTGAAGTAGAAGATACTGAAGATATGTGGCATTTATATAATTTAATAGATATAGGAGATAATGTTTGTGGATATACTACAAGAGAAATAAGAATAGCTAAAGGTGATGGAACTGAAGAACGTTGTGGAAGAAAGAGAATTTACTTATGTATTGAAGTAGAAGACATCTATTTTCAAAGTTTTACTGAAAATTTAAGAATCCATGGGAAAATAATTTCATGTCCTGATGATATTTTTATTAGAGGTTCATATCATACTTTTTCAGTAAAAGTAGGAGATAGATTAAAGATAATAAAGAAAACTTGGTTTTCTTTTCATGAAGAAAGATTATCTCTTGCTGAGAAAAAAGAAAGGAAAAATGCAATTATTATTACTATTGATGAAGAGAATGCTGATATATTCTTAGTAAAAGATTACTATCTACATCATTATATGAGCATCCCCTCTCATATCTCTGGAAAGTATTTAGAAGATAATAAAAGATCTTCTGAAAGATTAAAATATTTAAATAATGTTGCAAAAGAAATAATGAGATTATTAGAAAAAGAAGAATATTATGTCGTAATAGGAGGTCCTGGATTTACAAAGAATGATCTATTCTCAATTTTAAAAGATAAAAATATAAAAGTAATTATTGAAGAAGCCTCTTCAATAGGTCCATCTGGTGCTAGAGAAATATTAAAACGTGGTGCACTTTTAAAAATTTTTAAAGAATCTAGATTATTAAGAGATATAAAACTTATAGACGAATTACTTTTTAGATTAGCAAAAAAACCAAATTTAATTACATATGGCATAGAGGAAGTAAAAAGAGCAGTAGAACAAGGTGCAGTAGATTCTCTTTTAATTTCTGATAAATTATTTAAAAAATTAAATATAAATGAAAAACTCATCATAGAGGAAATTTGTAAGAAAGTAGAAAATTATGGAGGAAAAGTATACTTTATAGGTAGTGAACATGAAAAAGGCATTCAATTTTTTAATTTAGGTGGAATTGCTGCATTTTTAAGATTTCCTATAAGTTAATTTCAGCAATTTTATCTCTATTTACTGTTGGCAATTCTCTTACATAAATTAATCTACAATTTGGTAATCTTTCTAAAATTTTTTCTAAATATTTTCTGGATACTTCTAAATATTTTCCATCATTAGAAACTCCTATCATTATTGGTGGTATTTTCAATTCTTTTAATAATTTTCTCCTTATTTCATTTGCATTATTACATTCTATCATAAATTTTCCAATTAATCCATCTTCAATTTTCTCTTCATAAGCTCTTATAATATTTTCTCTTCTTCTTAACATTCTCATTTTAAATTGATAACTATCTTTTTTAATAATAGAACAATAATGAATATTTAGTTTTATTCCTTGATTTTTTGCCCATTCTATAATTCTTAATGCAATTTCCTCACTTTTCTTTATAGATTTATCATATTCAAATCCTCTTTCTTTTAATTGTATTGCATTAGTTGGAGTAAACTCAAGTTGATTTATATTTAGAAAATCAACTTTATTTTTTTCTAAAAGAAGAATTAGTTTTTTTATTTCTTCTTCATTATTAGGTATGGCTGGAATTTCTACTCCTGTAGTAATTCCAATATTTAATGCATTTTCTATCCCCTTTATCATTTTAAATGAATGAAATCTTATTTCATCTAATCCCTTTCTTTTTAATTCTATTAAAGCATCTTTACTTGCATACATTCCATTTGTATACAAATGAATATGATGATTTTTTCCAAAATAATCTTTTAATAGTTTTATATATCTTAATGTTCTATTTAATTTTAATAATGGATCCCCTCCTGTTATGCCAGTTCCTTCTGCATTAATTGCTTTTGCTTCTAATATTACTTCTAATTCTTTTTTTACTAAAATTTCATCTGCATAAATAACATCTTTTCCTTTTTTATCATTACTTAAAGGACAATAATAACATTTTCCTTCACATAATCCTGTTATAAATAATACAAGTTTTCCTCCTCTAAGACAAATTTCACATCCTTTTGGTAATTCTCCATAAACATTATCATACAAGTATATTACCTCTTTTTGAAATTAATCTTTTCAAACTTGGATCTCTTTCTATTCTTTCCTTTAATACTCCTTCAAAAGTTTCATTATCATTTAATTCTTTTTTAAAATATATTCCACTTCTTCCAATTTCATCCCTTCTTTTTAATACTCTTATTCTCTCCATTATGGTCTCTATGCTAATGCCTAAAATTTTTGCAGCTTCTAAGGCATTATAAATTACAGAATATTCATAATGACCATAATCTGTAGGTATTATTAGCATTAATCTCTTATCAATACCAGGTACTCTTTTTTTCAATTTTAATTCTTCAAGTCCTATTTTTCCTCCAAACTTATAAAATTCTAATTCTCTTTGTCTTAAAGGAATAAGAGGAAATGTTATTCTTGTCCTTTCATCAATATATATAATTGCTTTTACTGCATGATTGGGTGTAGCTTGTGTGATTTCTCTTTTTATTATTTGATAATTTCCATCTAATATTGCTCTTTCTATAATATAAGATGGTATAACCTCAGGAATAAATATGTCAATATCACTTTTTTTATTTACATCTCCACGAGCAATACTTCCATGAACTATAGACTCTATTCCTACTTTTTCCAATAATGTCATTATCTCTATTGCTTTACTTCTCAAATCATCAAGTAATTTCCATCTTTCTTGACTATAAACAACTTCTCTTATTGAATATATTGGCTCTATTTTCTTTGCCATAGTTATCTCAATTCTTCATTTATCCAATTAAGATAATCTTCAGATCCTCCACTCAAATTTATCCATATAATTTCTGGTACTTGATAACTATGAATTTCTTTTACTCTTTTTATAATATCATTAACTTTATTTGCAATGGTTTTAATAATTAATAGATATTCTTCAGCTTTATCAATTTCTCCTTTCCACAAGAAATATGATTTCACATCTTTTATTATATTTACACATGCAGCAAGTCTTTCTTCTAATAATTTCTTTGCAATTCTTTTAGCTTCATCTTCATTTCCTACAGTTATAAATACCATTGAGTACATTTTTTATCTAAATCTTTATTTAAATATTAAAATAAAAAGATTTTTATGAAAAATAAAATATAAAAATAGAAAAGATAAGATTATAAAAAAATGGGATGCTAATGAATGAGTGGATAATTTTCCTTATGATACTAATATCATTTTGGTCTATTATGATTATGGCTAAGAACTTCCTTCCAAAGAGCATAGAAGTTAAGCCTTTTTTTATTATGTGGAGGACAACTAGATTTAATAAATTTATAGATAATATGGCAAGTAAGTGGTCTTTCGTTTGGAAGGTGATTTTCAATATTGGTATTGCCATGAGTATAGGAGGTTCAATTTATATTACCTATGTATTAGCTAAAAATTTATTCTTATTGCTTTTTAAAACAGAAGAAGCCTCTCCAGTTTCTCTCCTTATACCAGGTATTACTCTCTCTCCAACTTTAAATACTTTACTTTTCTTTAGTATTGCTATAATCATAATAATAGTTTTTCATGAATTATCTCATGGAATTATCGCTAGAATAGAAGGAATAAAAATAAAAAGCACAGGCTTAATATTACGAGCAATAATTCCAGGTGCTTTTGTCGAACCTGATGAAAATGATTTAAATAATGCTAGAAAAATATCTCAAGCAAGAGTTTATGCTGCTGGTTCTACTACTAATATAATTATTGCATTATTTGCTTTAGCATTATTATCTAATTTTCCATTAATTATTTCTCCATTGTATGAAACTACCCCCTCTGGTGTAATAATAACTGGGATAGTTCCTAATTCTCCTGCAGATGGAAATTTAAATAATTGGGATGTAATAATTAAGATTAATAATCAGAAAATAAATAATGTTAATGATTTAGAAGGAATTTTAAAAACAATCCCACCAAAATCTATAGCGAATATAACTATAATTAGAGGAAATGAAATCAAAGATCTATCAATTGTTCTTGGAAAATCTCCTACATCAGAATCATCTTATATTGGAATTTATATATATCCTTATTTTAGACCTAAGTTCTTCTTTATTCCATCATTTATTCCATTCTATCTATCAGGTGCTCTTAATTGGATATACTTTTTATCCCTTAATGTTGGTTTAATAAATCTAATGCCCATTCCTGGTTTAGATGGTGATAAATTGATTAATGTTATTTTAAGATTCATATTTAAAAATGGTTTTAGCTTAAAAATTTCTCAAGTAATAAGATTTATATGTCTAATGATATTACTACTTAATATCTCTATGAGTTTTATAGTATTTCCATCATTTAAATTTGGATAATTGATCTAGAGGTGATGGTATTTGTATTGTAAATGTGGAAAAGAAGGTTTTTATTTCAGAAGACATTCAGGAGAGATTTTATGTAAAAAATGTTTTATAAGAAGTATTGAGCGTACAGTATTTAAAACTATTAAAAGAGAAAAATTATTTGAACCTAATGATAGAATAATGGTAGCATTATCAGGAGGAAAAGATAGTCTTGTTCTTCTACATATATTAAATAAAATAGAAAGAAAATATGGTTGTGAATTATTTGCTGTAACAATTGATGAAGGAGTATCAGGATATAGAGAAGAGGGAATTAATATTTCAAAAAAAATAACTCAATCCCTAGGCATAGAACATCATATTTTAACATTTAAAGAGCATTATGGATATACTCTTGAGGAAATTTGTAATATAGCATCATCAAAAGGAATAAAATTACTTGGATGTACTTTTTGTGGTATATTAAGAAGAAGATTGATAAATAAAGCAGCTATAATTTTCAAAGCAACAACAGTTGCTACAGGTCATAATCTTGATGATGAAGCTCAAACTATTTTAATAAATCTTATCAGAGGAGATGTTTCTAAGATGATAAGACTTGGAGTAAAGCCAATTAAACAAAGAGAAGGATTCATTCCGAGAGTTAAACCATTAAGATACATACCTGAAAAAGAAATTGCTGTATATGCATATTTAATGGGATTTCCATTATATGAAAAAGAATGCCCATATGTGCGTGCATCATTAAGAGATGAAATAAGAAATATATTAAATGATATAGAAAATAGACATCCTGGAACAAAATTCTCTATTGTTAGTGCTGCTGATAAGCTATCTACATTATTGAAAGATCATATTGGAGAAGTAAAATATTGTATTAAATGCGGAAATCCCTCTGGTAAGGATATTTGTAGAACTTGTGAAATATTATCCATGATAGGAATAAATTATTAAATTTCTTTTTGTTATTATTATTTGGTGCGGCAGGGAGGGTCGGGGGGCTCGGCCTCCCCTGTAACTACAAACGGTCGTCATGGTAGGACCAGTAACCCCAAGGGCGATGGTTCCATCCTCTGAGTTTAGTATAACTGACGTAGAAGTCCCGCCCCACGGGAGTGTCGGAGCAGGGCAATTCCATTCGGAGGAATGGAATCCCTGCATACTGGACGAACCGGGTTAGGCCCGGAAGGGAGCGGCCCTAAGTCCAGACGGCACTGTTCGTGGGATAACGGGATGGATGTCAGTTATACTAAACTCAGAGGATAAGGGCCATCCACCTTGGGGGGCTGCCGCACCGTAATTTTTTAAATTTAAATATTCTAATTAAAATATTTGGTGTGAAATTTGAATTTTAAAAATAAGTATGATCAAGTAAAAATTCAAATTGAAGCAGTAGAGCTATTGAGATTAGCAAAAGAAAAATATAGTTATCAAGAATTAATGAATTTAACAGGAATTCCAATAACTGTTTTGAATAGATATATTAAAGGACATATACTTCCCAATCCAGAAAGAGCAATAGCTATATTAAATTCTATTGAAAAAGCATTTGATATTTCTAATTATATAAGAGAAAAAATAGAATTTAATGAAGATGGCCTCTTAGATAATACTAAAATTATTGGAGATACTATTCTTTTAAGATATATTGCTAATCATATTGTTAGATTATTAGCAGGAAAGAGAATTAGTAAAGTTCTTACAATAGCTGTAGACGGAATACCTTTAGCAACACATATTGCAAATGCTTTTAATGTTCCACTGGTATATGCAAAAAAAGAAAAAGAAGTTGGTGTTTCTAGTTTTATTGAAGAAACATATACATTAACTGGTTTTGGTGTTCAAGTCTCTCTTTACTTACCAAAAGGTCTTATAGAAAGAAGAGATAGTATTTTGATCATTGATGACATTATAAGATCTGGTGAACAAATAAAGGCAATCATAAATATGACTAAAAAAATAGGGGCTAATATAGCAGCTATATTTGTTTTAATAACAGTTGGAGATAAATGGAAAAAAGAACTTGAAGATTATCAAGTATATTCTTTAGTAAATTTGTCTGAGAAATCATAAGGTGGCCATACTATGCCCTTATCTGTAATTATTGCACTTACAAATTTTCCTGGTGTTAAATCAAATGCAGGATTTAATACCTTTGTTCCACTAGGTGCTATTAGCATATTATTTATATAGAGAACTTCTTTTTCATTTCTCTCTTCTATTATAACATTTTCTGGTAATGTATCAATATCAATTGTAGAAAAAGGTGCAGCTACATAAAATGGTATTTTATGAAAATATGCAGAAATTGCAATTAAATATGTTCCTATTTTATTAAAAACATCTCCATATCTTGTTATTCTATCTGCACCAACAATTACCTTATCTACTAAGCCTTTCTGCATTATATATCCAATCATATTATCAGTAATTAGTTTATATGGAATTCCTTCCATTTTTAATTCAAAAGCCGTGAGTCTTGCACCTTGAAGTAAAGGTCTTGTTTCTGGAACAAATACTTCTATTCTTTTTCCTTTTCTAAAAGCTGTTTTTATTATTCCTAAAGCAGTTCCAAGTTCTACACATGCAAGTCCTCCTGCATTACAATATGTTAATATTCTATCTCCATCATTTATAAGACTAGAACCATATTCCCCTATTGCTTTACATGAATCAATATCTTCTTGAGCAATTTTTAATGCTTCTTTTATTACATTTTCAATAATTTCTTCAGAAGAATTTGCATTTTCCCATACTCTTTCCATTCTTTCTAATGCCCAAAAAAGATTTTTTGCAGTAGGTCTTGTTGATGCTAATCTTATTTTAGCTTTTTTAAGTTCTTTTTTTATTTCTTCTAAGGATTTTCCTTTAGAATTTTTAGCAGCTAAGGCAATTCCCATTGCTGCTGCTACACCAATAGCAGGTGCTCCTCTTATTTCCATTCCCTCAATTGCTAAAGCAATTCTTTCATAATCTTTACATAATATAAAACTAAGCTCATGAGGAAGTTTTGTTTGATCTATTATGTAAACTCCATCATCTTTCCATTCAATTGTTTGCATTTTATCACCTCAATTATTTCTTCTATTAATAAATTAATTCCCTTATTAACAGATTTACTTAATCCTTTTCCAAATTCTATATTTTTTGGTTGAATTCCTATTAGTAATATTTTTACATTAGGAATTTCTTTTCTCAATATTTTAAATAAAATATTAATAGATAATCTATGTGTGGAAATTATTCTTTCACAAAGTTCATCTTCATTTATTATCCTATAAGTACCTGGTTTTTCACCCATATCTACAATATCAAAAAATATAATATGTGTAGGATTAATTTCCTTAATTTTTCCAATAAAATTCTCAGGAACAATTCCACAATCTAATACATTTTTTATTCCTCTTCTTTTTAATCTTGAAATTATTATTGATCCAGCACCATCATCTTTCCTTAATTTATTTCCAATACCAATAAAAATAAGTCTTTCAACATCTTTCAGAAATACTAATAAGTCTTCTCTAATTGTCATATCTTATTATAAAAATTTTAAAATATTAAAAGGTGTATCCTATGCCAGAAAAAGCCATACTTATGGGAAATAAAATAATTGTTACTGGAAGTGGAGCAGAGAAACTTCATGAACAAGGATATTATGGAGAATGGGAAGATAATAAGCTTGTATTATTTGATGTTGAAGCATTATATCTATTAGATAATAATAAGATTATTTTAGTAGATGAATCAAATAAAGTTTTAACATTTCAGGAATTAGTTAATTTATTATTAAAAAATGATCCAAATATTTGGCTTAGATATTTATTATATTCTGATTTAAGACGTAGAGGATATGTTGTAAAAGAAGGTTATGGAAAAGGATTAGAATTTAGAGTATATAGAAGAGGGGCAATGATAGGAAAAGAACCTGCAAAATATTTAGTATATGGACTTATGGAAGGAAAGACTATAAGTATTTCTGAACTTAAAAATATTTCAAATAAAGCAAAATTATCTAATAAGGATCTTATAATTGCAGTAATTGATAGACAAGGAGAGATTACATATTATGAAACCATGGAGATTACTCCTTGATTATTTACTATTAATAAGACCATTAAATTCTATAATGATGGGATTAGCAGTTATTATTGGAGAAGTCACTATATTAGGTGCCTTTCCTAAAATAGAAGAAATAATATTTGGTTTTTTTATTGGATTTCTCTTAACAGCATTTTCCATGGTTTTAAATGATATTATGGATATAGAAATAGATAGAATAAATGTACCTAATCGTCCATTACCTTCAGGAAGAATTTCTATAAATAGTGCAAAATTATATTCAATTATTTTAGCAATAATTGGAATTTTGCTTACATTTTACTTCTCAATATATGCTATTATAATAGCTTTTTCATCACTGATTGTATCTATTTTGTATAATACAAAAGCAAAGAAAACAGGTCTTCTTGGAAATATAATGGTTGCATATTGTGTGGCTATTCCATTCCTTTTTGGTGCTATTATTACTTCAAATTCAATTAATATGAAAATTTTAACATTTTTTATGTTGGCTTTCCTTTCAACAATTGGAAGAGAAATTATTAAGGGAATTGCAGATATAAAAGGTGATAAAATAAAAAATATTAAGACCTTAGCTTTATCCTATGGAACAAAAAAAGCTGCTATAATTGCTTCATTATTTTATCTAAGTGCTATAATATTATCAATATTACCAATAATTGTAAAAGAAGTTGGATTATTTTATTTATTTACAATAATATTTGTTGATTTAGGATTAATTTATTGTTCTATAAAAATTTTAATAAGTCAAGAAAGGACAATAGCCATTGATGTAAAAAATAAAACTCTTATATTTATGTTACTTGCTCTTTTAGCTTTTTTAATTGATAGTTTATGTAAATTTTAATTTTTAAAGAAATTATTTTAAAATATTTATTAACGAAAGTTTTATATTTTAAAAAATTTAAAAATAATAACTTATCTAAGGAGGCATATTAATGGAAATAAAATTGAGTGAGAATTATGGAAAACTAAAACACTTCATTGATAATAAATTCATCGAACCAGAGACAGATAAATATTATCCAGTATACGATCCTGGAAAAGGAACACCTATAGCAGAAGTTCCTGCAATTTCAAAAAATGATATAGAAAAAGCTATTCGTTCAGCTGCAAGTGCATTTGATAAATGGTCAAATTTACCTATTTTTGATCGTTTACAATATCTTGTAAGACTTAAGATATTAATGGAACAAAGAACTGAAGAATTAGCAAGAATAATCTCTCAGAATGTAGGAAAAACAGTAAGAGAAGGAAGAGCATCAGTTAGAAGAGCAATCGAAGCAATTGATGCTGCTTTAGGAGCTCCTCATCTATTCATGAATGTAAGAAAAGTAATGAACTTAGCAAAAACTGAACCAGAAATTGATATGGAGCTTGTTAAAGAACCATTAGGTGTATTTGCAATAATATCTCCATTTAACTTTCCAGTAATGATACCTATGTGGGTAATTCCTTGGGCTTTAACTTTAGGTGATACTGTTGTAGTAAAACCAAGCTCTCTTGATCCTGTACCAATAACATTATTAATGAATTTATTTGCAGAAGCAGGATATCCACCAGGTGTTATAAATTTAGTTAATGGAACTGGTCCAGCATCAGAAGAATTATTAAAACATCCAGAAATTCAAGGAGTTTATTTTGTTGGTTCTACACCTGTTGGAGAAAGAATATACTCAGTTGCTTGTTCTCATGGAAAAAGAGCTATTTGTCAATGTGGAGCTAAAAATCCTGTAGTAATAATGCCAGATGCTGCTTTAGAACCTACTGTTGAAAATGTAGTAACTGGATTCTTTGATATGGCTGGACAACGTTGCTTAGCACCAGGGGTTCTTATAACTGTAGGAGAAGCTTATGAAAAATTTGTAGGACCAATAATTGAAAGAGTAAAGAAAATAAGAGTAGGATATCAAATGCTTGATACTACAGATATGGGACCAGTGATTTCAGCAAAGGAACGTGAAAGAATTATTGGAATGATAGAAAGAGCTATTAATGATGGTGCAAAACTTGTAATTGATGGAAGAAAAATAAAAGTTCCAGATGAATATAAAAATGGATTTTACCTAGGCCCTACAGTTTTAGATGATGTAAGGCCAGGAATGGAAATTGAACAAGAAGAAATATTTGGTCCAGTAATGCCAATTGTTAGAGCTTCAAATTTTGATGAAGCAATAGAAATTGCTAATAATAGACAGTATGGAAATACTGGAACAATTTATACTTTAAGTGGAAAATGGTTTAGAGAATTCGCAAAACGTGTTAAAGCAGGAAATATAGCAGCAAATATGGCAGTTGCACAACCACAACAATTCTTCCCATTCCCTGCGAGAAAGAAGAGTCACTTTGGTGCATTAACTGGACAAGTTGCTATTGTTGATTTCTTAACAGATACAAAAGTAATAATGCAAAGATGGTGGTAATTTCCTTTTTTCTTTTTTTATTAAAATTGATGGGGCTGCCCGGATTTGAACCGGGGTCACGAGGGCCCAAGCCTCGCAGTCTAGACCAAGCTAGCCTACAGCCCCTTTATAAAAAGTAAAGGAGAGAAAATTAAATACTTTACGTAATATAAATAAAGTAAAAATTTTTTAACTTCTGTACTAAATAAAAAATTGTGATAACTTTTTAATTAAAGCCGGGATACCCTAGTCTGGTAAGGGGCAGGCTTGCTAAGCCTGTGCCCATAATGGGCTCGGGGGTTCAAATCCCCCTCCCGGCGCTAAATTGCAAAATCTGCATTTACAATATTTAATGTAAGAAATGCTTTTCCAGTCCATCTACTATAAAGTATTGTTATTGTATAAGTTGCATTTTGTGTAACATTTAATTCTACATATCCTAAATTATCCTGCCAATCAGAATCATATCCAATTTCTCTTACTATTATTCTACATTCTTCACCTACATACCAATTTATGTATATCTTAGAACTAAGTGCTATTATACGTGTAGTAGCATTAAATCCAACTTGTGTATAAGGTCCACATACTGGATCTGTTATACTGGAAGCCCAATCAAAGGAAATACATAAATCATACCAATAACTTTCACCAATATTCTTATCAAAAACTCTTCTATCAGATAAATTATACCATTGAACATACCACTTTCCTTTTTCTACTATTCCTTCTAATTTAGGTATTACAGAAAAAATATTTCCTTTGCTTGTAACTACTTTACTTGTATTTACATAATCAAGTGTTGTATTAATATAAACTAAGCTATTTGCAGGAATAATCCATTCTCCTAATTGAAAAGAATGATTAGCCCATATTTGTTTTAAAATTATAGTTTGAGATGTTGGATTATTTATAGCTAAAGTAAGTTTTCCTGATGAATTAATAGAATTTATTATTAAATTTTCTCTTGATTTTTCTATCATAAATTCTAATTCTTCTCTTGTATTTTCAGCATAATTAACATAATTTTGAGTCCAAATTATAATTGCTGTTATACTTAATATAAATATTGATAAAAATATCATACTTCCTACTATTGTGCTTACACCTTTATTGGAATATAACTGTTTCATAATAATTCCCCAAGGAACTTACTACTTTTAAATCAATAGTTGTATTACTTGGTATTACCATGTTTATAGTTCCATTAAACCATTTAAATTCTCCAGGAAATATTTCTTCTTCATTTGTTATTGCTTTAGTACCATTAATAAACATTGATTTTAATATAATACTAGTTTTTCCATAATTATAAACTGCTGCACAAATTTCTGTATTATTACTTTTATTAATGATAACATCAACAACTACAAACTTTTCTTTTATCGTATTTATATCTAATTTACTTCTTTCAGTAATAGCTGAACTCATTAAAGAAAAATATCCTGTAGCATATGTATAAATAACTACACCAATACTTGAAACTATAAGTAACATTACTAAAATTGCTACAATTTCACTTATGCCTTTTTTCATTATTTAAAATCTTGTTCAATTTTTTATAAAAATATTTTTATATAAAGATTTCAAAATGAATAATGTTCATATGAAGAGAAAAGGAGTATCTAACATAATAGCAGCTATTCTATTAATACTAATAGTACTATCTTCTGCAGCTATTATTTATTCATCCATTTCCTCATATGTTATTCCTCCATCACCTCAATATACAAATATTTTAGAAAGTATTAAAATAGTTCAAGTATCTCTTGAAGAAGATTATTTAAGAATTTATGTAATTAATAGAGGGGGAATAAATGCTACTATTGACTCAGTGTATATAGAGGATGCAAATGGAAAACTTATAACAAGATATTCTGTTTATTATGAAATACCTGCTAATGAAGAAGCTACAATAACTATACCTAAAGGTGATATTGATTTAACAAAACCTTATATTTTCAAATTAGCAAGTCAAAGAGGTACTTTAACATCTTATTTAACATTAGTTCAATTATCTATGATTCTTCCAACTCCTAAGCTATTTACATATTATCCTTTATCATATGTTATTAGTACAGGAAGCTATATAGGAGGATCATTACCTGACTCAGTTAAATATATTGATGATAACTATTTTTCTATGAATTCATCTCCATCAATAGTAGGTATTAATTATTATCCCTCTGGTTATACAGTACATTATGGTTCTTATGTAAATGGATCTATAGAGCTTCTTAAAAATCAAGATTATCAATCTATGTTTTTCTTAAGTCAACCATATTCTCAAATAAATAGAACTTATTTTTCTTCAAATTATAATATAATTAATGGCTCATTATTAAGTGGATCTCTATCAGATACTTATTTTTTAGATAATAATAGGATGAGCTTTTCTGCTAGTAAATTTGTTTCTTCTGTTTATTATCCAATAAGTAATATGAATTTTACTTATAATGCTTCTAATTGGTATGGTTATACCTCTGAATTTTCACCTACAATATTATCTTCTACAGTAACTCTCAAATCATCAGACTTAGTTTCTGCAAATCAACGTGCTATAACAAGAACAAATGATCCAAATAAAACAATTCATGTAGTTTATAGTAATGGTACTTATTTAGGATATTCATTAAGTGTAGATAATGGTATGACATTTGTAGATCAATGGTTTATAAGTAATGGTAGTGGTTATGAATTAGGTTATAATCCTAGTATAGCCTCTGATATAAATAATAATATTCATATAACTTATCAGAATGATTCAGTATCACCAAGAGCAATAGAATACATTCTTTTCTCATATAATTCATCTTATGGTGGTAATCCTAGAACTTCTACATCCTATCAAATAATAAATGGTAGTTGTGAATGGGCAGCACATTTTATTGCTATGAGCTCAAATATTTCTCAATTATCTCTTTATATAAGAAATGCTAGTACTTCCTCATCAAGATTACAAGTAGAAATAAGAAAAGTTTTTACTAATGGAACTCCTGATATGAGCTCTTCTGGACTTATTGCTAATGCAATACTAACTGATATTCCAACTTCTTTTACATGGGTAAATGTATCAATAAATGCAAATCTTACTAAAGGTTCTCAATATGCTATTGTTTTAAGTACTAATGGAGCCTTCCATTGGGCATATACTTCAACTTCTTATATTGGTAGCTTAGGTGGTTGGTATTATACAACAAGCTGGACTATATATCCAGCAAGTCATTTCTGCTTTATGATACCAGGATGGTATGGCTGGATATCTTCTACTCCAATTACTATTTATTCAGCTAGTGGTGTAACAGTACAAAGACCTGTTATTGCTCTTTATCCATATTTAACATCTCTAGATCAAAGTTTTTATTCTACAAGTAGTTCTTCTAATGTTTATAGTAATTACTATTATGCTCAATCCTTCAAATCATCATCTAGTGTATTAAGTGGAGTAATGTTATATTTATACAACTATAGCTCTCCTAGTGATCATCTTTATATTGAGATAAGAAAAAGTAATGGCTCATATCCTGATATGTCTTCATCTGGAATAATTACATCTGGGAGAATTGATTTCGGTAGAGTTAATGATGCAACATCAGCACAATGGTTTGATTGTATTTTCAAACAACCAGCTTATCTCAATACTTCAGAAACATATTGGATTATAGTTTATTCAACTAATTCCACATCTAGTAATTACTGGATATGGTATAGAAGTACAAGTGATAGCTATGCAAATGGAACTGCTGCTTATAGTAATGATGGTGGAAATACATGGATTATTCAATCATACGACTTTTCTTTTCGTACATATTCTTCTAAGGATGAACGTCCTGCTATTGCTTGGTATTATCAAGCACCTTCAGGTAAAAACAGATTGCAAGTTTTATTTCTTAGGTGTCTTCCTAATTATGATCCATCTTTAACATCAAGCTGGTATAACTATGCTGGAACAAGTACAAATCCAGATACTATATATCAAGCATCTGCAACTGCAGAAACTAGAATATCAATGACAATTCAACCAAATACAAATAATATATACATATTCTTCATTAGAAGAGATGATTCAAATTTATATTGTAATAGAATATACAGATGGAATCCTGATACTGGAAACTGGGGGGCAATGAGCTCAAATCCTGCTACACCTACTACAATAGCATCAGGTGTAAACTTTGATGAACTATCTTCTGCTCCAGAATTTTATAATAATTGGGTAATATTTGCAACAACTTATAGCTCAACTGGTTACTCATTTATTGGTTACTTTACATCTAGTAATATACAAGTAAATATTTCTCCTTCTTCAACATCAATGAGATATCCAACAATTACTTGTATTAATGATAGGATATATGTAATTTATCAAAATCCGTCAGGAATATACTATAGATATTATAATGGAACATGGTCAGGAGAATTTTTATATTATAATAGTACTAATTTCTCTCTTCCAAATTCTATATATAGACCATTAGCTTCTTCTATAGATTTTATTTGGTTAAATAGTACAAATCAAATACTTTATGGCTCAATTTATCCAATTGGTCTTTTAAAAGTTATTGGACCAAATTATGATTCATCAAATGGAAATCCCTATGGTAGTGCTGGAGGATGTTTTAAATGTGAAATAGATGATAAATACTTTGATTATTCATTCTATAGAATGAATATAACATTTTATACAAACTTTACATCTCCATTATCATGGAATGAAGTTAAAGCAAGTTTTTCATGGAAATTTGAATTATCACCTAGTCAAGCATATAACTATGGTAATTTCAGTAATGTAAAATTAAATTCTGTAAAGCTAATATTAGCTGATAATTATGGAAATGATCTTGCTATTTTATATAGTGATGATAATAATGGAAGTGGCTGGATTGGAACATCAATTGGATATCTATACAGAAATGATATAATAGTAAACTATTCATTTTCTCCAAATACTTTGTATATTCTAAAAATTGTATTTGATATAAGCTGTTCAGAAGCCTCAAATGTATTTCATATGATGGCTAGAATTGATGATGTTGGTTTATCCTTTATAAAATACTCTTCAATAATTTCAATAGAATTCTATGGAGTATCAGATACTGATGATTGGGCATCAATTTGTATTGATACAGTATTCAATGCCTCAAATATTCCATATAATGTTACAATAAGAGCTTATAATTTTAATCTTAATAGATATGCTGAATATGGAGAAAATGGATACTTTAATTTTACAATTTCAACATTAGATGAAATATATAAGAGCTTAAAAATTACATCAAATATTAATGATTTTAGAGATAGTATAGGAAATTGGCAATTATTAATAAATATTGAATCTACTTCTTCAGCAATTAATTTTAGCTTAAATATGTTAAATTTCATTCCACAAGTTAATATTCATTCAATTATAGTTGAATTTAATGGAGTGAGTGATACTAATTATTGGAATTCTCTTATTTGGAGATCTACACAAGCATTTAGTGAATCATCAGTAAATGTTACTATACAACTTTATAATTATGCAATAGGCTCATATTCAACATATGGAGATGGTTATTATAACTATACATCAGGAGAATCATATTCTTATGAATCTATTTCACAAGTAATAACAAATAATCCTCAGAATTTTAGAGATAGCTCAGGAAATTGGAAAATTCTTATTACAGCAACTAAATTAGGAAAACAATTCTATATGTTAAATGATTATATTTTATTTAATCCAATTGAAATATCTCAACAAATAATAGATTGTTACTTTATTTTCTCAGGAATCAATGGAACTATAGTTAATGCAACATATACTATTACATATAAATCTTCTTCATTAGTAAATATTACAATTCAATTATGGGATTACTCAATATCATCATGGACTACATTTTATTCTGGTGTTTCTACTCCAAATATTCCTCAAACAATTTCCTTTACTCTTACTTCTAATCTTGATAAATATATAAGAGGAGAAACAAGATTTAGAATTTATACTTATTCAAATCAATCAGGTTATTATGATTTTAATATAGATCAATTAAAACTAGATTTATTTGCAATTTGATCTTTTATTATTTTTGGAATTTCCTCAATTTTTACATTATATTCTTTTTTATTTTTCATATCTCTAAGCTTAAATATTCCTTCTTTAATTTCCTTTGGTCCCACTATTAATACATATGGTATATTTTTAGAATTAGAATATTCAAGTTGTCTTGTTAATTTTCTCTTCATTAAATCTATTTCAGTACTTATTCCATAGCTTATTAATTTTTTATATATTTTTATTACTTCACTAAAAACTTCTTCATTTACATTTGCTATGAAAATTTTTGTTATTGGTTCATTACTAATCATTTTTTTACTTAAAATTTCATATAATCTTTCAATTCCTAGAGAAATTCCAGTTGCTGGTATTGAAATTCCACCAAATTTTTCTATTAAATCATCATAACGTCCTCCTCCTGCAATACTTACAATATGTTCCTTAGATTTTATTTCAAATACTGGACCAGTATAATAATCTAAACCTCTTACTAAACTAAAATCAACTTCAATTAAATTATTAATTTCAAATGATTGTGATAAACTAATTATTTCTCTTAATTCACTTAATCCTTCTTTTACTAATTTTATATTTTCAAAATTTTTCTCAATATAATCTAATGCTTCTTCTCCTTTTTTATGAATAATATCCATTATATTTTTAATAATTTCATTTGATAAATTGAGATTACTTAATTCTTTAATAACATTTTCTTCTCCTATTTTTTCTATTTTATCAATAATTCTAAATACTTTAAATAAATCTTCTTTATTTATTCCCATGGAGGAAAATATTCCTTCTAATATTTTTCTATTATTTATTTTAACTTTAATATCATTAATTCCTATTGCTTTTATTGCATCTATTGCAGTCACTATACATTCTACATCTGCTATCATATTTTGAGATCCAATAATATCAATATCTGCTTGTAAAAATTCTCTATATCTTCCACTTTGAGGTTCTTCATATCTCCATACTTTTGCAATACAATATCTTTTAAATGGTTTTACTAAATTTGGATTACTTGCAATAACTCTTGCTAATGGCACTGTTAGATCAAATCTTAATCCCAACCATCTTCCTGCTTTATCTTGAAATTTATATATTTGATGTTCTACTTCTTCTCCACTTTTTAATGAAAGAACTTCCCAAAGTTCTATAGCAGGAGTATCCATTTCTTCAAATCCATGTAATTCAAAAACTCTCCTTATTCTATCAATGATATATCTTCTTATTCTCATTTCCTCTGGTAAAAAATCTCTAGTACCACGCGGTCTAGATAGCTTCATATCTATCCATAGTCAAATTTCATATTTATGATTTTTTCTTTTATAATAAGTTCTAAAAATGGCGGGCCCGCCGGGATTTGAACCCGGGACCAACGGGTTAAAAGCCCGCTGCTCTACCTTGCTGAGCTACGGGCCCCTTAACTATTCAATTTTTTAAATTATTTAAGAATTATGCTTATACTTTTCCACGAATTGTAAGTATTTCATTATAAATATTTCTTAAAACTTCTTGATATTTCACTTCTCCTTCTGCTACTTTATCCATTAGCTCTTCAAGTCTTCTTGTAGTTTCTTCTGATACAAATGTACCAAATTTTTCAGATAAATAAGAATAAACCTTAAGACCTAATGTAGTATTTATAAGTTTATTTCTAACCTCAAAAACATATCCTCTTTCTAATAATGTGGAAATTATTTTTGCATATGTGCTTGGTCTTCCTATTCCTCTTTCCTTCATCATAGCAATAACTTCTCCTTGTGTAAATAATTTTACAACTGGTACACGAAGTAATTTTGAGTACTTTATTTCATATTCTCCTTCTTTTACTCTATCATAAAGTTTTATTGGTATTATTTTATTGAATCCCTCTTTTACTATTTCAATAGGATTTTCCATTATTTTTTCATTTCCATTAACTTTTACTTCAAATTTTTGATATTTTACTAAAACTTCCTTCATTTGACTTGCAATGAATCTTCTAAATATTAAATCATAAAGTTTAAAATGATCTGATGTAAATTTTATTGGTAATCTTAAAATTCCAGTTTGAATTAAATATTTTAATCGTTCTACATCTATTACTCTTGTTGGTCTTATACATTCATGTGCTCCTTCTTTTTGATATTTTCTAGGAACAAATAATGATGGAAACTTTTCTTGAATATATTCCTTTGCAATATTTATACCAACATTAGATACTGTTGTAGAATCAGTTCTATGATATGTACAAAGACCTGCTTCAAATAAATCTTGAGCAATCCTCATGGTTTTTTCCACTGGAAAATTAAGCTCTAAGGATGCATCTCTTAAAAGAGAATCTGTAGTATATGGAGGAGCTGGATATATTACTTTTTCTTCTTCAGTTAAATTACTAATAATTGCTTTATTTACTTTCACTTCTTTTGGATTCTCTATTGAAATTTTTAAATCATTAGAAAGTACTAAATAAAGTACTTTTTTATGTTTTCTTGCTTCTTTTACTCTTTCAATAATCCATCCAAGAACTGGTGTTTGTACTCTTCCTGCAGATAATCTTCTATTTTTAAATACATTCCATAATACTTGAGATAATTCAAATCCTATCCATCTATCTTCTATTCTTCTTACTAGTTGAGATTCAACAAGTCTTAAATCAATTTTTCTTCTATTTTCAAGAGCTTTAATAAAAGCAGTTTTTGTTACCTCATGAAATTCTAATCTTTCAATTTTATTATTAATTGGATGTATTATACAAAAGAGATCATAACTTATTTTTTCTCCTTCAGCATCAGGATCTGTTGCTAAAAATACATATTTTACTTCTGAAGCTAATTCTCTTATAGCTCTAATAAATCCTTCTTTTGAATAATAATCTTTACTTTTACATTTTGGACATATTTCTCCAGTAAATTGATTTCCACAATTTTTACATTTTTTAATAACATCATATATTGGTATGAACTCTTCATTAATTTTAACTCCATGGAATCCTTTATCTGTTATAAGATCAAATACATGTCCCATACTTGCAACTATATTTAAAACAAATTTACCTGTATTTATCTCAAAAATTGTAGTATCTCCAATTTTTCTTTTAAATGGTTTTCCAAAGAATTTTGAAATTGTTTTTGCTTTTGTTGGTGATTCTACTATTAATAAAACAGGTTTAATATAATCTTTAAATTTACCAATTATTTTACCTTCTCTTATATTTTTAATAATTTCTCTATCTTCATCAATCTTCTTAAACCATTTTTTAATTCTTTCTAAATTAAATTTACTCCATGAAAATTCTCCTAAAATTATATTCAATTTTTGTCCTAGGGAATAAAATGCTTTTTCATCATCTTTAATAACAAAACTTATTCCTCTTGATACACCACCTGCAAACATTCTAGAACATCTTCCAGATGCTTGAATATAACCAATTGCATCAGAAATTATTAAGTAAAAATAATTCTCTCTTTTTTCGATAGCTATTTCTTTACTTTTTGAAATTAATTCTATTAGCTCTGGGGTTATATTTTTACTTAGAAATTCTCTTGCTTCTATTATAACATCTTTTGCATATGCTTCAAAACCTTCAAGTTTTTTATTTGTTTCTATTGCTTCTTTTATTTTTTCTATTAATTCAGCCTTCATAGGAATTATTTTATTCAAATTATTAATGATTCTATTTGCATTTAACTCATCTTTTATAAATGGTCTTATATTTTTTAAAATAGTTAATAATTTTGTAGGATGATATTCCTCCCAACTCAATTTAAATTCCATTCTTGGTACTCCTGCAAATATAACATAACGAACTCTTTCAGGTAGATCAATTCCTCTTGCTAATGGATTTCTAAAACTTGCAATTCCTATTAATACATCATATTTACCATTTTGGAAGTCATTTAATATATTTTCTTCAGGTTTTTTATAAACATATGACTTAATTCCATTACTTAATAAATATTCATTTATATAATCAGCAAATTCTTTACCTAATGATTGTGGAACAAAAACTAAAGCACCACTACCAAATTCTTTTATTAAATCTAAAACATGTTCCTCTATATTTTTACTCTTATCTATATAGACATCTTTAATATTTCTTACAAATTCAGGTTTAAAACCAACTTGAAAATCTAATAATTCTTCAAAAAGTCTTATTCTTTTTGTTCTTTTAGCTTTAAGTGTTGCACCTGAGACTACTAATATCCCTATTTTATTATTGTTTTTATATTCTCTTATCTTCTCTCTTATTTTTTCCTTTTCTTCAATATCTTTTGTTTCCAATAATCTCATTGATAAATTTATAATATCTAAATCAAATCCTAATAATAGTAATATTTTATCAATATTTTTTGGAGATTTTAAGAAGGAATCAACATCATCAACAAATACAAAATCAAATTTTATTCCTTTCAATTCTTCAGATTTTGTTATAATAAATCTATCTGTTGTTATTAATATATCAAAATTTCCTTCTAAGATCTTCTTAATAGCTTCTTTTTTTTCTTTATCTCCTAATAATCCATGATAATACACTATATTGAAATTTTTTCCAATATTACTGGAAAAAATTTGTATTTTTTCAACAATTTGCTGTACAAGAAGTGTTGTTGGTACAATTATATATGATTTTTTTCCTATATTTGCAAAATAGAGTGCAGAAATTATTCCAAATACTGTTTTTCCTACACCTGTAGGAGCAACAATAGAAAAACATTTATTTGATAAAACTCTTTTAGCCCACATTTCTTGTAATGAAAACATTTTTTGTTTAAGTGCTTTTTTAAAGAATAAAGAAAAATTTTGAAAATTTTCATAAAAATTAAATATTTTTTCTGCATAAAGAATTTTTCCATTTTCTTTTAAAATCTTTAAAATTTTCTTTCTATCTTTTATATCACTATCAATACATTTTTCACATATTCCACTCTGAAATAATCTTTCACTTGAAATCTCTCCATTACAATTTAAACATAAACCATTATAAATTGCCTTCATACATAATCATGAAAATTACTATCCCTATTGCTTTTTTAAATATTTTTTCATATTTTTATTATTTTTTCTTTTCCTTTGAAATTTATTAATATTCCATAATCTCCTTCTTTTAAATTCCCTTGAATCTCTTCTATAGGAACATCAATAAAATACTTATTTTCCATATCTAATAAAGTTACAAATCTTCCTTTTTTTGCTTCTATACGAACTTTTTTAGATTCAATTTTTTCAGCTTTTTCTATTTCTTTATAATCTAATAATATTCTCTTATTAGTTTCTAAGTTTTGAACTAATATCTTTCCTTTTACTATTCCTAATATCTTATAAATTCTATCTTTTATTGAAATAATTTCTCCTATATTTTTCAAAGGCAATCTTATAGAAATTGTAATAATATAGTTTGGTTCTCCTTTTTTATAACCTATTGTTTTTGCAGTTTCTTTTATTTTTGCTCCTGTAATACTTGAAATTCTTTTTGCAAAAAGTCTTGCTTTACTTATACTCATAAACTTAATATTAATTCCTTCCTTCAATTCCTTAATTTCACTTATTTCTACTCTACCATTAATACTATGAAATTCTTCTATTATTGACTTTATTTTTTCTAAATATTCTTCATTTATATTTCTTATTTGTACTATTGTTTTATATTTACCAGTATATACTGCTTGACAATAATCACATTTTCTATATGAAATATTTCCTAGGATTTCAATTTTTTTGCTTATATTATCTAAAGATATTTCTGCTCTTATGATAATTTTATTTGGTATTTTTTCATTCCTTAAGATCTCAATATTTTTTAATAAAATATTTTTTCTAAGTTTCTTCTTCAATTCTGTTAATATGCTTTCATTTAATAAAGAATCAAAATCTTTTTTCCTAATCCATTTTTTTCCATGAAGATATGATGTACATGATGAACAAAGAATTAAATTAATTTCACTAGGTATATCTATGGCTTTTTCACTCCAAAAGCAATCTTCACATAAGTTATTAATTAATACTTTATTTCTTGCTCCACATTTAATACAGAAATCCATCATATTATCATCACAAATTGAGCATGAGGAATTCCACCTATTTCAATTATAGCATCTCTATGTATAAGTCCAGCTTCAATTCCATACTCTACAGCAGTTTTTCCTACAAATAATGCTATTGTTGCTTTTTTTAATATATCTAATGTAGCTTCTTTACTCATTTTTTCTCCTTCATAAAATTCCTTTGATACATTTAATACTAGTTTCCCATCTACTACTTTTTTTCCTAATATATCACAATCACATACAGTAATTAAAATATCATTTTCTGTTTTTCTTACTTTAACATATACCTCTCCCATAATTATCATCTCATGATAATGATTTTACTGGATTTTTAGCACCACATACATCACAAATTAAGAAACTTAATCTTCCTTCTTTTATTATTCTTGTATCAAGTTTACCACATGATGGACATATAACATAGTATTTTGCAAATTCTTTTATTAAATTATCTATTTGTTCCTTAGTGAATTTTCCTTGTAAAACTACTCTAGTCTCTTCAATTACACCTGATGTTGCAAGTTCTCTTACTAAATATTTGAGTAGAAAATCTGTATTACGATTTAATTTTTCTGCTACTTCTTTAAAGTTATGTATTACTGTTCTTGATCCAATTATAGTACTATCTACTTCAGGTATTTCATATTTTGAATATTTCTTAGCTTTTTCTGGTATTTTTGATAATGCTCTTTCTAATAGAGTTTCATAATTCAATTTTCATCCAAATTATAAAACAAAAAACATCCTAATAAATTTGAATACTAAATAAATTTAATAATCAGAATAAATAATTTAGAATTATGTCACCAATAGTAGTTACAGCAGCCTTACCATATAGTAATGATAGATTACATTTAGGACATTTAAGATCTACATATATTCCTGCTGATATATATGTAAGATTTTTAAGAAGAATAGGAGAAGATGTAATATTCATATGTGCAACAGATGAACATGGAACTCCTATTGCTTTAAGAGCTGAAAAAGAAGGAATATCACCAAAAGAACTTACAGATAAATATCATCCATTAATAAAAGAAGAATTAATGAAAATGGGATGTAGTTTTGATATATTTTCAAGAACAACAGAAAAAATTCATTATGAAACAACACAATATTTTTTCAAAAAATTATTAGAAAAAAATTATATTTATGAAAAAGAAATTGAGCAATTAAAATGTCCTAAATGTGGAAAATTTTTACCAGATAGATATGTGGAAGGAATATGTCCATTTTGTGGATTTGAAAATGCAAGAGGAGATGCATGTGATCTTTGTGGAAGATATTTAAGACCAATTGATTTAAAAGAACCAAAATGTGCAATTTGTGGAACAAGACCAGAAATTGTTACCACAAAACACTGGTTTTTTAAATTGACTATATTTCAAGATAAAATTAAAAAATGGTTAGAAGAAAATAATTCTATTCCTCAAAATGTAAAGAATTATGCATTGAATTGGATAAAAGAAGGATTAAGAGATTGGTGTATAACAAGAGATTTAAATTGGGGTGTTCCTGTTCCAATTGAAGAAGCTAAAGGAAAAGTTATATATGTTTGGTTTGATGCTCCTATAGGTTATATTTCCTCAACTAAAATACTTTTTATTAATAAAGGAAAACCAGAAGAATGGAAGAAATATTGGAATGGAAAAATTATTCATTTTATTGGCAAGGATATAATATATCATCATGCAATATTCTGGCCTGCTATGCTTATGGGAATGGAGGAATTTCATCCACCAGATTCTATTGTTGCTGGAGAGTATTTAACATTAGAAAATAAAAAAATGTCAAAAAGTAGAGGATGGTATATTGGAATTGATGAATATTTAAAATTATTTGATCCAGATCCTATGAGATATTATCTTACATCTGTTGCTCCTCTTGATAAAGATGCAGATTTTTCTATAGAAGATTTTATAAGAAGATATAATGATGAATTAGCAGATATATTAGGAAATTTTATTCATAGAACATTAACTTTTATAGAGAGATTTTTCAATTCAATAGTTCCTGAGGCTAATTTGTTAGAAGAAGATAAAAAATTATTAGAAAAAATAAAAGAAGTACAAGAAATTTCTTCAAAATATATAAAAGAATTTAGATTTAGAGATGCATTATTGGAAATAATATCATTAGCACATGAAGGAAATAGATATTTAAATAATTCAGCTCCATGGATTAAAATAAAAGAAGATCCAGAAAGAGCAGCAACATGTCTTTACGTATGTGTACAATTAGTTAAAGCATTGGCAAGTTTACTTTCTCCTTTTCTTCCATTTACCTCTGAAAAAATATGGAAGATATTAAATATGAATTCTAATATTCATAATGAGCCATGGGATATAGCATCTCAATTATTACCTTCAGGTCATAAAATTTCCAAATCTTATCCTTTATTCAAAAAAATTAAATCAGATGAAATAAGTAAAATAAGAGAAACATTATTACCAAGTAAGAAGTTAGAAGAATTAATAAGCATTGATGAATTCAAAAAAGTGAAAATTTCCATAGGGAAAATAATAAAAGCTGAAATGATCAAAGAATCTAAGGATTTAATTTCATTAAAAATAGATGTAGGAGAATATGGTATAAAATCATGTATTGCTAAAATTGGAAAATATTATAAACCTGAAGAATTGATAGGAAAAAAAGTTGCCATATTATTGAATATTCAACCTATTACTATTTTTAATATAAAATCTGAAGTAATGTTATTAGCAGCAGAAGGAGAAAATAAAATTTCATTATTGATTCCTGATAAAGAGGTGCCACAAGGATCAGATGTCAAATAAACTAAAAATTGATCTTCATGTACATACAAATTTTTCAAAAGATGGTTTTTCTTCAATAAATGAAATAATTAAATATGCAAAAAATAGAGGAATTGATGGAATTGCAATTACAGATCATGATGTATTAATAAATGAAAAAATTATAGAAAAAATTTCTAATGAAAATAATATAATAATTATTCCTGGAATTGAAATAACAACAAAATATGGTCATTTAATATTATTAAAGCCAAATAATTTAAAGAATGATTTTGAAGAATTATTAAAAAATGAAATAATTATAATTCCACATCCTCTTGATCCTTTTAGTCATGGTATTGGAAAAAAAATTATTAAAAAAATTCTATATAAAAAACCATTATTAGAAATAAGGAATTCTTCTACACTTCCAATATATAATAAACTTGCTGAAAGATTGGCAAATAAATATGAATTAGGAGTAGTAGGAGGAAGTGATGCACATATTGCATATATGGTTGGTACTTCTTATACTATTGTAGAAGTTGAAGATAAAAATATTAATGAAATATTAGATGCTATAAAAAATGGAAAAACTATGGCATATGGAGGATTTTCATTATTGAATATTAAATTCTTTATTGAGAAATATTTTAAAAATAGAAATTTATTTTATTTTTGAAAAATGCGTGTATATATAAAGACATTTGGTTGTTCAGCAAATAAAATTGAAGAAGAAATAATCAGAAGAAAATTAATTAGTAGTGGATTCTATATTACAGATTCAATTAATGATGCTGATGTTATAATAGTAAATACTTGTACTGTTAGAACTGAAACTGATCTTAAAATAATGAAATATTTATCATCAATTAATAAAACCAATAAGAAAATTATAGTTACTGGCTGTATGGCTTCTGCACAACCAGCTCTTATAGCAAAGAATTTTCCTTCATGTTCAATAATATCACCTATATCAAAAATAGATGAAGCTATAAAAAATAATATAAAAATATGCTTAGATAAAGAAAAGCTTATCGATACTTTTCCATATATAAATGGAATTAAAGCCTCTATATTAATAGCAAGAGGATGTCTTGGAAATTGTTCTTATTGTATAGTAAGAATTGCAAAAGGAACTTTAAAAAGCATTCATTATGATATTATTAAAAATAATTTATTAGAAGCATTAAATTATGGAGCAAAAGAAATAAGAATTTCAGCTCAAGATACTGGAGTTTATGGATATGATATTGGTGTAAATTTAGCATTTTTATTAAATAAATTAATAGAAATACCAAAGGATTTTATTATGAGGATTGGAATGTTTAAACCTTCTTCAGTTCTTCCATTTTTAAATCAATTATTAGATTTATATTCCTCTGAAAAAATATACAAATTTATTCATATACCAGTTCAAAGTGGAAGTAATAAAATTTTGGAAAAAATGAATAGAGGATATAATATAGAAACATTTAAGAAAGTATTAAATTCATTTAGAGAAAGATTTCCAAATATTACCCTTTATACTGATATAATAGTTGGATTTCCTGGAGAAGAAGAATATGAATTTAATGAAACATATAAATTATTAATGGAAATAAAACCAGATAAAACACATATTTCAAGATTTACTCCTAGACCTCATACATTAGCTGCTGCGATGCCTCAAGTCCCTGAATATATAAAAAAGAAGAGAAGTAAAGAATTATCAAGAATAACAAAAGAAATTCAATTAGAGAATAATAGTAAATGGATTGGTAAAATAGTAGAAGCATTAGTTATTGAAAGAAATAATAATAGAATATTAGCAAGAACAAAAGAATATAAAAATATTATTTTACCAAATTGTAATATTTCCTTAGGAGAAAAAATTGAAGTAATGATAGATGATGCAACTCCATTTTGTTTAATAGGAAGAATTACAAAAAGATAGAAAAATTAAAACTTTTAATGTGGGTCAAAAATAATTAACCACCAGTAAATGGTGGTAATAAATACACTTCATCTTTATTTATTAGAATTTTATATTTTTCATTAATTTTTCCATTTTTTATTAAATGATCTTTAAGTTTTGGTATTTTATTTATAATTTCATTTATAATTTCAATTTCACTATTCTTATCATCAATTATTATATTATCTGTACCTGCGATTTCTCTTAATATTGCAAATAATTTAACCTTTATTTTTTATCCCTCATTTATAAGTCTATTTATTTCATTTTCCATAATATGTCCTTTACATATAACTTTTACTTTTTTAACACCTTCTATTTTTAATACTCTTTTCTTAATTTCTTCTGCTAAATAAAATGCAATTGGACATAATGGACTTGATGGAGAAAATTCAATATTTACTTCACCATTTTTTTCTTCAATTTTACTTATTAATTGCATATCTACCATATTCATTCCTGTTTCAGGATCATAAACTTCTTTTAATGCCTCCATTATTTTATTTTCAATTTCACTTACCATTTCTATCCCTAAATTAAGCTAAGAATTTAAAATATTAAATATTTTCCTTAATTTTTCTTAAATACATTTTATAGCTTAAACACATAGTTTTTGGATGATTTGCATATACTTCATCTATTCTACCAACTAGTGTATTATTTGGGCATTTCTTTAATATTTCAGGATTAGAATATGCAATATCTGAAATTTCCTTTAATGCTTCTATATATCTATCAATATTTTCCTTTGTTTCAGTATCTGTAAATTCAAACATTAATGCTTCTTTTACTATAATAGGGAAATAAATTGTTGGAGGATGAAGTCCTTTATCTATTAATGCTTTTGCAACATCTAATGCAGTTACTCCTGTTTCTTTTGCAAGTTTTTCAGCACTTATTACAACTTCATGTTTTCTATAAGCATTTCCAAAAGGAATTGTAAATCCTCTTATTTTAGATACTTTTTTCATAAAATAATTTGTATTTACTACTGAAGCATAACATGATAATTTTAATCCCTTACCTCCCATGGATAATAGATATGAATATGCTCTTACTAATACAGGAATACTTCCATACCAATTTCTTATTTTTCCTATGGTTTTTGGTAAATTCCAATTTAAATAGTATTTATTTCCATCAAAATCTACTATTGGAATAGGTAAATAATCTTCTAATAATTCATTTACACCTATTGGTCCTGAGCCAGGTCCTCCTCCACCATGAGGAGTAGAAAAAGTTTTATGTAGATTTAAATGAACAATATCAAATCCCATATCTCCTGGTCTTGCAATTCCTAATATTCCTTGTAAATTTGCTCCATCATAATACATTAATCCACCTGCATCATGAACTATTTCTGTAATTTCTTTTATATTTCTTTCAAATAATCCTAATGTATTTGGATTTGTAAGCATCATTCCAGCAGTTCTTTTTCCTACAGCAGATTTTAAAGCCTCAATATCTACTAAGCCTTCTTCATTTGTTGGAATTTCTATTACTTTAAATCCTGCCATAGCTGCACTTGCTGGATTTGTTCCATGAGCAGAATCAGGTATAATAATTTCATCTCTATTTTCTCCTCTATCTTTATGATATTTTCTTATTATAAGACAACCAGTAAGTTCTCCATGTGCTCCTGCAGCAGGTTGTAAAGAAAATCTCTTCATTCCTGTAATAGATGAAAGCATTCTTTCAAGCTTATACATTATTTCAAGTATTCCTTGAATATCTTCTTGAAGAGGATGGATCCATTGAATTTCATCCATCCATGATAATTCTTCATTTATTCTAGGATTATATTTCATTGTACATGAGCCTAAGGGATATGGTCCAATATCTACTCCCCAATTCATTTGTGATAATCTTGTAAAATGTCTTACTACTTCTATTTGAGAAACCTCAGGAAGATTTAATTCCTCTCTTAAAAATTCCTTTGGAATTTCTTCTATTTCACAATCTTCAATATATAATCCTATTCTTCCTTTTTTACTCATTTCAAAAATAAGAGGCTCTAAGGATATCATTTTTAATTCCTCATAATAAATTCTTTTAATAAATCAATAAATTCATCAATATCTTCTTTTTTATGAATTTCAGTTACTGCAAATAATCCTATGTTTTCAGAGATTTCCCTTCCTCCAAGTATTCCTCTATCTTTGAGAAATCTATTTAGTTTTTTAATATTAATTCCCTTTATTGTAAAATCTCTGAAATGTAATCCTTTAAATCCAGTATCTAAACCAATTTCTTTTATTCTTTTTATTACATATTGAGTATTATGAAAAATTCTTTTTGCAATTCTTTTTATTCCTTCCTTTCCCAATAATGCCATATATATTGTAGCTGCAATTGCAAGTAGAGTTTCATTTGTACATATATTTGATGTTGCTTTCTCTCTTCTTATATGCTGTTCTCTTGTTGAAAGCACTAATGTAAATGCTCTTTCTCCTCTTATTGTTCTTGTCATTCCAACAATTCTTCCTGGCATTTGTCTTATTATCCTCATATCATTTTTACATGCCATTATTCCTAAGCTATTTCCTCCCATAGCTGGAGGAATACCTAATGGTTGTCCATCACCTACAACTATATCTGCTCCATAATCTCCTGGAGGTTTTATTATTCCCATAAGTAAAGGATCTGCACCTATAATTGCAATTGCTCCTACTTCATGTGAAATCTCAATTAATTCTTTTATTTTAAAATCAATTACTCCAAAAAAATTGGGTATTTCTGTATATATTCCTGCAATATCTTTACTGATAATTTTTTTAATATATTCTAAATCAGGACATCCATTATCTAAAAATGGTACTTCTATTATTTCAAGATTAATTGCATAATTTCTTATAACTGATTTTCTATCCTCAGGTATGGATGATGGAATTATTACTTTTTTTCTTCCAGTTACTCTAGATGATAATAAAATAGCTTCTCCTATAGCTGTTGGAAAATCATATAATGATGCATTTGCTACTTCCATATTATATAGCTCACAAATCATACTTTGAAATTCAAATAATGCTTGAAGTACTCCTTGGCTTATTTCAGGTTGATATGGAGTATAAGATGTTAGAAATTCTCCTCTTGTAATTAAATATTTTGTTATACTTGGTACAAAGTGAAACCAAGGCCCCCCTCCCATAAAGCACTTATATATTTTATTTTTTGATAAAATAGATTTCACTTCTTTGTAAATAGAATATTCATCTAAAATTGGAATATTCAAATCAAAATCTACTTTTATTACATCATTAAATAGATCATCAATTTTTTCAATACCAACTTCTTTAAGCATTTCATTTAAAATTGAAGCATTAGGAATATAAGGATGATTAAAAAAATCCATTATATTATCACATTAAATTGAAATTGTATGTTTTCCCAAACTTTTCATTTCAAAGGCTTCTACTGTTGCTTTTATTGGTTTAAATTTTCCATTAACTACTTCATATTCTATTTCCAATCTAGTTGGCTTATCACTTATTCCAAGCTTATTTGATTCTTCTATAAGTTTTGATGCAAGTTGTACCCACATTTTCTTATTTTCTTCAATTATTTCCTTTGGACAGTTTTTACAAAATGTAGCATAAAACCATCTTTTTGCTCTAAAAATAGCACTTCTAAATGTTGGACTTATTCTAAATCTTTGTATCATTTTCATCACCTATTTATTATCTTCTATATATCATTTACATATTAATATCTTTCGATAATAGATTTTACAACTGAAATCCTCGCCATTTATGGCGGGGATAAAGAGAAAAGCTTATAAGTTTTTAGTGATAATAGTAGTAATGATGGTATATGGTAAGAATGAAGTGTCCTCGTTGTGGTCATGTGTGGGAGTACAAGGGTAAGCTAGTCCTAGCCACATGTCCAAGTTGCTATAAGAAAGTTAATGTGAAGAAGTACAGAGAGGACTAAAGGTCGAGTAATATGGGTAATGAGGGATTACTAACCCTAACCATTAAGATGAGGGTTAGCCCTGAGCCAGAATATGAAAAAGAGTTAATTAGCTTAATTAAAAGATATAGAGAAGCTCTTAATTATGCTATTAATGTTATTATAGATAATAAAGCACTAAACCTTGGAAAAGCCCATAAATTGCTTTACAATATTCTTAAAAGAGAAATATTATTTACCATCTAAAATTGCTATTGATTGTTATAGAGAAGCAATTGCTATTGCTAAATCTTGGCTTAAAAATCCAAGGAAAGGTGGAATACCTAGAGCTAAAACTCCTAGGCTCTGGTTATCACATAAATATAGCTATAGAATTAAAGATAATTATGTTGAAATTATTGGTGGATATAAGCTTAGAATAATTGGATGGGATAGAAGGTATGATCAATATCAAAATAAAGAAGCAAGATTATTGCTCAAAGATGGTAAGTTCATTCTTGAAATATCTAAGCATATATCTAAACCAGTTAAGTATATTCCTAAAGGTATTCTAGCCATAGATGTTAATGAAAAGCATATTGTTGTAGGAAATTCACATTTTGAATATAGATTTGAAACTGCTATTGAGAAAGCTTTAAACTATAAACAACTTGCTGAAAACCTTCAGGAGAAGTACTCATCAACAAGGTATAGTGCATGGCTTAGGAGAAGAGGTATACGAGAGAGGATAAGATATTTCCATAGAAAAGCTAAGAATATTATTGAGGATTGGGTAAAGAAGACATCACATAAAATAGTATTGTTGGCTAAGCATTATCAATATGCAGTTGCTAGAGAAGATTTAACAAACTTAATAAAAAGCCTTAGAAAGCTTCCTAAAGAACATAAAGTTGCTTTGCTAATATTAAGCTATAGAAGATTGAAACATTGGATTGATTGGCAATGTGAAAAACATGGAGTACCTATAATCATTGTAGAGCCTAAAGACACATCAGTAACATGTCCAATATGTAACTTAAGACTTGTAAAAAATGGCTATAGAAAAATGAAGTGCCTTAAATGCAGATTTGAAGCTGATAGAGATGTAATAGCTATTCAAAATATTGAGAGAAAAGCAAAGATGTGGGGGGCTCTGATCCCCCTGAATGCCCCTCAGATGACAGATGTAAATCCAAATAGATGAGAGGAACCTTCGCTCTTTAGGGCGAGAGGAGGTCAGATAATCCATATTTATTTTCTTCTATTATACATCTATGTTCACATAAAGAACAGTTCACTTTATTATTTATTTTTTCATAAAATTTTGACTCTTTAATATTCATTTTCACTTTTTAATTCCTTTTGATAATAAAAATTCTTCTTTTTCTTCTTCTCCTGCAGGTCCTAAAATAACCAATCCTTTTCCATCTTCTATATTTATTTCATGCATTTTTAAGCTATGAGGAGTTTGCCTCATTTTTTCTATTAATATATATCTTTTTAATACTCCACCTTTAACAATTCTTCTAAATCTTATTATTCCATCTGCTATATGTTCAATTCCCCATCCAAAGGATTCAGATGTAGTAATAGCATATTGAGAAGTTACAAAAATTGTAAAATCCCATTTTGCTAAAACTTTTTTCACATAATAAGAATATCTTCTTGCCATTGATGGTTTATCAAGCCAAAATGCTGATAATGAATCAATAACAACTCTTGCTCTTCCATAACCCAAGGCCTTTTTTGCTTCTATAATTTTTTCAACAAGATCTTCTACAGTTAATGATTTTAATGACCATTTATCTTCTAATCCCATTAATGCATCAATTATTATTAATTTATCTTCTTTTATTGATTTATCAAAATCAAATTTGAATTGTTTTGCTTGATTTATTATGGATTCTCTACTTTCTTCTGTTGTAACATATATGCATTTATCTCCTTCTTTTATTCCTTGAGCTATAAAATGAATACAAAGAATTGTTTTTCCTGTTCCTGGCTCTCCAGTAATAGCAATACAAAATCCTCTTGGTATTCCTCCTGCTAACATTTTATCTAATGATGAAATTCCAGTAGAAAGTCTTTCTATATCCATTAATTAATAATTTCTTTTCATAATAAATAAATTTTGTTATAAAAATGAAAATAAAAGCTATAAGAAATTAAAATTATGTTAAATATCATTTAAAGCCCCAGAGGGGATTTGAACCCCTGACCAACGGCTTACAAGGCCGTCGCTCTACCAGCTGAGCTACTGGGGCTTAATATTTTTTAATATTACAATCATTTAAAATTTTTCTCAAATTGTTTAAATATTAGCTAAAAATAATTTTTCATAGAGCCGGGGTGGCTTAGCCTGGTTAAAGCGCCGGACTCATAATCATATAAAGGGGACGAGAAATCCGGAGATCGCGGGTTCGAAGCCCGCCCCCGGCACTATTAATCTTAAAATAATAAAAATGAATAGTGAGTAAGTAATGATTCGTAAGCTATCATATTCTGATTTTGAATCCATATTAAAAGTAATTAATAATGCTGCACAAGCTTACAAAGGTTTAATTCCAAGCGATTTATGGAAAGAACCTTACATGTCAAATGAAGAATTGAAAAATGAAATTAATGAAGGTGTGGAATTCTATGGTTGGTTTGAGGATAATACTTTAGTTGGAGTAATGGGAATTCAATTTGTTAAAGATGTTACATTAATCCGTCATGCTTATGTTATTAAAGAATATCAAAGAAAGGGAATTGGTAGTAAGCTATTAAAATATTTAATAAGCTTAGCTAAAACTCCTGAGATATTAGTTGGAACATGGAAGAATACAACATGGGCAATTCATTTTTATGAAAAGCATGGTTTTAAGCTTGTCTCTTATGAAGAAAAAGATAAGCTTCTTCGAAAATATTGGAAAATTCCTGACAAGCAAATAGAAAATTCTGTAGTATTAAGACTAAGAAAATAATTGAAAGAAGCTTAATGAAGTAATTGCTTTTTTATAGAAGCAAATCACTTTAAATTGATAAAGTAATTTTCATTTTTTATTCTTTTGAATATTTTTTTGTAATCATTCCTTTGATTAATCCGATAATAAATCTAACGTTAATTCTCCAAAAGAATATTATTGTTTTAAATGTATGAGAATATCCTACAGCTAAAATAGGAATTATAAAGTGAGCTAAACAATATTTTATAAATCCATATAATGAATATATGCCATAATGCCACATTGCATAAGCTACTTCTATAGGATCTTTAATTACCATAAAATGTTTTACACCACAGTAAGGGGATGTATCCATTTTCCTTTTTTCTTTACATAATTATAAAGAAGTATATCTTCACCATAGAAAAGTGGTGGTGGATTATAATTTACAAGCACATCTTTTCTTATTAATGTATTATTAATAAATGGTACATCACGTAAATGTAATGGTCTTATTTTTTCTGAAACTATTCTATATGCTGTTATATGAATATTACATACATCAATTGAAGGTGTAGATATAGCAACAACACCTGGCTTTATGTATTTTGAAACAATATCAAACCAATTTTCAGGAATTTCAACATCATCATCAAACATAGCAATCCATTCTGTTGAGCATCTTCTTGCACCATTTACTCTTGCTTTAGATAATGGTCTTGATGTTTCAATAATTATATTGTTTACCCAAGATGCTTTTTTAAGAACTTCTAAAAGCTTTGGTCTAATTTTATTTGGATCTTTTGTTAAGATTAATACATCAACTTTCATATAAATATCACATAAAAATGATTTTTACTCTATAAGATATTATATCTTTTTTATTAAATGTTTACTACTGAATGTATTTAAGTAATTCATTAATTTTATTTGCTTCTATAAATTCAATACCTGCTTTATTTGCTGCAATTTTATCTTCTTCTCTATCTCCTACAAATATTACTTTTCTTACATTTAATATTTTTAATGCATTTATTATAGGCAATGGATTTGGTTTTAAATCCTCTATAGAATTTCTTCCAATTACTAAATCAATTAAATTCTTTATTCCTGTAACTTCAAGTACTCTTTCTATGCAATCTTTTGAATTATTTGATATTATTGCAATTTTAATTCCTTTACTTTTTAAATAATGTAAAATTTCTTTTACCCCTTTTAATAATTCAGCTTTTTCTGCTCCTCTTATTTCATATTTTTTTATTACTTCTAAGCATTCTTTTGCAAATTTATCCCCTTCTGAATGTAAAGATGAAAGTCTTTTAATTTCTTTAAATAAAGGTTTAAATTCGCTATAAAGACCATACTTTTTTGCAATTAATTTTAATTCATTTCTCATTAATTCATAATCAATTGGTATTTTTACAAGTGTTCCATCTAAGTCAAAGAATACTGCTTCCATAGGCCTATACTTCTCCATTCCCCTTCTTTTAATAATATAGGACCTGAATCCATATGTCTTATCCAGTAATAGCCTTCTCCTAATGCATTATATTTTTTCAATGGAGGAATTTCTTCATCATATGCTAATTTCACATAAATATATGGCATATTTAAACCAGCTACTGAAAAGAAAAGACTTGTTGTAAAAAATCTTCCTGCATTTATTTCTGTTGGACATGGAATTCCATTTTTATTTTCTTTTAAATCTACACAAAATATACCTGTAGGATTTTTATCTATTGCAAGTATGCATTCTGTAGCAATTTTATCAACATCGGGTCTATTTACTGTAACTGCAACACTTGGTGTACCTGTAATTCCTGAAGGAGCTAAATGAGGATAAATATATTCTAGTCTTTCTCTTACTTGAGATACTATAAGCTCACCATTTTTCCATATGCTATGAAATGCTAAATTTCTTCCTGGTAAATATTCTTGTGCAATAAATTTCCAATTTTCTCCTCTACTTCTCCAATATCTTATCCATGCTTTTCCCATTTCAATATTATAGCATGGTGTAGAACCTCTTCCACCAGCTCCACTTGTTGCTCTTATCCAAAAAGGAAGACCAAGTTCTTCTGCAGCTTCTTCTATTGAATCTTCATCTTTAATTTCTATGGCTTTTGCTACAGGAATTCCTGCTTTAGCCCATATTTTTGCAGATTCAAGCTTATCTTGGCATATTCTTATGGTTTCTTTTTTTGGAAGAAAAGTAATTGCTTTTATTTTCTCTCTATTTTCTGAAATTACTCTTACTTCAATATCTGGTTGTGGATGAACCATTTCTATATTGTATCTTTCAATAACATCATTAAGAAATTCAATATATTTAGGATGAGTACATGGAATAGCAATTTGTCTTACATCAACATCAGGCAATTCTAAGTAATATTTATTAATATCAGTTCCAACAATAAAGAATTTTTCAGGTGCAATTCTAAGACTTTTTATAAAATTTACACCTGCAGGTCCTCCTGCTCCAGTTACAAGCATTCTCTTCATTTTAATCATTCCTCATTATTACACCCTACGTTTTACATACCATCTATTTGGATTTGAAGATATCCAATCAATTTCTCTTTTTATTCCTTCTTTTAAATTTACCTTTGGTCTCCAGCCTTTTTTCATTGCTTTACTTATATCAAGCTCAAGAACTTTTAATTCCTTTGGTATTCTCCATCTACCTGTTATATTTGAATAATCTCCTTCAGGAACTTCTTCAAAAATAGGCTCCATATCTTTATTTGCTATATCAATAATAAGATTGGCAAGTTCTTTTATTGTAACCGAGCTTCCACCTCCAATATTAAAAACTTCAAAGCCATCCCATTCCTCCTCTATCATTATATTATGAAATTCTACTACATCTTTAACATATACATAATCTCTTCTTTGATTTCCATCTCCAAATATAACAGGTGGCTTATCTTCTAATACTACTCTTTTAATAAATTCTGTTAGAACTCTTCCATACCATTCTCTTTCTCCATAAACAATTCCATATCTAAGAGCACAAATTTTCATTCCATAAAATATAGAATATTGTTGGCAATATAATTCTCCGGAATATTTACTTACTCCATAAGGCCATTGAGGTCTTTTTGGATGTTCTTCATCTTGTGGTATTTTAATTGCTTCTCCATAAACTCCAGCAGAAGATGCATAAATTATTTTTTTAACTCCAACTTTTCTTGCAGCTTCTAAAACATTTAATGTGCCTTCAATATTTGTTTTTGCATCTAAT
>Ga0080004_1227327_pt1 | contig 62789 bp, 69 predicted proteins | sample WasSprMetagenome_FD_69207 | JGI IMG/M metagenome (GOLD analysis project Ga0080004, IMG submission 69207) | Sulfidic aquatic microbial communities from Washburn Spring, Yellowstone National Park, USA - WS (SPADES assembly) (version 2) | ecosystem: Environmental > Aquatic > Thermal springs > Hot...
ACAATAGCGAGGGAAGCGGGTTTTACAGTTGGCAGGACGTTGAAGACTGGGTTAGAGCAAATACAGACGCCCAGCTCATAGGCCTAATAGCCCACGAGTTCGGCTACCCGCTTGAATACATAGGCAGCCTTACACCCTTCCAGTTCCAGTTTCTCGTTTCCTGGCTTAACTGGTTTTATAGGCGGAGAAGAGGCAGGTAGATGAGCCAAGAGCTTGAAATGCGCGTAACAGCCAAGGTTGACGAAGCCTTGGCTGCCGTCCGCGAACTAGGCGACCAGACAGCGGAAGCCATGGGACGCGTCGAAGAGGCCAACGAGCGGGTAGCCAAAGCTCAGGAAGAGGCCTCAGCTTCAGCCCGAAACCTGGTCACGGGCTTCAGCGGGGTTCTAACAGCCGGCTTCAACCTTTATCAGGGCTTAGACAGGATTGAGAAGGCGCAATATGCTGCTTCAAGAGCCGCCTACCAGCTTGAAGTAGCCCAAAAAGCCTTGGAGGAAGCTCAAAAGGAATACAACGAGGCTGTAGCCAAATACGGTCCTGAAAGCGAGAAAGCCCAAGAAGCAGCCAAAAACCTCGCCCTCGCCCAGGAAAAGTATCAGCTTGCAGCTGAAAGAGCCCAAATCGTGCAGAATAACGTGAACCAGACGGTGATGCAGTTCGCCCTCTCCGTGGTTCCGACGGTAATAACCATGGTTGACAGCGGAGTTAAAGCCTTCCAGAGCTTCCACGCGGCCATCGACATGGTTAACAAGGTTACCGCCTTTTTGGCCGCCAACCCGATCATGGCAGCCATCATGGCCATCGGGATGCTGGTCGGCGTTTTAGTTACAGCTTATCAGACATGCGAGCCCTTCAGAAACGCCATAAACGCCATCGGGCAAGCCATATACAACTTCCTCAAACCCGCTGTTGACGCCATTTGCGGGGCCTTAACGTGGTTCTGGAACAATGTCCTGAAGCCCATAGCCGATTTCATAGTGGGTATCATAATTGTTTACATAAACATGTGGGCTGCGGTTTTGAAAGCCTTGGGAGACGTCTGGAACGCTGTTTGCTCCGCCATAAGCGGATTTTGGAACACTTACATCAAACCCATTGCGGACTTCATCGTAGGCACCATAATTGTCTACATTCAAATGTGGATGAGCATCCTTAAGGCTCTCGGCGACACGTGGAATGCCGTCTGCTCGGCTATCAGCGGCTTCTGGAACACTTACATTAAGCCCATTGTGGACTTCATCTGGAACGCCATCAAAGGAGCCTTCGAGTTCTGGATTAATATAATTAAAGCTCTTGGCGATGTATGGAATGCCATATGCAGCGGTATAGGCTGGGCCTGGAACACCTTCGTCAAGCCTGTCGCAGACGCTGTGAAATGGTTCTGCGACACTGTTTACAATGCTTTCAAGACGCTTTTCGGCTGGATAATAGGCGGAAGCTTCTGGACGGACATGTGCAAGGGCATCGTAAACGTCTGGAAAACAGTTGTTGAGCCTTTAGTCGGGGCCATCAAAGGCTTCTGCGACGCCGTTGCAGGCGCCTTCAAGTGGCTGAGCGACACGCTTGGAGGGATATGGAACGGGATATGCAACGCCGCCAAAGGCGCTTGGGACACAATATGCAATTTCGGAAAAGGAATTGTGGATGCGGTCGGCGGAGCGGCAAAGGCGGCGGGAGACGCTTTGGGCAATTTTGCCAACGCCGCTGGGAAGGCTTTAAGCGACGCGGGTAACGCCGTTTGGAACTTCATAACGAGCATCTGTTTCGCCCACGCCATCCACAACGCGGTTGAGTCGAGCGTGAAGGATTTGGACAGATGGGTTGAGGCCGTGAGGGGCAGCATGGGCCGTGGGCTTGAGAGTGTTAAAGGTTTTGTCGCTGAAGTCGGTAAGCCCGCAGCTCTGGGCGGAATCCATATGGGAGCTGCTCCACCCATTCCTCCGCCAGCACCCGCACCCGTGGCGGTTACTATAACGGCTCCGCTTGTTAATGTGGAGGGCTCCGCCGACAAGCGGACGGTCGAGTTGGCCGTGGAGAAGGTGAAGGAAGCCCTGAAAACCACGCTCATTGAAGCTTCTTCATCTGCTGCGCCGACCAAGCGCATCCGCGTCATGGGAGGTGTTGTGTTCTAATGCTGCTGAGCGAGATGGTTAGACAAATAAAAAAGGAGGCAGCGCTTTATTTAGACACGACAAGTTACACGAGCCCGACAGCTCATGACTGGACAACAAGGAAAAGCAAAACAATAACGCTTTCTGAGCCGAGCCTCGTTTTTGTGCGTTTCAAGGGCTACAGCGGCGGCAGCACTGCCAAGGGCAGCCTGAGGCTCCTGCACAACAGTAATCCAGTGCTGGTGTATCAGCACATGCCGGGTAGCCCAGGCATCCAGCAAAGCCTTTTAATGTATTTAGAGACCGGAAGTCACACTTTCGAGTTGCAGACAGCGGTTGACTATAGCCCAAACAACAATGAAGTTGCTGTTATAACGGAGTTTTACATTGCGGTTTTAGGTTTCGCAGATCAGGGCGGGCAAGAATATGCGCCGGCAGCGGTCAGCGTCTCAGCAGGCGCAACAGCGACAGTCGCCTCATTATCTTTTACTGTTCCATCTGCAAGGAAGTTGGCAGTTGGCGTGATAAAGCAATACGCGTGTATAGTAACTGCCTATTGCGACATACCGGATTATCGTTCAAGCGAGATGAAAAATCCGGGAGAGCCAAACGCCTCCAGCGTAATGAACTTTAGGCTTTACCTCGACGGAGCTGAAATAGGATGGAAGGAACGCCAAAACGATGATTTCGACTCTGGCTATAACATGACTTACAGCGAAGGGTGCCATGGGCGGGCATACTTCGCCTTAACGCCTGGAAGCCACACGTTAGAAGTTAAAGCGACAAATAACCTTTCCTCGGCTTATAACGCCAGGGCAGTTTTGAATTTAGTTTTTTCCCCATGGTTTCTCATAGACCAGCACGAGCCCTTAACACTTAATTTCCCGCAGGGCAGCACGCTTTACCTTGTCGCTGAACCATTATGGCAAGATCCGACGAAAACCATAAAACTCGGATGGCAACGCTTCGTAAGCTTCGGAGACTCAACGGATTATTACAGCACAGCAAGCGGGACAGGCGTCTTATCATGGAACTACACCTTTGAAAGCGTCAACGTTGCAAGCTGCTCTCTATTCGTCAGCGGTTACGGAGGCTGCATAAGCATAATAGCCGTAGACGTGAGGTAAAAGCGAAATGATAAAGCTCAAGCAAGTTTTAACCGTCCTCGGGAAGGGCGTCCTCGTTTTCGAGACGGACTTCCCAGACGGCACAGTCAAGGATGTCCAAATCGACGTCTCCGAGCTTGAGGACCGCCTAAAACAGCTTAGGCAACTGTTGGGCAGAGACCTCACAACAGATGATCTGCGAGACGTTTTGAAAACGCTTTTCAACCAGATAAGGCAGGGGCAACAACCTTTCCCGCAAAAGTTCGACTATACAGCCTTAATAGGGGCGGATTTTGAACAATGACCTTCACGATAGACTCTTACACGCTTAACGTGACTGACTTCACCGAGCAGAGCCAGCCCACGGCAAGCGAGTGGAACGCTTGGGAAAATCAGGCTTTAGCCCTTAAACGCTTCGTGTATGGGCTTAAACGTGTCTGGAGCCTTTCATGCGTCGAGAAAGACGTGGCTTGGAAAAGCAGCGCAGCCCTATACCTGCGGAACAAGCTGCAGACAGGCGACACGGTAACATTCACTGTTGACGAGGGAGACCGCTACCAGCTTTCAGCCACAAACTGTTACGTTGTAAACGTCTCCATCGAGATGAGGCTTGTAGGCGGGCAGAACATCCGATACTTCACAGTCCAGCTTAAGGAGGCCTAAAAATGGCCGAAGTAGTCACAACCTTGCCGGTTAAAACCAAGCCGGGTGAGGCTGTCAAAATCGTTTCAGATCAGCTCCCGGCCAGCCTAACAGAACAGGGGAACCTCAAAGTCGCCCTGCTCGAGAGCCTGCCCAACCCGTCAAACTTGGATGTTGCATTGTCAACAAGAGCTTCTGAAGCAACATTATCAGCAATTAAAAATGCTTTAGGCTCTGTCGGCACAGATAAGCTGTGCACAAGCTTGGTTGACGCTTTACCGGCGGGCACAAACAAGATTGGAAGCGTTGATGTTGCAAGCCTGCCAAGCCTACCCGCTGGAACAAACACGATAGGCACTGTTAACGCAGTCAAAAGCGGCACGTGGAACATCGACAACCTCTTGAACCCGCATCCCGTCAAGTTCACGCCCGAGGAAAAGATGCAGGACGCCAACCAGTTTACAGGGACATACGCGCCGACCGCCGCTGGAAGCACGACGATAATAAGCGCCGTAACAGGCAAGGTTATCCGGGTTTACGATTTTTACCTCTGGAACAGCGGAACAGCCGACGTTGGCGTCCGCCTATACTTTGGGACTTCCGGCAAGAACGTGTTTAAAGGCAAACTGTCGGCTAAAACTGGCGTGGTGAAAAGTTTTGTCCGCCCGTGGGAGTCTAACGCCGGAGACTCGCTTGTGCTCTATTTAGACGCGGCTGGGACGGTTGATTATGGAATAGGGGCGGTGCAGGCCTAATGAGCCAAGTTGTAACCAAGTTTCCAACTTCAACGACAGTTATTGTGAGCGGTTGGAACAATCCGACAAACGCTTACGCCGAGGACGGAGCAAACGCGGACTCAAGCACAAACGGGGCCGAGCAGAAGTATGGCGGATGGAACTTCACATCAAACGACATACCGGATGGAAGCACCATCACGAAGGTGGAAATCGGCTGCAAACACTATGAGGTTGACCCTTCCGGCTATTATCAATACACTGAATTGAAATATGTCCAAAGTAGCGGTTCATCTGTTATAACTGATTTAACGAAGCGCAGCAGCCTGACATGGGATTATTGGGACATCACAAGCTACGAGTCGAGCTGGGACTTGACGAAGCTGAACAATGCAGACGCGCGGATAATATGCAAACTTGTCTCGTCTGGTGGCGGATGTTACGTTGAAACGGAAAACGAGAAAACCTATGTGATCGTTGGGAATTTCAACAATAAAACTATCAAAAGCATTGGCGAGCTTCAAGTGAGTGAGAAGGTTTTGATTTTTCATCGGAAGAAAGGTCTGATGTTCAGTCCGGTTGTAAAAATTGAGCGTTCGCCGCTTGTTCAAGAAGATGTTGTTGAAATCTGGAGCGAGCCTATCAAACTAAAGGCCAAAAACATCGATTTCGAATGGGCGTCACACATAACGGTAACAAAGAAACACCCAGTTATAGTTTTCAAAAAGGAAGACCTAAGATTTGCCGGACCTTTGCAGTTTACAGCAGAAGAACTTTATTATAGGCTGCTCGCCGGAGAAAAGTTCTGGCAGGGACACTTGTGGTTCGGCTGGAAAATAGAAATGTTTCCAATAGGTTATGCCGCGCTGAGAACCGTGAACGGTTCCGCATATAAAATAGTCACGGAAGATATCGGAAATCTTATTACAAAAAGTCTATTTAACCACGAGCTCGAATTTCTCGAGAAAGAATACGGCTTAAGCCTTAAATGCCAAACGGAACTCGGCCCGCCTTTTATGGCTATAGCTGTAAAGACAACAAGCTACGTTGATGCAGTCGCTTTGCGGGTAACCTTCACCCCGCCAGCAGCAGCTGTTCCCCGTAACATAGGCGACAGTTTAACCTCCGCAGTTGTAAACGTCTAAAAAGGGATGGAAAACGTGCAAGAGTTTTTCCGCATCAACCGCATAAGCCTAAAACGTTTCGACGCTAAAGCAGGCAAGTTCATTGTTAATATAGCCTATGAAACCGCAGCCCCAGAGCCAACAGAACGCGTCGTCGGCGTGGCTGAAGCCTTCGGGCTCGGCTTGGACAAATGGGAAAAGTTTGTAGTTTACGATAACGTTGAGCTGAAAATAGGCCCAACGGACATTGTTTATATAACGGGCGATAGCGGCTCTGGCAAAAGCGTTCTGCTCAAGGCTTTGGAGAAGGACATCCGCGAGGAAATGAGGCAAACGTGCATAAACATAGCCGACGTTGAAAGGCAAATTGTCCGCGACAAACCGTTGGTTGAAACTGTTGGCAAAACGCTTGAAGAAGCCCTCGAGCTTCTAAGCCGAGTGGGCCTAAACGACGCCTTCCTATTCCTACGCACTTATGAACAGCTAAGCGACGGACAAAAATACCGCTACAAAATCGCCAAAATGATTGAAAGCGGAGCCCAATTCTGGATTTTAGACGAATTTGCGGCTACTTTGGACCGTGACACGGCGAAAATTGTGGCTTACAACCTTCAAAAACTCGCACGCCAACAACGTAAGGCAGTTTTAGCAGCAACTACGCACACAGACTTATTTGAAGATTTAAACCCAAGCGTCCATATCCATAAAAGGTTTGGCAAGGAGATAACCGTAAATTATTACCCGAACGTGCCAGCCAAGCAATGCGGCCTCGTCAAGGAAATGCGGATTGAGGAAGGCACGTTTGAGGATTGGCTTAAGCTCGCCCATTTCCATTATAGAAGCCATAGGGTTGCTGGACCCCGCAAAATATTCCGCCTTGTCCGAGGAGACGAATTGTGCGGGGTAATCGTCTATGCCCATCCGCCCCCAACATGCTTCGGTAGAAGGCTTGTCCTGCCGAATATGAGCATGAAAGAGCTGAACGAGAAAGTCGGCGTTATCAGCCGTGTGGTTGTGCATCCAAAATACCGCACCATAGGTTTAGGCTCAAAACTTGTCAGTGAAACACTACCTTTAGCGGGCACGCCCTACGTGGAAATGCCTGCCGTCATGGCAAAATACAACCCATTCGCAGAAAAGGCGGGAATGCGGAAAATAGCAGAGCAGCCACCGCCAAAAGAAGCCATAAAAATCGCAGAAACCCTAAGCAAACTTGGATTCAACATCCATCTGTTAGGAAGTGAAAAATACGTTTTAACTAAACTGCAAACCCTAAACGCTGAAAGCATAGCCAAAATAAAAGAAGCCTTCATCAAATATCCCCATGCACGATTTATGAAATACTTCTTCAGCCATATGCCATTCGGGAGAAAAGAGGCCTATGCCAAAGAAGTAATGAGAGCCAGCCTTGAAAAGCTTGCACATCTAATTAAAGTCTGCGGCTTCCTCATGCAAACAAAAGTTTACTTGTTCTGGCAAAAGAAAAAGGGAAGTTTAGCTGAGGATTTTCAGCCCAGCTTTATCGTAGATTCTCTTTAGTCTTTCCAACTCCTTTCCTGTGTAGAATTTTGCTATCACCGTTTTAGGCGCTCGACCTTGGAAAACATCCACGTAACGGTCTGGGACTCCAAGCTCGCCCAGCTCGGTGGCATGCCACTTTCTGAGCACCTGTGGAGTTATCCTTACGCCTGCGCTTGCGCTCGCCTTCCTCCAAATCCTTACAAACTCCCTGAAGCCTATGTAAAAAAGCCTCTCAGAATGGTCTTGTCGAGACTTTAGATATTTCGTAAGCCAAACTTCGCATTCTTCATTGTAGAATGTTACACCAGCCTTCTTTGTTCGCGTATCATGCTTAGGTTTAACAGCCCTCAAGTCGAAATCCACATCTCTGAATCGATTAAGCCTTAAGCCCTCACTACACCTTACTCCGGTTGTCGCATAAAACAAGTAAATAGCTCGCTCTCTGTCATCAGTCAATCCATCAAAGCCCATCCTCAATTGACCCTTAGTCGGCAAAACCACTTCTTGATCGCTGCTTTCATGAGCCTTTTTGAAACTCTTCATCAAATCCGGCTGATTCAAGAATCTACATACAAACGCCCTCAAACCGCAAAGCTGATTATTATAAGTTTTCGGAGCCTTATTCAAGTAAGTGTTCAAGTAAGCCCTAATAGTTTCATAAGAAACCACTCCCTTTGCAAATTTAAGAAACCTCAAGGCAATATTCTTGTAATCCCTCGCAACCCTCGGCTGAAGCCTCTCGTCAACCTTACAATACTCCCAAAACCTCGAAACACAAGAGTCAATGTCTAAGGGAGGTGAAGGAACCGTAGGTTCTCCCATCGCAAACTTTGGACCCGCCGACGGGAGTTCGAATCTCCCCCGGGCTACCAACAGTTTTGAAGTTAATAAAAAGGCAATTTTGGCATTCTTGTACTTTTTGTTTTTCACTTGTAAATTGGTGCGGGGGGTGGGATTTGAACCCACGAACCCCTACGGGACAGCCGTTCCGCGAAACTTTTATGAACCGTTTCTCCTCAGGGCTGCGCCTTTGGCCAGGCTTGGCAACCCCCGCTTGTTATCGCCTTTATTTCTTAATTTTTGGGTGAAATTAAACCTTCCTTTTAGTTTTTGTATTTAGACCAGTCTGAAGTCTTCTTTTATTGTTGTTAGCACCACGTGGGTGTTTGTCCTTTCCACGTATGGCATTGCCAACAGGCGCTTTGCGAATTTGCTTAATTCGTCTCTGTTTTTGAATTTGGCTATTACTATGGCGTCTATAAGCCCCGTCACGTCGTAGACGCAGCAAACATTTGGGAGTTTTGCAATTTCACTTTCCACTTCTAAAAGCCTCCCCTTCGAGACTGTTATTTCTGTTACTACTGTTAAGGCGTAGCCAAGCTTCTCATGGTCTAAAAGGGCTGTGTAACCCTTTATTATGCCCTTTTCTTCAAGTTTTTTAACTCTTGAAAGGGCTGTGCTTGTGGATATATCACATTGTTTGGCTAGTTGCCTAGATGAGAGTCTAGCGTCTATGGTAAGAGCTTTCAATATTTTCATGTCAACTTCGCTTAGCTCCTCTTTTTTAATGCTTTTTTTCTCCGTAGGAAGGTCTCCCCATACATCTGTTTCGCTCATTTAATACCATCTCTTTAATTCTCTTGCATTTGTAACAACTATACTTTTTAATATTTAACATTTGTTGCTATTTTTGTGGAAAAGCTTTTTATATGTATGATAAACCTTTGTTTTGCTGTAAAAATATTGCGGGAAGCATATGCGAGATTTACTGCGTGAAACCGCCAAAAAACAGAGCGTCGAGTTATGTTTTAAGCTTATTAGGAATGCCGACCATGTCCTTTTACATTTCACCGATTTACTTGGCTCTTTCAAGGGTAGAACAATACCTGTTGAGGAGGTGGAAAATGCTCTAGCTGAGGGTGTAGGCTTTGATGGCTCATCGTTGATTGGTGGGGTTGGCATAGAAGAAAGCGATATGATTATGAAACCAGATATAACCACCTTCGCAGTTTGCCCGTACTATTTCTACGACAAAAGTGTTGCAAGCTTCATCTGCAACTTATACACGCCCGAAGGCAAACGCTTTGAAGGAGACCCAAGGTATATCTGCCAAAAAACCCTTGAAAGATTAATAGCTGATGGATATGACCCAACAGCTGCTGCTGAATTGGAATTTTATCTTGTGCAAAAGGCTGCCAGTGGCGATTTTCAACCTGTTGAAAACCACCTTATAGATAAGCAGCGGTACTTTGACATAGCCCCCGGCAGAGATGTTACTGAAACCTTCAGAATGGAGTTAACTAACGCACTTTTCACCATGGGCATCGAAGTTGAAAGACAGCATCATGAGGTTGGAGCGGCTCAAAACGAAATCACCTTTAAGTACTCTGACCCAATGACAACGGCAGACAATATTATGCGTTATAAGTTTGCGGCTAAGGCTGTTGCCGATAGGAAATATGGCTGGATAGCCACTTTCATGCCTAAGCCATGGTTTGGAAAACCTGGAAGCGGCATGCATGTTCACCTCGGCCTTTTCAACTTAAAAACTGGTAGGAATCTTTTCTATGACAAGGATGGCTACGCCAATATATCGCAGAAATGTCGCTATTTTATAGGAGGAATTCTTGAGCATGCAAGGGCTCTGTGTGCTGTTGTTGCGCCCACTGTTAACAGTTATAAGAGGCTTGTGCCCGGATATGAAGCTCCAGTTTACATTACTTGGAGCCGGAAAAACCGTTCGGCCCTAATAAGAGTGCCGGAATACTATCCAGGCAAGGAGAATGAAGCCAGAATAGAGTTTCGCTGTCCAGACCCGCTATGTAATCCCTATTTAGCGTATGCTGTGGTCTTCGAGGCTGGTCTGGATGGCATCAAAAGAAGAATCGAGCCTGGCGATCCCATCGACATTAACGTTTACCATTTAAGCGAGGCAAAGCGAAGAGAGCTTGGAATTAGAGTTCTGCCAAGTTCACTTAAGGAGACTCTGGAAGAGTGGAGAAGTGATGACATATGCATAAGGACGTTGGGCAGGGAAAACGCTGAGAAATATTTAGAGCTCAAGATGCAAGAATGGCGTGAATATGAGCTGCACATGCCGAAAGATGATAAAAACATCGTTACACTTTGGGAGTTGCAAAAATACATTTACGCCTAACAAGATTTAAATTATCGTTTTCTCCCATGTTCGAAGCTGCTTGGGTGTGTGAAAGTGAAATACGATACCATATTAGTGTTGGATTTCGGGGGACAGTATTGCCATCTCATTGGAAGACGGGTTAGGGAAAATGGTGTATACTCGGAAATAGTCCCCCACGACATAAAAATTGAGGAGATAAAGTTTCTAGGCGAAAAGTTCAATGTTAAAGGGTTAATTCTATCTGGTGGTCCAGCAAGCGTTCTTGATGTGAACGCACCAAAACCGGATAAACGCATTTTCGATTTAGAACTGCCAGTTCTAGGTTTATGTTATGGGCATCAACTTATAGCCCAAATTTTCGGAGGGAAAGTTGGACCAGCCAAACGAAAAGAGTTCGGCTCAACTTATGTAACCATAAACAGGCCAGTTGGCATTTTAAAGGATTTAAACAGAAGAGAACGCGTTTGGATGAGCCACAGCGACACCGTTTTTTCAGTTCCACCCGAATTTGAGGTTTTAGCCCACACCGAGAGCTGTCCAGTAGCTGCCTTCAAACATAAATTCAAGCCAATCTACGGTTTACAGTGGCACCCGGAAGTGGTGCATACGATAAATGGCTCCAAAATGATTCGTAACTTTCTCTTCGAGGTATGCAATTGCATTTCAAACTGGAAAATGGAAAACGTCCTAGACAAAATGGTTGAAGAAGTTAAACAAGAGGTTGGTGATGGTAAAGCCGTAATAGCCCTAAGCGGAGGCATAGACTCCAGTGTCGCCACAGCAATAGCAGCCAAAGCGTTAGGCGATAGACTAACAGCAGTCTTTGTTAATCATGGATTTATGAGGGAGAACGAACCGGAATTTGTAAAGAAAACCTTTGAAAATCTTAAAATAAACTTGGTTATTGTGAATGCACAGGAAAGATTTTTTGAAAGGCTTAAAGGCGTAACCGACCCCGAAATGAAGAGGAAGATTATAGGCGAGGAGTTTGTTAGGGTTTTCGAAGAAGTTGCAGAAAAAGTCGGTGCAGAGTACCTTATTCAAGGAACTATTTATCCCGATAGAATTGAATCCGGTTTCAGAAGGTTTTCAGACAAAATTAAGACTCACCATAATGTTGCTGGACTGCCTACCAAAATTAAGTTTAAGAAAATTGTTGAACCCTTAAGGGACTTGTACAAGGATGAGGTTAGAAAGGTCGCCCAAATAATTGGGCTGCCAAAGGAAATCGTTTTCAGGCAACCCTTTCCAGGTCCAGGACTAGCTGTGAGAATCATTGGCGAAGTAACAAAGAACAAGATTGAAATTGTCAGGAAGGCGGATAATATTGTTAGGGAAGAATTTGAGAAAAGAGGCTTGAAGGATAAATTGTGGCAGTATTTTGCTGTTTTAACAGACACGAAAGCCACAGGTGTTAAAGGTGATGCTAGGGCCTATGGCTACGTTGTTGCTGTCAGAGCTGTGGAAAGCCGCGAGGCTATGACTGCAAGTTTCGCCAGAATCCCATATAGAGTTTTAGAGAAAATCTCCACGAGGATAACCAGCGAAATACCAGAAGTTGTTAGAGTTGTTTATGACATAACTCACAAGCCGCCAGCAACAATAGAATGGGAGTGACCATTTAAACTTTCGACTTAGCTATTAAGTCTTCAGTCTTCGCATTTTTTAGCAGGTTGATATGTTTAACCAACTCGCTAACAACTGCTTCCAAAACCTTTTTGCCCTTATCAGCCGAGGCTGTTGTTGACTTGCCAAAAACCCCTGAACTTGTCCGATCCACAGTGTCCAATGGAAGAATTATGCCTTCAGCTTCCGTGGCGTGGGTGCGTACAGCCTCATCAACAGCCTTATTCATACGGACCAAATGCGGGTGTAAAGCCAAATTCACAGAAGTTTCTTCAGCGCCTGCATGTCCCCTCTCCTCTGGCTTGAATAGGTCTGGCAAGATTATACTGGCAGCAGGCCACCACTGAAAAATTGAAACAAAAATTCCCTTTTCTCTTAACTCTCTGGCTAGTTCCGTTAAAGCATTTAAGTTCCCGCCATGCCCATTAACAATGACTATTTTCTCAACGCCATAATAGTTTAGGGCTAAGCAAACATCCTTCACATAAGCTTTCAGAGTTTTAGGCGAAACATGAATTGTGCCCCAAAACTGTCTGTGATGGTGGCTAACACCAAAGGGAATAACTTGCAAACACAGAACCTCTGCACGTTTTGCTGCCTCTTCAGCTATCGCCTTAGCTATTAAATGGTCTGTTCCAAGGGGGTTTTGTGGACCATGCTGCTCGTTTGAACCAACAGGAACAATAGCCAAGTCATTTTTACTAAAATATTCTTTCGCTTCTGTCCAACTCATCTCGTGAAGTAGGGCTTTCATGGATTTTCACCATTTCACGAAACTGTTTTATTTGGAAAAAATTGAATATAAGCTTGCAGCATAAACGGTGAAACCTCATTTGAAAGCATTGATTTTAGCCGGTGGATTCGCAACACGTTTAAGACCTTTAAGCTGTACAAGACCAAAAATCCTTTTCCCAGTTCTAAATAAACCCCTTCTAGAGTGGACCCTTGAAAGCCTTGCAAGAAGTGGCATAAAAGAGGCGATATTAGCGGTTAATCATCAAACAGCCCTTCATATAAAAAATTCCAAATTTTCGAAAAGTAAAATGAAAATCACGTATTCATATGACCCCCCTAAAAAGCCTCTAGGAACGGGTGGTGCAATAAAACATGCAGAAGAACTCCTCATGAGCGACGACCAATTTCTTGTTGTTAATGGAGACATTTTCACCAGCATAAACTATGCTGAAATAGTTAAAGCACATGAAGAAAAAGGTGCTGTTGCAACGATAGCCCTCTTTACGGTTAAAGACCCAAGCCGATACGGAGTTGCAGAACTCGAAGATAACGGCAAAATAAAAAGGTTCATAGAGAAACCTCCACCAGACGCGTGTCCCTCAAATCTAATAAATGCTGGAATATACGTTCTAACCAACGAAATTTTCAAGTATATTCCAAAGGGGCGAAAGGTTTCTCTGGAGCGTGAAATATTTCCAAAACTCGTGGAAGAGGGCAAACTTTTTGGCTATATGTTTAATGGTTTATGGACTGATATAGGTAAGGCTGAAGATTATTTGGAGATTAACAAAATTTTGCTGGACAAGCTTAACTGGGAACAGAAAAACGTGGTATGGGAGAAAGTGAAAATAGAAAAGCCGGTATTTAGCGACGAAAGCGTTACAATTAAAGATGGTTCAGCAATTGGACCATATGTGGTTTTAGGGAAAAATGTCAGCGTCGGGAGAAACGTCCACATTAAAAACTCTATAATATTTTCTGGCGTTTCCATTTCTGATTTTTCTCTAATAGATGGAGCCATAATTGGCGAAAATGCCGTTGTCGGTGAGAGGGTTAAAATAAGCCGGAACTGCGTGATAGGTGACCATGCAGTTATAGGCGATGACGTTTCACTAGCGGAAGGGGTTTCAATCTGTCCAGCGAAAGAAATCTTCCGAGATGTGTCAGAGTCAAAATGCATTATTTAAGGTGAACCTATGTTAAGTCAGAGGAAATTATTTGGGACGAATGGTATTCGCGGAGTTGTTAATAGGGAGTTAAATCCGGAACTCGCGACCGCCATTGGATGTGCAATTGGCACATACTTTCATTGTGGAAACTTGCTGGTTGGATACGATGCAAGAACAAGCAGTCCCATGCTTGCAAAAGCCGTTATTTCAGGTTTAAATGCCGCTGGATGCAATGTGCTGTTCGCTGGAATAGCGCCCACTCCAGCACTGCAATATGCCGTAAAAAACCGCAAATTGGACGGTGGGGTCATTATTACAGCCTCTCACAACCCGCCGGAATACAATGGGATAAAGGTTTTGTGGAATGACGGTGTAGAAATTTCGCGAGAACAGGAAATAGAGATTGAAAACATTTTCTTTAACAAAAAGGTTCGTTACGTGGAATGGGATGAAATTGGGGATGTGCAAACTCTTACGGGAGTTATTGACGAGTATGTAGAAGCCATAAAAAAGCATGTAGACGCAGCCAAAATAGCAAGCAAGCATTACCACGTTGTGGTTGACGCTGCAAACAGCGTAGCTGCACTTGCAATTCCAAAACTTCTCAGAGACCTAGGCTGCCGAGTCACAACCATAAACGCAAACATTGATGGAACATTTCCATTCAGACCTCCAGAACCACGTCCGGAAAATCTCCAAGACTTAGCTTCAACGGTTAAGGCCGTAGGCGCAGACCTAGGAGTTGCCTTTGACGGGGATGCTGACCGCTCAATATTTGTCGATGAGAATGGAGAAATCCATTGGGGTGACAAGACATTCGCCCTTGTCGAAAAACACTTTTTGCTGCGTAATCCCGGTGAGAAAATTGTTTCACCCATAAGCTCCTCAACGCTAGTAAAAGACATAGCTGAAGCCTACGGAGGAGAAATAGTATGGACCAAAGTTGGAAGCGTCATAGTCTCCCATACAATGAAGAAGCTGAATGCGAGGCTGGGCGGAGAAGAAAACGGCGGAATCTTTTATGGACCACATCAGCCAGTCAGGGACGGCGGAATGGCAACAGCCCTAATATTAGGCATAATGGCTGAAACATGTGAGAAGCTTTCAAACCTTCTTGCTGGACTTCCAAAGTACTTCATTGAAAAGGGTAAGGTTGAATGTCCTGAGCACCTCAAAGGAGAAGTTTTAGAAAAACTTATCGAGCAGACAAAGGGACTAAACCCGAACACCATCGATGGAGTTAAAATCTGGTTTGAGGATAAAAGCTCCATTCTTGTTAGACCAAGCGGAACAGAACCACTGTATAGACTTTACGCGGAGGCAAAAACGAAAGAAAAAGCTTCAAGGCTTATCCAAGATTTCAGTTTAAAACTTAAAAGAATAATCGACAGCTTAAAAGGCTAAGCTGGATAACTCTTCTGCAACCGGGAGAAACACAAATGTCATCAACGAAACCCACAGAAACCAATACTTCAGAAGAAAAAGGAGAACACGTAGTTAGCATAGTGGGATGTGGACGTTTAGGACTTCTTCATGCATGCCTTCTTGCTAACGCTGGCTTTAGGGTTATATGCGTTGACAGCGACCAAGCCCTAATAGACCGTATAGTTAAAGGAAAAATTCCATTTCTCAAACACGAACTCGAACCTGTTCTCAAGAAAAATTTGGCTGACGGAAGGATAAAAGTTACCAGTGATTTGAAAATTGCAGTGGCCCAAAGCAGCGCCGTCATGGTTACAACATCTGTTAGTGTGAACGATAAGGGTAAAGTGGATTACTCCCCCCTAGAAAAAATTCTAAAATCAATCGGCTCAACCATCTATAAGGGAACGTTAATAATTATTACAAGCGTTGTTGGAATAGGCATAACAGAGGGACTTGTCAAAGACGTTCTGGAAAGCTCATCCGGATTTAAAATTGGTTTAGACTTTTATCTAGCGTATAGTCCAGTTCTGTTTCCAGAAAAGCAGACATTTAAGGAATTATCAAGCTGTAAACGAATTGTCGCGGCTTTAGACAAGACCAGCCTAGAAACCGCACTAAAAATAATAGGGGCGATAACAAATGCTAATATCATTAAAACCCAAAATGTAAGGGCGGCAGAAGCTGCTGTACTTTTTATGGCCACCTTTGAAAACGTTAATTCCAAAATGACTATAGAATTTGCCATTTTCTGCGAAAGGTTGGGCCTAGACTATTTAGAGGTTTGCAACATTTCGGATTCAGTTGTGGGCATGTCTTTGAAGCCAACACTAGCAGATAAAGATTCTCCTGAAGCTTTAATGATGCTGCTGGAAGAGGCTGAAAATTTTAACGTTAAACTATGCATTCCAGAGACTGCAATGAAGTTAGAGGAAGAGGTTTTGAGACATGGATTTGAACTAATTCGAGAGGCGCTTAAAAGCTGCGGAAAACCTTTGCGAAGGGCAAAAATTGCAATGCTTGGCCTTTCCCAAACGCCAAATACCGCTGATGTTCCACGAGTTTATGCAAAAAGGCTCGGTGGCATGCTTGTAGGTAAAGGAGCAAAACTTACAGCTTATGACCCATATTTGTTCGATAAAACTTCAACGGACTTTGAACAGATACCAGTCAAAAAGAGTTTATCGGAGGCTGTGAAGGGCGCGGACTGTATAGCAATACTTACAGGGCATGAACAGTTTAAACGGCTAAATTTGAAAAAGCTTAAGCTTCTGGTGAAAATGCCCGCGGCAATTGTTGACCTTGAAGGTGTTTTAGAACCCGCAAAAGTTGAGGCTGAAAGCTTCATATACCTTGGTTTTGGGAGAGGAGTCTGGAAGAAATGAAAAAGCTTGGGGTTGGGGTTATCGGAGCAGGATTTTGGGGTAGAAATCATGCGAGAGTTTTCACAGAGCTAAAGGAAACAGAGCTGCTGGCTGTCTGTGATATTGACGCCGAAAGGGCGAAAGCCGTTGCTAAACAGTTTGGCGTTAAAGCCTACACTAGCACAGCAAAAATGCTGAAGAGAAAAGACATAGAAGCCGTAAGCGTTTGCACCTGGTCAACAAGCCTTGCAAAAGAAGCCTTGAAAGCGCTAAAAGCTGGAAAACATGTCTTGGTTGAGAAGCCCATGGCTGCGAACTCGAAACAAGCGGAAAACTTGCTTAAAACTGCGGAAAAAGAGGGATTACATCTTTCTGTAGGCTTTTTAATGCGTTTTATCCCTGGTCTTCAATATATTAGGGAAGCTATCATGAGAAAAGACCTTGGCGAACTCGTGTGCGCCACAGCCAAAAGGGTTTCCGAGTGGCCTGAAAGGATAGGGGATATAGGTGTTGTGAAGGACTTGGCAATTCACGACATAGATGTAATGCGTTACTTATTCAAAAGCGACCCAGTTGCGGTTTATGCGAAAACTGGAAATATGAGACATAGAAAGTTTGAGGATTACGCCCACATAATGCTAACCTTTGAGCATGGAAAAAACGCTTTTATTGAGGCTAACTGGCTAACCCCATACAAAACAAGGGTTTTGGTGGTAACCGGAAGCAAAGCCATAGCAAAACTCGACTATATAACGCAAGAGCTAACAATAGAAACGGCAAAAGAAACCGTTCAGCCAAGAATTCCATGGCAAGAACCCTTAAAGCTGGAGCTTCAACACTTTGCAAACTGCATACTAGGAAAAGAGAAACCATTTATAACTGGCTTGGATGGCTTAAAGGCTTTGAAAATTGCTGAAGCCGCACTTAAATCCTCTAAAACCGGTAAACTTGTTAGGCTTAAGTGAGGTTACCCGCCTTCCAATTTGAACGGTTTTCCCTCGCGCAAAATCTTCTCTGGAATTTTTTCCCTCCATTTTTTCAGAAATGGTAAATCCTCATTTTCTTTGCGCAGTTCATCTGGGAGCATTTCTGGGATTTCATCACGAATTGGATACCATCTCAAGCATTTTGGACAGACAATCAAACCTTCCACAATCTCGTCTTTTTCTTCAAAAACATAAAGTTCAAGTGGATGGTGCTTGTCGATTGGACATGCAAGTATTTCCATCAATTTCCTTTTAATCTTTTCATCCCCCTTAATCACATAATCTACTGTTAGAATATTGAGTTGTATACATAAATTTTCTTTCTGTGTATTGATATTAATAATTTGAACCTACATGTCGAGGCCTTGTACTTTAATATCCAAAACAATTTGGTACCAGTTTGGTCCTGTTGTCCGAACTTTCCTGCCAAAGGGAATTTCAAATTCTACGCCTAAATTCTCAAGTTTTTGGGCGACTTTTGTTTTGAGTTTTTCAACAGCGTCTTCTCCTCTACTGGCATGTTCAAAGTCATAATAGTGTATCCAACCATTGCTTCTTTTCAAAGCCAGAAGGGCGTAAGGCAAATACTCAAAGGCTTTTTTTGGCAGAGGCATTAAAACTCTATTTGCCACATCCCGCAGCATTTTTTGGACAACTTCTTTGGAGTCTCCTTCTATTGGTATGACTCTTCCGAAGGCTCTGTTTAACCGAATGTTTTCTTTCATAAATTGAACCGCTACGGGGTTAATATCTATTGAGTAAATCTTTTCAGCGTTTGAGTGTTTGGCAATCACCAGTGAGAAGCATCCCACTCCAGCAAACATATTCACAATAGTTTCGCCATCTTGGACGAGTTTAGCGATTCGCATTCTTTCATAGAAAAGTCTTGGAGAAAAATAGCATTTTTCCACGTCCACCGAGAACATGCATCCAGACTCCCTATGAATTGTAACGGTTCTTTTCTCCCCAGCCACGTATTTCAATTTCCGAATTCTATAATCACCATGAACAGGGCTTGTCTGTGCCAAAACGGTTTTAACATTTTTATGAACTTTCATAATGGCTTCGGCGATTATTTGGCTATACTTTTCAGATTTTTCAGTTAAGCGTATGACAGCTATGTCTCCGACAATATCATAGGAATTGTATATGTAGGATATTTCTCTTGGTGGAAGGACTTCCCATAGGAGCGTTTTCAAACGTTTTTTCAATGCATGCCCTCAAAATAGTTAGTAACATCGGAAAGGCTTAAAAGCAAAAACCCTTCTGTAATGGAAGGATGAAGTTATGGAGAAAGTAACAACTGGAATCGTTTACGAGTGCTTACGATGCGGGGCAAAAGTTTCCACAGAGGAGCTTGAACTTCGGGGCGGAGAAATAAAATGCACCGTGTGCGGCTACAGAGTCTTAAAAAAGATAAGGCCGCCTGTTGTGAAACGTGTCCAAGCAAAATGAAAACTAGTTTTTAAGCTCCTTTTTGAGGATAAGCCGAACAACTTGCAAGCCTTGAACTCTTTGAAGGCATGCTTTAAAGTTTTAGCCTAGAATAGTTCTCTTTCCCCTATTTTGCGTAAGGCTCTTCCCCGAAGCTTTATTGCCGGTCCAACAACTTCTTCTGGCTGTTTTTCGGTTGTCTTTCTTTTAACGGTTTCCCCGCATATTCCACGTGGAAGGAGTCTCCTTTTAGTGCAGAGGGCGTATGAGCAATTTGCAACATTGCAAACATCCTCGGTCCAGCGGCACCAAACCCCGTTTCGACGGTAAACTGCAGCGTTTTTGCCACACCTGAAGAGTTCGCATGTGGGAGAACACATCTTTACCTGCGCCAATGTGGATACAACCCTTTCCGATTGTTCTAAAATCTTTGTTTCACAGTCTTCTCTGTGATATCTGTTCGCAATTTTGATATAAAGTTTTCCCATAAAACTCAATATTCAAACTCTAACTTGAAGTTTTGCTCGGCTTAAGGCGTTTCCGTCTAACAATCTCTATTATTGCAGTCAGCACCATTGTCGCAAGGATTAAAACAACCATTGCAAACTGGGCTGCGTCAACCAACAAGCCTGCCAAAACAACATATTTTCCTATTTTAACCACAATTGGATTTGAATGATCTCCCTTCTCAACAATATCACAATATATGGTGGCTTCTGGAATCTCCGAATTCGTTAAATATACTTTTATTGTTAATGTACCGCCAATTTCTGTAAAACTGGCGAAACCATCCACTCCAGTATAGTTTGAACCTATTTGGACACCATTTCTCTCTAAGACCACTCTCGCATTTGGAATTGGTTGTCCAAAATAGTCGATTACTTTTACGTATATTGGTAAGTTGTAGGTTGCGCATTGGACGGTCATTGTTTTATTATCAAATAATTCGACATTCGCCTCTTCTAATAATGCTTCATCGAAGTAAACCCTAAGACGATATTTTCCAAAAATGCAGTTGAAAGTTGCGTTACCAGCATTATCTGTGAAATTAATATAATGTAGACCTCCCGTTAGTTCTTGCAGCTCCACCTTGGCATTTTCTATCGGTCGGTCTTCCCAGTCGATTACATTGACATGCAAAACTCTTTCCGGACACACTATTGTTATGTTATTCCATGCGCATGGCTTTAAATTCTCCTTCAACTCTGTTTGATTGAAAATCTGTTCGTATCGCGAGGCGTTAATTTTGTAGGAGGCGGTTAAAAGGAAGGAGTGCTGTTTTGCAGTTCCCGTTATGTCGGTTAGAAAGGAAACTGTCTCATTAACAGTTTTTCCTCCGTCGAGGTCTGTTGTGAAGTTGTAATACAACCTTATAAACACGAATGGGATTTTTATCGCTGGGTTTTGTGCACTAACCACGGTTATGTTTAGGCTTGTAAGCTGACAGGTGAAGTTTATCGTTTTACTCTCATTCTTGATGTTGAATGTTAAGGCTTCGCTAACCTTAACCTTCTTAAAGTAAGCTGTTGCATTGTATTCACCCTTTTCCAGCTTATGGGCTGCAACACCATTCCCGTTGCTTGTAACATTGTCGGGTTTGTTTGCCCACTTGTCATATATCTTTATGAAAACGTTAGGCACTGGTTCGCCAGCAAGGTTGCGCGGCACAATTTCTATCTTAAAACCCGGAACAGCAAACGTTTGGGTATCGTTGACTAGTTTAACCTTTGGCGTGATGATAACGCTATAGTTTCCAATAAGCATGTTTAATGGTAAGGTCCAGTTTGCATTAACAATTCCATCTGTAACATTCCATAGAAACTCATCAATTTTCTCACCATCTTTCGATTTTATTGTAATCGTAACATTGTCCTGTGATGAGTAGCCGACCACCCAAATTTTCATTGTGTCATTTCTATGATATTCTGCAAGGTCTGTTAATCCTATGAAGAACGTGTCAGACGCTAATGTCTCATTGAAACTGACTGTATATGTTCCAGTATAGTTTGTGTGGGATTTTGGGTTTCCGTCAAAGGGATATATTATTGTGGCGTTTCCAATCCCTGTGTCTGTTGTGTTCGAAAGCTGGATGTTCCGTGAATATGTCTCGTTGGCTGGTGTTTTCACTGTTATGTTTGCAATATAAATAGCGTTTGCCTTTCCACCAGTTATGCTTATTGAAATATTGACTTTTGCTCCTTGTTGTAATTGTTTAGGGTATTCCGGCTTGCTCACTTTGAGGAGGTAGGCGGTTTCGATAATGAACCATGAAGTTGCATTAATGTTTGCAGTGACATCCCTTAAGATTAAAGTGTAATTTCCGCTCGGAAGCGCTGGAACAGTGAAAGAGGCGTTCACATTATTTCCGGAGGCTGTTCCGTTTACCACGAGAGTTTTGTTAAACCAAATTTGGTACCAACCATCGGTTTTGTTTATTGTTCCTACGATGCGAACTGTTTCTCCAACCTTCCCCCGTTTGGTTGAGGGTGTGATGGAGGTGATTTTTACATCAACTGCGTTTACGGGTGGAAAAATCATTTGTGAGAAAATCGTTAAAGTTAGCAAGACTGTTAGCGCAATTATGGCCATCTTCTTTTTCATGCTGTTACTCTCCATCGCTTCAAAGTTTACGGTGATGTGAAACATTTACTATTAAGGGAACATTTTAAACTTTACCTTTTCAACGGCTCATCTTTATCTCAAAGCATTTAAACAGCCATGTCGAAAGTATGTGTACGTATAAAGGTGTCTCCATGATTAGCGAGATTTTAGCCCTAGTTGAGAAGCATGAGAATTGGCGTGGGAAAGAATGCCTAAACCTTATCCCGTCAGAGAATGTTATGAGTCCGGCTGTGCGGGGTCTCCTCAGCTCTGAGCTGGTTCACCGCTATACCTCTAGAGACCGCTTTTACATGGGTACAAGGTTTATGGATGAGATTGAAGAGTTTGGCGAGGAGTTGGCAAGAGACGTTTTTGGAGTTGAAACTGCTGATTTGCGGCCGCTTTCTGGGCATGTTGCTGACATGATTTTTGTTGCTTGTTTTTCGAAGCCCAGCGATGCGCTTATGTGTGTTTCGCCAGATGATGGTGGCTATCCTGGACTGTGGGATAATGGTTTGGCGGGGCTTTTGGGTTTAAAGGCTGTTCCTTTGCCTTTCTTGAAGGAGAGCATGAATATTGATGTTGGAAAAGCTGAGGAAACCATTAAGCGTTTTAAGCCTAAAATTCTAATTTTTGGGGCTAGCCTCATCACTTTCCCTCATCCGGTTAAGGAGTTAGCCAGCGTAGCCCGTGAAAATGGCGCCTTTGTGGGTTTTGACGGTTCCCATGTTTTGGGCCTCATTGCTGGAAAGCATTTTCAAGACCCGCTGAGAGAAGGTGCCCATGCTTTATTCGGTTCCACGCATAAGTCTTTCTTTGGACCGCAAGGCGGCATAATTCTAGCTGATAAGGAACATGGCGAAGTGATAAAAGCTAAAATTTATCCTAGGTTTGTAGACAACGCCCATTGGAACCGCATAGCCGCATTAACTTTAGCGCTTGCCGAAATGAAGGAGTTTGGCAAAGAATACGCTGAACAGGTTATTCGAAATGCAAAGGCTTTAGCCAAAAACTTGCACAGCTATGGTCTTCCAGTCAAATGTCCACATCTCGGCTTTACTGAGTCCCACCAACTCATTCTAGACTTTGGAGGCTACGAGCGGGGCAGAGAAATAGCCCAAAAACTTCAACAAGCAAACATAATTGTGGACTGTGTCATTAGAATTGGAACATGTGAAATTACAAGGCGGGGAATGAAGGAGGGGGAAATGGCGAAAATCGCTGAGCTCATTAAGAGGACTGTTTTGGATGGAGAAAACCCCGAAAAAATCAAGGGAGAGGTTACAAGGCTATGCTCAGAATTCCAAGACATTCAATACTGCTTCAAATAGTGGAAAGGGCAATTTTATAAAACTGTTCCAAACTCTTACACGTGTTTAAGCTTTAGACTGGGGCGGATAGCAATGAGTCTTGTTCCAGAACCGCTGATTGAGGCATTAAAGAAGCATAAGTACCACATTGTTGGTAGGCATTCAGCCGTAAAAAGGTGCAGATGGCTTTATGAAAGCCTCGTCCACAATAGACCATGCTACAAGCAGAAGTTTTACGGAATAAAATCTCATCAGTGTATTCAGTTGACTCCTTCACTTTTTTATTGCACTCAAAGATGCCTTTTCTGCTGGAGAGCCCAGAGCGGAGACCTCAAAATCACTTGGGATGAGATGAAACTTCCAAAGTGGGACTCTCCCGAAGAGATAGTTGATGGGAGCATAAAAGCGCAGCTTGAAATCCTAAGCGGGTATAAGGGAAATCCCAAGGCGGATGCCCAAAAGTTTAAGGAAGCCCTAAGACCAAGACATGCGGCAATAAGCCTAACGGGCGAGCCAACTCTTTACGAGCCTATAGGAGAGCTTATAGAAGCTTTTCACAAGAGGGGTTTTACAACTTTTCTCGTATCTAATGGTACAGTTCCATCAGCGTTGGCTAAACTGAGTCATGAGCCAACACAGCTTTACATTTCTGTTTGTGCTCCAAACAAGGAGGTCCATCAAAAAGTTTGTCGTCCCATATTTGATGATGCTTGGGAGAAACTTAACGAAACATTGGGGCTTCTTCAAAGCTTCAGCTGCCCAACGGTGATTCGCATAACTGCCGTGCGGGGTCTCAATATGTGGAACGTTGAGGGGTATGCTAAACTGATAGAAAAGGCTAATCCAACATATGTTGAACCCAAAGCCTACATGCATGTGGGTTTTTCAAGGTTACGTTTAGGTTATGAGGGCATGCCAAGCCACAAGGAGATACGCGAATTCGCAATGCAATTAGCGAACGCCACGGGCTACAGGATTATTGACGAGTCTGAAGAAAGCCGTGTTGTGCTGTTAAGCAGGCTTGAAAAGTCCATAAAATTTTCGTATGGTTAAAAGTTTGGTCTTTCCTTAAAGCTTTCTGAGCCACTCGTTTATCTGTTGGTCTAGCTTCTTGCTTTTCGGCTTTACTCTTCTTGATGTGGTTGGGTAGCCTCCAACCGTTTCATATGCTTTTATGGCTAGTGTGTCGGCTTCTCCTTTTTTGAAATCTCGCCAAGCGGGGTTATGCTTAAATTTTGATGGTTGAATCCATTCTGGCGAAAATTCGTCAAGCTTGTCTGGTTTTAGGCAAACGCACACGACGTCTAATTGGCGGTGTAAGCTTAACGGGCATGTGAAGACTCGTCCAGCATCCATTCTATTTTCAACTTGCACTTCTTCTGCTTTTTGGCTTTCAATGATTTTTGGCAAGGCTTTGGCGTTTACGTATTCCACGACGGCATAGGCGAAGTCCAATGGATGAGCCTTGCTTAGCACCGTCTCTGAAATTGCTTCTTCGTGTATGTGGATGTGGCATCCGTTCCCAGACCACTTCAAGTAAACGGATTCCTTCACTCCTTCGCTTTCTAGGATTGTGATAATTTCCCTTGCCACGGCGATTGTTTTACGCCAGTTTTGCAGTGTTCCATCAATGTCCCATGTTGGAGTGCATAAACATGCCTTAGAAAAGTCAACGTCTTCAACTCGCTCTACAGCAGGGTACTTGTTTGCAGTGGCATAAAAGGCTCTAGCCCTATTGTTAAGATCTTTCAAAAGCTTGGCGAATTCTTCTTGGCTTTTTATTGCCATGGGCTTGCCGCCTATGTACCGCCTAAATACAAGTCTTCCGTAATCGTCTACGCAGTGGGCTGCCATCCACCTTCCTTTGCAGAATTCAGCTATTTCCCTCTGAACTTCAGCCCTTGAATAGTGTTCAATTGCCAGGTTTTGGGGGCTCGACATCCTTTCTCTCCACCGCCTTTTGGATTTTCTCCATAACTTTTCTTGGTAAGGCTATGTCTTCCCTTCGCTCTTCTACTGGTCCGAGAATTACCAGACCTTTTCCATGTTCGATGGTGATTTCATGCATTTGGAGGCTGTGGGGTGTCTGTCGCATCTTTTCAACGAGTACGTAACGCCTCAAGACGCCGTTGCGGACAAAACGCCTAAACCTAATAATTCCGTCGGCTATGTGCTCAACGCCCCAGCCAAAAGCTTCAGAGGTTGTTATAGCGTATTGGGATGTAGCTAGAATTGTGAAGTCCCATTTTGATAGAACCTTCTTAACAAAGTAGGAGTGGCGTCTAGCCATGGCTGGTTTGTCAAGCCAAAAGGCTGATAGCGAATCAATAACGAGGCGGGCTCTTCCATAGCCTAAAGCCTTTTTCGCTTCAATAACCTTGTTTATAAGTTCCTCAACACTTAAAGCCTTAATAGTCCATTGGTCTTCAGTTCCCATCAACGCGTCGATAATTATGAGTTTTCCATCTTTTATGGCTGTGGAGAAGTCGAAGCCAAACTGGCTGGCTTGGGTTATAATGGATTCTCGGCTCTCTTCAGTTGTTACATAAATACACTTGTCGCCGTCAGTAACACCCCGAGCTATAAAATGGATGCAAAGAATGGTTTTCCCGGTTCCCGGTTCACCAGTAACTGCAACAGAAAAACCTCTAGGAATCCCGCCAGCAAGCATTTCATCAAGGGCTGACACTCCAGTTGAAAGCCTCTCCACAGTCAAACCCAAACCCTAACTACTTATTAGGCGAGAAACGGCTATAAATTATCCGTTTAGTGGGCTTAGCCCGGTTTTAGGAGCGAAAGTCTGAAAAGCTGAACCGCTAAAATATAGGTTAAAGGGGTAATAGGCGTGGGTTTGTCGCCGGTTAAAAGGCTTGTTCTTGAAACTATATGGATGCTTAACAAGCCCGTGAAACCTGCTGAATTGGTAGAGGAGGTGGGTCTAGGCTTTCCGACCGTTATGATGCATGTTATTGGTCTTGCAAAAATGGGTTATGTTAAAGCTACGGAAAAGGGATATTATGTCATAACTGATAAGGGGCGGGAAGCCCTAGGCTTGCCACTGGTTAACGGCGAAAAAGCCCGGCAGATTTTAGCATATGTGCCAGCGGAGAAAGCCTTCTACTTTTATGCAGATATAGGTAAACCCTTAGGCGTTTATGCTTCAAGCCTCGGCGACTTCTGCGAGAAAATCCAAAAAATCGACATAGGCTCTATAGAGTTCCACCTTTACCGGGGAGACTTTGAAGCCTGGTTTAATGGGTTAGGCGACACAGAACTGGCAAGGAAAACCCTACTCATAAGAGAACAAAAAATGTATGGCGAAGAACTTCGGAATAAACTCTACGAAATTGTCAAGAACCGCTTTGAAGAGCTGGCAAAGTTTAGGCAGCAGTAAACGATGACGCCCTAGATTGGCGTAAACCTTTCCTTCAACTTCTCAATAATCTGCGGAAGCGTCGTGTACTCCATAGACTCAGTACTTAAGCGGGCAGGCTCAAACTCGCCCATGCGCCTGAGCATAGCTGCATATTTCAAGGCCTCCTTCCTTGCTAGAGCGAAAGCCGGGTCGGAGAAAAAGTCTGTTATCATAGGCTTGCCCTCATCATCGCTTGCTATAGCGCCATCTGCCACTTGAAAGCCTAATGCCACCATCCGCGGCGGACCATCGAAAAGCGTGCACCGTGCGTCCTTTAAACCAACAGGCATAAGCGGACCCCAGTGGCTTCCCCTCATCCAACCAGCCACAAGATAGCTGTGCATGAAGGGTGATAGGACCTCCCCAACAGCTGGCAAGCCGTGTTGTGCCCGCACAATCATAACTGGGTCATCTTTTCCAACATATTTTCCAGCAATCAGCGAAAGCCTTGTTACACTTCCAGAAGCGCATATTAGGTCGTCTCGGGCTCGCCAAACCCGCGAAACAATATAGCGTTCCACAGTTCCAATAAGGGCGATGAGCTCATACATTTCCTCTGGACATTTAAGCACAACTTTCTTTCCTTCTTGGGCGTCTACAACCTCGAACTTAAAGCCTCCAGCCATGTTTGGATCTATTACAAGCCCAGCGGTGTTCATAGGGTCAGCAAATATCCGGAAAAGAGGCAAATTAAAGCTTCCAGCAGAGGTCTTATCAGCTGCAAAAACAACGATTGGGTCGGATTTTCGCTCTTCAATCTCCATTTCAGCTACTCCTGGACCAAGCCCTCGGACTGTTCCGCTGAAAGCGTTCTTCAGCAAATCTTGTCCAGCACCGTAAAGCTTCAGTTGTAAGGCTTTGTTTGCCGCTTCCTGAAAGGTGTTCCATGCAAGCTGATGAATTTCTGGGTTTGATTCGCCCCGCTCATGCACCATTAAAAGTTCTAAGTCGTCTCCAACATTGAAAACATAATAACTGTTTATTAGGCCTTCCTCTTTAGCCCTTTTCAGTTTTTTCTCCCCTATGTTAAGTAGCGGTTTGGGAACAATGTGATGCCCCGCTAGGGAGCCTGCATCACATTTTATAAGGGAAATTGTGGTTTTTCTGGGCATTGCATACCCCTTTTGAGCTGGAACTCGGTCTAGAGTTTACCCTCTAGCTTTTAAAAGATTTCCGAAAGAAATAAAGAACAGCTAACATGAAAGAGTGTGCAAGTCATGAGTGAGTTAAGAGTTATTTCCGTTAAGATACCGGAAGAAGTTTACAAGGAGCTGCTTCTGCGCGTTCCAGAGGGTGAAAGAAGCGACTTCATTAGAGACGCCATAATAGAAAAGCTTCAAAAAACACCTAAACCAGACAAAATCCTTGAACTGGAAAAGCGGCTTGAAAAACTTGAGGCTGAGTTCTCCCAGATAAGAAAGTATCTTGCAGACTTGGAGTTGCTCACATATGAAAGGGGTAAAACAAACCCCCACGCCTTCTGCATAGATGACCTAGACCACAAAATAGTTGACTACCTAATGCATTACAAGGGCGCAACAACATCAGAACTAGCCGAATACACAAAAACAAACAGGTGGCTAATCCTAAACCGCTTAAGAAGAATACAAAAAGCCTCAAGAAAACAACTAGGCAAACCAATAATAGAATATTATCCCGGAGAAAAATCCGGAAAGAAAAAGGCATGGTGGATAAACGAGGAACTAATAGAGCTTTAAGCCAGCAACAATTAATTTTGGCAAGTGCTAACTTATCATTGGGCCCGTAGCCCAGTATGGATTAAGGCGCCGGCCTCCGGAGCCGGAGAACAGGGGTTCAAATCCCCTCGGGCCCGCTAGTTTACCTTTTTGTCTGTTCTGTTCCACAGTATAGGCAATGTTCGGAGGCTATTGGAATATTTTTCCCGCACTTGACACACTTCTTAAGAAATTCTTTTGGCGTCAGCTTCAGAAGGTATTGCATTGATTTTTCATCAGCGAAAAACCTAACTTCTCCACATTTTGGACATACATAAAGGTCAAAAGATAAAAGCTCCTCGCCAAGTTCAGCCAACTCCCCGAAAAAAGTTTCCACATGCCAGGCGTTCCTTTAATCCTAAAGGGCACTTTCTGAGCGAATTGTAAATCAGTGTTACAGTAAGGACATTTCCTTAAGCTTTGTCCACTCATCGTAAGCATCATCTTTTGTGGTGCGGCCGCCGGGATTTGAACCCGGGTCGTCAGCGTGGCAGGCTGATGTCCTAGTCCAGGCTAGACTACGGCCGCTCCGGATATCTTCGTTTTCCTTTAACGTTCATTTTACTAAAAAGTATTATGTTTGTTCTTTCAATTTTACGCGTTTTTCTATTGTTAAAGTTGATAGCCCCTCTAGATTTTGCGGTTTTTCGTCAAGTTTTTATTGATTGTCAGCTTTTTTGTTTTTGATGTTTGGTAAAGAGTTTTTTGTTAATCGTTATCGAGTTTTGGGTTGGGAGTTTAGGGATGTTACGCCTAGACAAGCAATTAGGGTTAACTCTATGAATGTTAAGGGCTTTGACCTTTTAGAAAGGCTTAACAGTTTGGGTGTGAAGCTTGAGGAAATCCCCTTTGCGCGTGGCGGATACTGGGTTGTCAATTCAAAATTTTCTGTTGGAGCTACAGTTGAATATCTTTTAGGCTATTATTCCATTCAAGAGGCTGCTGCCCAGATTCCAGCAACCCTCTTTGCAGACTTGAAGGGTAAGACTGTTTTGGATGCATGTGCGGCCCCGGGAGGCAAGACTGTTCAGTTGGCTGATTTGATGGGTAACACTGGCGTTATTGTAGCCTTAGACATTAACAGGCAGAGGCTTAAAGCCCTACAGAACCATCTGGAAAGATGCCATGTAAAAAATGCCGTTGTGTATAGGCTTGACGCTCGGAAAGCCTCAAAATTGAGCTTAAAATTTGATAGGATACTGCTTGATGTTCCATGTTCTGGCAACTTTGCCACGGATAAATTCTGGTTTGAACGGAGAACTCTGGCAGATGTTAAAAGAAACGCCAAACTTCAACGAGAAATACTCGCTGAGGCTGCCAAAATTCTGAAGGAGGATGGCGAAATAGTTTATGCCACTTGCTCCCTAGAACCAGAGGAAAACGAACTGAACATAGACTGGGTTGTAAAAAATCTCGGCCTTGAAACTGTGGAAATCGAATGCTATGGAGAGGAGGCGCCAACGGAAGTTTATGGCAAGCGTTTAGACGATTCTGTGAGGAATTGTCGCCGCATATGGCCAAGCGAAAAGACTCAAGGCTTCTTCGTCTGTAAACTTAAAAAGCGTGGTGACTAATTATGGCAGAGCCTATTGAGGATTTTGCCAAGCTTTTTGGTACGAGACTCAGATTGGACAGAACTTTGATTTTTAAAAAAGGTGATCGCTTGTTTCTGCTTAGCCGAAATCTGAAAAATCTAGTTGAGAGGGTTGGGGATTGGCTTTTTGCTGGCTTATACCTTGGCAAAATTAAGGGCGGAATTTTCCTTCCAAGCTTTTCTCTGCTCTCCATGATTGCTGAACATGCCAACAACAGGGTTGTTGTTGATGATAAGGCGGCTTGGCTTTTCATCTGCAGCAGAGACATATTCAAAGAAGGCTTAGTGGAGGTTTATGGTTCCAAGAATAGAGGCGTCTATACTCTGGTTTTTAACCGCCGCGGTGAGTGTCTTGGTTTTGGCGAAATAGTAAAGGATTTGGACAAGGCGAAAAGCGGCGTTGTTATTAAAAATGTTTTGGATGTTGGAGATTTTTTGAGAAGGGAGAGAACACAAATTTCAGAGTCCTAAGCACTGCTAAGGTTTAATTTTTCTGCTAATTCTTTGATTCTGACTTCTTTTTGTTCCTTTTTCTGCATGTCTCTTAAGATAACGGTTCCCTCTTTTAGCTCCCTTTCGCCAACTATTATTACGTGGCTTATGCCCCTTCTGTCGGCGTCTTCCAAAGCTTTCGTGACCCTTCTTCTCATGACCTCGGTTTCCACGGCTATTCCTTCGTTTCTAAGCATTTCCGAGATTTTCAAGGCCTCGTTGATCAAGCCTTCATTAACCGGGATAACCATGACTCTTTTTTCCTCTTTGGTTGTCAAGCTAGTTTTTTGTTCTTGCATGGCAAGCATTATTCTGTCTATTCCATGAGCAACGCCAACGGCTGGTGTTGGCTCCCCACCGAAAAGTTCTACAAGTTTGTCGTATCTTCCGCCTCCAGCCAACGCGATGTCCAGTTCCGGAGTGTAAACTTCAAAAATCACTCCAGTATAATATTCTAGTCCGCGGGCGAAGCCAGCATCTATGGTTATGTCCAGTTTTTCTCCAGATTCTTTTACCAGCCTAAGGATTTCTTCCAGATTTTTTACAGCTTCGGCGGCGGCTTCGTATTCCCTAACAAGTTTTTCCATTTCCTCCAGAATGCTTGCGATGTTGCTTCCCCTTAAACCGACCAGCCTTTGCAATGTTTTTAGACACTTGTCTGAGGCTCCGGCTTCCTTCACAATGCCTAGGGCTTCTTCATGCTGCTTCTTGTCCATAAGCTGCATGACACGGTTTTGGGTTTCCTCTTCAAGGCCTTCAAGGCGTAAAATGCCTCTTAAAACGCCTACATGCCCTATTTTAAAGGTGTAGTTCTTAAGCCCAACAGCCATCATTAAGGTGTTTGTTAAAAGCAGCGCTTCGGCGTCTGCCTCGGGCTTTTCAGAGCCCATAAGTTCAAAGTTTGACTGCCAGAATTCCCGAAAGCGTCCTTTTTGTGGCTCATCATATCTGTAGAGGCTTCCAACGCAAAATAGGCGTAGGGGCTTTGGCTCGTTTCGCATGGTTGTTGCCACAAGCCTAGCAACTGAAGCCGTGAACTCCGGTCTTAGGGCGACTTTCCGTCCGCCCAAATCTTCGAAGGCATACATTCTTGCTCGAACTTCTTCTCCAGCTTTCGCCGCCACAAGCTCGTAGGACTCCACAACGGGCGTTATTATCTCCTTATACCCGTAAAGTCTGGCTGTTTTTCTGGCTTTTTCCTCTATGTAACGCATTATTTTTGCCTCTTCTGGTAGAATGTCCCTCATTCCACGAACGGTTTTAAAGAAGCTCATAACGGTTCACGTTTAGACTTTGCTTTTGCCTTTTATGGTAGGGTTAATTGTGAGACGGAATAATAAACTATTTCGCCTCTTCGACTCATAACTGCCAAAACAAGCTCCTTCTTTAGGCTTTGGCACTGCTTCACCGTTTGGACCAGCTCCCCCATTGTTATTGGTCTGCCCTCTAGGAGACTTAAAATTAGGTATTTCGCCGTGTCCTTTCCATATTCGCCTCTCTCGTAGACTCTGAAGTCTACGCCTAAGCCGAAGCCTTCGCGGACCACATAGCCCCGGCTTCTTAGGTCTCGGTAAACAAGATATTTAGCCCAAGCGTTCTCGTCGACTTTCTCCGCCACTTGCAAGAGCTGCTGGAAATCGATTTTCTCTCCTTTTTCATCTTCAACTTCGATTAAGCCCTTATCCAGAAGGTGTAGGGCTTCGTAGAAGTTTAGAAGCAGCCCGCCATTTTCTTCTATGCCATAACCCTTAGCTTTAAACTCTTCAATTCTCTGTTTGTCTGTGATTTTAACACCTTTTTCGGTCAGTTTCCCCACAGTTTTGGTTTCTTGGCGAATCGGCTGTTGCTGCTGTTGCTCTTTACTTTTGCTCATAGGCTTAACCGTGCCGGCTTATTTTTGTCAAATCATCCTTATATAGGATACCTTCTTCGCAGATTATTGCTGTCACATGCTTTATTGGCGTGATGTCGAAGGCCGGGTTTAGGGCTTGCACTCCTTCTGGGGCTATTCGCATAGAGCCTATATAAGTTACTTCTTCCGGGTTTCGCTCTTCTATTGTTATGTCTGCTGCTCTATGAGCTAGGTCAAAGGTTGACTTTGGAGCAGCCACATAGAAGGGTATGCCATGCTCTTTGGCTAAGATGGCTATCTGATATGTTCCAATCTTGTTGATAACAGCGTCGCGTACTATTCTGTCAGCTCCAACGATAACCTTGTCCACCATACGCTTATACATAACGTATCCCACCATTGTGTCACTTATCAAAGTGACTGGTATGCCATCTCGCATAAGCTCATAGGCTGTTAGGCGTGCCCCCTGCAACTTCGGTCTTGTCTCGGTGGCGATAACTCTAACTTTTTTGCCTTGCTCTACAACAGCCCTAATCACGCCTATGGCGGTTCCATAATCCACCGTGGCTAGGGCTCCTGCATTACAATGCGTAAGCACAGTATCCCCGTCATTGATCAGAATGGCTCCATGCCTTCCTATTGAGCGATTTGCGGCAACGTCCTCTTCAGCTATCCTATTTGCCTCATCTATAATAAGGGCGGCTAACTCCTTAACACTTCCCTGGAATGTGCGGGCTTTGTTTAGGATTCTGTCCACAGCCCAAAATAGGTTAACACCCGTCGGCCTAGTTTTCCGCAATGTTTCTGCAGCCTCTTCCAGTTCGCGAATTAGCTGTTTTCTACGCTTTGCTTTTGAATGGTGGGCTGTTAGTGCCAACGCGTATGCTGCAGCCGCTCCGATCAGAGGAGCACCCCTAATCTTCATATTTTGTATGGCTTCAGCCACTTCACTGCAGCTTTTCAATTCTAAAAGCTCTGTTTTGTGTGGGAGCTTCATCTGGTCTATTGTTACGACGGTGCCGTTGCGCCACTCTATTGTTCGCAATTTGGCGTTTTCCTCCTTGGCTTTGCATCGCTAACCGTTTATGTCAGTGTAACTATAAAACTTGTTAGTACACGCGAAAAAGGGAAGGTGACCCAGTTTTGAAGATGGATAGCCTCCAAATTCTTTTGGAAAAGTTTGGGATGCGATATTCTGAGATTTTGGGCATAGACCTAAAAAGCCGAAGGGAAGAGGAGATTTTCAAATGGTTTTTGGCTTCCATACTTTTCGGCGCACCCATAACTGAAACCTCCGTCATAAAAACCTACAAGTGCTTTGAAAAGCATGGCGTCCTAACCCCTAAAAGGATTCTTGAAACCGGCTGGGATGGGCTTGTAAGGATTCTTGATGAGGGAAGCTACACACGTTACGACTTCAAGACTGCGGATAAGCTTCTTGAAGTTATGCGAAACCTCATTGAGAGGCACGGTGGCAAACTGACCACCATTTATGAGGAAGCCCGAGACCATGCGGATTTAGAAGAGAAGCTTAAAAGTTTGGGGAAGGGCATTGGCGAAACTACGGTAAGCATATTCCTAAGGGAGCTCCGCGATGTGTGGGACAAAGCAAAACCAAACCCCACAAGTCTCGTTGTAATGGCGGCTACAAACCTTAGAATAGTAGATGAGAAATCACCGAAAGGAGTTCTGCGGCAACTTGAAGAGTTTTGGGCTGAAAATGCTGTTGAAGGCATGTCTTTCATAAACTTTGAAACTGCACTGCTCCGCCTAGGCAAGAACTACTGCAGAAAGGAAAAATGTGCTATCTGCCCCGTCAAAACGGATTGCAAACGCCACGTTATGGGGGCTTAATGTAGGTTACAACCTCTATTGGACACTCTTCGGGAAGCTTCAACCGTTTCCGCCATTCGTCGCCGATGGCTATTAAGGAGAAAACCCCAGAAATTTCAGCCTTCGCCTTACGAACCAAGTTGACGAGCGCCGCCTGTGTTTCACCAGTCTTTATCATGTCATCCACTATTAGAATGCTGTCCCGCTTCTTTATGGCATCCTTAGGAACATAAAGCGTAATTGTCACACCTGAATCCCTAAGCACATAGGTTTCCTCAAGAAACTCTTTAACGCCAACTTCCTTGCTTCTCTTGGCTATCACAAGGTTTACGCCCAAAGCGTTAGCCACCATGGTCGCCAAGGGAATACCGTCAACAGCCGCCGTAAACACCTTAGTCACACGCTTTCCAGCAAAATTCGCAAGCGCATGATTAGCCGCCTGCTGAAGAATATTAAAATCGCCAATAATCTCTGTATTATCAAAATAGCCATCTTCATTAAACCTGATTCTATTACGGAGCTCGTTTTCTAAACCAACAAATTTTGAAAGGACTTTCCAGAGCTGTTTGGCTCTGGCAGTGTTGGGCAAAACGTGCCCTTTGGCGTATCTGCTTAAAACTGTTACGGGCAAGCCTGTTTTCGCCGACAACTCACGATACGTTATATTCCTCTTATACTTGGCTGTTCTCAGAAGCTCTATAGTCATCAAACGCAGTTTCAGTTCTTCTGCATGTGTGCTCATCAGCCTCCCCCTCTTAACATGGACCAGTAAATTCTAAAGCGTTTACATCTTATTACCACATTACCAATTTATAATTTCCGCTCGAAAATCGAACAGCCAGCAAACAACATTTTAGCATAAAAGCCAGTTTTTATGGTGCCTTAGCCAAAATCACTTCGACGGAATATTCGAACCCGTCACGGTAAACCATTAAGTTGACTTTTTCCCCAGCCCTTTTCTTATGGATTTCTCCTAAGAGCTTCTCTATCCGCGTTATGGGCACGTCATTCAAAGCCAGTATTATGTCGCCCGCCACTATGCCAGCCTCATGGGCTGGGCTTCCCTCAACAACCCTTGTCACCAGAACGCCTTCATCGACTGGTATCCCGTAATAGCGAGAAATCTCTTTTGTTAGGCTTAATCCCATGATTCCAAGCCATGGGCGAGTGTGCACCCCTTTTGATATGATTTCTGCTGCGCATTTCTTGGCCGAGTTTATTGGAATAGCGAAGCCTATTCCATGGGCGAAGGGGATAATCGCCGTGCTTATGGCAACAACTTTGCCGTCAATATCCACTAAAGGGCCGCCGCTATTTCCCGGGTTTATAGCCGCGTCTGTCTGGACAAGGTTCTCCAAAAGCTCATTTTTAGACTCTATTGTGCGGTTTAATGCGCTTATGACACCCGAAGTTATTGTTGGTCCACCCGCCAAGCCGAAGGGGTTTCCGATGGCGTAAACACGCTGTCCAATTCTTAGCTTGTCAGAATCGCCAAGCTCGGCGTAGGGCAAGCCTTCCCTGTCAACTTTAACCACGGCTATGTCGTGGATTGTGCAAGTTCCAAGCAAGCGTCCATTCAAAACTTCACCGTTCCAAAGCGTAACTGCTATGCGTTCCGCGCCTTGAACAACATGGTTGTTTGTCAATATGTGGCCTTCGCTGTCTATTATTGTTCCAGAGCCCATGCCCTTCACTGGGAAGACTTGGTAGAATATGTCCTGAATCAGCCTTATTGTGCTGATGTTAACAACGCTCTTGCTGACCTTCTCAAGCACGTCCAAAACTTTGGATTCTTCATTGGAAGCCAATCTAATCGCCACGTTAAAATTGTCTCATAAGTTTTAAACCCTTTTCCCTTACCCATTTTGAGTTTTTGAGTGTGCGTTAAGAAGCAGAACCACTGCAACGGCTTGTGTCACAAGAACGTAGGCTATCACCGCCAAATATGGAATGTTCAGCTCAACCATTAAACCGTATACTGCTCCGCTGGCTAATACGCCAACGCCATAAGCGGTGTTAAATACGCCATAGGCTGTTCCCCGCAAAGAAATTGGAGCAAAACCAGAAACAGCCGCCCGATAAATGGACTCCTGCATTCCTAAAACTAAACCGAAAAACGCCGCGGCAACAACCAGCATAGCCAAGTCCGAATCAGCCATAGCAAAAAACGTGGGCACAACAGACAGAATAAAGGGCAGAATCAAAACCTTAATCTTAAACTTGTCGTAGGCAAATCCCGCAAAAAGTGCTGTTGGCGCATCCACCCCCTGTATCAGCGTGTAGATTAGGGGGACGATCCACAACTGGTTTGTTGGCTCTAGTATCTTTGTAGCCTTCAAGAGTATAAGCTCGAAGGGTATAAGCCCAACAGTGTTTAGCAAAACAGCAAAAGTATAAAAATAGAAGGCTCTTCCAAGTTTTTCATCAGCCTTTTCTGGCTTAACCTCGGCTGGCTCGGAGGCTTTCCTCCATCCAATCCTCTTGTACGTATAGGCTAGGAATGCCAAAAGTATAATGAAGGGTAATGATAGAAGGCTGAAGGTTAGATTGTAATTGTTGCTGGTATAGAACATTAAACCCGCCACTATAAGGGGGCCTAAAATTGCGCCTATCTGGTCTAGGAGTTCATGGATTCCAAAGGCTTTTCCAGTTCCAACTCCGCGGCTTACAATTGAAAGTACAGCGTCTCTTGAAGGCGACCTTATGGCTTTTCCAATTCTTTCAAGAAGCACTAAAATTACTGCTATTTGCCACGTCCCCATTATTCCCAACAGTGGAATCGAAACAATAAGCCCATACCCTAGGAATATGAAAATCCAGTAAGCCCTCGTTGTGTCTGCAAGTCTTCCGCTTACAAGTCTTAAGGCGTATCCCAGGAACTCCCCGAATCTGCCGACAAAAATTATGGCAAATGCAGGGGTCAATAAAAATTCCAGATATGGTGTAACAATGCCTCGTGAGCCTTCATAGACAACATCTCCTAGAAGGCTTACTATCCCGAGGAGGAGAATAGCCGCATACGCGTTTTTTGCGTTCACTAAGCTATATCCCATTACGGTTTCCTGCTGAAACAGTTCCTTTACTTAATGTTAGTTGAAGTTAAGAGTTTCGCTATCCTTTCAAGCCACTCCCTATCCGTTTCATCGAAACTCCCATACTCGTCGCTGTCAACGTCAAGAACAGCCACAACATCACCCTTTTCGTCAAAGACTGGGACGGCTACTTCAGACTTAGACCTCGGGTCGCAAACGATGTGCCCGGGAAACACGTGAACGTTCGGCACAATAATGGTTTTTCCGCTTCTTGCACATTTACCACAGACACCAGTATAGGCGATTCTTGCACATGCTGGTGGGCCCCTTGATGGTCCAAGTTCCAGCCACTCCTCTTTTGGAATGTAGAATCCAACCCAGAAATAGTATGGAATTTTAGCCTTCAAAACATCACATATAACAGCCATTCTCTCCGTTAGGGATTTTCCCCTAATTTCTTCCTTTATAGTGTTAAAGCATTCATTATAAAGTCTGTTTTTTGCCTGTTGCTCCATCCCGTTCCGCCAACTTTTGCGTTGGCAAATTTAAAACATGTTTTGATTGGATAAAGCTTTTATTGGTGCTTTAAGCTTAGTTTGGCAAATGCCTTGGAAGATGATATGAAATGGCTTTGCAAAAGGGCGACTTCATACTGCTGGATTACATTGCCAAAGTGAAAGAGACAGGCGAGGTTTTCGACACAACAATTGAAGAAGTAGCCAAAAAAGAACGCCTATACAAGGAAGGCGAAATCTACGAGCCAAAACTTGTCGTTATAGGCGAAGGCTGGGTTCTCAAGGCTTTAGATGAAAGCTTAACAAACATGGAGGTTGGAAAAACCGAAACCGTTGAAATTCCGCCAGAAAAAGCCTTCGGAGCAAGGGACCCGGAGAAGGTTAGGCGTGTTCCCCTACGGCATCTTACAGCTAAGGGTATAACTCCAACCCTTGGAATGCGCCTAGAATATGACGGTAAAATGGCTGTTGTTAGGGCTATTGGAGCTGGGCGTGTCCTTTTAGACTTTAACCCTCCGCTGGCTGGAAAAACACTGGTTTATGAGGTTACAGTTAAAAAGAAGCTTGAAACGCCTGAAGAAAAGATAGCTGCCCTAATCCACCGCAGAATACCAACGGTTGAGACTGAAAAGTTCAAGTTCACCATAAAAGCGAAAAATGTCACCATAGAAATGCCTGAAGAAGCCTTCTACTTAGAAGGGATTCAAGTGGCAAAACGTGGCATCGCCTTAGACATACAGAAGTTTTTCCCAGAAATAACCGCAGTCAAATTCACAGAAACCTTTAAGGCAGAGCCTAAAGCAAAAGCCTAAATAACCCCTGTTATTTTCGCGATTCTCTCGCATTCTTCAAAGCTCAGTTCTAGCTTGTTGAGGATTGTGTAGCGTTCAGGTCTTATGGAAGGAGCCATAAACAAGGCTTTAACAACATCCTCCTTGGTCAACCCCAGTTCATAGGCGTCTATTGGCGCCCCAACGGTTTTCAGCGTTTCCCTTATGTGTCTCCAGTTTGCGCCATGCAGATATGCCATAACAATTGTTCCTACGCCGCATTGCTCGCCGTGGAGGGAATTATTAGGCTTAATCATGTCTAGGGCATGGCTAAACAAGTGTTCAGAGCCGCTGCATGGTCTGCTGCTTCCAGCAATGCTCATAGCCACACCACAGCTTATTAAGGCTTCAAGGAGCACCCGCAATCCCTCTTCATTCTGTGGTTTTATAAGACTTGCATTTCGCATCACAAGCCTTGCACTCATTAAGGCTAGGCTAGCGGCGTACTCCCCATAATACTCGTTCCTATCCATGTACGCCAGTTTCCAATCCCTTACAGCTGTAAATTTTGCGATTACGTCTCCGCAGCCACTTGCAATAAAACGGTGAGGTGTCTGAGCAATTATGTTTGTGTCGGCTAATATGGCTATTGGAGCTTGGGCCATAACAGAAAAGGGTTTTTCAAGACCTTTAACAGACGAAAGCGGGCTTGCAATTCCATCGTGGGAAGCCGTTGTGGGAACGCTTATGAAGGGCACTTTTTGGCGGGCTGAACTTAGCTTTGCGACGTCAATTTTTGTTCCTCCGCCAACGCCGAAAACCACTTGAGGCTTTAGGGTTCTAATCCTTTCCTCAACGGCTTCTACATCTTTTATTGTTGCTGACTCTACAATGTGGATTTTTGCTTCTACTCCTTCCTTTTCAAGGGTTTCCCTAACAATTTTTCCAGCAACATCGTGGGTTTTCCGTCCAGTAATTATTAATACGGATTCTGTGAAGCCCAGTCTTCGAGATATTTCTGCAACCCTTTCTATTACGCCTTCTCCAACAATAACCTCTCTTGGGAGCTGCATCCAGTGGTGCTTTAAAGGCAAATCAATCACTATTGAAGGGGCTTTTGTTATCATTGTAGTGGCTTTAACGCTTAAAACCCTTTTCACAAAAGCGGCAGCTTGTGCTGACTTTCAATAAGCCGAAAGAAGCTTAGTTTATTAGTTTTTGAAGCGTAATATTAATAAACCCCATGGCCATGATTACATGATGCTACTTCCTAGCGAAGTAATCCGGCGGTATGTTTAGGTTTTGGGAGAAACGCGTAAAATGGCAAACAACAACGTAGTTGATAAGTTAACGTTAAAGGGAACCACAACCATAGGGGTTGTGTGCAAAGACGGGGTAATCCTAGCCTCAGACACCCGTGTAACCATGGGATTTTATGTAGCTCATAAGCATGGTAAAAAAATATACAAGATAGACGACCACATGGCAATGACCATAGCGGGAACAGTCGCCGACGCCCAGAGAACAGTGGACATCTTAACGGCTAACGCCCAACTCTACAAGATAAACGTGGGAAGACCAATGCCCATAAGCTCAGCGGCAAGGCTTATGGCAAACCTCCTCTTCTCAGCCAGATACATTCCATTAGCAACCCAAGTCCTAATCGGAGGCGTTGATGAAAGCGGCCCCCACGTTTTTTCCATAGATCCCTTCGGAAGCTTAACAGAGGAGAAATGCGTTGCCACTGGTTCTGGTTCTCCAATAGCTTATGGCGTTTTAGAGGACAAGTTTTGTGAGGGCATGTCTGTGGCTGAGGCTTTGCCAATAATTGTTAGGGCTGTCGACTCAGCAATGAAGAGGGACTCTGCAAGCGGGGACAGCTTTAACGTGGCAGTTATAGACGCTAAAGGCTATAGGGAGCTAACAGAAGATGAGAAGAAGAAACTTTTAGCGGCTAATTGAAAGGGAAGTTTAAAAGTTGGCGCCAAACTCTGAAAGGGAGAAAATCGAAATAAGCAAATACATACTTGAGCATGTCCCAAAAGAGGCAGAAGTTACAAGAGTGGAATATGAAGGTCCAATGCTCGCTGTTTATGCTAAGAGACCAGAAATTCTTGTGGAGCAGAGCAGTCTCATCGCAGATATAGTAAACGTTATAAGGAAAAGAATTGTCGTCCGCTCAGACCCATCGGTAAGGCTCCCGGAAAAGGAAGCTGAAAAATTAGCCCGAGAAATAATCCCGGCAGAAGCTGAAGTAACAGACATATACTTTGACCCAAGCCTTGGCGAAATAATCGTTGAGGCAAAAAAGCCAGGGTTAGTTATAGGGAAAAACGGCGCTGTTCTTCAAGAAATTATAAGAAAGACGAAGTGGCGCCCCCACGTTTTGAGAAGTCCCCCGTTACGTTCCAAGATTATAGCGCATATGCGCCACTATCTCCACTCTGAAAGTAAGGAAAGGGAGCGGAACCTCCGAATTTTCGGCGAGAGAATCTTCAGACCCAAAGTTTTTGAGGTTGGAGACATTCGAATCACGTTCCTTGGCGGTGTTCAAGAGGTTGGACGTTCAGCTTTTCTCGTGCAGACAAGGGAAAGCAGCATACTCTTAGACTGTGGCATAAATCCTGGCTCTTCTAAGCCCTTTGAAGCTTTTCCAAGGTTTGACCATCCAACCTTTGAAATAGATTCGCTGGACGCTGTGGTTATAAGCCATGCCCACCTAGACCATTGTGGTCTTGTGCCTTTCCTATACAAGTACGGTTATGAAGGTCCCGTTTACTGTTCAGCCCCAACATCCAATCTTATGACGCTGCTCCAGCTTGACTATTTAGATGTAGCCAGCAAACAGGGCATAATCCCACCCTACGACCAGAAAGATGTCAGAGAATGCGTTCTCCACACAATTCCGCTACGTTACGGTGTTGTAACCGACATAGCTCCCGACGTTCGTTTGACACTGCATAACGCCGGGCACATTTTAGGCTCTTCGATAATACATTTGCACATAGGCGAAGGCTTACACAACATAGTCTATACGGGCGATTATAAGTACGCAAGAACCATGCTCCTTGAAGCGGCAACAGCCGAGTTCCCAAGGGTTGAAACCATTATAACTGAAAGCACTTATGGTGGTCCAGAGGACATTATGCCCTCAAGGGTTGAGGCTGAGGAACGTCTAACAAAAATAGTGAACGAAACCCTAGAAAAGAAGGGCAAAGTTCTAATCCCAGTACCAGCGGTTGGCAGAGCACAAGAGATAATGCTTGTCTTAGACGGTTACATGAAGCGTGGGCTTATGAAAGAGGCTCCAGTTTTCATTGAAGGCATGATTTCAGAGGCTACGGCGATTCACACGGCTTACCCAGAATATTTAGGCAGGGAAGTTCGTAACAGCATACTCCATGATGGTGTAAACCCGTTTGAATCAGACTACTTCACGGTTGTGGAGCACCCAAGTGTTAGGCAAGACGTTATTGATGGGGAACCATGCATAATAATGGCTACATCAGGCATGCTTGAAGGTGGACCAGTAATAGAATACTTTAAGAACCTAGCAGAAGATGAGAGAAACTCCATAGTCTTTGTGAGCTATCAGATTGAGGGCACATTGGGAAGAAGAGTTCAAAAGGGCATAAACGAGGTGGCGATGATTGACAGCGAGGGCAAAATGGGTGTTGTGAAAGTTAAGATACGTGTTGAGTCCATTGAAGGTTTTTCTGGACACTCTGACAGGCGGCAAATAATCAATTACGTGACCCACCTAAAGCCCAGACCTGAAAGGGTTATAGTTTGCCATGGTGAAAGAGCCAAAATAGCTAGCATATCCAATTTCATAGAGAAAAAGTGTGGAATCCAATCCTTTGCGCCCAATGTTATGGAAACCATTAGGCTGCTGTAGGTATAGGCTCACTTGCCACCGGCGTTTTTTCTCTCCAAATTTTCACGTTAGGCGGACAAATAACAACGCGTTCCTCGCCTAGACGGGCAATGTCCCCGCCCACAGACTCAGCAAACTCGCATAATTCGTTAACAGCCTTTTTAACGTCTTCTATACTCTTATTTGCCAAGGGAGTTATCCGGAGAATCAAAATGTTTCCGGAGCGTACCTCCCTCTTAACAACATCCAAGTCAGATATGTCTCGGAGGGGCATAGCCTTCAAAAAGGTTTTGCCGGGGGTTTCTTTTATCTCCTTTTTTGATGATTCTCCTTTTTCCTCCTTTTTGTATTTACGGAAGAGCTCACCTAAACCCGGCAAACTTCTCCTCTCTAATCTGCACTTTATACCTTATTTACCCATTTAAGAGTTTAAGCGTTTCCTTATTGAGCAGTGCTCCGAACCTAAAATAAAGATTGGCTATTAAGAAGTTTATGAATTCCAGAATATGAATTTGCTTTTACTAACTATTGACTATGCGCCCGCCAACTCCTTTAAAGTCTTCCAAATTTTGTCGCCGACATAATGAACGTTCCTAACCACGACTCCATGCTTAACCTCTATAACCTCATCTGAATCGTAGAGGATTTCGCCAACAGCAATTGGCTTGCCATACCTTTCATCCGCAACAAGAACTACGTCGCCCTTCACAAACTTTCCTTCGAAGCGGACAATCCCCGGAGCCATAACGTCTGCACCATTACAGACATGAGGAATAGCACCCATATCCACAACAACTTTAGGTAGCAGGTCATGAGCTCTTTTAAAGAGCAGGGTTGGGTAGGTGTTTTCCCCGCTTTTAAAAAGCGCAGGCTCACCGTTTAAGAGATAGACCTCACCGAAATCTGCTTCGATGACCTCCACTTTTGGCATGCCATTGAAGAATTTCTCCAAAACCATTTTCAGCTTTTCTGAGGCTTTTTCCAGAAGCATTTTCGCTTCCTTGTCTTTTAGGAAATGCCTCTTATACTTTTTAGTCATGGTTTTTCGCTTCTCACTTAGATAGGTTTAAATGGTATAAGTTTAAGTATAAAAAGGGTAAATGTCTATTTGAGGTCTGCAAATGAGCGAGATGACAACTGAAATCCTCGAGCAGAACCTTGGTAAAATAGTGCTTGTGAGGTTAAAGGGTGGGAAAAGCCTTAGGGGAAGGCTTAAAGGCTTTGACCAGCACCTAAACCTCGTTTTGGAGGAGACTGAAGATACAACAGACGCTGAAAACACGAAGAAGCTTGGCTTGATAATAGTTCGCGGAGACAACGTAGTCCTAATATCACCGCCTCCTAGGTGAAAATTTTGGGAAAGGGAACACCGTCCTTTGGAAAACGTGCTGGGAAAACGCTTCACATACGTTGTAGACGATGCGGAAGGAGAACCTACAACGTTTCAAAAAAGCGGTGTGCAGCGTGCGGTTATGGAGCGTCAACCACTATTAGGCGTTATTCTTGGCAGACTAAAAATCTCAATAGAGAGAGAATCCGCTAAAAGTCGTTGTTGTAGTAGCCCTTATCAATTCTCACAAAAATCAACGGTCCCTTGCTTCTTGTTAGTTCTCTGGCCTTACGCAAAGTGTTGTTTACAATATTAAGCACTTGTTCTTGGTCGTTTGTATACTTCCTTTTGTTCTCGCCTAATTCCATTTTTAGGAGGTTCTCAGCCAATATTGTTGTGCCGCATATTTCCCCGTTCTTGACAAGCGTTGACACGACAACTTCTTGCATTTCCCTTCGGTTTGTAAGCCTTCTCCATAGGGGTTCCGCGTTGTTTAGGATTTTAGTCACCTTGTTCCATCTTTGGGCTTCCTCGTTGCCGATTAGGAGTTTTACTCTTTCACCCCACTTCTTCAGCCACATACCAGTCCAAAGGTCTATGAACTCTTCAAATTCCCTCGGCTCCTTCTTGTAGAACTCCTCCAGTTTATCTGCAAGCTCGCACTCGTTTGCCTCTTTACCCACAAGATTCCAATGCACCTTCAGATAATTTGTTAGGTCTTGGCATGCTATCTGCAGAACCTTTCGGTCAGCACCAAAAATATCGAGCATTGGATTTTTGCTTTTTAGTTTTTCAGACAGTAGCATCTCAATGAAGTTCATTGTTTTCGAAGCCCTCCCCGTTTTATACTAAGATTAAAGTTTTAATTAAGCTTTATTTATGGTTGCTTCTATAAGATTCTTAAGTAATTTTCAACCATATTGCATGTTCCGAAATATTCCAAACCTTTCAATCAAGGAATTTTGGAAGTTCGTTTATACTCTCGATGATTAGGTCGGGCTTCTCCTTTTCCAACTCTTCCTTTGTGAATATTCCTGATAAGACGGCAACTGTTTTTGCTCCAGCATTCTTTCCAGACTTTATGTCCGTGACAGAATCGCCCACAATGGCACACTCGCCAACTTCAACGCCTAATTTTCTAGTGCAGTCAATCAGCGCTCTTGGAGAAGGCTTTGGAAACTGCACGTTCAAGGCTGTTACAACACATTGGAAATATTTGGCTAAGCCAACCTTTTCCAGCCATTTCTCGACATTTTCACCTGGAACATGACGCATTGTCAGCAATGCAAGCTTAGCCCTTTTTGAAAGCGTCTCCAAAGTTTTTGATATGTTTGGTAACGGTTTCACCTTATCTTCAGCCAGCTCATAATAAGCCTTAAGGTAGATTTTTAAGAAATTTTCAATGTTTATTTTTGGCATCAAGTCCTTTATTGGCAAATTTTGCTCCAATCTTCGTGGAATTTCCAAAACCAAATTGGGGTCAAACTCTTTTATTCCAAATGTTTTTAGGGCGTTTGCTAGGGCTTCTCTGTAGGCTTCTCTAGAATCAACAATTGTGCCGTCTAAGTCTATGATTATTCCCCTAACTTTCAGCTTCATTGTTTCGCCTCTTTTGCCATTTGCTGGGCTTCTGTTTCGATAAGTTTTTATCTATGGTTTCTTGTCTAAAGGTTACCTACTATAAGATATAAAAGGCTGAAGGTATGGAGTATTAAGCCATGGTTAGGAAGGCGCGGATACGCTTAACAAGCACGGACTACAAAAAGCTTGAGGAAGTGTGCCAAGAGCTTAGGGCTATAGCTGAAAAAACAGGAGTGAAAATGACAGGGCCTATTTCATTGCCAACTAAGAGGCTTAAGGTTCCAGTTTTGAAGTCTCCATGCGGCGAAGGGACAGCCACATGGGACAAGTGGGAGCTTCGCATTCACAAGCGCCTTATAGATATCGACGCTGAAGAACGTGCTATGAGGCGTATCATGCGTATCCGCGTCCCAGAAGAAGTGCATGTAACAATAGAACTGCTCTGAAGGCTTAGAAATTAGCGTTTCTTTTGAGAGGGCCAGTTAAAAAGTAGGCATTCTCTGCATTTTTCCAAAAATTCTAGCCCTTCCTTTGATGTTGTAAAGAGGTTATTTTCACTAATTTCAAGCAATCCCTTCTCTAGTAGAATTGCCAAATACTGTTTTGACTGTGCATGTGAAAGTCCAACACTCCTCATCAATTCTGTTTTCTTTTTCCCGGATTTTGCTTTCTCAAGAATTTCAACAACAATGTCGTGTCTGTCCCTTTTATTAGTGGTTTTCATTAAAGCGTCTCCTCAATTCTAAATGCCTAATGAAATATTTTACATTTAATAGAGAAGCATGTAAGACGCAATTGTCAAAAGTAGACTTGTGGTGAAGGCTAAAGCCCAAACCATTTTATTCCAGAAGAACACCTTGAAACCGTCAAGCACTCCAAAGGGGATTAGATTGAAGAAGGCTATCCAAGCATTTATGGCAAAACATAATAGGAAAAGGAATTTGGCAACTGGAACAAAAGGCGCGGCAAGAAGGAAGGTTATGGACAATGTAATGTTTGTTAAAGGGCCTGCTATTGAAATTTTTCCAACGTTCTTTTTGCTTGTCAAACCAGATATGACGACAGCTCCTGGTGATATTATTTTAAAGAGTGGTGAGACGATGGATATTACTGTTAACATTAAGCCAAAAAGCATTATTCTGAACTCTGCCCATAAACCGCTTTTTTGTGCTGCGAATTTGTGGGCTAATTCGTGGATTAGGAAGGAAACCGTTACTAGAGCTGCAAATGCGAATAGCATTGGGACACCTCCAATTTTTGATATTGTGTTTGGCGCCATCCCAAGAGACAATCCTATACCTAAAACAACGAGTGCCGCCACTGTCAAGTGTGTGACTTCTTTGGTGCTGAAGTGAATTTTCCTTTCAGTAGTCTCTATTGGGATGTATGTGATTGTGTATTCAAGCGGCTTCCACGTTTGTGAGGTTTTTGGCTGCTCTTCCTTTGTTGGTGTTCGTGCGGACTCAATTTTTGGGCATTCATGGTTTTCTGGTAGGCGGTGCTCAGCGCAGAAATATCCTCCACAGTAGGGACACTTAAAAGGTAAGAATGTTTCTTCACCGCATTTTTGACATTTCATTTTGGGACGCCTTTTAACCGCTTAAAATAGCTTTTTGCTCTTTATATGTTTCTGTTTGCGTTAGGCTTAAAACGTTAATAAGAGTATGCGTCCAGTTAATTTGAAAGGGTGGAGAAAGCGTGAAGGCTTTCAGTTTTGTTCACGCCGCGGACTTGCACTTGGGCTATTCGCAGTATGGGTTAGAAGTGAGACGCGAAGACTTTGACAAGGCGTTTACGGAGCTTGTTGACAAAACCCTCCGGTTAAAACCATCATTCCTCATAATCGCTGGAGACCTTTTCCACAACGCTAGACCATCCAACGTCACATTGGAGAACGCCATAAAAAACTTCAGTAAGCTCCGTGAAGCTGGCATCCCGGTGCTAGTTGTTGATGGTTCCCACGACTCGGCGCCAAACGTTGTCACGAGCACGATTCTTAACCCGTTGGATAGTGCTGGGCTTATCTACTATCTGCCGCGGCATGAGGGGGCGTGCTGGCGTAAACCCGAAAGCTGCTACGTTTATGGAGTGCCAAACTATCGGACTAGGCGTAAAACAGAGGAGATGCTTCCAGCCTTTATGGAGCAGAACAAGCCGACACCAGACCCATCGCTCTTCAACATTTTCGTCTTCCACACGGCATTGGATATTCCGGAGGTTAATCCTCCCTACATAGAGGCTGAAGCCTCCATTGAGCTTATACCAGAAGGCTTCAACTACTATGCGGCTGGGCACGTTCATAAACCATACATTGGAAGGTTTAAAACTGGGTTGCTGGTTTATCCCGGAAGTACTGAAACAATAAACTATGATGAGGCTGGAAACGAGAAGGGCTTTTACTATGTGGAAGTGAACGAGAAGGGAGAGGCTGCACCACAGTTTATAAAATTGGAGTCTCCCCGCAAGTTTGTTGTTTTGGAGCAAGATTTCACTGGTGTTACCGCATCGAAGATTACTGAGCTTGCAGTTCAGCTTGTGAAGGGCGCAGACGAGGAAGGCGCCGTTCTTATTCCAGTTTTGCGGGGTGTCTTACCAGTTGAGGCTAGCCGTGCAGAGGTTGACGTCGCCCAAATTAGAGGCGCTGCTGAGAAGGCTCTGCTTGTGCATCCTGTTGTTTTGCTGCGGGAGAGCGAAGTTCCAGAGGCTGTTGTTCGCTCCATATTCGAAAGTGAAATTAAGGATTTGAAAACGAAGAGCTTCGAATATTTCCTACAAATCTTCTCGGAACGCTACAGCCTAGAAGAGGCTGAAAAAATAGCTAAGGCTGCGGTCAACCTAATTGAGCCTCTAACCAAAAAGCAGGATGAAAAAGTTAGGCAGATGTTGGAGGAGCTTCTCCAATGAAAATTGAAGTTGTCCAGTTGGAGAATATCCGCTCCCATGTGAAGTCTACAGTCCCCTTTGCGAGGGGTTTCAACTGCCTTGTTGGAGGCTTGGGCTGTGGGAAATCCAGCATACTTTACGCCATAGACTTCGCCCTCTTCGGAGACCCCCTTGGAAGAAGCTACGACTACCTACTGCGGGAGGGCGCCGAAACAGGAAAAGTTGTTGTACAGTTTACCTATAACGGCAAGAGCTACACTATTTCGAGGGGCTTGAAGAGGCGTGGGAAGGGCATAAGCCAAGACTTCGACGAGCTAAAACTCTTTGAAGGCGAAACCCTAATTGCAAGTGTGAAAAGCGATGCCGTCGCAGAACAGTTAAAGGCTATTACGGGCTTGGAGAAGGAGCTATTCCGCGAAATAGTCTGGGTTCGGCAGGAACACCTAAAGGAGTTGTTGGACGCCCCGCCGAGGGAACGGCAGAAACGCCTAGACGAACTTTTCGGCTTGTCAGAATATGAAACAGCATGGAGCAACATGGCTGGCTACCAGAAAGAGTACGAAGGCGAAAAAAGAGCATATGAAAAAGACCCAGACGTTATTGGAATTAAAAAGCTCAATGAGGAATATAACAGCCTAGCCAGAGAATTCGCCCAGCTGGAAGTTGACATACAAGAAATCACCAGAAGGCTGGGCGAAGCCAAGAAGGCTTTGGAGGATGCAGACCTCAAACTAAAAAGACTAGAGGAGCTTAAGACATCCGTGGAAAGCCTCAAGCGGAAGGAAGCCCAAATACAAGCAAGTCTAACAAGCCTTGAGGATTCTTTGGCTTCGCTGGCTGAGAAGGTTGAGGGGAAAAAAGCAATAATTGAGAATTTGAAGCAGCGGCTAAACGTTATGGAGTCGCAGGCAAACACCTATAAGGAAACGCTCAAAGAGGTGGGGGTTCCATCAGAGCAGCCCGTTGAAACCCTAAGGCAGCACCTTTCAGCCTTTGACGAGCAAATTGCAAGCCTAAAAGCCGAACAGGAGGCTATTCTTCGAAATCTCCAAGCAGACCAGCGGAGACTTTCATCGCTTTCCATGGAAAACCGCTGTCCACTATGCCTTCAGCCCCTAACCGCAGATTATAAGAGCAATTTAGTGGAGCGCATACAGAAAGAAAACAGTGAGAGACAAAAAACCATTAGCCAGCTTCAAAAGGACATCGAGGAACTACAGCAGATAAGGGAAAAAGCTAACTCCGCCATATCCAACCTTCAAGCTTTGCTGCCAAGAATCGAAGACTTGAAAACCCGCTTAAACGAGGAGTCTAAAGCCTTAGCCGAACTTTCAAGGGAATTTGAGGAAAAGCGGAAAATGGAAAACACGCTGAGAGCTCAGCTCGAGGGCATAAGGGCTGAAATTGGCAGGTTTGACATATCCCAGCTTGAAACCGCTAGAAAGCTTAGAGAGCAAGCTTTCCAGCAGTATTATAGGCTTGAAGCTGACCTGCGAACTAAGGAAAGTCGCAAGAAGGATATGATGCAGCGACTGGATGAGATTAAAGAGCGTATAGACCAAGCTCAGAAAAAGTTTGAGGAGATGGAAAAGCTTGACAAGCTTTTAGGCGTTATAGGCAGCATACGCGACGCTTATAGAAGCATACAGCCAAAACTGCGGAGCGAATTTGTAAAAGTCTTGAAAAATTTCGTCCAGCAAATCCTAGACAGCCTAGTAGGCGAAGAAGGAGCACCTATAAACATCATCATAGACGAGACTTACACACCATACGTAATAAGCGAGACAGGCGTCGAAAGAGAAGTCTCCAACCTTTCTGGAGGGGAGCGCACCCTAATAGCCTTTGCATACCGCTTAGGACTTGGACAGCTAATTATGCAGTCTCGAACCGGTCACGGCTTAAGCCTCCTACTGCTTGATGAGCCAACTGAAAGCCTTGGAAGGGAAGACGGCTCTATAGACCGCTTGGCAGAAGCCATTTCAAGGTTTAAAGCTGTGGAACAAATAATTGCTGTAACCCACAGTGAGGCCTTCGCCGAAAAGGCTGAGCATGTCATAAGGGTGGAGAAGGAGGCTGGGGAAAGCAAAATAACAGTGGAAAAATAGCTGAGGCTAGCCTTCTTCAACAACCTTGTTTTCCAAAACACCTATCCCTTCGATCTCTATCCTCACAACACTTCCATTTTTCAGAAATTTTGGTTCTGGCTTTATGGCAAAGCCCACACCAGCCGGTGTCCCAGTGGCGATTATGTCACATGGTTCCAGTGTCATGACCTTGCTTAGGTGATGGACTACCTCGTAAACGTTGAAAACCATATTTCTTGTTGTTGAGTCTTGGCGGAGCTCTCCATCCACCCATGTTCGTATACGAAGATTAGAAGTGTCTCGCAGCTGGTTTTCTGTTGTTATGCATGGTCCGATAGGCGCGAAGGTGTCGAAGCTCTTGCCCCTTGTCCACTGCTTGTCCTTGAATTGGATATCCCTTGCTGAAACGTCATTTAGAATAGTGTATCCGAAAACGTGTTTTCTCGCCTCTGAAACTGGAATATTTTTTCCTTTTAGTCCTATCACTATGGCTAGTTCCGCCTCGTAGTCGAGTTCTTTGACAAGCTTTGGCTTAATGATGTTCTCATATGGTCCAATTATGGTTGTGTGGGGTTTCAGAAAGATTATTGGCTCGTCTGGTATCCTTGCATTTTGTTCTGCAGCGTGATCCCTATAGTTTAGCCCTAGGCAGATGATTTTTGGCGGGTGTGCTATTGGTGCAAGCGGTTTTATCTGATTGACTGGCAATGAGCTTTTCTCGATGTCGTCTTTAAACGCTTTTTTAAGGAGCTCTTCCGCAGTTTTAATGGCTTTTTCTCCCATTCTCACAAAAGCTTCTAAGCTTCTTGGCAGCCTCTTACTCATGCTTTTAGCAAGGCTTGGCAAGCAAATTAAAGCCTTTTCATCGTCTGATAAAACGCCATAGCTTTCTCTTTCTCCATTATAGTAGCGGATAAGCCTCATCATTAGACCTTCTCATGGTTTGGATAACGCGATTCTCTTTCACTGAAATTTATTTATTGTGCTACTTTTCAAGCGATATCACGGTTTGAAGCTTCTTCAGAAGCGAAAATGTATAAATGGTGATTTAGAGAAGGCATACATTATGCATGTTAAGACAAGGAAATTAGCCCTCATAGAGGGCGTAACCGCCGGCATCCTCTTCGGAACAGGCTCCATCTTGATCAGATTTCTGCCAGCACTAGACGTGTTTTCAATAGCTTTTTGGCGTCTAACAATTGCATGTGCCGTTCTAGCTGCAATAATTTTCACTTTTAAAATGGACACTAGTTTTGGCTTCGCCCGAAAAAGCCTTAAACATCTCACTTTTCTAGGATTTCTACTTGGTTTACATTTCATATTTTTTATATCAGCTGTCAAGGACACAACCATTTTAAATGCCACTGTTCTCGTTAACACCGTGCCAATTTTTTCCGTGTTCATTTCATCCTTCCTTTTTGGTTTAAAACCTTCTCGTTTTGCACTTGCGGGAATAGTCATAGCTTTGGGTGGAGTATGCATAATTGCATACGCAGAAGCCACTGTTGCTAACGTCGGTTCTGCTTCTAATGGTGTTTCGAGCATGAAGGGCGATTTGGAAGCTGTTCTGGCAGCCCTTTTTGAGGCGCTTTACCTAAGCTACGGAAAGAGAATAAGAGAGCAAAGTGCCATACTGCCGGCAATACTCCCCATATACCTTTTTGCCGCCGTCACCGTGGCGGTGTTAAGTCCAATAGGCTTAGACAGATTACCACGATTTCCCACAGAAACTTTTTTGATCCTTCCGCTATTATGTTTGGGGATTCTGCCAACGGCAGTAGCCCACACGCTTCAATTCTCATCCCTATCAAACTTGAAGTCTTTTGAAACGGCAACAATGGCGTTACTTGAACCTATAGGGGCTACAATATTGGGCATAATCCTATTCAACGAGTGGCCCATCCCAATTTTCGCTGCGGGAACCGTGCTGATACTGGCCGGTATAGTCTTTGTTTCCGGAGGGGAAAGCCGAAAGCTTTTACGAAATAGATAAAAAGGCTTCTTAGTATATTGTGCAGAAAGCAGGCTGAAAGCTGATGGCGTCAAGTGACAAAATATTAAAGGCTTTGGAATCTGCGGCCAGCTACTTAGAAAATTCTGTTTCCGCGCTGGGCAGAGGGGACGAAAACTCTTTTGCAAAACAGTTTTGGCATGTAGCCGCTGAGCTGGAATATGCCCTCTTCGTGTTCTCTCTAATGTTTCAAGAAGAAAACGTTGACAAGTCAAAGTGGAAGCCTAATCCAGACGTTAAAAGGGACGATGTCAACGGCGTTTTGGCTGAAGTTCGCGGTTTGCTGGATAACGCCAAAAAGCTCTTGACGGGCGGCAAAGTGTTAGACGCATATAAAAGCGTGTATGTGGCAAGACAGTGCGTTTTCGCTGTTGAGGAAAACATTTCAAAGCGAAAGCGTAAAAAATTGAAAGCGAAATAAGGCTATTCCTCTGGAATCTTCCGCCCTTTAACCTTTAATGCACCTTTTTCTCCGCTTATAACCTTATAAAAGTCCTTGAGCTCGCTTTTGTGTAGAAACTTTCTCAATAGAACCCTTAGATACTGTTTTGAGACATTTTTCTCCTCGCTTTTCACAACGATCTCATTTGTTAGGGTTTCCACTTTGGCATTTGTCTTTTCCTTTAAAAATTCTGCAAGCTCCTTCACGATATCTCCGCCTTCAGCCTTAAGCTCTGATATGTCAACCTTTATTTCTGCCATATTTTCCGCCTCCTTTTTACCTTCTAACCATTATAACCCTTACTTGGTCGCATGCATCTTCGCATGCATCTGCAATCATTTCCATAGCTTCAAAAAGCTGACCAACTAAAACGGCAACCCCGGCCCTTTGCAGGTTCTCTTTTCCTAACAATGTTCTCGCCTCTTCATGTAGGTCGTCAACCTTTTCTTCTTCCCTTTCCACGGCATCTGCTGCTTGTAGGGCTTCATCTGGTTTCGTCATTATTTTGTTTATGCATTTTTGGAGCAGTATAGCACATTCTTTCACACCTTTAGCCATTTCCAAAAACTCATTTTTGATGGAAGATGGCACGTGTTCCATTGGCGTAGCTGTTAAAACCCTTATTGATTCTCTGCTCCAATCTGCAACCATGTCCACCCGTTTAACAAGGTGCATTATGTCTTCCCTGGCTGTTGGCGGAAGCTCCCCTTTTGAAACTTCGTCCATGACTTTTCTGCGTAGGCTATCTGCTTCCCTTTCACCGCTGATGATTCTTTCAACGCAAACTCGCAGTTCTTTTTCGTCACCGTTCACTGCTGCCTTGACTGCCTTTTCTAAATCCTCGACTATGCTTGTTGTTATGGCTAGGTGCTGTTGTATCATTGTAAGGGCTTTAGTTTCCCTTCGCTTTTCAAACCATTTTATTAGTTCACTCAACAGCCAACTCCTCCCTTAAGCCCAACTCCGGATAGACAAATAAGTGGGCACTTTCAGGCTGGAAACTTAAGGTAACCTTTTCCCCTATATTAAACCATTCACATGCCAGCGAAGGCGTAACAACAACCACCAAATCCTGATTTTCAAGTCTCACTTCATACCGTACATTTGTTCCCTCGAAAGCCATTCTCTCAACCACGCCTAGCATGGCGTTTTCGTCTGTGCTTTTTCCCTTCTTGATGTTGAAGGTTTCCGGTCTGACGGCTAATACAACTCTTTCGCCTTTACCAATGCCCTTGTTTAATGCTTGAACCCTTAAGCCGCCGCGAAGCTCAACAACCGCCATTCGCCCCCTAGTTTCAGCTATGAAGCCTTCAAGAAAGTTTGAGCCTCCAATAAAGTTCGCCACGAAAATGCTTTGAGGGTTCATGTAAAGCTCCTGAGGAGTCCCAACCTGCAAAACTTTGCCCTTCTTCATTACGGCTATCCTGTCCGATATTGCCATGGCTTCCGACTGGTCGTGGGTCACATGTATGGCTGTTAACTCCAAATCCTTTGTCATGCGCCTAATCTCGTATCTAAGCTCGTTCCTAACCTTAGCGTCCAAATGTCCTAAAGGCTCGTCTAAGAGTAGCAGCTTTGCGCCAGCAGCCAAAGCCCTTGCAACGGCTACTCGCTGCATCATTCCACCGCTTAACTCGCTTGGAAAGGCATCTAAACGCTCATGAAGCCTAACCATCTCCAAAACTTCATGTCCTATCCTTTCGGCTTTCTGCATGTCAAAGCCCTTAACCCTTGGACCATAAGTGACGTTTTCCCAAGCGTTCATGTGGGGAAAAAGTGCAAAAGTCTGAAAAACAAAGCCTATGTCCCGGTCTTCAGGCGGAACATCATTAACAAGCCTATCGCCAATGTAGATTTCACCTTCATCGGGCTGTATTAGCCCAGCGATAAGCCTAAGCAGTGTTGTTTTTCCACAGCCGCTTGGTCCAAGAATGGAAAAGTACTCCTTGTCCTTTATATGGAGGCTAACGTTGTCAACAGCCACAATTTTGCCGAACCTTTTTGTGACATTGACCAAGCGTACTTCTGGCATGCTAGTACCTTCCCTTACCCCTAACGATAAGCCTTAAGGCTAATAGGATTATGAAGGAGATTAATATTAAGAAACCGCAACCTAAACCAATTTCTAAAGATGTTACTGTAACTTTCCCCTTAACCCAGTTCACAAGAATCACAGGGGCAGTCTTAAGCTGAGTGACAGCCAGAGTAGCACCAGTTTCACTTACACTCCTTGTGAAAACCATTATGGCGCCGGAAAACATGGAATATTTAGTTAATGGAAATATGATTGTTCTGAAAACGCCTAAAGGTTTTGCCCCCAAAGTTCTCGACGCTTCTTCAAGCTCTATGCTTATCCTCTCAATGGCTGCGGACATGGACCTCACAAAATACGGGTAAGTGATGGCCAAGTGCGCGAAGACAAGAAGCCAAACATCCGGAATAAACGCCAAGGTTTCTTTCCAGAAAAACCTAAGGGAAACGCCTAAAGCCACTGATGGCACAATTATTGGGATATCAACAAGCACGTTTAATGCTGATGAAGCTTTTCCAAGATGCTTTCTTGCAACGATTATCGCCATGGGCAAGCCTATTAGAATATTTAAGACAGTCACAGCCGCCCCAAGCGAATAAGAAAGAACAAGGCTTTGCCAATACTCGCTCCAAGGATACGCGCCGGACAAAGCTTTCGGTAGAATATCTGTTGGAAGGGCCTCAAAAGCTGGGAGTGCCGCAAAAAGCGAGGGAACCAACACGATAACAAAGAAAATTAGGAGCGTAATGCCATTTCTGGTCAAAACCGCCGGGGAATAACTTATTTTCCTCTCAATTGTTGGCCAAGCCCTTTTAATCGGCAGTTTTAATTTTCCTCCAAGAATGCGTACCGCTGCAAAAATTAGGCATGAGACAATTATGAGAATTAGGCTTACGAAGACTGTTGCTCCTACAAACGTGTCTTTTGTGTTTTGAATAAATATTGGCCCATTTTCAAACGCTCCGGCAACCATCATTGTTGCTCCCGTTTCAGAAATAGACCTTGCAAATGCCAATATGAAAGCGGCAATCAAAGAAGGCTTTATAATCCCAAAAGTGACTGTTCTAGCGGTTGTGAAAGGCGGAGCCCCCAAGGTTCTTGATGCTTGCTCATACTCAATTTTATAGTCCAGTAAAGCGCCAACAATAACCCTTACAACAACGGGATAAGAAAACGTGAAGTGTAACAATGCAACAAGAAGCCATCCGGGCGAAACAAGGGAATAGCTAAAAAGGGGCGAAATTTCCCCCGGCTTATACCAGAATAGGAGAAGCGAATAACCAAGCACCGCTGTCGGCACTATAAAGGGGATATCTGCAAACGTGTCCAGAACATTAATCCATCGGGATTTGCTACGGGCTATAAGCCAAGCCATGGGGATACCGGCAGCAACATCCAAAACTGAAACCAGCACAGCCATAACAAAAGAGTTCTTAACAGCATCTAACGCACGAGCTGTAAGCTCACTGTTGCCAAAAACTTCCTGCATGGCACCCCACTTGATAATTATGCCCAAAATTGGAGGAACCAAAATCAAAGCGAAAAACAAAACAACAGCGGTTAAATAAACCCCGTATCTAACTGTCCGCTTTGAGGAAAGCCTATCCAGCCTCTCAACGAGCCTCTTAGACAAACCCATCAGCCTAAACCAATCCAGCAATTAACATGCTTCTTTTCTCATTTGCAGAATCTGCTGATAAGCTTTCTGTAAAAAATGTGTCAGTTCGCCCGTCGAGTCATATCACAGCCTAGCCAGCTCTATTGACTCTCTAATTCATCATCCAAAAATAGGATGCAATCCATCAAATTTAAAGCTTCTCGCCTCCAAAAGGCAAAGATAGGCTTCAAAACTAGTTATGTTTGCCTCTTCTTTTAAGCAAGTTAACGTATTCTTCCACAGCCTTTTCAACATCCCATTTGAAGCCTGGCTCCCCAAAGTTTGCATTCCACCAGTTAATGAATCTTTTAAGGGATATCTTCACAAACAACGCGAAACTGACGGCCGGAATAATGGAAGTTAAAATGACATTTACTGGGAAAGAAAAGGCGAGAATAAAATATAGGCTTAAGAAAAATTCCCCCATCAAAAACATTGGTATTAGGATTCCCCAGAAGATTCCACCAGCGCCTTCCAAGAAGTCTGTTCCTGGAACCTTCAAAATTAACCTATAAAACCATGGCAGATCTTTCGCTTCTATGCGTCGTCGTAATGCTTCCTCTTTTTCTTCCATGAGAACCACATAGCTTAACAATTTTGTAAAACTTAAGCTTTGAGCCGGCTAACCCGTTGTCCGCTAGCCTTCCACAACTCCAACTTTGGTTACTGGCAATCCTCTTCTTTCCAATTCGTGGATGAAGGGATTTATGCCCAGCGAATCGCTGGCAATATGCCCCGTCACTATCAAGTTGCCTTTACCCTCAGCCTTCAGTTTTTCTAGGTCTACGGGGCTTATATGAATGTAGATTAGCGTGTCTACGCCGTGTTCAAAATATGTTTTTGCAATTTCATAACCTCCGTTGGTGGCTGCTGCATGGGAAACAACAACTTTTCCAGCCTTATTCTCCTTTTTTCCAAGGCAGACATTAATCTTTGTAAGGGCGCTTCTGAATTCAGGAAGCTCCATTAAGGCGGAAACCACATCCCCAACAGTAGATTCTTTTTCAACTCTTTTGTTGATTTGCTCAACCATCCTTTTTCTTCCAATCTCATCCAGCGGCATGTGTACATTCATGAAGGGCATCCTCAAAAGCCTTGCAAAATCCACGGCATGCGCATAATTCCTTGCGTGTGCCTCTACACTTAGCTGTTCAAGTTTTCTGCTTACAGCCACTTCAGCCTTTTCCCGTGGAACACCAGCTTCAACCATATGCTGGACATGCCTCCTAAAAACTTTTGGAAAGCCGAGAACCGCCAATCCACCAGCCGGATGATGGGCGATGACAGTGTCGCAGCCTAACTGCCTGGCAAGCAGAAGTTCCGCTGGTCCAGCATCAATACAAAACAGGACTCGTTGAATGTTTTCACCCTTAACGTAAATGGCACTGTCTTCGGGAACCTCGGTTAAACCAGCAAGCTTTAGGGCTACCTCCATGATTTCTTCAGTGTTCAAAGCTTTCACCCCCTCAAGGAACTGAATATTTTGCTCTGGCAATCTATTTATTAGTTCCGCAAAATTTTATCAAGGCTAAGCTCAAAATATTGGTTGTGGATGCGTGATATTATGGACGTTTTCGAAGCCATAAAAGGAAGACGAAGCATAAGAGCCTTCAAAGACACTGACATTTCACCAGAAACTGTTGAGAAACTCATTGACGCTGCTAGGTGGGCACCATCTGCTGGAAATATTCAACCATGGGAGTTTATAATTATCCGTAATCCCGAAACTAAAAAGAGGCTGGCTGAAGCCGCTTTAAGCCAATCCTTCATTGAAGAAGCACCGGTTGTTATTGTCATGTGTGCGGATGAAGAGCGCTCTGCAAGAGGCTATGGCTCACGTGGAAGAACACTATACTGCATACAGGATACGGCTGCAGCCATACAGAACATCCATTTGGCCGCCTACGCCATGGGTTTGGGCACATGCTGGGTTGGAGCCTTCCGCGAAGAAGAAGCAAGAAAAGTTTTAAACATTCCAGAAGGGGTAAGACCGGTGGCCATAATCCCAGTGGGTTATCCAGCCGGATCACCTTCGCCGCGGAGCAGGAGACCCCTAAAACAGATAATCCATTACGAAAAATTCTAGGAAGCGAAGTCTATGAAAATGCGAAGCTACTATTTAGGCGAATTAACATGGACTGACGTAGCAGAATTTCTAAAAAACCATAAAACTGTCATAGTTCCCGTTGGAAGCTGCGAACAACATGGTCCCCATCTGCCCTTAGACACGGATGCCTACGACGCTTTCTGGCTTTCTCTAAAAGCTGCTGAAAAAGCTCAATGCGCCCTAGTGGCTCCACCAATTTATTATGGCGTTTCCTTGCATCATATGGACTTTCCCGGAACAGTAACGCTGAATCCGCAAACCCTTGAGCAAGTGGCCTACGAAATTGGCCTATGCCTCATAAAACACGGCTTTGGAAAAATACTTTTCGAAAACGGCCATGGAGGAAACACCCCCGCTTTGGAGGCTGCAGCCCAGAGGATTAAGGCTGAAACAGAAGCTTTTGTAGCCATAGACACTGTCAGCCTCATACCAGACTTCATAGAGCAGTTTATAGAAACGCCCTACGACGCGCATGCCGGAGAGTTTGAAACATCCACAAGCCTAGCCAACCGCGAAAACGCTGTTGTCAAAGAGCGAATCGCAAAACCACAGATAGCTCTTCCAAAATCAAAGTACACAAAGATTGGGCTTAAAGAGGCTGGACCAAAGGTCTCATGGGCTTTCAGAACAAAGGAGATAAGCAGTACAGGCGTGATCGGCGACCCAACTAAAGCCTCAAAGGAGAAAGGTGAAAAAGCTTGGAAACTCGCCATAGAAAGACTTGCAGAGTTCCTAAAAGAACTTGACAGCATGTGAGCAGCACGCTTAGGAAAAAGATTAATCTGCAAACTGACAATTGCTTTCTGGGTTAATTTATGAACAATTTAGAGGAAGGTTTGAGGTGGCTGGACCAAGCGGAAGCCGATTTTAAAACGGCTAAAGACTGCCTAGAAGACGGAAATTTTTATGCGTCTGCCTTTTTTGCGCAGCAGTCGGCTGAAAAGGCATTGAAGGGTTTTCTGTACTCAAAAGGTTACAGAGCTCTGATAACGCATTCTGTTACTGAATTGCTTGAAGAGGCTTCCAAAATCGAGAAGGGCTTCGGAAAGTTCATTGATTATGGGCGGGAGCTTGATAGGCATTACATTGGTTCGAGGTACCCGAACTTTTATCCGAAGGGGCCAGCCTATAAATATTATACGGAGGAAATAGCTAAAAAATGCTTAAACTGTGCAGAGTTAATATTGAAAGAAGTGAAGAAGTTTTTGAGAAAATAAATGCCTATTTAAACGAGGTTATCAAGCATCTTAATCCATATCTTGTTGTTCTCTTCGGCTCGTTTGCAACTGGCGAAATAAATGAAGGCTCAGACATTGACATTCTCGTCGTTGCAGATTTTAGGGAGGAATTCCTTGACAGAATCGGAACGTTGATGAGGCTAAACACTTTTGGCATACCCGTCGAGCCTGTTGGTTATACGCTTGAAGAGTTTGAGGAAATGAAACGCCGAGGAAACCCCTTCATTTTAGAAGTTTTAGAGAAGGGTAAAGTCCTCTACAAGTCTGAACGTGCCGGTTGCCACTAAACTTAATATTGAGGGGTTACTCCCTAAATCACCTTGAGGAGTCAGTTTTGCTCTACTCTGAAATTGCTGATACCTATGAGAAGATTGAGGCCACAACTAAAAGGCTTGAAATGACAGACTTGCTAGTTGACCTTCTCAAAAGGACGCCTAAGGAAATAATTGACAAGGTTGTCTACTTAACGCAGGGGAAAATTTACCCAGACTTTGTTAAGCTTGAGATAGGTGTGGCTGAAAGGCTTGCAATAAAGGCTCTGGCTCACGCTTCTGGGCGGCGGGAAAGCGAAATCGAGGAGGACATGAAGAAGACCGGGGATATTGGCGAGACAGCCCAGAAGTTTATAGCCCAGAAGAGGCAGTTGACCTTCTTTCAAAAGCCATTAACCGTTCAGAGGGTTTATGAAACCTTTGACAAGATGGCTAGAGCTTCTGGGTCGGGGGCTGTTGACACTAAAATTACGCTTTTGGCTGGGCTTTTGGCTGACGCCACGCCTAAAGATGCCAAATACATAATGCGAACAGTGACTGGAAACCTTCGCTTGGGCATTGCAGACATGACTGTGCTTGATGCTTTGGCAATAGCCTATGGCGGCGGAAAGGAAACCCGAGAGCTTGTGGAACGCGCCTATAACATATCATCAGACCTTGGCAGAGTCGCCAAAGTCTTGGCCGAAGAAGGCCTTGAGGGAATTAAAAAGTTTAAGGTTGTTGTAGGCGAGCCCATAAGGCCCATGCTGGCTGAGAGGCTCTCGTCGCCGGAGGAAATCTTAGAAAAGCTCGGCGGGGAATGCATAGCTGAATATAAGTATGACGGTGAGAGAATTCAAGCCCACAAGAAGGGCGACGAGATAACGCTATTCTCAAGACGCCTCGAAGATATTTCAGACCAGTACCCTGACGCCATCCAACTTTTGAGGCAGCATGTTAAAGCCAAAGAAGCTATTTTGGAGGCTGAATGCGTAGCAATAGACCCCGACACTGGCGAAATGAGGCCCTTCCAGGAGCTTATGCACAGAAGACGAAAATATGGCATTGAAAAGGCTATGGAGGAGTATCCAGTGTCGCTTTTCATGTTTGACGCGCTTTATGTCGATGGGAAAGACTTAACCCTCGAGCCCTACCCAGTTAGGCGAAAAACTCTTGAAAGCGTTGTCAGGGAAGGCGATAGGGTAAAGCTTGCCAAACACATAATTACCGGCGATGTCAAGGAGCTTGAAACCTTCTTTTTAGAAGCCATAGAAGCAGGTTGCGAAGGCCTAATGTGCAAGTCTATAGCCGAAGACTCTGTTTACCAAGCGGGTGCGCGGGGCTGGCTATGGATAAAATACAAGCGGGACTATAAGAGCGAAATGACGGACACCGTAGACCTTGTTGTTGTCGGCGCCTTCCATGGAAGGGGAAAGCGTGCCGGAACATATGGCGCCCTATTATTGGCGGCTTATAACCCCGACAACGACACATTCGAAACTGTTACAAAATGTGGGACGGGCTTTACGGATGAGGATTTGGCGAAACTGCCGGAAATGATGAAGAAGCATGTTATTTCGCATAAGCATCCCCGAGTAAACTCCATGATTGAGGCTGACGTCTGGTTCGAGCCAAAAGTGGTCATTGAAGTTTTGGGCGCAGAAATAACCCTAAGCCCAATCCACACATGCGCCATGGACGCGATCCGAAAGGGAAGCGGCCTAGCAATACGCTTTCCGAGGTTTACGGGCAATTATAGGCTTGACAAGGCGGCGGAAGATGCAACAACATCAAATGAGATTGTTGAAATGTATCAGAAACAGTTAAAGAAAATTGCTGAAAGTTAGGCTAAAGCCTTTCTTCCACGAATTCTTGAGCTTTCTTCAAAAATTCTTCTGCATTTCTAATTAGCAGTTGTACTTCGTCTTTGCCGAACACTATGCCTATTTCGTAATCGCCGCTTTCCCTCATTTCGAAGGCTCTTCTAAAATATTGTGCAAATTTTTTGTCTAACATTTTTGTTTTTATTATCCTTAAGCCGAATTCTGAAATTAGGCCTGCGTGGGTTTTTGCATCAAATCCTATCGTGTTAAGCATGGCCTTGGCTGCGTGAAAAAAAGCGTAATATGTTCGGTTTACAGCGTCTTCTAACATACCCTTTTCGAAAAGAAGTTTAGCTGCCTTTAACCTCGCTTTTGCTGCTTCAAGTTCTTCTTTTATTCGGATTTTAACGTTTTCTTCCATTATATATCACTATTCCCTTTCTGATTTCATCTATTAATGGGCTTTTCCTCCTCTCAAGTTCCTCTTCATTTATGAACTTGATGGACACGAGTTTTCCATGTTCTATAAGTATTTTGTCGGCGATGGATTGGGCAAGCTCTATTAATTTTTTATCCTTCGTTATTATTGCTAAGTCAATATCTGAATCTAGCCTATAGTTTCCTCTTGCAAGGGAGCCGAAAAGTATGATTTTTGCCTTTTTGCCTATTGGTTCGAATTTTTTTAGTATTTCTTCATGAAATTTTAACATTTGAGGACGCTCATTAACAAGTTTTAAAGGATTTTATTTAAATTTAGTGAGAGCTTGTATGTGGCGTGAGCTGAAATTTCTTTAAGTTTTGTTTTGTAAATGCAATAATTGAAGACATAGCCAAAAGAGTTAGAAGTTTATAAGCGAGAAAAAGAACAATAAATTGGAGAAAATGAGCAGGGTAGTTTTAGACGCAATATTAAACGCCATGCAAGTTCTATTAAGCGAAATTGAAAGGGAACAACTATACCATGAGCTATTAGCCTATTTTGGGCTTATAGGCGCAGCAGATGGGTGTCAAGCCTTGGAGGCTGCATGGCAAGACCCATATAATAGGCGTGAAATAGAATACTTTATCCATGCTTGGCTTTCGAGGAGGAGAAAGCGTAAAGAAGAACCTATACCTGGGGTCGTGTAACTGCGTTGAACCCTGAATCCATATTGGCAGCAGCCATACTCATAATCATCCTACTAATGTTCATTTTCATGTTTGCAATTGT
>Ga0080004_1096850_pt1 | contig 62733 bp, 63 predicted proteins | sample WasSprMetagenome_FD_69207 | JGI IMG/M metagenome (GOLD analysis project Ga0080004, IMG submission 69207) | Sulfidic aquatic microbial communities from Washburn Spring, Yellowstone National Park, USA - WS (SPADES assembly) (version 2) | ecosystem: Environmental > Aquatic > Thermal springs > Hot...
CTGCAGGGTAATGAGCTCTGCGGGATGGCGGAGAGGTGAGCCTTACCCCGAACCAGAAAATGAGGCTGGAGGCGCAAAGCCCCAGCTGAACGCTTGAAGCCTTGTCCTTCAGGGAGGGGTAGCTCACAGCAGAGAGGAGGTCAGCTTAATATTTTTCTTTAAAGCAAAAAATCTGTATGTTGATAAAGATGAATGATTATAGAGAACTTATACTAAGCGAGCTAGCGAATGAAATAGGAGCTGACTTTGTGACCAAGAGAAGGGATGAAATACTGAATACTACTGAAATGAGGAAGCTATTAGAAGAAATAGAGGAGCGCGGTTCGTCTTATAACTACAAAAGATTGAAAGAATTCAAGATGCTCTTAAAAAAAGTGAAGATGATGAAATATTATGAAACGAGAAAATTCAGAACAGACGGAGGATTGGAAGTCAGCATATTAGAAAGAGGGCAATACCTTGAGCAGCTTATAGAAAGGTTAACTGATACCTTCAAGATGATCGAAGGCAAGGTAGTGCTTGACATCGGAAGCGGTACTTTCCCTCTATATTTTTCAAAAGAATTGCCGGCAGGAACCGTTTACATAGCAATAGATTCGAGAAAGGAGGTGATCGAGGAGCTGAATAAAGCTTCAACGAGTCATTTGAAGTTAATTGTCATTCATTCCGATGCTTGCGAAATAGATTATAAATCTTTGCTCTCTCAATTCAACATCAAGCGTGCTGACATCACTTTGATGCTCAGAGTACTCAGCGTGATCGCACGAACGAAAAAGATAGATCCAGTTGAATTTATAGAATCAATACCAACAAGGACTCTGGTAGTCAGCGAGCCATTGAGGAGCTTGGTTAGAAAAGAAAGTGTAATAACCAGGGAAACGAAGTTCCTCAATTCTTTGGCGAGGAAACTCGAGAATAGAGGCATTTTCGCTTATCATGAAATTTGGACTATAGGAGAAGAGATATTTTTATTTTTATTCTGACTATCCTTTCACGCTAGAGACTCTTTTCGTGAAAGTCTGACTTCCTCCCCGCCTTGGCAGGAACTCCCGTCTTAAAAGGCGATGCCTTCAGTTGTAAAAACTCGATTATGGATGAAAATGAAAACATGAACTCCCTTGAAAACTAAAGCCAAGCCTATGGAATTGGGAAGTTTACTTGAGCACTTTACCAGTTTCCATAAACCATAAATAGAGATCAAGGGCATCTAGCCCGATCCCTATTCGCTTAGCAACCGCTTCGAGGATCTTCTCTATCTCGATATACCGCTTTCTCGTAAGAGACTTTGGCTTCTCAATTAGTCCGTATTTGGCGAGCAAATCTATGATATGAAAATCTATAATTGCCACATCGCTGAATCCAACATTTCTGAGAAAGTGGCTGGCCTCCTTTAAGCCAAAGCCGTAAACATTTTTACAGAGCCAATCCCTGAGGGTCTTTCCCGATCCATCTTTTTTCACCATTCGGCAAATTTCCTGGGACAAAGGCCTGTTTTTTACAATGAACTCAGCCCTCTTTTGCGGATACCTGTGGCCCATCTTTCTAAGCGCTTGTTCTAGCTCTTGCTGCGTCATCATTAAGAAGCCCACTCCAATTGCTTTCTGAATGGCTATGCCTTTCTCAGCGGAAAAGTTCGCAGTGAGTATGCAGAACGATAGCTCTGAAAATATATCATCACAGCTACCCTCTTTTCCGAGAGTCTTGAATTGCTGCAACCTTCTCTCTACAAGTTCCCTTACATCGTTTCTCTGCGTCAGTGAAATAACATCCATGACGAGCTCATCAAGAGCCACTCTCCATTCCCCCCAATCGTTAGACATCATGATATTGTGACCTGCTTTTCTGCTTTATCGATCAATTTTCTTGAGTGCGATGCCAAGGGCAAGTGCTGGGCCCAGAAGACCTTGCCAAACGATCTTATAGCCTCATTCTCTTCCTCATTGAATGTCTGAATCGACCTTCTTGTACACATAGATTAAGCGCCTTCAATTAGGTTTAAAACGTTAATTATCCTTACCCTAAAGAAGCATAAAATCTATGGAGCTTATTATATGCTTCGACTTAAAGAGCAATGCTTTTTGATATAAAGCAAGAGAAAAGGCTTATAAGTTCTCCTCAATTACATCTTTTTTGGCAACGAAGGAAATTGATTTCATCCAGTTGCCTCAAAGTATAAATAAGGAGGCAACTGGAATTAGTTGCCGGAGGTAGTAAAAATGCCTAGCCACGGATCGCTGACAAAGGCTGGTAAGGTAAGGAACCAGACGCCGAAGATTGAACCCAAGGGGAGGAAAAACAAGCCACCTAAAGTAAGGAACAGAATTGAATATTTCGTTAGGGTTGTAAAACCAACTCTTAAGGCATCTTCATCTAGGAGGTAAAAATTGAAGCAAAAGTAGGGGCATTTCGTTGTCATGCAGAGCCTCTCCTAGAAGACTGTTCAGAGCTTTGATGGTGGGAAGCGTTGTGTCTTTTTTGGGATTTTTCGGGCTTCTACTAACGTTCCTTTTAATTAGGTTTGTTTTTCTGCTTCTTTATTATTCATATCTGCCGATCGTAATTCTCAGGTTCGGGATATCAGGCACTTTGATATTACTGTGGCTTTATCTATGGTGGGAAGGAACAGTTTTGCTTAGAAACTTACTTTTGTCACGCGATAGGGCATATGCTTAACTTACTCCTTTCTCTCAAATACGTTCTCTATTAGTATGTATATTATGTAGATCTTTAGAAATTCGCATATAGTGCGCTGAATTTAGGGAAAATTTTTAACCATACAGGGAAAAAGATCTTAAGGAAGCACTCTCTTTTAGTGCTTGTTAAGGGCGTTCAGAATTGACAGATAAAAAGATACTGGTGCTGATTATAGACAGGGACAACGATATCGAGAAGGTTACAGGCATTAAAACACCTATAATAGGAAAAGATGAGTTGCTCAAAGCAGCTATAGAGTTCGCAAAGCTTTCTCCTGAAGATAGCGACCTCAATGTGATTTTCGCCGGACTGCAGTTACTAGAGAAGCTAAATAACGAGGGTGTGAAAGCGGAAGTAGCGCTTGTAGGAGGAGATGAGAGCGACCCAGTAAAAGGAGATTTGCGAATAAAGAACGACGTCGAAAAGCTAAAGAGCTCCTATGGTTTAGATGGAGCCATAATCGTTAGTGATGGTACGGAGGATGAGCTCGTAATCCCCGTGATCCAATCGGTTTTGCCTATAGTATCCGTAAAGAGGGTTGTCGTAGAACAGCTGAGGGGCGTAGAGGAAACATACATCCTTTTAGGGAAATATCTGAAGAAGGCTATATTTGAGCCCAGATTCTCGAGAATTTTCTTGGGGATTCCAGGGATAATCATATTATCTGTGGTACTGTTATCCTTCTTAGGTTATTTACAGTACGCTACTCTGGTAATAGGTATTATTATAAGCGGTGCGATGATCGTAAGGGGATTTAATCTAGAGGAAATGATATATGAATATTGGGCAAGCAGCCCGATCATGTTCGTTTCATCGACTGTAGCAACGATATTCGTGGTTATTGGGGCAATTCTTTTCTTTTACACTCTATCATCAGCACAGACGATCTATGGAGTTGGGGCCGCAATAGAGAACTCCTCCCCAGTCTTCGGGCTAAGCGTTTTCTCTGTATTGATAGGAAAGGGGATCATTAAGCTAATAAACAGAAGCATCAAGGTTTGGAGGGATATAATCGGGATGATCCTCACACTGATATTTATTATAGCCTTTATGAGGCTGGGAGATGCTCTTTCTCGGGCCGAGGGAAATACAACCTTGGAAATTCTCAAGTCGGCAGTATTCGCCTCAGGGTTCATCAGCATTTTATTAATTGGCGTGGGAGCCGCGGGGCTTTTGACCATAGCGATAACTTACATCGAAAGGAAGTATATAGAAAAGTAAAAACTCAGAGCATTACCTCGATATATAAGTTATCCACTATATCTCTATACCTATTTCTGACAGCTACATCTGTAAATGTTCCAAAGGCTGATGCGATGTCTCTTTGGTTTCTCTTTTCTCCCATAATTGCGGAAGAAACATAAGCTATTGCTGCAGCAACTGCTATAGGAGATTTCCCCTGCAGCATGGGAGTTTTCTCCACTGCTTTGGAAAGTCTGTACATCAATTTTTCGCTTCCCGGACCAAGGTTGAGTTTCTTAACGAATGTAGGTACATATTCAATTGGTTTGTACACCCTAGCATTTATTTTTCCTCCACTGAGTTCCACCAACTTCCTATACGCATATCTGGCACTTTCCTCTTCAACTTCTAGAGCGCTTATTATGGAGGCGAAAGACTTTGGTATCTTTGACAGCCTGCATGAAATGTAAATTGCTGCAGCTATATAAGATTTGATCTTTTCCCCTCTTCCGAGGCCATTTTCCACAACCTTCCTAATTAGCATAGCAGCATTTTCCAACACGAGCTGAGGAAGCTGCAGCCTAGAAACCTCTTGCCTAAGTATAGTCAAAGCATCAATCATCCTCTTGCTTTTTCTCATTCTTGTAGAAGCCATCCTTCTCCTGAGGTTGTACATCTTCATTCGCTGGGAGTACTTCAGCCTTCTTATGTCTCTCTCACTGATCGTTGTGGAGATTCCATAATCGTGCATAGACTTAGTGAGAGGTGATCCAACTCTTGACCTGGCTTTCCCTTCTCCATCTAAAAACTCCCTCCACTCTGGGCCAGAGTCCAGCAAGCTTCCTATAACTTCTCCTGTCGACTTACAGATAATTTCTCCTCTTTCATGGTCTACTATTATATCAGAGCATTGATGTCTATAATTATCTAAATTGGTTGACATTCTATTTCTTCCTCCGAGCGGGCCTTTTCTGAAGAGAGCCTGAGAAATGTACTTTTTTTCCTATAAGTTTAATAGCATCTACATCTTCCCTCAGAGTAACGCCTAAAGCAAGTGGGGACTTTACATTCCCCAAAATGTCAACTACCTTACCCATAGGTCTCAAATCTGGGGAAAGTATAACGTCGCCGATCTGCGGTATTTCTTCCCCCTCGATTCTTATTAGGAACTTTTTATTATCGATAGCCCTCTCCACTTTACCCGCTAATCTCATAGAAGGCACCGCTGTTCACATATACTATATTTTTTGGTTTAAAACAGGTTTGATTGGTATTACCATATTAAGCAATATTTGGCAAATTTTCTAATTCTCTTACGGAAAATAATTTTCAAATTCCAATATAGAATATTACCCATGGATACATTTATAAATAACCTGACCAAATGAACGACAAGCCTTGCCCCTTTTAGGGGCAAGGAGGAGGTCAGATAAGTAACTTCTTAACTCCTTATTCTATCCGTGTATTTTTAAAGAAAAGTCAATCCGAACGTTTTCAAATTATTCGAATCTGAGGTCAACTTCCTCTCATCTTTTTTATCTCAGCAGCGATCATCTTGAGCGTCTCCCTCTTGCTTACGGATTTACTCACTATAACCCTTTCCGTTTCCTCCCACCATGCCTTTGGATATTTCTTTTTCTCTATCACTGGATTGAGACCTAAACGCTCTGCTGCGGAGTAAATCTCTTTAGCTGTGGGTCTCTGCACAGAAAAAGAGCGGGAAACTTTTCTGCCTTGGGTCTTTGAATCGTAAAAGTCGAGGTAAGAGGGGTAAACAACTATTTTCTTACCGATTAGCTTTCTGGTGCTCTCCATCTATGTTTGCCCTGTATGTATCTTTATGAAACAAATTTCATTTCATAAGTATTGCGTTTACGATGCCGTCCTGTCCTGGCCTAGAGATCACTTTAGCTTTTCCGGACTCAACTTCGATTATCGTCCCTTTAGTGATTATCCCTCTCCTCGCGTATTCCTTGTTACTGGGAGTTTCTAGCACACGCAATATTCTTTCAACTTTAACTTTGTTTTCCGTCTTGTCAATAACCACAGCTTTGCTTACCTTTTTTAGTCTTATTTTGAAACCTCCGCCTCTTACTCTCTCTTTCACTCTTTCATCCGACGGAGCTAACTTAGTTTCGAGTGTAGCACCACCGAAGAGAGCCTTCCTCTTAACCTTATAGTTCCTCTTCTTTTTACCCCCGCTAGGCTTCCTCGTATCATTATCTTGATATATCCCCATCTAGATCCCTCTACCGAATCACTAAATTCATTCTCGATGTGGGTTTTTAAAGTGTTCGCTCTAACTAAAGAAAAACTATATTTCTTTATTTGAACTAATTAAAAATAACAATTATATTTGGCAGTTTTCACGCGCGAGAGTGTTGCTTTTGGAGAAAAAAGAGCGATTTATAATCGAAGCGATGAAGCCAGTATATTACCTCTACGAAAAATACCTGTGGAACCAAATAAAGGGAAAGCCGATGCCACAGCACATAGCTATAATCCCCGATGGTAATAGAAGGTGGGCAAAAAAGCAGGGCCTAGAGTATTTCATCGGCCACAGAGCAGGCTACGAAAGAGCTCAAGAGGTTTTAAAATGGATATGGGAGCTTGGCATAAAAACGGCAACGATCTACGTCCTTTCCACAGAAAATTGCTTGAAGAGAAGTAAAGAGGAGAAAGAAAACATTTTCTCCCTTTTAGCAGAGGCCCTGGAAAATCTCAAGGTAGATAGAAGAATATTTGAAAACGGGGTAAAAGTAAGAGTAATAGGAAACTACCAACTTTTGCCTGAAAACATATGCAGATTAGCAAAAGAGGTAGAAGAAGTCACATCGCACCATAGAGATAGAATACTCAACATAGCGGTATGCTACGGCGGAAGGTATGAGATAATTGAAGCTATAAAATCTATAGCAACCGATTACAAAAGAGGTGCTATTGAACTCGAAAATATAAACGAAGAGCTTGTAAGCAAATATCTTTTCACAAAGGAATCTCCGGACCCGGACCTGATCATAAGGACTAGCGGGGAGGAGAGGATAAGCAACTTCCTCCTTTGGCAGAGCGCATATTCCGAGCTATATTTCACTGACGTATATTGGCCAGAATTTAGGAAAATCGATTTATGGAGAGCTATTCGCTCTTATCAGAAGAGAAAGAGGAACTTCGGCTCTTAAAACGCGAAAGTGCCCCTTTTTCTTAACAGTTCGTATTCCTAAAAGTTAAATATGTGTAGAATTTTTTCTTATACTAAAATAAAAGTCTGGCTGACAAAGGTTTAACTCTATCCATTCGTAGACTAGCAAATTTTGGATATCAATTCTTCCAGAAAGCAAAGTTCGGCTCTCCTCTCCTGGTATTAAGCCTGCAGAAAATATGACCAGTGAAGCAGGAATTCATCTAAAAAAGTATAGGATAGTTCATATTTAATATCCCCCTCATCAATAATATAATATGCATAAAATTAACACGGGGGCGCGTTGCTGAAATTAAGGTGAAAGTGTTTTGAAGGGATCCTCGGACGGTAAAGCTTTGCAAAAAGAATTGCTGAAGATCGTTGATGCTTCTGGGACAAGCGGTATTTCTGCGAAGAACCTTATGAAGTATTTTAAAGTCGAAGACAAGGAAATCGATGAGCTTTTGACTCATCTGGCAAAGCGCAGAATGGTTAAGCTTGTCAAAGTAAAGCAGGGAAATAAGGAGGAGCTATTCGTTTATCCTTATAAGGTAAAAACTCCACCGCTTCCTGTTTCTCTAAACACAGTCTCTGAGATCCCCTGTTTCATGTGCAAATACTTGAAAGAGTGCGAAGCCGATAAAGACCCATCTCCAATTAAATGCGAAATATTGAAGATTTGGTTGGAAAAAATGAAAGATGGGCAACAAACAGATTAGCCTTAATGGCGTTTTCTATGAAACCGATTGAAAACGAGAAAAATCATAAAGAGCATAGAACCCTCAGTTATAACTGAAAACCTTGCCCTTCACGGCGAAGATGGCGAGGAGAGTTAGAAAAGCTTTTTTGCTTCTGCTTGGTTAGAAATCTTAGAGGATGTTCCTCTCTGTAGAAGGAAGTTCAAGCATAATCATAGCCCGCAGGGTAATGAGCTCCGCGGGATGTGGAGCAGTAAGCCCCCGAACCAGCAAATGAAGGCTAAAGGCGAAAAGCCACAGCTGAACGGTGGAAGCCTCGTCCTTCAGGACGGGGTAGCTCACATACGAAGTTGCGTCAAATTGTATAGGCTATTGAACGTGTAATCCCTCTAAACTCTTTGATTCAATGTAGCAATTTATATCATTCAGTAGCATTTCGAAGTATATAATAGTCATGAATAGTATGGTCAAGACCCCCTTAACAGCATCGTTTTTTACTTTATTTTCCCTAAATGTAGTTTCGAATTTCTTCTTGAGCTCTAGCAACTCGTCCTTGGCCGTTTGAGCCCTCCTACTACTTTCATTTGTTAGTGCCCCGATGGTTTCCCAAATGACGTTCATTAAATCCCCAACTACATCTTTAACGATTCCAGCATCATCCTTGCTTACTACGCCCTCCGGGCCGTATACCTTAAATATCTCAAGGAAAGAGCTGTTTGTACTGTTAATCGCTAGGCAAATCCCATACGATGCTGAAGCGAAAGAGCAGACTCTCCTTTCTTCAACTAGATCTCCCCTGTTTCTTTCAATTATCATGCTTATATGTTTCTTGTTCAGCTTCCTTTGTTCGAACAACCTCTGAATTTTCTCTAGCTCGACCACACAGTTTGGGTTAAGCGATTCAATTGAATTAGTGATTATCGAAAGGGATTTCTCAAACAATGACATCGACTCCCTTATCATTGCCCCTATATCGCTAAAGCTCAATTTGTTCACGAGATCAACCTCAAAGGTAAACGGGTCGGAGAGCTTGCCTTCATAATCTCTATCTTCAAGAACTATGGAATTCATGAGCTCTTCCTCTTCCTTTGATATTGGAGAATCAAACTTTAGCTTAATCTTTGAGAAGCCCATTTGCATGGCACATCTGAGAAGCCGCATTACCCCATCGAGCCTCTCCCTGCTCCCTCTCAGCGTTACAGCTACCTCTTCATCCCCTTTGAACGGTATTATTCTCAGCTCATTTTCCCTTTCCACTAGATACACCGAGTCCCCTGGCTTTATACCAAGCCTGTTCACCCATGTTTTCGGTAAAGTCACTATGAGCGAAGTGGTTCCCAATTTCTGAATTTTTCTTATTTCCATGCCAAGCACCTACTGACTTGCCTTCTTTTGCGCACTCAAAGGTATAACTCTTAATTCTCCATCTCTCTCGACCAAATATACCGTATCTCCTGGTGTCAGACCGTTTTTCGCTGCCCAATCCGAAGGGATGTTAAGCGTCAAACTTCTCCCAGCTGGGACAAGCTTTTTGAACCGTATTTTCGACAACGGGCGCACCTCTCCAAAAACTTTAAGTAAAAGCCGTATATTTATATTATTTTTTAATTTTAAACTACTATGCTCTGTCCAAACAACGAGATTTCGAACAAAAACTTCAATCTTGAAGGGAAAAGTTCTCTGACGACTTTTATTCGATGTATTTGACAGATTTAATACTGAACAGACGGAAAAATTTCTCTTTAAAGCAGAAAAAAGCTCAAGTGGATTCAGGTGCTGTTTCTCCAACAGGCAATTTAGCACCGCAGTAAGGGCAGAATTTAGACCCGGGGATTATCTTATTCCCACAGTAAGGGCAGTAACTAAGTATATTCGTATTCGGCTTTGACTCAATGCTCGATGAAGGCCTTCTAATCTGTTCAAGATTTTTGCTGAATTTTTCTTCGTATTCTCTCTTCAAATCGTCCTTTACCAAATGCATGTATATCTGAGTGACTTTGATATCTGAGTGACCTAATATCCTTTGGAGCGCGGGGAGGCTTACCCCCCTTCTTATGGCAACAGTCGCGAATGTATGCCTCAGAACATGAGGCCTCACTTTGCTTTCATCTAGACCCGCACGTCTGGCCAGGCTCTTCAGTCTCTTGTATAAACCGTTGTAAGATAAGTCCACTAATCTATCTTCACCATTAGCTTTCATTTCTTCTATTCTCCTTTTAACAGCCTCGCTTGAAATTTCTCCTAGGAATACCACTCTCTCTTTTCCATATTTAGCATTCTTCACAGTAACCTCTTTGCCTTCAACGTTAACGTCGTTTTTAGTGATCGAGAGGAGTTCATTCGCCCTTAGCCCAGTCTCAAATAAAAGCGAGACTATCAAGACGTCCTTCAAGTCTCTAGATGCTGAAATGAGCCTTTCTACTTCATCCTCTGTCAATGCCGAAATTTCGGATGAGCTTGGCTTCTTCACGACAGGAACAAACTCCTTTGGCAATCCTAACCAGTTCAGCCACCTTCTCACGAACATAGTATAGTAATGCATCGTAACCTGTGTCCTCCTCTTTTCGACGACGCTTTTCCCCCCTTTTTTAAGCCTAGAATTTACCCAATTTACAACGGTTCCAGGATTAATGTCGGAAAGCTTCTTCACTGAGGAAAATTCAAGAAAGTCCTCTATAGCTGACTTATAGCTAAGTACAGTCTTCTCACTGGCGCCTGACGCCCTGAGCAAATTGAGGAAATAATCTAACGAGTAAGTAAGGTCACTATTTTTTAAATGCTCAGGGGGAGCGCTAAACAAATCCATTCTCCTCTGATAAAAAATGAGTCATAGGTGAGTTTTAAAGGGGGAGAGCAAAAGCTCTAACTATTAGAAAGCTACGAAAAATCTTTTTAAGGGAGATAAAACCCATCTAATCAGTGGGGTTGAGGAGGCTGGGGAGATCCCCCGCGACCGGGGTTCGAATCCCCGCCCGGCTACCATTTGAATTACATCTCCCCAGCCCTTGCTTCTTTCTCATTATAATTCGCATTAAATAGCCTGTATAGTTTCTTAGCTCTAATTTCGCCTATCCCTTCGACCGACATCAGTTGCTCAAGAGTTAGGGAAACTACCTTGCTTAGGCTTCCATATCTTTCGAGCAACTTTTTCGCTGTTTCATAACCTGTTATTACGGCTAAAGCGTTGAGGATCTTCTCCCTATCCGACGCTGTTTTTCTCCTAACGTAAGGCAGGAACTTTCCCTCCCCCCTTTCTCTCTTAATTGATTTCACCTTCGCTGCTATCCATGAGGCGGTGAGCTCGAGGGAGCTCGTATATATCACTGGCACTTTTAACTCTATAGCAACTTCATCTATGGCTCGAACTAAAGCAAGGGGCGATATTTCTCTAGATTTCGTCGTTTCCCATAGATCTCCTTCGATAACGATAACAGGACTCAGTCCTGACTCTCTCGCTAAGTCTGAAAGGGATTGAGCCTGCCTCCAAATTCGAGAGTCCAATATGCTGTTTATAAAGTCCTCGTCTTTTTTCCTCTCGATTAAGATACCAGTACCCTCATTCCCGTAAGGGATGAAATAGTCTCCTACTTCAAGCTTCGCCACAGCAACTTTTATGCCTAGCCTTTTTAGCTCCTCCATTAATTTCTCGGCCTTTGAAGCTTCATTCGAATCAACTATAACGTCAACCGGAAAAAGGAGGGAGTTTCCAAAGAGCTTTGCCATTTTCCTCACGCTTAATAAATTGGTTTTAAAAATTTATAACTGAAAACCTCGCCCTTCACGGCTAGGATGGCGAGGAGAGTTAGAAAAGCTTTTTGCCTCTGCTGGGTTAGAAATCTTAGAGGATGTTCCTCTCTGCAGAATGCAAACATAAGCATAGCCCGCAGGGCAATGAGCTCTGCGGGATGGCGGAGCAGTGAGCCCCGAACCAGAAAATGAGGCTGGAGGCGTAAAGCCCCAGCTAAACGCTGGAAGCCTTGTCCTTCATGGCAGGGTAGCTCACAAAAAGGAAACTTAACCTTTCATTGAAGAGGTAAGCTTTTAAGCGCAAGCTCACACTCAATAGATAGATTAAACGAAAAAAAGAGGAGGCAACGATATTTGGGGGAAACAGCCGTTTCAGTCGATGGTCTTGTAAAAAGATTTGGGCAAAAGGAAGCTGTTAAGTCCATATCTTTTAACGTCTTTAAAGGTGAGATCTTCGGGCTGGTAGGACCAAATGGTGCGGGGAAGACGACGACGTTGAGGATAATAGGTACCCTCCTTAAGCCAACGTTAGGCAGGGTGGAAGTCTTCGGTATGGACGTAATGAAACAGGCGGCCGACGTAAGGAAATCGATCAGCTACCTTCCGGAAGACGCTGGGGCCTATCCTTACATGACTGGGCTCGAATACCTGCGCTTCATAGCTTCTCTGTATGGGCTAGGCGAAGAAGCTGTAATAGAAGGGTCAGAGATATCTGGGCTAGGGGAATCACTGAATGAGAGGATAAAGGGTTATAGCAAAGGGATGAAGCGCAGGCTACAGGTCGCCAGGACATTAATGGTGAGACCTAAGCTCGCTATCCTAGATGAGCCCACAAGCGGAATCGATGTCCTATATTCGCTTCAGCTTAGGAAGGAGATAAAGAAAAAAGCGAAGGAATGGGGGATCACCATATTGCTCAGTAGTCATAACATGCTAGAAATTGAATACCTTTGCGATAGGGTTGCCTTCATGCATGAAGGCAAAATCGTCGATATAGGAACCCCAGGGGAGTTGATAAGCAAGCGGGGGGCTTCGAACTTAGAGGAAGCCTTTATGGAGGCGATCTCTTAGTGAGCAATTCACTTTTATCCCTAATTTCTAAGGAAACGAAGGAGATGCTTAGGGATCCTAGGATATTCATATTGATGATAGTGGCCCCTATTCTCATATTCATTCTTCTTGGTACAGTTATGGGATATGCGACCGAGAAGACCGTAGAGGCTACTGCTTCAGGTCTGAAGATAGCTGTCATAGACGAGGACGGAGGAGAGGCTTCGAAGGCCTTAATACAGTTCTTGCGTTCTTTCCCCAATTCAACGGTAGATGTTTTCACCTCATATACAGACCCTAAAGCTCTATTGTTGCACGGTTCTTATGATGCTGCTTTAGTTATACAGCCCAATTTTACATCGAACATCCTTTTTGGGAGAGAAGCACAAATAAGTTCATACGAAATGGTTAGGGATTTGAGCATATCTGCTGGCGCCAAGCTGTCCTCTCTTCCATCCATGATTGGGGCATTTCAGCAACAGATATTGCTCGGACTAATAGCTAAAGCTTATCCTCAATTCAATATAACATCTCTGTCACATATGATTTCACTCAACGAGACGGCAATCCTAGGAGGAAGGGAGTACAGTATGTCTACGGTGAATTCACTTCTCACGGGTTCTATCCTTCTTGTTTTGGCCCCGATTATGGTATTCTCGATAGGAACTAGCCTCGCTGCCTCGAGTATGGGCATAGAGAAAGAGGAGAAGACGCTTGAGATCCTTTTAACGCTCCCGATCAAGAGATCCCACGTGCTACTTTCGAAGGTCGTTGGGGCTTTCATTCTGTCGCTCGCTGGAATGGTAGGGATGATGATAGGGCTCTTTTACTACCTCAACTCGATAATTTCAAGGACAGGGACCGGCGGATTGGAAATATCTGAAACTCTAAGCATGTTGACTCCAGCTACAATAATCGAAGTTGGGTTTGGACTACTTCTTTCACTCTTGTTCCTATTGGCGGCTTCTATACTTTTGTCCACACTTGCCAATAACGTCAGGGAGGCTCAGGCCATGGCATCTTATGCATGGATTCCAATAATGATTCCATATATATTGCTCATGTACATAGACTTCTCACAGCTGGGCACAGTCGGAGCGCTCGCCGTTTCCCTCATACCAGCATCAACTCCGCTCATAGCTATAAAGGCATCGCTTCAGGGTTGGTCTCTTCCTATATTGGTAAGTTTCGTCTCTAACCTGCTTTACTTCGGCATTATCTTATATGCGGGGGCGAGGTGGTTCGAAGGGGAAAGGATACTTTCAGCCAGGCTATCTAGGAAAATTGGACCGGTTATGAGGTCGAAAAAGGGAAAATAGCGTCGTTTTGTTTTTAAACACCGTGGCACAAAATAATATACAGAGGCGAGCTGAGCAACTTTTCCTCTGGTGCTTAAGATTGTTTGGAAAGAAGAAATTGGATAGGGCCAAATTGGCAAGGACAGTAGCGACTCTGAAAGTCATGGAGAATAGGCTTAGGTTCATTGAGGGCAAGCTGGAAAGGGGAATAGAGGAAAAGATGCAGGAGATAATTAAAGTAAATGAGCTGTATGGCAAGGATTTTGCCATGCAGATCGCCGCTGAGCTTGCGGAGAGGAAAAAGGTACTGGCTGGAATCAAGGCCATGAGGGTATCGGTTGAAAGGGTGAGAGTAAAGTTCGAAACTATGCTTGACCTGAACACATCGATCGATATAGCAAAAGAAGTACTTCCCTTAGTATCTGACTTAAAGAAGAGCTTCACCAAAGCTGCCCCCGAGATATCTATAATGTTTACAGAGTTGGAGGAAAGGCTGAACGAGATGGGCATAGAGATAGGGTCATATGCCCAATTGGAGGGGCCAGCTTCTATTCCAATAGATGGGGGAGCGGAAGTTGATTCAATCTTGAGGGAGGCTTCAGAGGTCGCTAGCGCCAGGGAAAAAGGAAAGCTGCCTTCTCCCCCTTAGGGTGATGCCCATTGCCGATCGTAACCATCAAGCTAACGGACGAAGAGTTCAACCAATTGAGGTCTAAGGCAGCTTCGAAGGGTTATGAGACAATATCTGATTACCTTAAAAGCATAGCCCTTTCAGAGCCAAAGCTTTTGCCTCAAGCCGAGGTTGCACAGAAAGTTCAGCCTGAGGAGGTAATGCCAAAAGAGAGCCTGCAGAGCATTCTCAGAGCAGTGCAGGACATGATAAATCCTTTTACAGCGAAAATCGATGAATTGGCGCGTTCGATCGGGGAGCTTCGGGAGAGACTTGATAGACTAGAGGAAGCTATTAAAAAGCTCCCTACGCAGCAGCCGGCTTATTCTTATGAGGAGAAGAGGATCGGCAGGACAGCATCGACTAAAAAAGGCACTGCGATAGAGAGGCTTAGCGTAGAAGGGGTTGTATTTCAAAGCGAGCTTTCTTGGCTCAATAACCCTAAGGCATTCTTCGAAAAACTAAAGAGGGAGGGAGCCATTGTTATAGAGCTTGAAAAAGAATATGTCGCCGTGGATCCCGATTTCTGGGATAAGTTTCAGGAAAGAATATCTGGCATGAAGGAAAAGGATGCTGCGAAGGTAGCTAAATCCCTTCCCGACAAAATGGCGACCCTCTTTAAGAAGCTCCTCTCAGACGGCAAGATAGTTTACGACTCAGCGGAGAACTCCTGGAAGATTTCAATTTAAAATCAAATTATAATTAAACGCTATTTCTCTGCCCTCTTAAGAGGCGCAGGTACATATTCAACTCCGCTCCTATGCATTAAAGGGGCCTTATAGAGTTCCATCAAGTCGTAAATTTCCGGAGGAACAGCATCCTTAACCGGCAGTCCAAGCTTAAGAGCTTCCTCAAAGGTGATTGGTTGATCATGAGTCCATTCTCCCCTCGTAAGCCTGTCTGCTAGCTCTCTCGCCTTTTCTTCTCCCATCTTATCTTTCAAGAGGTCTACGACTATGTTATTGACGCCCCTCATAGCCTTCTCCGCAACATCTGCCATTATAAGAGTAATATCCTCCGCCTTTTCGCCCTTCATTTTAGCTAGCTTCAGAATGCTGGGCGCAGGTAACGTACCGTATTGCTGGAATGGTATTTGCGGATCAACTGGTCCCAGGACGGCGTTTCTGTCCATCCAGATCTCATCGGCTGCAAGCGATATCAGAGTCCCTCCGCTCATTGCATAATGCGGCACTATTACAACCTTTTTTCCAGGATGCCTTTTGAGAGCTAGAGCAATCTGTGAAGCAGCTAGCACAAGGCCACCTGGAGTATGGAGGATGAGCGCTATTCCCATATCCTTTGGGGTATCCCTGATTGCCCTCAACACTTCCTCACTATCCTCCACGTCGATGTATCGATATACTGGGATGCCAAGAATTCCCACTTGCTCTTGTCTATGTATTAATGTTATAAATTTCATATTCATCTTTGCTTGAAGCGATGCTAGAATCTTGGCCCTGGCAGCCCTGAGCCTTGCCTGTGAAGTTGTAGGAGAAAAGATTAGCATGAAGAATATGAGCCAAAACAATATGCTAGCCAAGTCTGCTAGCGTCATTTCTTTCACCAATATGCTTGAATAACAAAGCCGTCTATATATAGCTTATCTTTGCAACTAAATCTTTATGAAAAACATATATTCTAGCTTTATCAATTAATAATAAATCAGACTTTTGCGGGGAATGACCCGTTTTGATAGGAATTATATCCCACTGGGACATAGATGGAATAGCTTCAGCAGCGATGTTGGCCTCCTCTCTGGGAGTCTCGAGAGAGCGCATAAGGCTATCCAGCACAACGAAGATTTTCGACTATTTCAGGGAGCTCAGAAAGGAAAAGGTTGCTGAAATATACATAGCTGACTTGAACCCAGGTCATGAGATCGCCATGCAGATAGTCAAGGAAAATAGAAAACACCCGGTAAATGTTCATTGGGTGGACCACCACCTGTGGGATGAGGAAGCTTTAGAGATCCTCAGATCTTCTCCGAACATCGAGCTGATCCTTTCCCCATCATCAGAGTGCGCATCTAAACTGATGAGCCAGACGATCCTCAGGGGATATGAACTACCCCTCCATATGCAGGATTTAATTAGATTAGCGGAGGACGATGACACGTTCTCCAATAAATATGAGCTTACCTCTAAATGGAGGATCGTTTTAAGGTGGGGGGACTGGAGCATAAGGTACAGGGCCCTTGAGAGCTGGATCGACGGCTACATATGGCCTCCCTGGGCCCAGTCTTACTATGAACAGGCCTACAAGGAATATAGGGAGCTTATGGAGGAGGCGGTAAATACTGCTGAGATATCCTTATTGGACGAGAAAAAGGTAGCTTTCCTCTATCCAAACGAGAAGGTGCATCCCGGTGATCTTCAAAAATACGTTGAGGAGAAGGGCGAAGCTAGGGCGGACGTGTATGTTTTCATGTACAAGAAGGGAATAAGCCTTAGGAGTAAAACGATAGACGTATCCCTTCTGGCGAAGGCTATGGGAGGGGGAGGACATAAATATGCAGCTGGAGTGAACTTCAAAGAACCTCTAGAGGATAAAGAGGGAATCAAGTCGAGGATAGCCTCCGCGCTGAAGAAGTTATATCCCAAAAAATAGATCAACGCTGATCTTTCACTAATTTAGCCTCTGCTATTGCCTTGCATAGCTGTGCAAACCCGAAGCCGCTCTCGTAGTCGGTTATTATATCTGACTTTTCCTTCAGCTCTTCGTCTGCATTCGAAACTGCAACCTTGATTCCCGTTTCCCTTATGAAGTCCCAGTCCATCGCGCTGTCTCCTATTCCAGCTACTCTGCTTATATTGATGCCCTGCATAGAAAGAAGGTATTTTAAGCCGGCAAGCTTTCCAGCGCCTTTCGGGGAAATATGTACGGCGTAGCCGCTGTAATTGAGCTCTATTCTCTCGAATAGCCCCTCATCACTGAGGATCCTTTTTATTTCTTTTATTGTATCCTTCGCGTTATGAGCTCCGCCAATAAGCTCAAGCGCGAAATCGTGCTTTCTGAACTCGTTCTGCCAGGACTCCCTCACAAGGTTAGGCAGCCTTTCAGCAATCAGCTTGGCGACATCTCTTGGGGCATCTTTACAAGGTTCTACTATGTACGGTCTCTTGGTACCTCCTTCAAAAGTCGATACGAAACATCCGTTTTCGGCTACAGCTCCATCAGCACCTAGATACCTTGCCAAACCGTATACTATTGGGAATGAATTTGCGGAGACGAAGAAGATCTTCACTCCCGCTTTTCTAAGAAGAGACATACCTTCAATTACTTCAACAGGTATGCGGTAACCTTGCCTATTTTCTGTCAAGGTGCCATCTAGATCCGTCGCGATCGCTTCCACGTTTTTAAGCTTTTCAAACAGTTCAAGTGCTCTTGCCATTTTTTCGTTCAATAGCAACCACCAATCCCATGATTAACTTTTTCTTGCTGGGATCAATCTTTAAAAACCTTTGAAAATTAATTAATTATCGGTCTGGGCCGGCCATAGCGGCCGGGCAACACCCGGTCTCGTCAGATCCCGGAAGTTAAGCCGGCCGCGTTGGGGCTTCCGTGAGCGCCGAGAGGGCTCGCAGGGACCCCAAGCCGGTGCCAGGCCGCTATCTTCTCATATTTTGATTTTCATAGCAGTAATAAAGGCCACCAGAAAAATGAAAGTTTCAGCCAAATGCCTCTTGTCGCCCGTCAAAATTACCGCTATTATCGATAGGAGAAGGGCAGTGGCTGCGGATGTAGCTGCTAGAAACGCGAGAGTTTTTCCCAACCTCTTAATGCTCATTACATTTTTCTCCTCTTAAAATAGCAGCGTCATAGCCCTCAGATCGGGACATGCGGGTATGACTCCTTAACCACTCTGAGAGCTATGCTCGTTGTCGTCCTCTTTATATGGGGATTCTTCAACGTCTCTTTGACGAACTTATCGAGCTCCTCTATGTCCTTGAATCTAGCAACAGCGATTATGTCGAAATCCCCAGTAATGTCGTAAAGAAATATAACGTTTGGCTTAGATGCTATTTGCTTTTCTATCTCTTCTAGGTATGGCCCGTCCACACTGAAATGTATTATTGCTGTTATTTTATATCCTAGCTTTTCTTGGTCAACGTTTAGCGTGTATCCCTTTATTATACCGAGCTGTTCCAGCCTCCTTATCCTAGAAAAAGCCGTCGAGATCGGTATTCCAACGATCTCCGATATTTCCTTGAGACTACTCCTCGAGTTACTAGCAAGTGCTTCAATTATTTTCAGATCGACGTCTTCAAGTACTATTTCTTCGATCTCCCTTTTTTTCGGCACTGCTATCACCTCTAATATTTACACGACTCTTCTATTTAATTGGATAAAAAATTTTTAACTTTGTAAGCCATTAAAAACAATAACTTTTTAAGTGAGGAGAAATGGGAAGCTCGCCGTGTCGGAAAGCTCTGAAAAAACTGGAATCAAGGAATAAATCTGCGCTGATAGCGGCGATAATAATAATCATCATATTGACCGGACTGAAACTCTATGAGACCTACAATCAAGCGTCTTCGCTACAAGGCTATGTTAGCGATGAGATCTGGTATGTTCCCAGCGCTAGGCTAATAGCTAACAACCTCCTTGGCTTAAAAACTACATACGAATATGCAGAGGGTCAATACGGCTATAGCGTTCTGTTGAAAGATCAAGCCGATGTCTTGGCCTGCAAGCTAAAGGTACAATTGTATGGCGGGGAAATCATAAAGGACGACTACATAAAGAACACGGCAATAGCAGTCGCCCTTCCAAAGGGAACGTTGCCCGAAAATGTATGCGAAGGAGTAATGAAGGTCGTTCCAGGATACCCGATGCCGGACAACGAGAACGTATTTGATTATGTTAACCCGGAGCACCCACCAATCGGCAAATACATCATCGCTATTTTCATGTCTATCTTCGGCGACAGGCCAATTATTTGGAGACTGCCTGGAGTGATCGAGGCTGGGCTATTGGTAGTAATTGCAGGCTTAGCCGGATGGAAGCTCTTCGGGCTATTGGGGGCAGCGATTTCCTCAGCGGTAGCTTCCTTCGATCCGCTCACTAAAAATATGGGTAGCGTTGCGATGCTTGACATACATTTAGCTTTTTTCACAGCTCTAGGTATACTATTCTACATATATAATAGACCAATCCTTTCACTTTCCTTTATCTCTCTGTCTGGACTGGTCAAATACAGCGGTTTCTTTTTAATTCCGTTCATTTTCATTTATTTATGGAAGGAGGGTAGGCTTCGGCTAAGAGCAGCGATCTACGTTTTAGCATTCCCCCTTGCGTTCGCAGCCATAGTTTTCATGCCTTACATATTTCATTATGGGATATCATGGGTTATTCAGCAGTTTATGTTTGCTTTGTCTTGGCATACGGAGAGCAGGCCGCCAGGACCGCCTACAAGTACTCCGATCGAGTGGATACTCGGTTGGAGCCCGTTTTATCTCTCGTACAACCCGGACATTCCTGCATCTGGATCTCCAATCATTTATGTCCCCGTTTTCGTCGCATCTTTGATCTCGTTTCCACTATATTTCATTGAAAAGGAAAGACCTGGAAATGAGCTGAAGACCTACGGAGTTTTTCTCTCGATTCTAATATTCTTATTCATGTATACCCTGCTTTATATTATAGGAAATAAGACTCTATATAGCTTCTACTTCACACAGATAACTCCAGCCTTTTACTACTCATTTGTAGGTTCGATGCTGGTTATAGCTGGATGCTTTCCGTCCTTAAGTGAGCTGATTGAACTCGTAAAGGGCTTTTTGAAAGCGAACCCTTCCAAGTAGGCCATTTCTTAGGGTGGAAGGAGCTTAAGTGTTGCTTGAACTTAGAAATTTAGTATACCTAGAAATTCTACAGAAACGCGCTCAGTTGCTTCTTCGCTTTGCAAACAACGAAAATCTTGATAAAAAACGTTCACTTCAGGAGGAAGAAGGTCAAATTAAAAACCCTCCTCATTTACTAATAAGTCGAGGGAGTATCTTGATTGACCTAGGCAGCTTTGGTAAAAGCATAAGAGCAATCGTGGTAACTCATTATGGTGTTGCTGCAACTTACATGATCGCCCTCGCAGCAACAAATTTGATATCCTCGGGTATCTTCCCTACAATAGCCGAGATTTCTCCCATGAACCGAAGCCTTTTCGAGGGATTTCTAGAGAGGAGAGGATTCAGCAGGTCAGACTACGACATTATTCAGGGACTGCCTCGCTTTGCTAAATATCCTCTGCTTATTTACTCCGTAGGTTATGACCTGAGACCAAATATCTCGGAGCTAGAGCGACTTTCTCATCAGATCACGTTGGTGGTGACTCACGTAGGGAAATCTCTTCGCCTCGTCCTCAAGTCAGGCATTTATGAGCTGAAACGTGTAGAGGGGGACATTTTCTTGCTAGAAGACGGCTGGACAAAGGAGAGGAAATACCTGGAAATCAATAACTTCGAAGTCAAAATTGTGAACTACAGAGAAAGGAAATCGGAGAGAGAAGCCCTAAAAGTACTTCTTGATGCTATGTCTGAGCAAGGAGAACTTTCTACAAAGGACGCGATCTTCGTTTTACAGGGAAAATTAAACATAAGCAGGGAAGAAGCTAGGAGAATGCTATATAGTCTTGCGCAAAATGGGAAATTGAGGCTTTTGCATGGGAAAGTCGAGCTCAGTTAGGCAAAGATAATGGAACCTGACCTTCTCCATTCGATCGGCTCCTTTCAGCATCACTTCTTTTCGGGTTTATTATCAGGCCTCCTCCCCCTCCTAAAAGGCGGAGGTTCCCCTCATCTGTTCGGGATTACATCTGTAAATGGCCGTTGAAAAAAAATCAGATTATCCCTTTTCTTCTCAGCACATTCAAGCTATCCTCTAAGACTTCCTCCGGTGGAGGCGAAGCATCGATGACCACGATGGGAGGAAAAGTAATTGCTCTAGCGAGCCACAGATAATTTTCCCTCAATTTTTGAAATTTTTCCTTATCCTCTAAGTGCCGCAGCTGTCTATCGTCCTTCTTCTTGAGCCTTTCCCAAGCAATATTAGGGTCCACATCGAGGAGAATCACCAGGTCCGGCTCCAACGCATAGGAGTTCAAGGAAAGCACTACTTCGAGCGGTGCCCCCCTTGCGGTCTGATAGACCAGGCTGGCAAGGTAGCTCCTGTCGCCAATTATGATCCTTTTTTCTCTATCCTTCAATAGCTTTACTAACTCTGTGCTATGCATGAGTAGCCTATCTGCCGCAAATAAGTAAGCTTCTGCTATTGGGTTCATATTTGGCATTTTTGCCAGAAGAGACTTTACCTCTTCATAGAAAGGCTCCTTCACTGTCTCGCATAACTTACCAAACATCTTGAGGTGTTGGCACAGCATCGTGGAAAGAGTCGTTTTGCCAGAGCCATCTATGCCTTCTATAGCTACGTACTTCCCCATCCTCTCGTCAATTGAAAGAAGAGAAAAATCGGGCTCTCTTAACTTGAGCCTCTCTAGCGCAGTGCCCTCCCCCAAAATTGCACTGCCTGGCTTCAAAACCTTCGACTCAAAGATCTTTTCATCGAATTTCAATCCTAAAGCACCCGCAGTGAAGAGAAAAAATTATCCCAACAGATCTCCGATGGTCAGCAGAGTTACCCCCTCTCCCCTCTTAGCAATATTGCCTATTCTAGCTGCCACTATGAGCTTCACTCCCTTCGATGAAGCCGCATCCATTATCCTTTGGGTCACAATGCCGTCGAAAACTACAGCCCTTATCTTTCCTGCCTCGGCCTTTTCCAATTCGGCATAAAGGTCTCTGACTGGCACTCTACCGATTTTATTCCATGATTCATCGTACAGGATAGCTTCGAGCGTTCCTCTCAGCCCCGAGATCTCCTTCATAACATTCTCGGGTATTTCAACTGTTACGGGGACAGGCTGTGCTTGAATTGGGGGAACGACCTCAACTTGCTGGGGAGGCTGAGCCTCTGCGAGAACCTGCACCTGCTCTACCTCAGATTTCTGTGGTTCATGGTACCTCCTCTCAGCTCTGTGCTCAATCTCCGCTTTGTACTGTTCTACTGGAACAGCGTTCTGCAGAGCCTGCTCAATTTCCTTTCCAACAAGGTCTTCTACCTCTTTGCCCGGGGGAGCTCTTGCTACGTAGTCTACCTTCGTAGAGTTCAGGAGAGTCCTAAGTATCAGCTCTCCTCCGTGGTCACCGTCCACAAATGCGATTACTTTCTTCTTTTTCGCTGCTAGCTGCTTGACGCTTTCGGGTATGCTTTCCTTTGCGCCCTCAACCGCGATTGTATTGCTGTATCCATAACGCAACAAGTTTAGTATATCGGCTCTCCCTTCAACGATTATTAGCTCATCGCTTTTCTCAGCATCGCTCCCGGCTGGTAGCTTTTCTGGTCCATACTCTATTATCTCGGCTGGCTTCAGCGCAGTCTGTATTTCCCTTAATAAATCCTTTATATCGGGCATCTCGCTTGCTTGCCAAGTTTTAAGGAGCTCTTTTGCCCTGTCCACGGCCTTCTTCAGCTTTTCTACCCTCAGGTCTACTATCTTAACGATTTGTATTTTTGCGGTATACGGGCCAACTTTGTCGATCGTTTCCAGCAGAGCAGCAATGAGCGCCGTCTCAACTCTATCCAAGTTAGAGGGTATCTTTATTTCTCCCTTTATTTTACCATTTACAGGCTTCAGATCTACTTGGATCCTCCCTATCCTCCCTTTATCTTGGAGTTCTCTGAGATCTAGCTCAGGAGATAGAAGCCCCTCGGTCTGCCCGAATAGGGCCCCTATCACATCGTTTTTATCTACCATACCATCTATTTCTACCTTTGCTCTTATGAGGTACTTCATGCGTAATCATCCCCTACACCAGAAGGCAAGCATAATGTTGCCGGTGTAAGCGCAACTACTGGCCCTTTCTTCACCCGGAACTCGACAGAGCTTGCCCCGAGTGGATTAGGACCTTACTATTTGCTCAGAAATAGCAAAAATTAAGTTTTCTCTTGAACTCAAATGGAAACATTTAGCTTATAATATGCTCCTATTTCCTCGGCAAGCCTCTTCGCTTCAGGGTTAGCCTTGAAGTAATCCCTCACCGGTTTCAGCCTCCTCGCTAGTTCTCTGGCTGTAGCTCGCTTGAGGTCCAGCGGATGGATCTTGCCTTCCAAGAACAACTTCTCCAGCTCTTGGTAGCTGTGAACTTCTATTTGGCCCCCGTGCTCCGTAGGCCTCTCTATAATCAATGTCGAATGCCCCTCATAGAACAGGATATATTTGTTTATTTCGAGGACCGGGTTGAAATCGGCAACGCCCTTGGGGCAGTAGGCGGATAGGATTTTCCTCTCTATATCATCTTCAGCGTCATGAATGAGTATCGTTGAACTAGGAACGGATTTGCTCATCTTAGACTCGGCGAGCTCCTCATCTCGAGCGCCTCCTCCTCCTGCCCTGCCTCTTCCAGTTAGTCCTGTCAGAAGGGGAGTATGTATAGCTATCACTTTCTTCTTTCTGAGCTTATCCGCCAGCTCTCTAGCAAGCATGTGTGCCTTCCTCTGATCCATCCCTCCCAAGGCGATGTCCAAATCCATATAGAATATGTCCGACACCTGCATGAAGGGGTAGATGATCTTGCTCGCATCCAGCTCTGCCTCGTCCTCTTTCCTTCCCATTATTGTTAGAGCCCTCTTTGCCCTCGCGAGGGAAGTGCCTTTTGCTACCTTCAGGACGAGTTCCCAGTACGACTTGTCTCCCACAAGCTCTTCTGCGTCTACGAACTTTATCTTATCCGTAGGAACTCCTAAGGCCTTAAGCCCATGCCTTATATAGGACGCTGTACCTCTTATAAGCTCCAGGTTCCCGCCGAACTTATCGTTTATCATCGCGTGCCAAGTAGCTTCGAGAAGAGTGAAGCTAATGCCAGCCTCAATTAGATCCCTTACCTTGTATGCCCATATGACCCATCCTATATGGAATAGCCCGCTAGGCTCATAGCCCAGATACCCCTTTAATCTATCCTCAGTGGCCAGCTTTTCCCTGAGCTCCTCGCTAGTTATTATCTCTTCGGTGTTTCTAGTGATCAGCTCAAGCCTTTTCTCCAAATCCATAGTCTTTTCACCATTAAATCGATTTCACATATTTAACTTTGATCTCTTCCAAAGACTTGACGAGGTAATCGATTTCTTCTTCAGTGTTATATAAATAGAAGCTAGCCCTAACAGTGCCGTCGGGAGCTCCTATAGCATAATGATACGGGTGTGCGCAATGGAGACCGGTCCTAACCGCAATATTATAGAAGTCCCCCAAAACCTTTCCAATTATATGCGGGTTTGTTCCTTTTACATTGAAGGCTAAGACCCCCAAATGTGAGGGAGGTATGCTTCTTGGATAGACATTCACCCAATCAAATTCGGAAAGCCTTTTTCTCAGCAACTCCACTAACCGTTTTTCATGTAAAGCTATTTCTTCTTTGCCGATCTTTTCCAAATATTCTATCGCGGCAACCAATCCAACAGCTCCCTCAACGTTCGGAGTCCCCGCCTCGAATTTAAACGGAGGCTTGTCATAAATGATTTCGCTCAGCGTTACATCGCGTATTGTCCCACCCCCCGAAACAACGGGGACGAGCTCTTCCATTATGTCCAGCCTTCCATAAAGAGCCCCTATCCCAAATGGTCCAAGCATCTTGTGGCCGCTGAAAGCCAAGAAGTCAACGTTTAACTTCTTCACGTCTATCCTCATATGCGGGGCACTCTGCGCAGCATCCATTACGACAACCGCTCCCGTTTTCGATGCAAGCGAGGAAATCTCCTCAGCTGGATTCAGGATTCCCGTCACATTGCTTGCGTGCGGAAAGGTCACGGCAATTAAATCATTGCCCAACTTCCTTTTGAAGTCCTCCATGTCCAAATAGCCCTCCTTTGTGACCCTGACATAATCTACCTTGGCGCCTAGGATCTGAGCCCCTCTCCTCCATGGAAGCATGTTGCTATGGTGATCCATCTCAGTAAGAAGAACCCTTTTCCTTCCTCTTTTAAGTCCCCACTCGATTATTGGAATAGCAATGGATGAAATGGCTTGTGTAGTATTTTGGAAGAACATGATCTCTTCCCATCTAGAAGCTCCAATATGCTTTGCAACCACCTCATGTGCTTCTTCATAAAGCCTGTCGCTCTCCTCGCCAAGGGGATAGTGACCTCTATGGACGTTAGCATTGGAACGAGAATAATATTCGGTGATAGCTTCAATAACCTGCCTTGGCCTCTGTGTTGTAGCAGCATTGTCCAAGTATACTAATGGCCTATCGATATGTCTTGAAAATATAGGGAAGTCTTCCCTGATAGAATACGGGTCAAGCATGTTCTAACACCTTATTCTCTAATCCATATGACCTCCCCCACCTGCTTAGCACCATTAGGAGGGTCAGAGTATATCGCCTTCCTTATCTTGTGGAAGGCCTCTAAGTCTTTGCTTGCCGATCTAAGCAGAGGAGGTAAATAAAGTTCCACCTCCAAGGGGTCCGTGAGCTTCAAGCCCCTATCCATTTTAAACTTCCATATATCGTTGTTTACCTTTATCGCCATTTCCATTAAACCTGAGCTTTTTTCATCCTCTAGCTCGATCTTTCCAAACCGTTCGCTGTGAATGCTTTTTCCATATCCTATTTGCCTCCATATCTCATCGGTAACAATGGGCATTATAGGAGCTAGCATCTTCAGCGAGATCCTTAAGAGCTTGTGTAGCGTTGACCAAGCAGAGCGCTGCTCCTCATCGCTAAAGCTTCCATCATCGTTGTAAGCCCTCCTCTTTGCTAGCTCAACGTAGTGGCTCGCGAACACATTCCAAACGAAATCGTAAGCGGTCATCGTGGGTTCAAAAGTATCCATCTCTTCGAATCCATTCAAGTATTTAGCCAAGTATTTCTTCATGAGGGCTATCGCCGAGTAATCCAGCGCCGTCCTTCCAGCAAAATCTTCTCCTAGGTCAGGGAACTGTGAAACGAACCTCGCGATGTTCCACAGCTTAGTAGCGAACAGTTGCCCAGTTCTGAGGAGCTGGGGGCTGAATCGGTAGTCGTAACCGACCTTAGCTGCTGCAGCTGACCAAAACCTGAAGGCGTCTGCTCCATATTCATCGATCACAGGGATCGGATCGATCACGTTCCCCTTTGACTTATGCATAGCTTCCCCCTTTTCGTCGAGCCCCATCCCAGTGATCCTGACCCACTTGAATGGCATCTTCCCTGTAAGCTGGTAGACCCTAAGCGTGCTGTAATATAACCAGGTCCTTATTATCTCGTACCCCTGTGGCCTCAGTACATAATCTTTTACTTTTTCATAGAGCTCAGGATGCCTTTTATAACCGGTCACGTATAGCATAGATATGCTCGAGTCAAACCATGTGTCAAAGACCTTCTTTTCCCCTTCTATATCTTCCTTTCCTGCTCCGCAGTATGGGCACTTTTCGAATGGAGGATCCTCCTTCCATGGTCTGTGATATCTGAAATCTTCGGGAAGGAGAAAGTTGCCACATCTTTTGCACCTCCATACTGGGACCTCTGTAGCGTAATACCTGTCTCTCGATATAGGCCAATCAGTGGAAACGGACTTTATCCAATCTATTAGCTTTTGTCTATGCATTTCCGGGTAGAACTTCATGTTTTGAATTTGGCTCATGAGCTTTTCCTTAAAATCAACCTGCTTGAGAAAGTATTCTTTGACATGAATGTACTCGATTGGCGTCCCACACCTCCAGCAAACAGGCGTTGTGTGGGCTATTTTTTCCTTTTTGACCAATACCCCCTCTCTTTCGAGTAATTGAGCTATTTTTTCCCTAGCCTCCGTCACTGATAGGCCTTTTAAAAAGCCGGAATTCTCATTCATTTTGCCGTTTCTATCTACTAATAATAATGGCTCCAGGTTAAGCTCTCTGAAAAGCCTCACATCTGTACTGTCCCCATAACTGCATATCATCACTAGTCCCGTGCCGAAAGATGGGTCGGCGGATTCACTCTCTATAAATGGTATCTCCTTCCCATATATTGGGGATAAGGCTGTTTTACCCTTGAGCCACGCGTACCTCTCATCCTTTGGATTATATATAATAGCTTTGCAAGCCCCTAGGAGCTCTGGCCTCGTCGTCGCTATAACTACGCTCCCCCCTTCCTTGACCTTGAAAGTTATATAGTAAAGGAAAGTTTCCTTTGTAGTGTACTCCAGCTCGGCGTCGCTGAGCGTAGTTTTGCATCTAGGGCACCAGTTCACTGGCCTCTCCGCGAAGTATATCAGCCCTCTTTTCCAAAGATCTATGAAAGTAGCTTGTGTAAGCTTCCTGTATTCTTCGCTGTCCGTCCCATTCTTCCAGTACTCGTAACTGCATCCCAACCTCTTTAAAATGCCTACAAGCTCCTTTTCAACATCATCGAGCTCCCTTTTGCACAGCTCAAGGAACCGTTCTCTTCCCTGCGGTGTAGAGGAGAGCTCATGCGGGTTTAGCCCCGTTTTTTTCTCTACGCTGACTTCTACTGGGAGCCCGTTCCTATCGGCATAGAATGGCAAAAGGACGTTATATCCCATCATTCTGAAGAACCTTGCGATTATATCATGCTGGACATAGTGGGCTGCACCAGCAACGTGCCACTTTCCGCTTGGATAAGGAGGCGGGGTATCTATTATGAGAGGCTGAGACTTCTCAGTCGAGCTGGCATCGAATTTTGGGTAACCCTCTTTTTCCCATCTCTCAATAACACCGATCTCCTTAGACTTGTCCCATCTTTTTTCCTTGATTTTTGCTTCAAACCTTACAGGCCTGCTCAAGTTCAGCCCCCGATCTTCCTTGTTTAAGCAACATGATAATTAGATTAAAAAGAGATGGCATATTAATATTGTCTTAGTATAATTTGGAACGAAGATTTTCCTGAAGAGCGGGGGAAGGTCAGATATCGAACATAAGGAGGTATAAAGCTTTGGGAGGCGATTTTCAGAGAGAGGTTGAGGTCTCTCCGAGACTGTTGGATGAACATCTCAAAAAAAGCCAGATCTTGAGGAAGGCATTCGACCTGGTATGGCGCGATGCAGAATATTTCACGATGATAGAAATGAGCAACGTCATGGCTGTAAAGAGGCTTAAGTACAACGACCATGGACCCGTGCACGCTAAGATAGTCGCAGGGTCGAGCCTTGAGATATTCGATAGAATAATAGAGCGCGGCATTATTCCTACCACAATATCCGACGGAACGACTTCCTCAGTTGAGGAGGCAGAGCTCGTCGTCTTATTTGCTTCTCTTCTTCACGATATTGGAAACAGCGTTCATAGGTTAAACCATGAAGCTATAGGGGCCGTGCTATCGAAGGACATATTGGACAGGGCTCTTGCATCGCTTTTTCCTAACGAAACGAGAAAAAGGGTAATGATCAGGCAAGAAGTGATGCATGCCATATATGCGACAAGCTTTGACGTGCCGACCCTCACAATTGAAGCTGGATGCGTCAAGGTGGCAGATGGGACAGACATGTCTGAGGGCAGGGCAAGAATGCCCTACAGAATGGGGAAAAGCGATATCCATGCTATATCAGCACTCAGCATTGAGAAGGTGACTATAAGCAGCTCTCAAGAAGCTCCTGTGGTAATAGGAGTTTATATGAAGGAAAGGGCAGGCGTATTCCAAATAGAGCAGGTGCTCGGGCCTAAGATAAAGAGCAGCGGGCTCGGAGAGCTAATTAAGGTGAAAGCTTTGTGGGGAGAAGGCGAGCTTCCTCTTGATCCTTTACGGTGATCGAAAATGGAAATTGAGATTAAGATCAGGATCTCGGAAGCTGAATTTGAAAGGCTTAGGATTTCGCTGTCCTCTAAATGTAGAGACATGGGTGAGCTTGAGCTAAAGGATATATATTTTTCCCATCCCTGCTATGATTTTGCCGAGACCGATGAAGCGCTAAGGCTAAGAATGGCACGGGGGCTTGGAATGAACAGAACGGAGATCACATACAAGGGGAGGAGGGTGGGATCTCTTTTCGGAATCAAATCGAGGGAAGAGATATCTGCTTCGGTCGACGACGCTGAAAGTTTTCGGAGCATATTGAAAGCTTTGGGTTTCAGTGAAATAGCGACCGTTGAGAAAATTAGGAGAAATTTCGATTGTGGTCGGTTCATCGCATCTCTAGATAAGGTGAAGAATTTGGGAGATTTCATAGAAATGGAGGGAAGAGAGGGGTGCGCATCTGATTGTCTGCTTCAAGCAGCATCAGAGTTGGGTATAATTGGAAAAATTGAAAGCAAGACATATTTGGAGCTTATCTTAGAACGGACACGCGGTTCCATGAGCTAACCAAAACGATTGTGTTTTCTCGAAAAGCAAGAGATCACTTTCTAATAGTAGAAACCCTCTAAATGCAGAGGAGAGTTCACATATAATCGCATATATTATAAAAAAACGGAAAAGTCAAATAATCTTCAAATTATCTAATGATCATTATATTTTGGGTGATTATATGTCGCTAAGGCTGGGCGCTCTGAAGCGCGCTGAGGAAAGGATCTCTTCGGATGTCCTTATACTTGGCGGTGGACCAGCAGCATTCGGCGCGGCCCTCTATTCAGCGAGATATAGGCTTAACGCTGTAGTCGTGGCCGAGTCGATCGGGGGTCAATTGAATAACGCTGGGGAGATAGAGAACTATTTAGGATTCGAACGAATCCAAGCTAGCGAACTAGTGGGAAGATTTAAGAAGCACGTCGAATCCTACGGCGTAAAAGTACTGCAGGACAGAGTCATAGAAGTCAAAAGAGAAGGAGAAGGATTCATCGCGACAACGAGAAGAGGTACAAAGATAAATGCGAAGGCAGTAATTGTCGCTATAGGCCTGAAGAGGAGGGTGCTTGGAGTTCCTGGGGAAAGGGAATTCGTAGGAAGGGGTGTGAGCTACTGCAGCATATGCGATGCTGCCTTTTTCAAGGACGCTGAAGCAGTTGCCGTCGTTGGTGGGGGAGACTCAGCGATGGAGGGAGCATCGTTGCTGAGCAATTTCGCTAAGAAAGTCTATTTGATCCACAGAAGAGGAGAATTTAGAGCTCAGCCTATACTAGTTGAAGAGGTGAAGTCCAAGGGAAATGTTGAGATCGTGCTCGATACAGTAGTAACTGAGATAATGGGTACAAAAAGCGTCGAGGGAATAAAAGTGAGAAACCTAAAGACTGGAGAAGAAAGGGAATTACGAGTCTCAGGAGTTTTCATCGAGATAGGATTCGAGCCAGACACGCAGTTCATCAAGTCACTGGGCCTTGAGACAGATGATTATGGGTTCATCAAGGTTCATGGCTACATGGAGACAAACGTAAAAGGGATGTTTGCCGCAGGCGATATCACTGATCTTTGGAGAGGTTTCAGACAGGTTGTGACTTCAGTTGCGCAAGGTGCAGTTGCGGCTCACGGCGCATATAGATATATAGAAGGAATGAAGTTGAAAAAGACTTCAGACTCAACGGGTCAATCCCAATTCAGACAGGAACTCCCTTCTTAATTCATTAACTCTGAACTGCCAGCTGCTCAGCCCGGCTGGAGAACCTGGATATTCTAGGTAAACACCCTTCATTTTTCCCATGAACGTTTGAAGAGCCTTCAGTTTGAGAAGCAATGAAGGTCTAGAGGAAATCTTCAGCGCCCTAATGAAATCATTAACTATCCTTGTAGCTCTTTCTATGCTCCCTTCTCTGAGCTCTCCCTTCCTTCCTAGAATGTCTACATCCTCTTCACTCACCACCTTCTTCTCCATTATGAATTCTAGGTCTCTGTCGCTCAAGTTCTGAAGGAATATCCTCGTCAGCTCTAGGGATGCTTGCTTGGCCCCGATCATCTTCATGTACCCAATGTTCGTTTCCCATAGACCAGATTCCGAGAAGTCTCCAGATTCGTAAGCCCTTTCGATCCCTCGCGCTGCCCAGTAGGCAGCAATCATAGCATATCCCATTCCTCCTCCGTGCACAGGGTTTACCGTGAAGGCTGCATCCCCTATAACGATGAAGCCATTCCACACTAGGCTATCGATCGGCCTCCTTGTTGGGACGCTGGCTCCAGCGCTAGAAATCACTCTCTTCCTTTTGGAAATTTCAGGCCTAAGCATTAGCTTCGAGTTGTAGATTCCCATAGGGCTCGGATATCCCATGCCACCCTGTACGCCTAAACCTATATTTGCCCTGTTCCCGCCCTCAGGAAAGAACCACCAATATCCACCGGGAGCAATCTGCTGGTTAAGGTATATCCTTATGATATCTTTGTGAGGAACTTCGTAATCCAGCTCAACTATCTCTCTAAATGCGACATCGCTATCCTTCGGATCAAGTTGCTCTGCTACAGGTAGGTTCCTTGGGAGGGATCTCTTTAACACACCAGCCGTCCCCGTTGCATCAACAGTTATACCTGCGCGAAACAGCATCTTACCTGCATCGCTATTGACTTCAAGCCCAGCAACTTTCCCATCTTCTAAAATGGGTCTAAGGACCTGCGTCTTGGGATAAAACTCGACGCCGTTGGATAGAGCATCCCTGAGCAGCCTGTTCCCAAGCCTGTTTCTATCGATGATGAAACCTTCACCATATACAGTGAAAACGTTTTTTTCACTAGGGCTATAGATGCTTATTCCCTTAACTTTCTGCTTTATTTCATCTCCTCTTGGTGAAGGAATACCAAGCTCCTCGAAGTGATGCGAGCCTATAGCATTCCCGCACGGCTTACCCCAGAGGTCGTCCCAAGACCTAGAGTCAAAAACTGCCACCTTGTAAGATTTCTTTAATGACAACAAATATGCGAGGGTAGCCCCGGCTGGGCCAGCCCCAGCGATCAGCACATCATATTTTCTCTCCATTAAAACTCACCATAGATACAATAATAAATAATACAAAATTCACAGGCATTATATATTTTCAAAACCTCAGTGGCTCGAAAGGCAGGCCTCTCTTACCTCTTCTTCAGCTGACTTTACTTCCTCCTTGAGCTTTTCCTCATCGATTCTCTCTTTCGCCTTAAGCTCTATACTTATCACTTGTACAATTCCATATTCCTCATCTATGAGAACCTCGAGGTACCGCTGTATTTCTCCAGAAGGAGAAAGCGGAATCTCGCACAGAGAAACACCGCCCTCAACTTTGAGCTGAACTTCTACATTGCCTTCGGGGATTTTGTGGCACTGTATAAAAGTATCCGCGAAGTAAACGTAGCTCCCATCGTCTAGAGGCCCTATCTCTACCGCCCGCCTGTGGAGGTCGAGCCATAAGTATCGAAAGCTCATGCAGGCCCCTTCATTTGGACCTTTCGGTGAAAAGAACTAGCTGTCCTTTACAATATGGGCACCTATAGTGCAGGATCTTCGCATCTGCTTCGCAGAAGTAAGCTCCATACTTTTTCTCGCATGTCGGGCACTTGTAGACTATTTCTCTCGTCGTGTCCATAAGCTTTCCGCAGATCCTGCACCGCTTTATAACCCACCCTAAATGACCATGGGAGTTGATACCTTTTACTTTCCCGACTGACACTTTTCGCACCTCTTTTATAATAAGCTGCGCAAGTGGTTATCTCAATTAAAACTTAATAAATTTATTTTAGCATGAATTTGAAGAACGAAGGTTGGCTTGAAAATAGTGGATATATATCCCTTACCACGTTTTATGTTAGGAATTGAATACAGCCTATACTTGGCAAAAACGCTTTAAAATGGAAGAGCTCGCCCCTTCACCTCGACAATCATCGGGTAAAGTATGTCGATGAAGCAAAAGCTTCGCTTGGCGAGGAATAAAATACCAGCATGCTGAAAGGTGAGTTGATTTGGAAAAGAAAGGCATAGCGGTCATAGGGGGAGGACCTTCAGGGTCCTCCTTTTCCCTAGTCCTGCTTTCAAGATTAGGCGCCGATGTAGGTCTTAGGATTTATGACGGTGAGTGCCCATATCGAAAGCCATGCGGAGAAGCGCTCCTCAATTTGAATATGGAGATATATGATGTCGATCCCCCCATTGCAGAAGAGATCAGGGACTTCCATGTGGCAATCGGTGGAGAGCTGATCGCTGAGAGGCACTTCTCCTCTCCTGCATGGTTCATAATTGACAAGCAGGAATGGGTGGAATCGATGAGAGCTGAGGTCAAAAAGATGGGGGGCAGATTGATTTGCAGTAGAGTTAGACCTACAAAAATGATCTCGTCTTTGGTAATTGATGCACGGGGACCTTTCGCCGAAGGGAAAAGGAGGATCCCTATAGCGAGGGCCATCGTAGAGGGTAAAGAGCCGTTTTCAGGCGTACTCATGGACTTTGACCCAGATAACGTTGGCTTTTACTGGATCTTTCCATCGAAAGGAAAGGCGCTCAACGTGGGCTACGGCTCACTCAACGTGAAAAACCCAATTCCCTTTGTCTTGTCGTACACAAAACGTAAAGTGAAGGATGCTAAGATAAGGGAGATTTCTACCTCCGTCATCTCATTGGAAAGCCCCCGTCCTAGGCACTTCCACTCTATCTATGCCATCGGAGAAGCGGCTGGAACAGTTTTTCCTTTGACGGGGGAAGGAATAAGGCCCTCAGTCATACATTCAAGAGCATTCGCTATAAAGCTCGCGGAAGGTTTTGGGGCGGAAGAAGCTTATATGGAGAGCTTTAGAAGTGAGCCGATGAAGAGGATGTCGAGGCAGATGGAATTGCAGGAAAAAACGCTTTCCTTTTATCAGAAAATTCCTCGTTATTTCAAGAAAAAGCTGATAAAAACTCTACCGCTGTTTCTCGATAGATACCTCCGCTTCGGAGAGCTGCCTTTGCCATGAGCCTTACATTCAAGATTTTTTCTCTTCTTCTCCTTCTTCATCATTTCCTGCCTTGAAATGCTTTGATAGCGATTTTGAAAGAATAACTATCACCATTACAGCTGTTATCCCCCACATTATCGGGGTCAGCATATTGCTAAGGAAGGATACCTGAATTCCTCCCTGCTCAATTGCGAATACCACAGTTACTATATATAGAAGTACCCTAAGATATTCTGCTATAGGCCCGAGAAATTCAGCCTCTTCCACAGTGTCCGAACTCTTGTACAAATATCCAATAAAAGCGTCGACAAGAAGGAAACCTATGACTATGATTACAAACGCTTTCGCAAACCCCCCTATATATACGACAAGTATTGTCTTTAAAATATCGCTTGCTGCGAATATATTGAGGAACATGGTCGTTGAGTATAGGGCTAGCACAGTCGCCGTCGCATAAACAAGCCAAGCTGTAATCTTTCCGAAGAAATCGCTCGGCTTATAACCTGACTTGGCTATGGCCCTTCCTATAGCGAATTTTTCTAGCCACTCATCCATGCCTACTTTTTCCAGCAAGTTGGTGATGGCCCAGCCTAATGCCTTACCTATTAATATACCCACCGCAAATATCAATACCGAAATTCCAACCGAAATTAATGCTCCGTAGAGAGAGCTAGGAAGTGCCAATGAATATACCCCACTAGTCCTATATGATCGTCCTAATATTAAAAATAATATATTAAAACTCTTAAATAAAGGTAGACGAGAACGATGCTACCTCTTTATCGTGAAGCCCATGAACTCTCCCGTATAATCTTCCCATTCCACATCTACTTTTTCGACGATGGCAGCAGGTGGACCTCTCCTAACCTCCTCTAGAAACTTCCTCAGATCTTCTTCATTTCCTTCGGCGACGATCTCTACGCTTCCATCTTCAACATTTCTGACCCAGCCTTTCAAGCCTAGATCTTCAGCGACTGATTTAGTGAATGCCCTGAAAAACACTCCTTGGACTCTGCCATAAACTCTGACGTGGATCCTTGATTTACCAGGCATTGCACCAGCTCCCCCCATCAATTCTTATGAGGGTAGCGGTGTATTCGTAACCCATTCCAGAGTACGCGATCTTAAGTATGATGCCAGTGTTTTGATCTATCGTAATTATAGCACCGCTGTTTGGATCGTAATACCTAGTCCCCAAAAACTTCATCCCGGAAACGGAGAAATCTTCAATACCCATAGGTAGCATTACATCATACAATGGTATCTCCTCCATGCCGAGCCCTTCATCAATTCTATAAACACTTGTATCGTTGAATAACGGTATCATAGGATTCGCGCCCACAGTAGTATTTACAACGAGAATTCTTGCGGTGTAATTGCCAAGATTCCTAGAAATAACGGTCTCGGTCCTGAGCTGGGACTCGTTGTAAGTTCCCTGCGTCACCGATATATTATACACCAGCACCAATCCCGGCTGAGAATAAAGGGGCTTGTAGCTTGGACAATCAACTTGGGAAGCCACAACTGTGAGACCAAGAAGAACGAGCATAACCAAGGTTCCTAGCGCGAGTGCGAAAGCTATCTTCTGCTCCATTTCCATTTGCAAAATCGACGCCTCCAGTTCTTATAATTCAAAACCTATTAAATATTTTAACAGCTTTGCATGTCGAAAATTATTCGAATTCCGAGATAAGAGGAAGCCAACCAAACCTTTCATAAAGCTTGAGAAAAAAGTGGGAAAATATATTGAAGAGAAATGGCAAAATACTATATGCTGTCTCGAATGCAAATGGCCGAACAAGTAAGGGAAGCACAAATCTAATAAAGAAAAGGGTTTCTATACAGCATAGCAAAATTTAAAATGAAGAGCAGGAGCTGTAGCCGGCGATGCAAAATGTCTCGTCTCTCAGATATCCCCAGTATAGATCTCCATGAAGACATTTCTCTTTATTTTTTGACCCATGGGGGAGGATTGCCCTATGATGACTTCGGCAAAGATATCGCTGGAAGAGAAGCTGATATACCGAAGTATAGAGCAGGCGGCGTAAGATTACTCTTTGCGGCCATATTTCCAGGAATAGAGACGTTCGACCCAAAGAGGTCCAGTTCGCTTGAAAGCTTATACGGCAAATGGCTGCCTGGCACAAAGTACAGGGCTCCTCAGTCCACCACCTTAGAGCATTTTTCAATTTATTATAAGATGTCCGAATACTATGGAATAAATATTGTTCAGAGTTATGCCGATGCTGAAAAGTGCTTGCTTGAAGAAGGTATATGCTTCCTTCTTCACCTAGAGGGCGCTGAACCGCTAGACGATCCTTACGATCTTGTTATTTTCAAGAAACTCGGTCTTAGAAGCATAGGTCTAACTTGGAACTACTCCAACAAGTATGGCACAGGCTGCTCGTCTAAGAAGGACCTCGGCCTAACCGACTTAGGCGAGGAGCTCATAAGGAATGCTAATAAGTTGGGGATAATCGTCGATTTGGCACATGCAAGTGAAAGAACAGCGTTGGATGCCCTCCAAATAAGTAAAAGGCCTGCAATCATAAGCCACGCCAACGCGAAAAAGCTTGTCTCGAAGCCTAGGAACGTAAGCGACGAAATCCTCGAGGCTCTAAAAAAGAATGGAGGAATAATTGGCATCACAGCGATCAGCTCTTTGGTTTCCAATTCTTCGAAACCTACGATTGACGATCTCGTTAGGCACTTCGCCTACATCAAGGAAAGTTTCGGTAGTGATATGTTAGCGATAGGCACAGATTTTCTCGGACTGATGGGCTTGCCGGCACCTGAAGGTTTTGAGAGAGTTGACAAGTTGCCGTACCTTTACGGTAAGCTAATCGAATCGGGATTCTCTGAGGAAGATATCAAGAGCATTGCGTATAGAAACGCGCTAAGGGTTCTTATGAAAAATCTTGAATAACTGCTTGTCGGTTTTTAATCGATATGGAACAAAATATATAGTTTAGATATATATAAGCCAGAATCATAATTATTTTTGGTGAATATATATGAAAACAGAGCTAGTTGAAGCTTTAAATAAACAGATAAATCAGGAGCTCAGGAACGCTTATTTATACTTTGCAATGCAAGCGTATTTTGATAGCAAATCTCTAGGAGGATTTGCTAACTATTTTAAAGTTCAGGCAAAAGAAGAGCTAGAGCATGCTACAAAGATCTATAACTTCCTAATATCGAGAGGAGAAAGAGTGAGGTTTTTCAACATCGAATCAGCTGAAAAGGAGTGGGGAAGTATTTTAGAGGTCGCCAAAGGCTTTCTTGAAGCAGAAAGGGATAACACGGAAAAAATATGGGAACTAATTGATCTCGCAAAAAAAGAAGGGGACAAGGCAACTGAAACCTTCCTTCAATGGTTTGTCAACGAACAGATAGAGGAAGAGAAGAACGCAATGGAGCTCTTAGCGAAGGTTGAAATGATCAAAGACAATCCCGCCGCTCTCCTCGCGCTTGACAGGATTTTGGCTGAAAGAAAATGATCTTTTTCTTAGCCAAAAATACATAGTTCTTATTTTTTAATTTTTACACGAGGAAGCCTCTTTTTTCAAGGCTAGGATAAATGGAAGCTTATGAACTTTTTTCATTTCAATTGCTTTTTATGAAGAGTAAGATTCGAACTGCAGTTTTCCCCTGAGCAATGGATGCGGGATCGGCAAAAGCATGAACAATGTTGTGTGTGGATTTCTGTCTGCTCCGCAGATGAGCGATGTAAACCCAAATAGATGCGGGGAACCAATGAACGCCCTTTAGGGCGAGGAGGAGGTCAGATATTCCGTTCTAGCTTACTTCTTCATAACAATGCTAGGATCTTGGCTCTGGAGCGAAAGTATCTTAGTCCAAGTCTCGATGTTAGAAGTGGCTCAGTCTGTTGTTATATACTTGGGGATACCGTTTTTCGCCGGCATACTAACTAGGTTCACTCTTATCAAGGCTAAGGGTAGAGAATGGTACGAAGAGAAGTTCATACCGAAGCTCAGCCCAACATCTCTCTTCGCTCTTCTCTTTACAATTATAGTGATGTTTTCTCTTAAGGGACAATATATTGTGACACTACCCCTCCTTGTGGTGAGAGTTGCCATCCCACTATTTCTGTACTTCGTTATAATGTTCGTGATATCCTTTTTCTTAGGTTGGTACTTCAACATTGATTACCAGAAAACAGCTACGCTCGCGTTCACGGCAGCTAGTAACAACTTCGAATTGGCAATAGCCGTCGCAGTTGCGGTCTTCGGACTAGCTTCAGGGGAGGCCTTCGCAGCAGTAATAGGTCCGCTGATAGAGGTTCCTGTAATGATAAGCCTAGTAAATCTGGGCGTTCTGGTTAAGGAAAAGGCTCTACTCACATAAAATCACTAGATCTTGAAAATAATTTTTGTTATATGATAAGCATTTTCTAAATAATGAAATCATTCCAACTAAAGCCTCGATATTAGATCGGGGAGGAGGCCAGCTAGTACTAAGCCAACTTGGCACAAGTGAATGATATCAGAAATAATCCTCCAATAACAGTCAGCTTTAATGGTTAAGCATGATAAAAGAGTCTACGATACACTGAGAGGATGGGAGATCACGAGCGGCTTTTATAAATAAATGGTATAACAGCGAACTAGCGTGTTTTTAGATCCAAATACTATTCAAAATCAATTCAAAGAAAACACAGTACATTAGGTGAATTAATTATCGTGATTTGCATTTAATGTTTTTTAAAAAATTTTATAACTTAATTATCTATTTAATAATAACTTAATATTAGTACTTATGTAAACCTTATTAACCTAATTTTTGCATATTAATGTTTGATGTGAAAATTTTGGAAAATAAAACTATAAGTGTAGTAATACCTATATTGCTATTAGTACTTATGACGACTATGTTGCCACTAACTACAACTAGTGTTAAAGCAAGTAATTCAAGTAATTCAAGTAATTCAAGTAATTCATATACTACGCCATTAATAGCTGGGCAATATACTCAGATTGGCTACGTGGAGACTTGGAGTGAAATTAACAGTGGAACAATAATCCTCCACGTTAAATATGTAATAACCGATCCCGCGTGGTATCTAACAGAAGTTCACTTAGCGGTAAATACAACTTTGAGCGGTATACCGCAAACACCTGGTCGGGTTCCAAATCCAATACCGGGTCTATTCCCATACTTTGCCACTGGACTATGGAGCAAGTACTATGAGTTCACTGTAAATCTCTCAGACGTCTTTGGACTTAGCTGCCCAACAAACAATGGAACTACCGTTTACATAGCCGCACACGCCAACGTTGCTAAAGCCAATGAGAATGGAGACACTGTACAAACAGAGACTGCTTGGGGCCAGGGAACAAGGTTTAATAGTAGGGGAAACTGGGGAATGTACTTCACATATAATATTGTCTGCGAGGAATGCACACACGGGGGAGTATGTCATCTTAGTGGTAACCCCGAAACAGCCTGGGCAAAGGGATATAATTTCTCTGGAAGTAACTGGGGAATGTACGTTGTTTATACTGGTGGAAACCAAACAACAGACTTGCTACGTGGTCAACATACAGATGTCGGAGACGTTTATATCTGGAGAGATGGAAGCGATCTAGTAGTGAGAATAGTAATGAACCAAAATTATTCCCTTACCGCGCTACACATACAAGCTGCAACACAATTAATCGGTATACCACAAGCTAATGGCAACCCAATACCAGGTCAATTCGAATATAAAGTAAATTTCACGGATATAACAACATTTTACGAAGCACGCATAGGTTTAGACTCCAGTGAGCAGGCTGCTAGCCAACTATACGTGGCAATTCACGCAGAAGTAGATACATATGTGTGCACTGCAACATAATACGCACAATGAATTTTTTTAAACAATTTTATTTCCATTTATGAAACTTAACTATCTATTTTTCTCGGATGCTAATTTCTTAGTGATTTAAATCGTTTCAAGCAAATGAATTCTTAATTGTCTCATCGATATTCTCGATTATTTAAAAATATTTTATGGTCTTAGTATTAGCTTTGTTTCCATGTACTACGAGCTCTTTAATAAAAACTTAGAGTATAGTAGCAGTATCAAATACTAGATGACCACATTCAGCCTTGAAAGGCGTGTTTCCATTATAAAGAATGACGGGCCCGCGGGGATTTGAACCCCGGATCACCGGCTCCGGAGGCCGGCGCCCTGATCCTGGCTAGGCTACGGGCCCCTTCTGCAAAGTTCCTCTTTAGTAAGCGTTATAACGTTGCTCAATACCTGGCTTTTAATTTCATCTACTGGCAAAACCTTCGAGAATATATCTTTTAATCGGGAAGCTTCTACGGAAATGCTGGCCCTATGCCCAGCTATTGCGCAAAATTCTGGCATCTTGGAGCTAGGTTCATAAGTACCTATTTTCCTCGATATATCTATTATTTCTTTCTTATCCATTCCTATAAGAGGCCTTAAAACTGGGATCTTTACAAATTGCTCGGTAGCATATAGATTATCTAAAGTCTGGCTGGATACTTGGGCGAGGCTTTCTCCTGTAGCTATCGCCTTAGCACCTTCTCTTTGAGCAATGGCCTCAGCCCCTATATAAAGAGACGCTTTAAGGGCGACCGTCCTAAATCCTTCAGGAAATCTTTCAAGATATGGAAAGATCCACCGGTGCTCCACGACGAAGATTTTTGGGCTGTAACCGTAGCACCAATTGCAGACTAAGGCCCGAACAGTATCAATGAATTTTTCCTTCTGCTCTTTCCCCCCGATGTTGAAAAAGGCTATGTCAACCCTCGCTCCCCTCTTCATAAGCATCCATGCTGCGACCGGTGAGTCGAACCCCCCTGAGACGAGGGCAACCAATTTTCCTTCGGTGCCTAGAGGTAAGCCACCTGGTCCCGTAACTTCCTCAGTATATATAAAGAACCTTCCAGCACGCGCCTCAACCCAAACCTTGATCTCGGGATTTTCGAGATTCACTTTCAGAGCTCCTCTTTTAAGAAGCTCGGCGCCGAGAGCTCTTTCCAAATCCTTGCTCGTGAATCTCTCTTCTTCAGCCCTTCTTCCTCTGACCATGAAAACTTTTCCTTTGACATCTCCTTCAACTTCATCTGCGGCCTTTTGTACTAAATCATCAAGGTTAGAATAATAGCCCATATAAGCCCTACTCACCCCAGTTACGCCGAAAACTCTTGAGATAACAAAAGCCTCTTTCCCCTCTTCGGTGATCCCTTCAACTAATATTCTGCCTGGTAATACTCTAACTTTTGCCTCAGGGAAACCCGAATCAATGAGTGCTTGTTCAATGTTTCGCGCTAGAGCGGACTGCATCCTCCTCCTCGCAAAAGCCCCTTTTACGCCGATCTCACCGAACTTTATTAAGACGACGTTGTACTTCAAACTTGAACACCTGATTTAAGGAGCGCAGATTTGATATTTTATAGTTGATTATTAGAAGCTTGGCTGATAATATACATGAATTTTTCCTACCCTCTCTCGTCTCGGATAAGCAAACCGTAATTTTTATTTTTTTCTAGCTTCAATCTATTAACGATTGAAGATGGAAATTTCTATTGTGTTCCCAGCTAAAGATGAGGCCAAGTTCATCAAGAAATCAATAAGCACAGCAAAAAAGGTTCCTGGAGTGAAGGAGATAATAGTCGTAGATGGAATGAGCAGCGATGGAACTCCTGAGATCGCTTCAAAAAGCGGCGCCCGCGTTATATATCAGAGCTTATTGAAATACCCTGGAAAAGGCGTAGCTATGAGGGACGGCTATTATTTCTCCAAAGGAGATATAATAGCTTTTTTAGATGCAGATATAAAGAACCTGTCAGTGGATTTCATAGAGAAATTGATCGAGCCCTTGAGGAAAGGAGAGGCGGACTTCGTTAAGGGAACCTTTGGAAGGGCTTCTGGGAGAGTAACAGAATTGGTCGCTAAACCCCTACTTAGGATGTTCTATCCCGAGCTAGCAAAGCTATCTCAACCCCTTAGCGGGGAGATCGCAGGAACAAGGAAAGCATTCTCCGTGGTAGAATGGGAGCTTGGATGGGGGGTGGATATAGGAATCGTAATAGACATACATAAAGCTGGGCTGAGGATAGTAGAAAGAAACCTTGGTTATAAAGATCACGACATGAAGCCGCTTCCCATGCTCACTGAGATGGCATTCGAGGTTGCGGAGACTATACTTAGGAAAGCAGAGAGAGATGGGAAGCTAAGTAGGGTCGAGGAAGAAGAGATGCTTTCGAACATGAGAAAGGAACTAGGAGAGGTCGAAAGCAAATGAGACATATAGTTGTCGGGTCCACGCACTTTTCAGCATTTATCCTAAAGGCAATAAGAGAAGCAGATCCCGGTGGCATTATATACACCGTTGAGAGATCTCCAGAAGTAGCTGAAATAATGAGCAAGCAAATAAATGGTAAAGCCGTCCACGGCCTACTCACGGACCCTGCTACTCTAGAGAATGCCGGCATAAAAATAGCTGATACGTTCTTCGCTTTGACCGATTCGGATGCCCTAAATGCAAACCTCGTTGAATTGAGCAAGAAAATATACTCAGTCCCATTGGTTGTGGCAATTTCAAATAATCCCGAAAACGCTGAAATACTTTATAAAAGCGGCGCCAACTACGTCCTCAGTCCAGTGGAAAATATCACGAATGAAGTGAAGTCCCTTCTCTCGATTGACAGACCCTCATTGTACCCCCTTCCGACAAATATGGGTGTAGATTTGATAATTATGAGGCCCGTTAATACTTTGGGAATTCTCAGCACTATAATCTCGATGCTCTCTAATCAAGAGGATGTTAAAGATTTAATCGCCTTATCACCTTCAGACGGAAAGATGAAGAACCCTGAAGAAACAGAGAGAGGGGACTTCTTTGTTCTCGTTGTAAGAAAGATCTCCTCCAACGAGATACTAAAAAAAGTGGAAGAGCTGATAAAGAAAAGCTATAAGAGGGGGAATTAAATGAGCGCCTTCATCGATTTGGATATGACGTTGACCGATGAGCGATCGATCATCGCCGTTGGAAGAAGAATTGGACTGGATGGATGGATCGAGAACGTATTAAGCTCAGATTTACCCGAGGAATTGAAATCGAGGAAAATAGCTTCAGCATTGAAAGGGATAAAGCTTGAAGAAATTGCTTGCGCGGCCTCCGAAACAAGGAGCAGCCCATGCGCTCGGGAAACAATCTACGAGCTTTCAAATAAAGGCTTCGATGTAAACATAGTCACGCTCTCCTATAAGCAAGTTGCAGAAGCTGTACTGGAGAAGTTGGGCTTAAATAGCAAGGTTAGGATCCATGCCCCCGAGCTAGAAACAAGATCAGGTATAGTCACAGGAGAGGTGAAATTCAACGGAAAAAAGTTTGAGACTCCATGGTGCATCAGATGCCCTTTATGTAAGAGGGAGAGAGTCTTGTCTGTTGGGAAGAGACCCATAATCGCGATCGGCGACTCTCTCCCAGATGTATGCATGTTCCTCGAGGCGGATTTTTCCATTTTAATAGACAGAGGGAACGTGCCTTGGAATCTTAAACACTATGCAACCCTTAAGGTTAGGGACTTATGCGAGGCACTCGAACGCCTAAAATCTTACCTTACAGGGATGAACCATCATGACTTTATTTGAAAATCCCATTTTCGGAGTTCTTCTTAGGATAGTCATAGCGTCAGCATTTATAGTAGCGGTTTACTTTATTACAAAATATTTGTCACGCTTTTTGGAAAAAGCCATGAGCTCCATCGATAGAAGAGTGAGAAAAGAGATAGAGGAAGTTATTAAATATATAATATACGTGGTTGCTGCGCTCATCGCCGTAGCCATCATATCTCCAGAAGTATCGATTCTCACAACGCTTCTTTTGCTAGTAGGCTTAGCGCTCATTGTATCATTTAGCGATTCACTGAGAAACTGGGGAGCTCAGTATTCTACGAGAAGCATTGGTTTTCTAAAAATTGGAGATTGGGTAGAGGTAGATGGCTACTATGGTAGGCTTGTAGAAGAAACCGGGTCGGGGGTCGTCCTAGAGAGCCCAAGAAGAGAAAAAATATTTGTGCCGAATACACGATTAGCATCTTCTATAGTGGTTAACAGAACAACACAGATAGGGTCGATTCATATAGTTGCCTTTTCTTTGCCTGGAGACAGAAATCCGGTGGAAGCTATGGAAGAAATAAGAGAAGCAATGAGCACGATTATACCTGAGCTGGCCTCAGAACCGGAGATAACAATGAAGGCTCGAAAAAGCGAATACTACTTTGAAATAGCTGTAGAGATAATGAATGCCTACAAGGCCCAGATGATTCGAGAGGAAATAGTAAAGAAAATCTTAGAAGCTTTTCCAGAAGCTAAAATTTTGGAAACATAGTGCGACAGAAAAACATTTTTTTTCGAACCTTTGATTTTAGGTTCCAGGAAAAGTAATAGCTTAAAATCGTCTTCCGAGCAATACGAAAGAGGGATACACGTATGGTCTTAAGCGGAATAAGTTTTGATTTATGGTACACCTTGATATACGAAACTGAGGAGGACGAGGCTAAGTACCAGGAAATGAGGCTCAATGCGTTGAAGAAGGGCCTTCATGAAACAGGAGTAACTTTTAACGAAGATGCTTTAAATAAGGCATTTATCCATCTGAGGAAGTTCTCCCTCACCATTCCATATGGAGGCTTTATTAAACTAGTTCTATCATCGGCAGGGATTCGCTTGGATGGGTCAATTTTTCGTATAGTTGAGGCCAGGTATCTTGATGAGATAGAGAATTACAGAGTGAAGCTTGGTCCAGAAGTCCCATCAGTTCTAGAGGGGCTAAAGGAAAGAGGATTGAAGATCGCGATAGTGAGTAATACCTCATTTCCTGAAAAATCGCTCTGGAAAGTCCTAGGAAGGGCCGGAATAGCGCAGCATGTAGACGCGATAGTATCCTCATCTGATGAAGGAGTGGGAAAGCCAAGCCCAGTCATATTCAGTATTGCTGAAAGGAGGCTGAACGTTCCTTCAGGAGATATACTCCATGTAGGGGATACTTGTATAGAAGATTACATGGGCGCTACAGCGTTCGGCATGAAGGCCATTCTCTATACTGGACTTTACGGATATAGAAAAGAAAAAGAGGTTCATGAGCTCTGCCAAATCAACGGTATAGTTTCGATTAAAAAGCTCAGCGAGATAGAAAAATTGCTAGAATCAAATTTGTTCGATTAAATGGAGAGGCTGAACTTTTCGAAAAAATCATCTGTGAGAAGAGTTTTTCGAATGTTTATACAACAAGGAAAGAACGAATATCGTTGCTATTCCAGATGGGATGGTTACTTCTAAGCCAGGCGTTATGGCTGTTGTTGCTAGAGCACTTAATAAAAGCGCCTCCCCTATGAATGACAACAAAGGAAATCTTCCTTTATTGAACTTCAACGAATAAGCTATGTGCGATGCGAGTATGGAAGCCCATGTGAAAATGCCGCCGAATGTCGCTATTCCAAAAGCTATTAGATAAGATGAAGATGAACCAAAACCATAGGCAAGCACTGTCGCAGCCGCGACTCCAATCATTGAAGCTAATAAAGCATTGAAGGGCGCCTTAAACTTATTAAGCGCTTCCAGCTTCTTTGGTGCCATACCGCCTCTGGCAAGGGAAAACAGCATCCTTGAAGTCAAATATAAATTGGTATTCGCTCCCGAGATCGCCGCAGTCAATATAACGAAGTTGATTATGGAGGCAGCAGCAGGTATTCCCACTTCCCTGAATGCCAGGACAAATGGACTCTCCGAGAGCCCCGCCATGTTTGGAGGAATCATTGAGACAATTATTATTATAGCGCCTACGTAAAGCAAAGTCAGAAGAACTAAAGTATTTCTAAGGGCCTTAGGGGCGTCCTTTTCTGGGTTCTTAGCCTCTCCTGAAGTAACTCCGACGACCTCGATCCCGATGAAAGAATATATAGCTACCACGGTAGCAAGCCAAATTCCTAGCAAGCCTTTCGGCATTAATCCATCATTCAGCAAGGCGGAAGATGTTCCAAAGTGCTCTGGCCGAAGGATTATATAGGACCCTGCTACTATGAAAAGCACTATCATAGCGCTCTTTATCATGGAAAGCAAAAACTCAGCCGTCCCAAGCGTCCTAACCGTTAATGAGTTCAAAACAAAAAGCGAGAGGCCGAAAGCAATCATCCACAATATTGGGCTAACTCCAGGGAACCAGTAGGACATGTAAATAGATGATGCCGCGATGTTAGCGCCTATTGCGAAGACCTCGGAGAACCAGTACATATATCTTACTAGGAAGCCCAAGTATCGCCCTATGAAGACCTCTGCGTGATTACCAAAGGCTCCTGTGGTCGGGATAACCCTCGTCAATTCTGAAAGGGCGGACCCAACGGTATATGAAATGAAGGCACCCAGCACGAATGAAAGTGCAACGCCCGGACCCGCGAGACTTATGGCATATCCGCTCCCGAGAAAAAGGCCAGTGCCTATAGCGGAGCCGATTGACATCATAACCATCTGTCCCTGCGAAAGTGCCCTCAAGAGCCCTACTTCTCTTTTCTCTAAGCTTTTTCTAAGCGAATCTAGTCTTTGCTCCAATTATATCACCTTTACAATTATTTATGTAATAAATTTCAAAAAGAGATTTCTATATTATTCTTTTTTAAATCTTCGATTACTTCATCTAGACCGAGTTTCTTCAATGTGCTCTCTCTAGGAATGCCCGTTTTTGGATCCCATCCTCGCACCGTGTAATACTCGTCTAACATTTTTTCCAGCTCTATTATATGTCCCTTCGAAGCTCCTACGCTCATCGGCTCTTTTAGGAATCTCTTCGGAAGGGTGTCATCTTTCCTCCTTATACCTTCCTTTACGATATAGGCTCTTTCCAAGTTGACTATCCTCTCGCCGATGGCCTTCACATCGTCAGGGCTAAATTCCATCCCTGTCACGCTCTCTAAAAGCCTAGAAATATCACCATATCCTAGAATGTCCATGTTCTCAGCCAAGTTCTTGCAGACTTCTAAAGAATCAACGAGAGCGCATATGTTTTCGTAATAGGACACAAGAAGACCCTTTCCCTTTGTGCCCAGCCTCAATGTAGCCTCGGGCTCACCGAACATTTTCCTTCCTATCTCAGGGTTATCGCTTAGCTCAATGAAAGGCTCAGACCTCAAATGGTCAGCACCCCTACTAGCAACAGCGAAGCCTAGCCCGTACCCCTTAAGAGCTCTGGGGTCTGCTTGTATCATCTCTAATCCTTTTACATGGAAGGCGAGATCCCTACCTTTACCAAGCTTTTCTGCAGCCTTAGCTACCCCTTCAGAGAGAATTTCCCCAAAGCCTTTTCTATAAGCTATTTGCTTAATCAGTTCGATTACTGAGTCCATATCACCCCAATTTAACCTAAGGCCTCCAGTTTCCGCTTCTCCAATCATTCCTCTATTATAAAGTTCCATTGCCCACGAAATCACTTCGCTGGTTGATATAGCGTCCATTCCAAGGTCATTCAATAGCTCTACTGCCTCAAGCCCCTTGTATAATTCTTTATTTCCAATCCTAACGGTCATTCCAGCGAGCGCCTCATACTCTAACCCCTCGCTTATTGAATACGCATCGTTGCTTTTAGTATAGGCAAAAACCCTGCTGCATGGCACAACGCATGAAAAGCAGCCTCTTACTTTTAGATTGTTCTTAAGCGCTAGTATCTCACCGCTAACTTGAAACGCAAAATCAACTTCTCCCCTAGTGAAATGGAAAGCGGGCAGCATCCCTATCTTATTGCCTGCAAGTAATATTCTGGTAGTCCCCATGATTCTTCTTGGCCAATATTGCTCATGTGAGTAAACTTTTTCCTCGATTTCTTCTACGAGCCTCTCAAAATCGCTTGGTCTCGCTACTTCTACATAACCGTCTCCTCTGACCGCTATTGCCTTTACATGTTTGCTGGCCATTACTGTGCCCATGCCGGTCCTGGCTGCCGGTCTAACAGCATTGAAAAATACTCCGCCGAAGAGGACCCCATTTTCAGATGCTGGGCCTACGAGAGCAATTTGAGTTCTGTGATCTCCTATTTCCCCGAGGATCCCTCTGTGCGCTTCAGAGATCGTTTCTCCCCAAAAATGCGTGGCATCTCTGAATTCTACAGACCGGTTCGTTATGTAAATATATATGGGCTTTTCGCTTTTACCTTCGAGAATTATTTGGTCAATGCCAGCATACTTCATTTCGGAACCAAAGTGACCTCCTGCGTTAGAATCGCCTAATATTCCCGTTAGAGGAGATTTGGCGCTAACGTTTACCCTCGTGCCCAAAGGGAATCCTGTTCCAGCGATAGGTCCAGTTGATATCATAAGCTTGTTGTCAGGAGATAAAGGATCTATGCCTGGAGGGACTTCATCGTATAGCCTTCTAGCGTTGAAGCCTCTGCCGCCTACATATCCCTTGACCAGCTTCTTATCTAACTCTTCGTACCTCCACTCCATCCTCGTCAGGTTAATTCTCAATATCTTTCCAGCATATCCGTAAAGCTTCCCCATTCACACCACCTTTACCCTTTTGTATTTTCCACCAAATAGCATAGCTATAGCGTGATCCTTTCCAAAGCGATCTTTCATCTCATATTCAGTAGGAAGCCTTTCTTTTGTTAGAAATAGGGCATTAGTTGGGCATCTTTTCACGCATTCTGGTACTCCACTGCACAAGTCACACAGTAGCGGTTTCAATGATCTTGGGTTAAGTGACAAATATCCGTAGGGGCAGGCGCTTACACAGTTGCCGCAACCTATGCATAGATCCTCTATAACCTTCAGCACGCCCGTTGATTCGTCTCTTTGGATGGCTCCTGTTGGACATACTTTAGCACAGGGAGCATCTTCGCAGTCTTGACAAGTTAGAGGGAAATCGATCTTCTCCAAATCATCCTTTACTACTTTTATTCTAGAGAAGTAGGGTGAGAAAACCCCTTCATGTTTATAGGAGCACCAGAGCTCACAATACCTGCAACCAGAGCATCTGGTGGGGTCTGCTCCTAAATGCAATCCCATTGGCTCATCGTATCACCACGGGACAAACCCTTGGATCGTTTCTCTATTTAAATTTTTCCTTTTAGTAGCTAAGTAGTAGCAATTTTTTACAAAATTAACTTTATTTAGGGTTAAGGGGAGCGGAAGTCCCCCTTCTAATGGAAGGGGATGGATAGCCCATATAGAAATGCTTTTTTAGTTAACAAAAATTATTGAAGGAGTTGAAAGTTGAAGGAAAGGAATTAGTCTACTCCAAAGCTTGTCAGGTAATGAACAACCTCTGAAAGCGTGTATAGTAAGTTTCCTGGAAGAAGCGGGAAATCCTCACCGCGAGGTGAGGAGGTCCCCGTTCGTAAGAACTGGGTAGTTCAAATATGGAAAACTTAATATAAAAATTAAATGAGACTATTTAATAGAAGGCTGGTCTGCTTTGACAAAAAAGATTGCGGTTTCAGTTAAGCTTGAAAATCCATCTGAAGAAGTATTCAACGCGCTTAGAGACCCCGAGGTCATTCTTCAGCTAATGCCGACAAAAGTAAGTCTAGGGAAAAAGGAGAAGGAAACATTCCAATTTAAGATGAAGGGATTTGATGTCGACGGGTTTTTTTCTGGGAGGGTAGAAGAAAAAGACCTCGGTAATAGAGAATATTCAGTAATTTTATCTGCTGCCGGCGAGACTTCAGTTGGAGTGGGGGTAATAAGGTACAAGGCAAAAGTAGATTTCGTCTTAACTTTCGAGATCGTTCCTCTAGGGACTAACGTAACAGACCTGAGAATTGAGATGCTGTATACTTCTCCACATGAGGACGAACAAGAAAAAAACGCCATCCTTTTTCTGAATGGGTTAGCATCTAACGTAGAGAAAAACCTCCCCTCTATAATTCAAAAAATAAGGGGAAAAATTAAAGTGGAAGCAACTAAGGCGGAAGCAAAGGCTGTTGCTCCTCCTGTAACGGTTGAAAAAACCATTAAAGTTGAAGCGGAGCAGAAACCTGAGAAAGTTGAAAAGAAGGAGGAAGTAAAGCCTGCTTTTGTGGACAAATCAATTTCTGAAAAACTAGGTGATCCGTTATTCATCTCAGAATTGCTTAAATCGTCTGTCTCAGTGGGTCTGGAATATTCAGCAATCGATGAAGAACTCTTGAAAAAAGTAGCAGAAATGAGCAAGGAGCATACAAAGTTCCTGCTGTTGAACTGTCGCTCCGCTGGAAAGAAGCTTAGGCTTTTGTTTAATAAAGGTCAGCTCGTGGGAGCATGGGGAGAAATCGAAGGGAAAGTCTCGATAGGAGAAGAATGCATCCAGGTTTTTCGAGGTATCGAAATGATGTGTCCTATATACGAGGTGGAGTTTCCTACAAGTTAATACCTTTTTGGAGACACAATTACTTCATCAACTAATTTATTTAAGAAGGGCATTTTATCTTGAACTATCCTTTATCAGAAAAAGGGACCTTTGCCCATCGAACTCTTGCAAGGTTAAAAAGTCTATTTTCCTAATCTGCTCTAAAATGAGAAATTTTCAGTCACAAAGGGGATCGACTTGAGCTGGAAGTTGGAAGAAATCGAACTCCTGAATCCAATCGTGCTTTGCGGAGGAATGCTGAATGATGCGCTAATACTCAAAGCGATCGATTTTGGAATAGGAGCGGTAACACTTGGAACTTACTCTTCAAAAGCTCTTTCTTCTCATCCTAAGCCTTGGCTTTATAAATTGAAGGGAAGCGATTGTTACGTGAATTCATATGGTATACGCCATAGCTATTTTGGAAAGGAGAACTTCATTAAAAAAACCGTAGCATATGCTCACTCTAAAAAAGTTAAGGTAATCTGTAGTTATGTAGAGAGAGAGCCTGAAATATCTGAAAAGGCTGTAAAAATATTTGAAGAAGCAGGATGCGACATCGTCGAGTACAACCCTACGCCGCTCGTTATGGGGTGCTCAGGAAAAGATTCGGGAGATCTCCTTGATCCAGTTAACTTGGTTAAACTAATATCCGAGCATATCAAGGTAGCTAGCTCATCTTCCTCAATTCCTATTTCAGTGAAATTCCCATCAACGATTTCGAACGTTGTTAGGGCTTGGAACCAGTTTGTTGAGAGTGGGGCCTCGATCGCTCACATAATGAATGCGATCGTTCCTGCTTTCGTTTTAGTAGATGGAGAAAAGTACTTCAAAACCGAAAGGGGATTCGGAGGGATGAGCGGAGAATGCGTGAAGCCAGTTTCTATGGCAAGGGTTAAGATGCTAAGCGATGGCGGAGCGAGGAACATCATAGGAACAGGAGGAATAATGAGCCTGCAGGACGTGCAAGATTATATATCTTCTGGGGCGAGCGCTGTTGGAGTTCACTCTCTTATATACTCCAAGGGCCTCGCAGGTCTAAAAAGCTTGATCGAAAGTTCGAACAAGCTATTTAGGGCCTGATATGTGTTAAAGACATATATAGTTCTTTGAAATTTATATATAGCATGTGAGCTGGTTTGTATAGGAGGAAAGTACAGGTAGTAGGAGGCTCGACATATATAGTTAGCATCCCCAAGCAATGGGCCGATGAAATGGGTATAAAGGAGGGTAACGAGGTAACAGTTGAGAAGCTCGCTGACGGCTCCCTCAGAATATCCCCCCTTGTCGGCAAAAGGACAGAGCCACCTGTTGCTAAGCTTTTCATATCTTGCATCGAAAGCGATGACGTCATAGCAAGGGCTATCCTAGCGTATTACCTCACGGGATCTAGGGAAATCAAGCTGTCATTCAAGGACATTGAGTGTAAGGAAAGGGTACTCTCAGTGCTCAATTTCCTTAAGGGAAAAGTCCTTGGGCTAGAAGTTATCGAAGAAACATCTGATGAGGTGATCCTCGGAGTAATTTTAGATAACAGGTTCTATGACCTTAAATCTGCGCAGCAGAAGATGATAAAGACGATTTCATCTATGGTTGAAGATACAGTTAAGGCAATTCAATCTAAGGATATAGGAATCATGGGCGACATATATAAGAGAGATGACCTCTTGGATAGACTCTACTTATATTCTCTCAGATACATAACCGCTTCGGCTTCAACCTTAGAAGCCCGAGAGAGCGTACCTCCAAACATGCTACCACATTACGCCCTCATCACCAAATCCCTTGAAAGGGTCGGAGATCACATATCTCTTATAGCTAGGAACCTAATGGAATCTTTGAAAAGCAGCGAAGTAGGCGAGTCACAGCTCTCTATGCTCCAATCATACTTGAAGCAAGAAAAGGAGCTACTCGACATAATCGAGGAGCTCTTGGAGAGTTTCAGCTATTCTAAGTTGGTACTTGCCACGGAGAAGGCCTTCTTCCTCATAAAGAAAGAAGGGGAGCTCAGGAAGAGCATAGATCGCCCTACTGTATACTATAGCTACGTTGTAGAGAGCTGCAGGAGGATCGTAGCTTATTCGATAGACGTTCTCGAGAGTTTACTTGATATCGCTGCTCTTTCTGGTGGAGAAATAGGAATCGCTAACTTTGATAAGAAGTGAGCTACACGCCCTGAAGGACAGGGCTTACAGCGTTCAGCTGGGCTTTTCGCCTTTAGCCTAATTTGCCGGTTCGGGGGACTCACCGCTCCCCCATCCCATACCTATCATTAAGGCATGGGGCTATGTCTATGCTTGAACTTCCTTCAGAGAGGAACATCCTCTAAAATTTTTTAACCCAGTATAGGCAAAAAGCTTCTCTCACCTTCCTCGTCGTGAAGAACGAGGTTTTCAGTTATAAAGGTCGGAAAACGCATGAAGCAGCGTTCCTATTAAAAAAGTATTTATCTTTGAATTATTAAAATGCGCAAGCAAAGCGTGATAGACATGGTTAACGAACATCATAGGCCCCCCTCATTACTATTAGGCTTCGGGAACGTTGGGAAGGAGTTGGTCCTCCTAGATGATTTCTGGAATATGACAGAGGTACTAGGGATTTTGTCCAGCTCTGGAGGGGTCAGAACGAATGGAAAGGAAAGGGTTGAAGCGATTAGGGAGGCGGCTAAGACATCTGCTAAGCTTAGCGATTTGCCATTTTTTCAGAAATGGCTCTCCCTTAGCGACTTCATCGACGAGCTTTCAGGAGGAGTCGCTTTCATAACCATTCCCCCTTCATATTATTCTGGGGAGCCAAACATTTCTTTGGTCCTGAACTTCTTAAAGAATGGTATCTCGATCATAACAGCCGATAAAACGCCCTTTGCGCTAGCATACAGCAAGGTAATTGAAGCATCAAGGAGTTCTAAAGCCTTCATCGGCTACAGGGCAACGGTAGCGGCTGGAACGCCTTTCACTGATCTGGCAAAAGGACTAAGAGGGAGGTCAATCACTTCCATAAAAAGCGTTCTGAATGCTACGACGAACTTCCTTCTCTCTAAAGTGGAGGAAGGCAAGAGCTGGGAGGAATCCTTAGAACTGGCGAGAACGGAAAAGCTACTCGAGCCTGATCCTAGAATAGATGTGGAAGGAATAGACTCCGCTGCGAAGTTGACCATAATTTCTAATATTCTGGGTAAGGGAATTAGCCTCTGGGATGTGCGGAGAACGCCGCTATTCAGCGTAGATGAAGAGGTGGTCCGGCGAGCGCTTAAAGAAGGAAAAAGGTACAAGTATATCGCCTCTTATAGCTTTGATGGGGGTAATCCAACTGTATCCCCCCAGCTCATCCAAAAGGGCAATCCACTTTACGATGTAAGAGGAAACTATAACGGGATCCTCTTTGAGTTAGAAGGCAGTGAGCATATCTATCTTGAGGGTCCCGCGGGCCCTGCCTGGAGGACAGCTAGAGTTATGATCACCGACCTTATTGAGATGCTTTATTCTCCTCGATGAGCTCACAGAAAGGTACATATATAACGGCGGAATTTCTGACCTTCTTAAATTCAGTATGTAGAGCTGCTATCTCCTTTGAGGAACCCTTCAACGAAGCTATGAGGACGCAGTTATTGTTTGAGTGTAGGTGTGTATCGAATTTTACAATGCTTTTTCTTAATTCAATTGCTCTTTCGATTGTGCTCGCGGATTCTGAGGAACTAGGCCAAATGGCTACAAGAATTCCTTCGCATTCATGGTCTACGGTATAGTGCATGTGAGCCTTCACCCCGAACTCTATCGAGTCCTCCACGAAAGCAGATCGACTGATATTCAGTACGGAACATATAGCATCCAACTTCTCCGCTATGTTTTCGTTTAGGCTTATCCCAAATCTTCTCTTTCTCCCCATCTACCTCCTCCTCACGAAGGATAAAAATCCATATATGAGAACCATTATTACTCCGGAAAGCCCAGCCGGAGAGAGGTTCAAGAACACTCCTAATATAAGACCGAGAGAGGAAGAAAGCATGCTTATTCCTACAGCCACCCTAATAGCTTCAGTTGTGGACCATGATGATATAGAAGCGACTGCCCCTGGTATCAGTATAAATATATGCGTCAGTATGAATCCAACTATCTTCATATATGATGTGCTGACCACAGCTATCAAGATGTAAAAGATGAAGTCGTAAAAGTAAACGTTTACTCCGGAAAGCCAAGCATCATTCCCCAGCAATCCGATCATAGTGTTTTCCTTGTATGTAAAAGCATAAACTACTAGTGTCAGTGCGAGGACTGAAAGAGCCAAATAGGCATCGCTCGTTGTAGCTAAAAGCGGATCTCCTAGGATGTCTGAAGTAACGCTTCTTGCCACATAGAAATGCGTGGTGAGATAATAAAGCACCGTTACCGTCAGGGAAGCGGTGATCCCTACGAATACCGAAATCGCTTTGTTTGCATCTACACCTCTGTGTATAGCGTATCCCACGGCTAATATCATGAATACGTTGAATGGGAGGCTCCAGAGAAAGGCGTTTCCTCCTATAGTCAGAGAAGCCAACATGGAAATGCTCGCGGAAAGCAGAGCTGAATGAGGGATCGCTCCACCTAAAAAGTAGAGGTTCCTCGCCGCCATCATTGAGCTGATGATAGCGAAGGAGGCAGATGCCGATATTAAAACGGCTAGCCAAATCGCACTGAATCTCCCGGGAAAAGCGAAGTAAAAGGCCAAAGCTAATAATACCGAGATCAACGATAGCGATGTTCCTGTCGTCTTACTTAACTTCATGCTTTTCTCCTCCCCTTCATGTAGGAAACCACAGCTATTATAACCACGACTACGGCGAGAACTGCGGCCAAGATATATGAAACATCGCTCCCGTTCTCCAGATGAGCATTAGTGGCGCTCGACGGAGATGAAATCTCCTCAGCGATGAGATGGAGCGAATCGAAGATGCTCAAATTACCCGAGGGAGTAGGCACGTAAATTACTCTCGCTCCATATTTGCTGGCCATTCCTGCAAGCCAGGCGTCAGCTTGAGAATAAGGTACCCAAGATGAATTACCCGGCAAATAAGTCCCGAGTACTACGACAACTTTTGCTGTACCGTTTGAAAGGTAGCTCTCTATTAGATTAGCATCCTGCGGTTGTACGCCTATGTCGCTATCTAGAACCAAAAATCTCAAGATCTTTATGCCAGTCCACTCTACTGCATATTGAACTTCAGGCGAAGAGCCTACTGCTACCTCGTTGAATTTCCCGCCATAGTTCTCGATTAACTTATTAATTTCAGTCTTAACAGATTGATATTGCGATTCGAAGACCTGAGAAAGGTTTGGGTAGAGCTCCTTCAGAGTGTCTGTAAGGTTCTCTACGAACAGCAAATAGTTGTTAGGGTCATATATGGGCATATGGGGGTTCTGTATGCCGCTGTTCGGAATAACATCATACTTGATTCCCCGGATCTCCGGTATAGCAATGTAAGCGGCTTTAATTTCACCCATCCTAATCATCTGGTCTATTTGCTCCTCCGCATATGTGTGAAGAGTGCTAACTATAAGGGATGCGGATTTCAGTGTAGAAACGTCCTGAGGAGTGAGCTGATAGTCATGCGGATCTACCCCAGGCTTTACCAAGGACTCAACGGGGATAGTTCCATTCGTTATTTTTTCCACGTCGCCTTTTAATATAGGGAAAGTCGTTATTATTCTTCCCGACTCCGCTGATGCTGAGATCGACAAAGGCGCGATTGCCATTAAAGCTAGGAGAGATAAAACCGAGAGAGCGCGAATCACCTAATCCTCACCGATTTTCAAAAATATAACGACAGGTTAATAAGTGTGCACTTTATATAAATTTTCAAACATAAGGTGTGCACAATGGAGGCAATATATGAACCATCATTGTCCGTCGAGTATCTGACGATCTCGTATAACGGTGAGCCAATCCTTGAAGATCTCTATTTTGGCTACTCCGGAAACGGTATGATACAGGTGATAGGACCGAACGGTGCCGGGAAAAGCACTCTGCTTAGAAGTATTGCTGGTCTCATGAAGCCAAAAAAAGGGAACGTAAGAATAAATGGAACCGACATAACCGCTAAACCGTTCTTAGCTTCCCGATTCCTCTCGTTTGTCCCACAGCTAACGATAGCAGATAGAAGCATCACTTTCCCAATAACCGCCGGGGAGCTCCTACTCTTCGAGCTTAGGGTCTCAGGCGAAAAGCTCAGTAAAAATTCTTCGAGGGAAAAAATAATCAGCGTGGCGGAGATAGTAGGTCTCAGCTCTGAAGAACTAGAAATGGATCTTAGGGCAATGAGCGGGGGTCAGAAGCAGAAAGTATTCATAGCAAGGGCTCTGATCCACGATAGGCCCGTGCTTCTTTTAGATGAGCCCCTCTCTTCTATTGACCCTGCCTCGAGGGCGGAAATAGCTGAGAAGATATCGGAGCTATCAAAGAAAAAATTAGTTGTCGTCACGAGCCACGACCCAATGGCATTCATGGAAAGTACGGCAAGGATACTGCTAGTGAACAGAAAGATATACTTCTTCGGTACACCGGAAGAGGTGCTGAAGGAGGACGTCCTTGAGAAGATCTATGGAAGGATGATCGTGAAGAACGGGAGACACGTCCACTTCTTCGATGATAGCTGTGTGCATAACATGAAAAAGTAGCTTGAGCGAAACCAACATATATAATTCCTTGTCTTTTAAAAGAGACAAAATGCGATTTACCATCACAAGGGAGTGCGTGTCATGAGCGCCGTAGACGAGAGGGAATATGCCCTTGATTTTTTCAAAAGAAATGGGTTCGTGCGGAAGAGGTGCAAGGAGTGCGGGAGTTATTTCTGGACATTGAACCCAGAGCTGGACAATTGCCAGGATGCCCCCTGCGTTGAGTACTTTTTCAACAGGATTCCGGTAAAAAGTAAGATGACTGTCAGGGAGGCGAGGGAGGCTTTCCTCAAGTTTTTCGAGAAGAACGGGCACGAGATCATACAGCCGAGGCCCGTTGTGGCGAGATGGAGGGAGGATCTTTATCTCACTATTGCTAGCATCGTTGTATTTCAACCACATGTGACCAGCGGAATAGTGCCTCCTCCTGCAAACCCCCTCGTCATAAGCCAACCATGCATTAGACTAGAGGACATAGACAACGTAGGCCTCACTATGGGCAGACATCTTACGCTCTTCGAGATGGGTGGCCACCATGCTTTCAACGAGAGGGGCGGGAAGAGGGTATACTGGAAGGATGAAACTGTGGAGTTGTCCTTCAGGTTCTTCACGGAGGAAGTAGGACTTCCTCCCGATCTATTGGTCTTCAAGGAGTCCTGGTGGACAGGTGGAGGAAATGCGGGACCAAGCTTTGAAGTGACCGTCGGAGGTCTCGAGCCAGCTACGCTGGTCTTCATGCAGTATAGAACAGTCGATGGGGGACTTGAAAGAATTCCATTGGAGATCGTCGATACTGGCTACGGGATCGAGAGGATCGCCTGGTTAACCAGCAAGACTCCCACAGCTTTCCAAGCGATTTACGGAGAGTTGGTGGAGAACTTCAGGCAAAGGCTGGGACTTGAAAAACCGGGGGACGCTTTTCTATGGTCAGCGTTCAGGAAGGCAGGGCTCTTGGATCCGAGCGACAGGATGAGCGTATCGAGCTTCATTCTCTCCATAGCAAAAGATGCCGGTCTTTCACCGAGCGAAGCTAAAAATATACTCGATGGAGAGGTCAAGCTATATACGGTTCTTGACCACAGCAAAACGATATCTTACATGCTCGCGGACGGAATAGTGCCATCAAACCAGGGTGAGGGGTACCTAGCGAGGCTCGTGATAAGAAGGGCTTTGAAGACATTGTATCTCATAGATCCCTCTTTGAGGCTGGCTGAATTCGTTGAGAAGCAAATATACTTCTGGGAGCAAGATTACCCGAGGTTGAGGGAAAACAGGGAGTACATACTTAAGGTAGTTGACCTAGAGGAAGAGAGGTTCAGGCAACTTATAAAGGAGAAGCTGGGTAGGGCCTTGAATGTTATCTTGAAGTCCCCCACGTTTGAGAACTTCGAAAAGGTCTATAAGGAGTCTGGCATTCCTCCGGATATAATAGTGGCAGAAGCGCAGAAGAATGGTAAGGAGATATCGGTACCTTTTGACTTCTACTCTAAAATAGCCAAGAGCTCCTCATCCGGACTGGGCAAAAGAATCGAATCAGAATCGGAGGCTCGTTGGACCGAAGGCCTTCCACCTACCGAACTCCTCTTTCACCAGGACCCTTACCTCAGGACTGCTAAGGCTAAAGTGCTAAAGGTATATGGCAATGAGGTGGTTCTTGACAGAACCATATTTTACCCTACAGGAGGAGGGCAAGCGAGCGATTCAGGAAAGATCTCGTCTTCAAATAAATCCTACAGGGTAGTTGAGGCGAGGAAATACGGGGAAGTCGTTTCCCATCTGCTCGAAGAGAAGCCAAATTTGAATGAGGGGGAAATAGTAGAGCTGGAAATAGACTGGGGTAAAAGGTTCTCCAATATGAGGCACCACACGGCTACCCATATATTGCTGGGTAGCGTAAAGAGGGTTCTTGGTAATCACGTGTGGCAGGCTGGTGCAGAGAAAACTCCAGAGAAAGGTAGGCTCGACGTCACGCACTACGATTTGCCTACAGCGGACGAACTAGCAGAAATAGAGAGAATAGCTAACGAGATAATCGATGAGAGGATATCGATTAGAGCTACGATGATGGAAAGAAATGAGGCGGAGAAAAAGTACGGTTTCGTTATATATCAGGGCGGTGTCCCCATGCAGAGGACTATAAGGATAGTTGAGATCCCAGGGGTAGATGCGGAGGCATGCTTCGGAACTCATCTTTCGAACACTGCTGAGGTGGGTGGAATAAAGATAACCAATGTTACGAAGCTTCAGGACGGCGTGATAAGATTCGAGTATGTGGCAGGTACAAGGCTAGCAAATTATGCGAGGGAGATGGAAAACATTATGGAGGAAACAGCCTCACTTTTCAACACTCGACCAGCTCAATTGAAAGAAAGGGCGAAGGTAATTGCATCTGACATGGCCAAAATGAAGTCGTTGATATCTTCTTATAGGAAAATGATCGCGAGGTCGATAGAGGTAGCTCTCGACAGCGAATCTAAGATCATTGGTCGCGCAAGACTATTTATCTTCGAGGATCCAGTCGGCGATGCTGAAGGGTTGAGCGAGATGTTGAAGGAAATAGTTGAAAGGAGACCGGAAGCAGCGATCATATTGATCGGTAGAGATGGAAGCATAGAGATCAGCTTAGGAAAAACTGCTTCGGAAGAACTCGATGCGAGGAAAATAGCTGAAGCGCTGAGGGAAGAATTCGGAGGGAAAGGAGGAGGAAGGAGCGATCATTCATTCTTAAGGGCAGAAATGCCAGTGAGAGTTGATAGCGTTTGGAAAGTCCTGCAGGAAAAAGTTCTGCGCTCGGGTTGATCAAGGCCGCCAAGACCTACAGGGCCATGCTTGATATGGGGCTTTTGCCACAACATGCGCTTCAGGCAGTTGAATCGATAACCCCCCTGACATCCATTGAAAGACAGCTATTATTGCGATGCATATCATCAAGTTTGGAGTCTGAGGATAACTTCAAAAAGATCGTGGATTTGAGAGAGGCTTATGGAAAAAGCTTGGCCATAGATTTATTTAATGTAGCTATCACAATAGCCGAGGCATTCGAAGGATATCCGATTTTCAGGTGCACCGATGGCCTGACTAGGGACCTCGCAGCCTCCTATGGCAGATCTAAGAAAGATCCATCCTCACTGATGGAGGCGGTTAAGGCTGTAGCTGAGTTGCTAGCAGTTTATCCTCCAAAAAGAATAGTTTTGGTCGCAGATAGACAAATATCATTCAGTGGTGAAAGAATATCTGAGGCTGAAGGTGTACTTTCGAGCGTCTCGCAGGTCGAGGCACGCCTTTCCGATATCGCAGATTCTGAGCTCATACGACTTTCAAGTGAAGGCACCATCATCTCAAGCAGCGACGTGGTCATCGTGAAAAAATCTCGGAGCATCTTGGACCTCCCCAAACATGTTCTCGTTAATAGAAGGATCTACGGGAAGAACGTAATTGATATGAACTACATAATAGCTTCGCTCGGTATGCTGACTTTTTCCTCGCTTTAAAAGACAAGGCCTTCAGTCGAAAAATTCATAAATAATGCAGAGATAGCTTAGTAATCTAGTAGTAGTTCAATCGGCTAACACAACAAAATTAAAAACCTTCTAAGCAATTATTCAAATGAATAGGGCCCGTAGCCTAGCCAGGATAGGGCGCCGGCCTTCTAAGCTAGGATAGGAAGGCGGGGACAGCCGGTGGTCCGGGGTTCAAATCCCCGCGGGCCCGCCTATTTTATTTTGAATACTTGGTCTAAAGTTACACATTAGTCAACTTCTTTTATAACAATTGACAGTAACAGCCTATAGCATAAATTAGATAATTTTTTAAATGCCATCAGTTTTGTGGGCTTCTTGGGCTTAATCATGAATTCGTTGATATGTTTTGCAAACATGCATATTTTCTCTCTAGAAGATTCTTGGCTTTTCATAGTTATGAGAATGAGGATTTTCTATAATTATCGCATCCAAGCACTCTTTATAATATCATAAAAAATTATAAAGCGATATTACAGGCAATGTTTTTATTCATTCATGTTTAATATAATCTAGAAAATTAGCTCGCTCTTTACAAGGAACTGAAGCTGGAAGATTTGATGGCTTCTTCAACACAATGCTTAATCATTTCTAATAACTTGTAAAAATCATAGTTCTTAATACCCTCTTCTTTAACTGCTTGGATAACATCGCCTATTGTTCTGGTTTCCGCAGTTTGTTTTTTAATGTTGTTTATCGATTCTAAAAGTCCTTGAGGGTCTACTATGATTCGATTTCTCAGAGCTTCATTGAGTGTCTGTTTTAGTAACCGCCTAACTTTGTTATAGATTCGCATGTATTCATTAAAAATAGAAGAGCTTACAGTAAAACCACTCTTACCTTTATAACCTTTAGCTATAAGAGCACTGTGAAGTTCAATACTTATTAAATCAGTTGAAGCATTGACGATTAATTCTATTGGTGAAGTGTCGAGGCTTGAGCTGCTCTTAACTGCTTGAGCTATATCATCAAATCTATTCAATAAGTCCTTAAAGACTTGCAAAAGAATGTTGTTAACTTCTGCAAAATCATCCTCTTTATGAACATTGCATTCTTCGATATAGCTAGAGATTAGAGCTTTAACCTCATCTTTAATCATATTTATATCAAATCCTTTGTACAGCAAGCTCTCTATATAATCTAGCACATAGTGCGTAACCAGGCATTTAATACCCTCTAAACCAAAATTTTTAAGGACGTACCTATACATCAGCGGAAACTCAACCTTGCGAAAACCAAAATTCTTCCAAAGCCTTTTTTCACCGGTTGATTCAGAGAAAATTTCTCTAAATAATGGAGGCTCAACATCTATCAACTTATCGATCTCTTCACAGACAACGGCGTTATAGCCAAGCATTTCATAAACCTTTTTATGAGTGGCCAAATTAGGCATTAAGCTTCCCGAAAATTATTTTGTAGCGCATAACAATAAATACTTTAATTTTTATCTTTTGACTTATAATCAAAAGCCTAGCCAATTACTGTGATAGGAGCAAAAGCAAGGAAGATGCTAGAAGGAACCCTAAGAATCTCTGTTTTTCAGAATCATTTTTAATTAGTAGTTTAGTAGTAATTATTATGTTGGCTATGATAGTTAGTTAATATCCTTTAGTATAATGAATGCTATGAAGATGATTTCTATAGAATGAACATCAATCTCAGCATATAAAAGATAAGTAGGAATGCTATCACATCTATTAAATCTTACATGATAATAATACACATATCTGAGAGCTGTAAACATAGGAAAATATAAACTTATTTGAGTACTCAAAAGAAATAGACCTACCTTTATAATTTTGTGTTCCCGCAATAAACTAAAAAAAGATGATGGTATATTAAAATATAAAAATATTATAATTAAGCGCTCTTCTATGTTTTTTGATGAAGGTCCATTAAAACTATGT